>Ga0209797_10000146_pt1 | contig 31421 bp, 27 predicted proteins | sample DOMMetBare3Fresh_2_FD_187472 | JGI IMG/M metagenome (GOLD analysis project Ga0209797, IMG submission 187472) | Wetland sediment microbial communities from St. Louis River estuary, USA, under dissolved organic matter induced mercury methylation -... | ecosystem: Environmental > Aquatic >... | reverse complement strand
GCGCATCCACGCGTTGCGCGGCCAGCCGGGGCAGATCGACGTGGCCGAGTACTACCGGCGATTGCTGGCCGGCAGCGCGATCCGCACCAGCCACCTCGAGGGTGACGACCGTGTCCAGGACCCGTACTGCCTGCGCTGTCAGCCGCAGGTGGTGGGGGCGTGTCTCGACCAGTTGCGCCATGCCGGCCTGGTGCTGCTGCGCGAGGCCAATGCGGTAACCGACAACCCGCTCGTGTTCGCGGAAGACGGGGCGATGGGTCAGGCGCCGGGCCGCCCCAAGTCTGACCGCACCCCCTTGGGGGGCAGCGAGCGAAGCGAGCTTGGGGGCATCATTTCAGGCGGAAATTTCCATGCCGAGCCGGTCGCGCTGGCCGCCGACGCGATGGCCTGCGCGATTGCCGAAGTGGGTGCCATTGCCGAGCGTCGCATTGCGATGCTGATCGACAGCAACGTCTCGCGCCTGCCGCCGTTCCTGACCGCCAATGCCGGGCTGAACAGCGGCTTCATGATCGCGCACGTGACGGCAGCGGCACTGGCCAGCGAGAACAAGAGCTACGCGCACCCGGCCAGCGTCGACTCGCTGCCCACCAGCGCGAACCAGGAAGACCATGTCTCGATGGCCACGTTTGCGGCGCGCCGTCTGCAGCCGATGATCGGCAACGTCGCGCACATCCTGGGCATCGAGTGGCTGGCTGCCGCGCAGGGCGTCGAGTTCCTGCGCCCCTTGCAGAGCTCGGCACCGCTCGAAGCCGCGCACGCCCTGCTGCGCCAGCGCTGCCCGGCGATGCCGGAAGACCGCCTGATCGCGCCCGACATCGAGGCTGCCACTGCACTCGTGCACGACGGTTCGCTGTCGCGTATCTTCCGCACCCTGCCGGGCTTGCCCGCGCTCTGGACCCCCGTCTGACACCACCACCAAAAGGCCCGCTCATGAAGAAGACACTGCTCGCCCTCACCGCCGTCCTGTGCTTCGCCGCCCAGGCGCAGGAATCCCAGGTTGCCATCGGCATCTCCGGCTGGACCGGCTTCGCGCCGCTGACGCTTGCCAAGGAGGCCGGCCTGTTCAAGAAGAACGGGCTGGACGTGTCGATCAAGAAGATTCCGCAGAAGGACCGCCACCTGGCGATCGCCTCGGGCGACATCCAGTGCGCGGCCACCACGGTCGAGACCTGGGTCGTGTGGAACGCCAACGGCGTGGCGACGACGCAGATCTTCCAGCTTGACAAGAGCTACGGTGCCGATGGCATGGTGGTCAAGCCCGCCATCACCAAGATTGCCGACCTGAAGGGCAAGACGGTCGCGGCCGACGCGCCGGGCACCGCCGGCTACTTCGGCCTGGCCTGGATCCTGAAGAAGAACGGCCTGTCGGTGAAGGACGTGAAGGTGGTCAACATGGGTCCGCAGCCGGCGGCCAACGCGATGATCGCCGGCACCGACGGCATCGATGCGGCGATGACCTACGAGCCCTACCTCAGCGCCGTGCGCGCCAAGCCCGAGGCCGGCAAGATCATCGCCACCACGCTCGAGTACCCGATGGTGATGGACACCTTCGGCTGCACGCCCAAGTTCCTGGCCGAGAACCCGAAGGCCGCCAAGGCGCTGGCCGACTCGTACTTCGACGCGCTGGCGATGATCAAGGCCGACCCGAAGAAGAGTTTCGAGATCATGGGGGCCGACGTCAAGCAAAGCGGCGAGGCCTTCGAGGCGAGCCAGAAATACCTGCGCTGGCAGGACCGCGAGGCGAACGTCAAGTTCTTTGCCGGCGAGCATGGGACCTTCAGCAAGGAAGCCGCCGACCTGCTGCTCGAGATCGGCATCATCAAGGCGCTGCCCGACATGAGCAAGCTGGCCGACACGCGCTTCATCAAGTAGGCGTCGCGTCGTGAAACCATTGACGCCCGTGACCCCGGGCGCGAAGGTCGCGCTCGGAGTGGCGTTCTTCGCCGTCTTCTTCGCCGTCTGGTCGATCGCCACCTTCGGCGGTTTCGTGCAGAAGACGTTCCTGGCCGACCCGGTCTCGATGTTCAGGTCGGGCTGGACGCTGCTCACCGAAATGGGCTTCGCCAAGGACATCGGCATGACGGTGTGGCGCGTGGTCGGCGGCTTCGTGATCGCCGCCGTGCTCGCGCTGCCGCTGGGCGTGGCGATGGGGGCCTACAAGGGGGTCGAGGCCTTCTTCGAGCCCTTCGTCTCTTTCGCGCGCTACCTGCCGGCGTCGGCCTTCATCCCGCTGCTGATCCTGTGGGCCGGCATCGGCGAGGCGCAGAAGCTGGCGGTCATCTTCATCGGCAGCTTCTTTTCGCTGGTGCTGATGATCAGCGTATCGGTGGGCAACACGCGGCGCGACCTGGTGGAAGCCGCGTACACGCTGGGCAGCAGCGATGCCAGCCTCGTGCGGCGCGTGCTGGTGCCCGGCGCGGCACCGGAGATCGCCGAGATCCTGCGCACCGTGCTCGGCTGGGCCTGGACCTACGTGATCGTGGCCGAACTGATCGGTGCTTCGAGCGGCATCGGCCACATGATCACCGACAGCCAGGCGCTGCTGGCCACCGACCAGATCATCTTCGGCATCATCGTCATCGGCGTGATCGGGCTGGTCAGCGACTTGGCCTTCAAGTGGGCCAACCGCAGGTTGTTCCCCTGGGCGCAGCTCGGAAGGTAGTCGACATGGGCAGCATCCTCACCGTGCGTGGCGTCGAGCGCCGGTTCGGCCAAACGCTGGCCTTGCGGGCCACCGACCTCGACGTCGCCGAGAACGACTTCATCACCATCCTCGGTCCCAGCGGCTGCGGCAAGAGCACGCTGCTGCGCATCGTCGCGGGGCTGGACCATCCCACGGCAGGCGAGGTGCTGCTCGACGGCCGACGCGTCGTCGCCCCTGGCGCCGACCGCGGCATGGTGTTCCAGAGCTACACGCTGTTCCCATGGTTGACGGTGCGAGAGAACGTGTGCTTCGGCCTGGTCGAACGGGGCCTGCCGCGCGCGCAGCAACTCGAGATCGCCGACGCCTTTCTCGGCAAAGTGGGGCTGCGCGGTTTCGAGCACCATTACCCCAAGCAACTCTCCGGCGGCATGCAGCAGCGCACGGCGATTGCCCGCGCGCTGGCCAACGGCCCGCGCATGCTGCTGATGGACGAGCCTTTCGGTGCGCTGGACCACCAGACGCGCGAGCTGATGCAGGAGCTGCTGCTCGGCATCTGGGAGGCCGAAAAGAAGACCGTGCTGTTCGTCACCCACGACATCGACGAGGCGGTCTTCATGGGCTCGCGCGTCGTCGTGATGAGCGCACGGCCCGGGCGCATCAAGCTCGACCGCGTCGTGCCGCTGGCCCACCCGCGGCGCTATTCGGTCAAGACCACGCCGGCCTTCACCGAACTGAAGGCCGAGCTGACCGAGCAGGTGCGGGTGGAGGTGCGGGCGGCGCAGGAGGCCGCGGCGCCGGGCTGACGCCTTGGCGCCTCAGGGAGTGATGGGGGTCGCTGCCGGTAGCGGCAGGCCGCGCCGCTGCATCGCCTCGCGCACCAGGTCGGGCCGGTCGCTGACGATGCCGTCCACGCCGAGGTCGAGCATGCGCTCGATGTCGCGTGGCGCGTTGACCGTCCAGGCCAGCACCTGCAGGCCCAGTGCCTGCGCCTCGCGCACCTTCGCGGCGTCGAGGTCGCCGAAGAAGCACGACCAGATGCGGCCACCGGCGGCCTTGACCATCCTCGGTACCGAGCCGTGGTCCTTGTGCTGGATGCCGGCGGTCCAGGCCGAGCCCTCGGACATGCCGGCAGCGATGTTGTCGAGCCAGGGCTGCTGTGCGCTGAGGTGGACGGTGCCGATCTCCGGCGCCTCCTTGTGCACCACCGCCAGCGTGCGCCAGTCGAACGACAGGATCGTGCTGCGCGAGGTCATGCCCGCGTCGCGGATCGCAGCGATCACCGCACGGGCGAAGACGTCCGGGGCGACGGTCTCGTCGGGCGCGGTGGGTGTGACCTTGGTCTCGATCGCGAAGCGCACCTTGCTGTTGCCCGACTTCCTGACCAGCGCGAACAGCTCGGCCAGGCGTGGGATGCGCGCGCCGTCGGCCGGCGCCTGCTGCGGGTAGCGCCGCGCGTACTCGGTGCCGGCCCTCAGGCGCCCGACGTCGTAGCGCTGAAGCTCGTCGAAGTCCAGCTGCCGGATCAGCGGCCCGCGCGCATCGAGGAAGCGACCATCGGGGCCGCGCGTGATGTCGGGGTTCAGAGCCGGATCGTGCGAGATCACGAGCACGTTGTCCTTCGTGATCGCGATGTCCAGCTCCAGCGTCGTCACGCCGATGGCCAGCGCGCGCGCGAAGCCGGCGATCGTGTTCTCCGGGGCGAGGCCGCGCGCGCCGCGATGGCCCTGCAGGTCAAGCGCCGCGGCGCCGGCGCTCGCGGTGAACGCAAGCGCCAGGGCCAGCAGGCGAGCAAGGTGGCGATTCACCGTTCGTGACTCCTTCACCGCGGATTGGCATGAGCGCGACGTGACGCGCATTGTCGCTGGCCTGTTGCGTTTGCAAACAGCTGAAGACCTTGCTGTCACATCGGGGTGACGTGCCGATGCGTCGATTGGAGACAGGGTGTAAGCCCATCGCGGTTTGCAAACAAATTCACCCAGTCTCGGCGCTACCCACCCCCAAGATGCGGCGCCATGTGTTCTTTGTGGCACGTGACCTGCTCGACGAACTGCATCACAACCCATCGATAACGGGGCAAGCGAGTGAGGAACCTCTGGGACTGGTCCAAGGCGAAGGTCGCCGCGCACGCCGCGGCCGGGCCCGCATTGGCTCGCGAGGTCGCCGGCCTGTGGCTGGAGCGCGAAGAGGCGGTGATGGGCACTGCGATCACCGTGGAGCTGTGGTGCGACGAGCGTGAGCAGGGCGATTCCGCGATCGACGCGGTGATGGCCGAGATGCACCGCATCGACCGGGCGATGAGCCCCTACAAGCCCGACTCCGAGCTGTCCCGCATCAACCGTGACGCGTTCGGCACACCGGTGCCGCTGTCCAACGAGATGTTCCTGCTGCTGGTGCAGGCGCAACGCTTCGCCCAGTTCTCCGGCGGCGCGTTCGACATCACCTACGCGAGTGCGGGCTGCCTGTATGACTACCGCGAAGGCGTACTGCCCGACGCGGCGTCGCTCGAGCGCGCGCGCGCCGCGATCGGCTGGCGTGGCCTCGAACTCGATGCCCGCACACGCAGCGTGCGCTTCCTGCGCGAGGGCATGCGCATCGACCTCGGCGGCTTCGCCAAGGGGCATGCCGTCGACAACGCGGCGCAGATTCTCGCGCGCCACGGCATCCATCATGCGCACGTGGCCGCAGGCGGCGACAGCCGCGTGATCGGCGACAAGCGCGGCCGGCCCTGGACGATCGGCGTGCGCGACCCGCGTCGCGCCGACCGTCTCGTGGCGCTGCTGCCGCTGGTGGACACCGCGATCTCGACCTCGGGCGACTACGAGCGCTATTTCGAGCGCGACGGCGTGCGCCATCACCACATCGTCGATCCAGCCACCGGCACCTCGCCGTCGGCCGTGCACAGCGTCACCGTGATGGCCGCCGACGGGCTGACCTGCGAGGCGCTGTCCAAGACCGTGTTCGTGCTCGGCGTCGAGCGCGGCATCGCGCTGGTCGAGTCGATGGAGGGCGCCGACGCGATCGTGGTCGATGCGCAGGGCCAGCTGCACATGAGTTCCGGAATGTCGGCGGGGCGCACGCCCGCACGGCACTGACCACATAAACGTGCACAGGGGGTTGACCATGAACAAGACGACGAAGCAATGGATCGGCATCGCCACCGTGGCCTCGGCCGCGATGCTGGCGGCGGGCTGCGGCAGCGGCTCCAGCGGCTCGGACAACGTCACCGTCAATGGCGACGTGGCGATCGCCTACGCCAAGCGGGCCAACACGATCACCATGAACCCGACCGACGGCACGCCGTCGGCACCGGGCGGCGATCTGATCATCCGGCAGAAGAGTTCTCCCAGCGCCAGCGAGATCAACGTGACGGCAGGCATCACGCAGGGCAACGGCGACGTGTCCGACCCCGAGGTGTCGTACGACGGCAAGAAGATCGTGTTCGCAATGAAGTGCCCGACGTCGAACACATCGACGATCGGCGGCGCGCCGGCCTGCACCGGCGCCTGGAACATCTGGGAATACGACATGACCACCGGCGGCATGGCCGGCGGCAGCCTGCGGCGCATCACTGCGTCCACGAGCGACGACGACGTGGATCCGGCCTACCTGCCAGCCGGCCGCGGCTTCGTGTTCTCGTCCAACCGTCAGACCCAGACGCGCAGCGTGATCGGCGGCCAGGTCTTCTTCGCGGTCGACGAGTACGAGCGCGAGCGCACGCTGAATCTGCACACGATGAACAACAACGGTGCCGCGATCACCCAGATCTCCGTCAACCAGAGCCACGATCGCAACCCCGTGGTGCGCAGCAACGGCGACATCATGTTCTCGCGCTGGGAGCACGTCGGCCCGCGCAACCGCTTTGCGATCTTCAGCAGCAAGCCCGACGGCACCAACATGTTCGTGCTGTACGGCGCGCACAGCCCGGGCAACAGCTTCCTGCACCCGCGCGAGATGGATCCGGCCGGCGCGCACCGCGGCCAGGTCGCTTCGACCCTGATGTCGCTGTCGGGCACGCGTGAAGGCGGCGCGCTCAAGCTGATCGACATCGAGAACTTCTCCGAGAACAACACGCCGGCCAATCGCGCGGTCGCCGCCAGCGCGCAGGGGCAGAGTGATCTCACGAGCAAGCCGATCCCCGACGGCCGCGGCCTGTCGCTGGTGGGCCGCGCCACCTCGCCGTACCCGCTGTGGGACGGCACCGACCGCATCCTGGTGTCTTTCCACACCTGCGAGGTGACGAAGAACGGCGTGGTCGTTCCCTGCGCGCAGCTGACCCAGGAAGAGATCGATCGCCTGAACAGCGACCGCACCGACGCCGAGGTCGCGGCCGACACGGTGCAGGACAACGTGCCGCCGATCTACTCGGTCTACATGTACGACCCGCGCAACCAGACCTGGTTGATCGTGGCCTCGCCGCCGCCGGGCTTCATGTACGTCGACCCGGTAGCGATCCAGTCGCGCCCCGAGCCGGCCTCGCCGACGCCCACGACGATCGATCCGGCGCTCGCTGCCCAGGGCATGGCCCTGATCGAGGTGCGCAGCGTCTACGACACCGATGGCCTGAACCGCATGGCCGAACCGGTGCTCGCGGCCGTGGACCGTCCGAGCGGTTGCTCGGTGGGCATTGCGCAGACCGCGGCCACCGATCCGACGGACACACGCAACTCGATTGCCGACCTGGTGCGCATCAAGGATCCCGCCGATGCCGCCTACCACTGCGCACCGGCCCGCTTCGTGCGCGCCGCACGCGCCGTCGCGCCGATGGCCGGGATGAGCGGCATGCGCGAGGCGATCGGCGAGACCGATTTCGAGCCGCAGCAGATCCTCGGCTACGCGCCGGTCGAGCCCGACGGTTCGTTCAAACTGATGGTGCCCGCCGACACGCCGATCGCGCTGTCGATCCTCGACGCGAAGGGCCGCGCGCTGCAGACCCACCTGAACTGGATCCAGGTGCGCCCGGGCGAACGCCGCACCTGCGACGGCTGCCACAGCCCGCGGCGCGGTGCTTCGATCAACAGCGGGGCCGTTGCGAACACGTTGCCGGCCGGCCTGCTTGCATCGAAGACGAGTCAGCACGTGCCTGGCGAGACACTCGCGTCGCTGCGCACGCGATTGACCCCGGCTGCCCTGAACCTCGGCCCCGACATGGAGTTCAGCGATGTCTGGGCCGATACCGGCCGCTCCGGCGTGACGGCCCGGGCTTCGATCGCGGTGCGCTACACGGGCAATGCGAACTCGGCCGATGACCTGCCGGCGGGTGTGCCCGCGCCGGTGAACGGGTTCATCAACTACCCGGACCAGATCCAACCGATCTGGACGCGTGACCGCGGGGCCAACACCTGCACCAACTGCCACACCGATCCGGTGAAGCTCGACCTGCGCGCCACAATCTCCGGCACCGGTCGCCTGACCTCGTACCAGGAGCTGCTGCTGGGCGACCCACTGCTCGATGCCAACGGCCAGCCGATCACACGCATCGAGGACGGCGTGCCCGTGATCGAGCGCGGTCCGGCGCTGGTCGAGACGATGGCCGGCGACGCGATGGGCCTGACACGATCGAGCCGCCTGGGCGAGATCCTGTTCGGGGAGCAGTTGAAGGCAAGTGCCGACGCGCGCACCGCGCACCCGAACCCGCCGGCCGGCGCGCCCAACCACGCGACGATGCTCAACGCGGCGGAGAAGCGACTGGTGACCGAGTGGATGGACCTGGGTGGCCAGTACTTCAACAACATCAACGCGAGCAACAGCCCGGCCAAGCGCGCCGCCGCGTTGTCGCGCACGGTGTTCGACAGCACGATCCATCCGATCCTGACGAACCAGTGCATGGCGTGTCACCAGCCTGCGGGCAGCTCGGGTGCCGCCCAGACCGGAAGCACCGGTTCGTTCGCCAACAACCGCTTCATCCTCACGGGCAGCGGCGAGGGCGACTTCAACGTCACGCTGTCGATGGTCTCCGACACCTGCAACCTGGCATCGAACGCGCTGATGCAGCGGCCCTCGACCTCGCCGCACCCCAGCGGCGCCACGGGCCAGCCGGTGCCGTTGCCCGCGGGCAGCGCGAACTACACAACGATTGCGAACTGGATCAGCGCAGGGTGTCGTCCATGACGGGAGCAGGGCCTGGATCACTTCCGCGTTTGTGGGGCGGCGCTGCCGCCGCCGCAGCGGTCTTCGCCACGGCGATGGCCGGCTGCGGCGGGGGCAACCCGCTGGGCAATCCGCCCGATGTGATCAATCTGCCCGGCACGTCCGGGCAGTCGCTTTCATTCGTCTACTTCCAGCGCTGCGTCAACCCTGTGTTGATTGCGCAACTGTCCCTGCCCGGCGGGGGCACCGGCAGTTGCGCGAGTTCCGGATGCCACGACGACCGCAATGGCACCGGCGGTGCGTTCCGCATGCTCGGCAGCGCCGCGGCGGTGGATCTCGCGAACCCAGCCAATACACCGGACGTGATCCGAGCCAGCGAGATGTACCGCAACTTCTTCTCGGCCCAGGGCTCGACCGTGATCGGTGGCCCGACGCAGAGCTTGCTGCTGAAGAAGCCGCTCGTGCAGGGCGTGCTGCATGGCGGCGGCATCGTCTTCGGCAGTGCGAGCGATCCCAACGCCAAGCTGCTCGAGTACTGGATCAGCCGACCCATGCCCCAGGGGCAGGACGAATTCAGCAGCGCGGCTGCGGCCCTGTTCACGCCTCCCGACCCCGCCACCGGTACATGCAACACTCAATAAGAACGACCCTTGGCTGCTGGCTCTGCACTCTCGCGCTGCTGACGCTGCTCGCGCTGGCATGTCCGCCGCGCGCGCATGCGCAGGTCACCGAGCGCGTGCAGGTCGCCGACCCGTACCTCGAGATGCGCACCGGTCCGGGCCGCGGCTTCCCGGTGCATTACGTTGCCGCGCGCCACGAGTGGGTGACGATCGAGCTGCGGGCCACCGACTGGTACAAGGTGCGCACTGCCAGCGATACCGGCAACGAGAAGATCGGCTGGGTCCACCGGCGCCAGCTCGAGGCGACGCTCACCGAAGCGGGCGTGGCCAAGACGTTCCGCGACACCACGCTGGACGACTACCTGGTTCGCCGCGTGCAGTTCGGCGCCGCCGCCGGCCGCTTCAAGGGCGAGCCGATGCTCAAGGTCTGGAGCAGCTACCGGTTGTCGGACACGCTCGGCATCGAAGGCACGATCGGCCAGGTGCAAGGCGTGTTCTCGGGCACCGACTTCTGGCACATCAACCTGACCTCGGAGCCCTGGTCGGACCAGCGTGTCTCACCGTTCTTCGGCATCGGCGTCGGGCGCTTCCGCAACTTCCCGAACCAGACCCTGGTCGGCGCGACCAACGTCGACGCCAACCTCGCCAACGCGATGGTCGGCGTGCGCTATTACCTCAGCGAGCGTTTCGTGTTACGCGCCGACTACGCGCTGTACACGGCCTTCGTGTCAGATCAGCGCAGCCTCGAGTACCGCGCGGTCACCGCCGGCGTCTCCTTCTTCTTTTACTGACACCGATCACGGGTCCAGAACATGAACAAGCTCCTCGTCCTTCTGCTGAGCGCGATCACGGCACAGGCTTTCGCCCAATCGACACCGGCACCGCAGCCGCCGCGCCCTGCCAACGAGCAGGTCGTGGTGCCGCAGGTCGATCGGCGCGATGTGAAACTGCCCAAGTTCCCTTCGAAGGACTTCGAGGTCGGGGCCTTCGCCGGCGTGTACTCGACCGAGAACTTCGGTGCCAATGCGGTCTACGGCCTGCGCGTGGGCTACCACATCACCGAGGACTTCTTCGTGCAGGCCAACCTGGCGCAGACCAAAGTCAGCGACGAGGCGTTCCGCCAGCTGCTGCCCGGCGGCGGCATCTTCCCGAAGCCGGAAGAAAAACTCAGCTACTACAACGTCAGCGCGGGATACAACCTGCTGCCCGGTGAAGGCTTCATCGGTTCCAACCGCGCCAAGGCCACCGCGATCTACCTGCTGGCCGGCGTGGGCAGCACCAAGCTGGTCGAGCGCCGGCGCCAGACGCTGAACTTCGGCGTGGGCATGCGCATGCTGCTGGCCGACCGCGCGGGCATCCACCTCGAGCTGCGCGACCACGTGTTCTCGATCGACCTGCTCGGCCCGCGCCAGAGCACCAACAACCTGGAGCTGACCGGCGGCTTTGCCTGGTACTTCTGATCATCGAACAACAGGGAGGAACGATGCCAAAGCCAATCAAGATCGACATGCCGCAGCGTCGCTCGCTGCTGGGCCTGGTGCTGCTGGCCGCCGCCGGCGCCGCCGGCGCCAAGGTCGCCACGCAGGCACAGGCTCCCGACTTCACGTTGCGCCAGCTCGACGGCCCGAACCTGCGCCTGGGCGAGCAGCGCGGCCGTGTCGTGATGGTCAACTTCTGGGCCACCTGGTGCGGACCCTGCCGCGTCGAGATGCCGCATCTTTCGCGGCTGTACGACAAGTACCGCAACTCCGGCTTCGTGCTGCTGGGCGTGAACATCGACGACGACCCCGGCGCTGCCAAGGCGGTGGCCGGCAAGCTGGGCCTGAAGTTTCCGGTCCTGCTGGACACCGACAAGAAGGTGGTCGCGACCTACGACCTCAACGCCATGCCCGCTACTGTGCTGATCGATCGCGACGGCCGCGTACGCCACCTGCACCGTGGCTACCGCGAGGGCGTCGAGCAGACGTACGAACAGCAGCTGCGCGACCTGCTCAAGGAGTGACCGCGATGCGCTGCTCCACACTCCTTGCGTCGATGCTGGCTGCCGCATTGCTTGGTGGCTGCGCGATGCCCGAGCCCTGGGTCAAGCCGCACGAACGCGAGCGGCTTGCCGACCCGATCATGCAGTGGCAAGGCGACTTGCTGGCGGCAAAAAACAGCCAGCATGTGCGCGACATCCGCGAGGGCGCGCGCGGCGCCAATGGCGTGCAGGGAGGCGGTTGTGGCTGCAAGTGACGCCCGCCGGCTGCTCATGCGCCTGCTCAATGCCTTGACCGGGCTGCTCGGCGGCGCGCTGGCCTTCACCGGCACGACCACCGGCGCACGGGCCGCGCCGCTGCCGCCCGATCGCGCCGAGGGCATGTACCACCTGTACACCGGCGGCGGCCTGACCTCGCAAGGCCCGGCCCTGCTGCTGCGCAAGAGCCTGGCCGAGAAGGTTTCGGTGTCCGGACAGCTTTATGTCGATGCGGTGAGCAACGCCTCGGTCGACGTGGTCACCACGGCCAGCAAGTACAAGGAGACGCGCACCGAGCTGGGCCTGGGGCTGGACTATGCCGTGCGCGACTCGAACATCAACGTCTCGCTTGCCTCGAGCAAGGAGCCCGACTACCGCGCCGACGCGGTCTCGCTGGACATCGCCCAGGAGACGTTCGGCGGCATGACGACGGTGAATCTGGGCTTCACGCGCGCCGCGGACAAGGTGGGACGCGCGGGCATCGGTTTCTTCGACAACGCGAAGCACTGGCAGTACCGCGCCGGGGTGACGCAGATCCTCACGTCGCGCTGGATCGCCAGCGCCAACCTGGAAGCGATCTCCGACAGCGGCTATCTCGGCAACCCCTACCGCGCGGCGCGCGTGTTCGGTGCCGCGGTGCCCGAGAACGTGCCGCGCACGCGCAGCTCGCGCGCGCTCAACCTGCGCGTCATCGGCGACATGGGCTCGCGCGACTCGTTGCGCGGCTCGTACCGCTACTTCTGGGACAACTGGGACGTGCGGGCGCACACGCTCGAGGGGGGATACAGCCGTTACGTCGGCGAGTCTTTCCTGCTCGATGGCTTCGTGCGCTACTACAGGCAGGACAAGGCTTCCTTCTACAGCGACAACGCGCAGGTCCAGAACCTGTACGTGACGCGCAACCGCCAGCTCGGCACTTACAACGGCGTCACGCTGGGCGGCAAGGCGACGTACGACTGGATGAAGCTCGCCGGCAAGTACCCGATGAAGCTCAACGGTGCCCTCGAATTGCTCCGCTACCGCTACAGCGACTACACCGACCTGCGCAGCGGATCGCCCTACAGCCTCAACGCCGCGGTGTTGCAGCTGTATGTCACCGCGAGTTACTGAGGCCAAGACCATCATGATCCATCGACTGCTCACCCCCATCGTCACCACCCTGGCCGCGCTCGCGGCGCTGCTGCTCATCGGCCTGGCTGCCCCGGTTTGGGCGCAGGACGCCAAGCCCGCGCCGGCACCCGCGCCCGCCACGGCCACCGCCGCGGCGCCGGCCGGCGTGCCCGCCCCGACGGCCAGCCTCGACAACCGCGTGCAGGACCTCAAGTCCGACGTGATCAAGCTCAACCGCGACCTGCTGGTGCTGGAGGAGGAACTGCTGTTCCCGGCCAACACGCAGGTGACGCTGTTCGTCTCGATGGACGTGGGCAAGCTGTTCGAGCTCGACTCGGTGCAGATCAAGCTCAACGACAAGGCGGTCACCAACTACCTGTACACGCCGATGGAGGTGCAGGCGCTGCACCGCGGCGGCGTGCAGCGCGTCTTCGTCGGCAACCTGAAGAGCGGCACGCACGAGATCGTCGCGCTGTTCACCGGCAAGGGCCCGCACGACCGCGACTACCGCCGCGGCACGACGATCAAGTTCGACAAGGGCGCCGAGCCCAAGTACATCGAACTGCGCATCAAGGACTCGACCGGCAAGCTGCAGCCCGAGTTCGATGTGAAGGTGTGGTGAACCCCCCCCGTTGCGCCTTCGGCGCTCCCCCCCAGGGGGGCGACGCCAGCGGACCGGCGAAGCCGGATCCGCGGCGTCCGTATGGGCGCGTCGGCTTTCTGCGCGGCGCCGTGGCTCTGGCGTGTTGCTTGGCTGTTTTCGGCGCTGCGGCTGACACCGCCTCGGACGTCAAGCCGCGCCCGGTGATGGCGCCGCACTACGGCGACACGCTGTTCCACTTCTACCAGGACAAGTACTTCAGCGCTATCACCGGCCTGATGGTGTCGCAGCACTTCCAGCGCATGTCGCCGCACGACGACGACAGCGAGATCCTGCGTGGCGGCCTGCTGCTGTCGTACGGCATGCATCGCGAGGCCGGGCAGATCTTCGCCCAGCTGATCGAGCGCGGCGCGCCGCCGTCGGTGCGCGACCGCGCGTGGTACTTCCTGGCCAAGATCCGCTGGCAGCGCGGCCTGAACGCCGAGGCCGAGGACGCGATCGCGCGCATCGGCGGCAAGTTGCCGGCGCCACTCGAGGAAGACAAGGGCCTGCTGCACGCCAACGTGCTGATGGCGCGCTCGGACTTCGCGGGCGCCGCGGACGTGCTTCGCAGCATGACGCTGGATCCGAAGAACCCGTCGCAGGCGAGCTACTACGCGCGCTACAACCTCGGCGTGGCCCTGGTCAAGAGCGGCGACGTGACGGCAGGCAGCGCGCTGCTCGACGAAGTCGGCCGCATGCCCTCGACCAGCGAGGAGCAGCGCAGCCTGCGCGACCGCGCCAATGTCGCGCTGGGCTTCGCCGCGCTGCAGGACAACCGGCCCGAAGCCGCGCGTCCCGTGCTCGAGCGCGTTCGCCTTGAAAGTCTGCACGCCAACCGCGCGTTGCTCGGCTTCGGCTGGGCCGCTGCCGCGGCCAAGCAGCCCGAGCAGGCACTGGTCCCGTGGACCGAACTCGCGGGCCGCAGCGTGAGCGACGCCGCGGTGCTCGAGGCCAAGATCGCGCTGCCCTATGCATACGCCGAACTCGGTGCGTACGGCCAATCGCTCGAGGGCTACCAGAACGCGGTCACGCAGTTCGACAGCGAGCAGGGCGCGCTCGACGAATCGATCGCGGCCATCCGCAGCGGCAAGCTGGTCGATGGCCTGAATGCGAAGAACCCGGGCGAAGAGATGGGCTGGTTCTGGAGCCTGACCGAGCTGCCCGAGATGCCGCACGCCGGCCACCTGACGCAGGTGTTGGCCCAGCACGAGTTCCAGGAAGCGTTCAAGAACTACCGCGACCTGCTGTTCCTCGGTCGCAACCTCGCGCAATGGCGCGACAACCTGGGCGCCTACCGCGACATGCTGGCCGAGCGCAAGGCCGCCTTCACGCAGCGCCTGCCGCAGACGCAAAGCGGGGCGCAGGGCACGGCGGCAACGCTGGCCGAACTCAAGCAGCGCCGCAGGTCGCTGGCGGCCGAACTCGATCGCGTGGAAGTCCAGACCGATGTGATCGCGTTCGCCGATGCGCGGCAGGACGACCTGTTGCAGCGCCTGGCCAACGTGCAGGCGGCGATGCAGGCCAACGCCAAGGATCCGGAGATTGCGCAGCTTGCCGACAAGGTGCGGCTGATGTCGGGCGCGCTCGCGTGGCAGCTCGCACAGGATTACCCGTCGCGTCTTTGGGCGGCGCGCAAGGCACTGCGCGATGCCGACGAGCAACTGGCCGCGGCCGAGGGGCGCGCCGGCGCGCTGGCCCAGGCGCAGAAGGACGAACCGGCGCGCTTCGAGCGCTTTGCCAAGCGCATCGATGCGCTCGAGGCCCAGCTGAGCGTGCTGATCCCGCGCGTGGCCGCACTGACCGGCGAGCAGCAACAGGCGGTGCAGGGCATCGCGGTGGCCGAGCTCACGCGTGCGCAGCAGCGTCTGGCCGAGTACCAGACCCAGGCGCGCTTCGCGCTGGCGCAACTCTATGACCGCGCGAACGTGGCGGCCAACTCCAAGGGGTCGAGCGATGCGCCGCGCCGTTAGCCTGTCGCTCGTGGCCGCTGCCTGCCTGGCCGGCTGCGCGACCCGGCAGTCCGCGCCGCCCGGCGACGACGCGCCCACCCTGGCCAGCCTGTCCAAGCGCCAGGTCGCGGTCGACAAGGAGCGTCGCGTCGAATCCGACGAGACGCAGGCGATCGCCGCCTATCGCAAGTTCCTCGAGACCGCGCCGAACACGCCCAACGCTCCGCAGCGTGCAGAGGCGATGCGGCGCCTGGGCGACCTCGAGATGGACAGTGCCGACAACAAGAGCGCGAGCGGCGCGAGCGCCGGTGCGCCCGACTACAAGGCGGCCGTCGCGCGTTACGCGGACTACCTCAAGGCCTACCCGAAGGACCCGGGCAACGACCGCGTGCTGTACCAGCTCGCGCGTGCGCAGGAGCAAAGCGGCGACCTGGAGAGCTCGCTCAAGACGCTCGACCAGCTGGTGGTCGCCTATCCGGGCACGCCGTACCGCGAAGAAGCGCAGTTCCGCCGCGGCGAACTGCTGTTCACGTTGCGCGGCTATCCGGCGGCCGAGCAGGCTTACGCCACCGTGCTCGCGAGCGCGGGCGGCAGCGCCGTGTTCCGCGATCGCGCGCTGTACATGCAGGGCTGGTCGCGCTTCAAGCAGGGCAAGCTCGAAGAAGGCCTGCAATCGTTCTTCGGCGTTCTCGACGGCAAGCTCGCCGGCCGCAGCGACGAGCCGCTGGAGGAGCTCAAGGGCCTGTCGCGCGGCGACCGCGAACTGGTCGAGGACACCTTCCGCGTGATGAGCATCTCGCTGACGAACCTGCAGGGTGCCGAGTTGATCCCCGCCTACGTCAAGGGCGATGCTCGCAAGAGCTACGAGTTTCGCGTCTACCAGCAGCTCGGCGAGCTGTACATCAAGCAGGACCGCGTCAAGGACGCCGCCGACACCTACGGCCTGTTCGTCAAGCGCAACCCGATGCACGCACAGGCGCCGGTGCTGCAGGCGCGTGTGATCGACATCTACGAGGGCGGCGGCTTCGCCGGCCTGGCGCTGGAGGCCAAGCGCGAGTACGTGGGCCGCTATGGCGTCAACAGCGAGTTCCGCAAGGCGAACCCCGAGGGCTGGAACAAGGCGCAGCCGCTGGTCAAGACGCGGCTGGCCGAACTCGCACGGCACTACCACGCCAGCGCCCAGAAGACCAAGGCCACGGCCGACTACCAGGAGGCGGTGCGCTGGTACCGCGACATCATCACGGGCTTCCCTGGCGAACCCGATACCGCGAAGAACCACTTCCTGCTCGGCGAGCTGCTCTACGAGGATTCGCGCTGGGCCGAGGCCGCCATCGAATACGAGAAGGTGGCCTACGCTTACCCCAAGCATGACAAGAGCGCCGACGCCGGCTACGCCGCGTTGCTGGCGTATGCCGAGCAGGACAAGCGCGCTGCCGCGGCCGACAAGCCTGCGCTGCAGCGCGCGGGCGTCGACAGTTCGCTGCGCTTCGCGAAGGCCTTCGACAAGGACCCGCGCGTCGCCCCGGTGCTGACCCATGCGGCCGACCGGCTGTACCAGCTCAAGGACGCGGAACAGGCGCAAAGCGTGGCCGAACGCGTGCTTGCGCTCGATCCGCCGGCCACGCCGGACCAGAGGCGGGTCGCGACGACCGTGCTCGCGCACACCGCGTTCGAGTCCGGCGCCTTCGACCGCGCCGAGAAGTACTACGGCCAGGTGCTGGTGCTGACGCCGCAGACCAGAGACACCGAGGCGACGCGCAAGGACCTGATCGAGCGCCAGGCGGCCTCGATCTACAAGCAGGGTGAGGCAGCCAGCAAGGGCGGCGATGCGCGTGCCGCGGTCGGCCACTTCGCGCGGGTGGCCGGCGTCGCGCCGGGCTCGGCGATCCACGCTACCGCCCAGTACGACGCCGCCGCAGCGCTGATCGGGCTCAAGGACTGGGACGCTGCCGCGCGCACGCTGGAAGACTTCCGCCAGCGCTTCCCCAAGCACCCGCTGGTCGACGATGCGTCGAGCAAGCTGGCCTTGGCTTATCTCGAGCGCGGCCGCTGGAGCGAGGCGGCCGGCGAATTCGAACGCGTCGCGTCGCAGGGCAAGGACCCGCAACTCTCGCGCGAGGCGCTGTGGCAGGCCGCCGAGTTGCATGGCAAGGGCGGCAACCGCGTTGCATCGGCCAAGGCCTACGAGCGCTACCTCAAGCAGTACCCGGAGCCGTTCGAGCGGGCGGTCGAGACGCGCCATCGGCTGGCGGTGATCGCCAAGGCCGACGGCAACGCCAAGCGCGAGTTCGAACTGCAGCGCGAGATCTTCCAGGCCGACCAGCGTGGCGGCTCGGCTCGGACCGATCGCACGCGCTACCTGGGTGCGATGGCGGCGCTGACTCTGGCTCAGCCGGCGGTGGACGAGTACAAGAAGGCCGCGCTCGTCGAGCCGCTGCAACGCAGCCTGAAGAACAAGAAAGCCAAGTTCGAGGAGGCGCTGAAGGGCTACGCCGTGGCGGCCGACTACGGCGTGGCCGATGTCTCCACCGCCGCGACCTTCCACACCGCCGCGCTGTACCAGGACTTCGGCCAGGCGATGCTCAAGTCGCAGCGCCCCAAGGGCCTGAAGAAGCTGGAACTCGAGCAGTACAACGTGCTGCTCGAGGAACAGGCCTTCCCGTTCGAGGAGAAGGCGATCACGCTGCACGAGATCAACGCCAAGCGCACTGCGCAGGGCGTGTACGACGAATGGGTGAGCAAGAGCTTCGCCGCGCTGCGCACGCTCAAGCCGGGGCGCTATGCGCGCGCCGAACGCACGGAAGGGGTGATCGATGCAATCCGATAAGGGGCTCTTGTGGCGCTCGCTCGGCCTGGTCGCCGTCGTGGCGAGCGCGGGCTGCGCCAGCGTGACCGATTCGGTAACCAAGCCATTCGAGACGGCCAAGCCGGCCGCGAGTGCCGCGCCGGCCCCGGCACTCGCCGCGTCGGCCGCGCCGCGCGAGGCCGTCGTCGAGGCGGCTGTGCCGGTCGGCGCCGACGCTCAGCGAGCGTTCGATGGGGCGAAGGCCGCACTGCGCGCGGGCCGCACGGCCGATGCCGAGCGGGCCTTCCGAGATCTCGCGGCACGCCATCCCGAACTGGGCGGCGCGCACGCGAACCTCGGACTGATCCTGCGCAACGCGGGCAAGATCGACGAATCGATCGTCGCGCTCGAGCAGGCCGTGAAGGCGAGCCCGAGGCAGCCCGTGTTCTTCAACCAGCTTGGCGTGAGCTACCGCCACAAGGGCCTGTTCATGAAGGCGCGCGAAGCCTACGAGACGGCGCTCGCGCTCGATCCGGCGTACGCGGATGCGCACCTGAACCTCGGCGTGCTGCTCGACCTGTACATCGGCGAGCCCGCGCTGGCTCTGGTGCACTACGAGCGCTACATGGCACTCGCTCCCGGCGGTGACGCGACGGTGGGCAAATGGGTTGCCGATCTCAAGGGCCGCAAGCCCGCCAGCGTGGCGGCGGCCGACGTGAAGCTCGTGAACAAGGAGCGGCCGTGACCAAGCGCTGCATCGCCGCGATCGTGCTGCTCTCCAGTGCCGCATCCGTCTTCGCGCAGGACCGCGCGGACATCGATCGCACGCAGATCATCGGCAATCGCGAGTTACCAAAAGTACTCTATATCGTGCCGTGGAAAAAGCCCTTGCCGGGCGATCTGGCAGGACGACCATTGGTGAGTGTGCTGGACGAGGCACTCGCGCCTGTCGACCGCGACGTGTTTCGACGCCAGGTGAACTACCACGCGCAAGTCGCCGAACGCAGCAGTGCCGCGTCATCCGAGAAACGTTGAAGAAGGAGCTCCATCCATGAATCTCTTCGAATTCGCCGTCAAGTTCTTCCAGGACAGCGGCCTGGCCATCTACCCCAGCATCCTGATCATGGCTGCCGGCCTGGCGATCGCGATCGAGCGCTTCGTCTTCCTCGCCAAGGCGCGCGCCGCCAACCGCGCGCTGTGGGACAAGATGCTGCCGCCGCTGCAGAACGGCAAGCTCAAGGAAGTCCACCACCTGGCACAAAGCTCCGACGCCGCGGTCGGCAAGATCGTGGTCTACGGCCTGAACCGCATGCAGAGCCCCGGCCGCCGGGAGGACATCGACGCCGCGATGGAGGAGGGCATGATGGAGATCGTGCCGCGCCTGGAGAAGCGCACGCATTACATCGCGACCTTCGCCAACGTGATCACGCTGGTGGGCCTGCTGGGCACCATCATCGGCCTGATCAAGGGCTTCACCGCGGTGTCGCAGGTCAACCCGGCCGAGAAGGCCGAGATGCTGTCGGCCTCGATCTCCATCGCGATGAACAACACCGCGTTCGCGCTGTGCGTGGCGATCCCGTTCCTGCTGATCCACTCGTTCCTGCAGGCGCGCACCAGCGAGATCGTCGATGGCCTCGAGGCGGCCAAGGTCAGCTTCCTGAATGCGACGCAGCGCCAGAAGGCCGAAGCCGCCGCCGCGACCGCGCGCTGAGCCGAAGTCCACGGAGGATCTGCCATGCGCTCGAGACGCATTCGAAGCCACTCGGCCGAGCTGGACGTCACCGCGTTCATCAACCTGATCGTGGTGCTGGTGCCGTTCCTGCTGTCCACCGCGGTGTTCACGCGCCTGACGGTGATCGACCTGGCGCTGCCCGCACAGAGCTCGGGTGTCGAGCAACTGAAGGTCGACGAACTCAAGCTCGAGGTGGTGATCCGCCCGGACGCGCTGGAAGTCGGCGACAAGATCGGTGGCCTGATCCAGCGCATCCCGAACACCCCGCGGGGCTACGACACGGCGGCCCTGGCACAGCTGATCGAGATGCTCAAGCAGCGTTTCCCGACCCAGGCCAACGCCACCGTGCTCGCATTGCCCGACACCTCCTACGAGGTGCTGGTGCAGGTGATGGACGCGGTGCGTGAGCGCCCGGTGCCCGCCAGCGGCAAGGGCCAGCCCGTCCCGCTGTTCCCCGACATCTCCATCGGTGACGCCCCGCTCGTCAAGAAGACATGACCCAGCTCACCGGCATCCAGAAGCGCGCCGAGCGCATGGCGCGCAACCACACCGGGCTCGACATGAACCTGGTGTCGCTGATCGACATCTTCACGATCCTGATCTTCTTCCTGATGTCTTCAGCCGCGGGCGTGGAAATCCTGAACACGAGCAAGGCCGTGAAGCTGCCCGAGTCCTACGCCGAAAAGCTGCCCCGCGAGACCGTGGTGATCGTCGTGGCCGGGCAGGACATCCTGGTCGACGGCCGCAAGGTCGCCACGGTCGACGAGGCGCTGGCCAGCGCGGGCGACGAGATCGCCCCGCTCAAGGCCGAGCTGGCGCTGCATGCCAGCAAGCAGGTCGTGCGCGCCGAGAACAAGGCGCAGAGCAAGTCCGTGACGATCATGGGCGACAAGGACATCCCGTACCGGCTGCTGCGCAAGGTGATGGCCACCGCGGCGCGTGCCGACTACAGCGATGTGTCGTTCGCAGTGACGAAGAGGTTCAAGACATGAGCGCAGCGAGACCGTTCGAAGGTGCCCGCTTCGTTTCGAGGGCACCGGCGCAGCGTCGGCGGGTGCTGCCATGAGGGCGGCTGCCGCGCTCGACGCGGTGTCGTTCCGCGTCCCGTTCCTCGCCTGGTCCTACTCGCCCGAAGACGAGAAGCGCTTCCGGCGCTACCTCGGGCGCATCCTGCTGGCCAGTGCGTTGCTGTGCCTGCTCTTCACCCTGTGGCCGCGGCCGAAGGAAGAGCGCGTGGTGCAGGAATTGCCGCCGCGCCTGGCCAAGCTGCTGCTCGAACGCGAGCCGACGCCATTGCCCGTCCCGAAGGTGCAGGCACCCAAGGACGAGAAGGTGGCTCAGGCCAAGTCGAAGGACGAGACGACGTTGACGCCCGAGCCCAAGCGTCCCGAGCCCAAGCGGGAGGCCGCCAAGGGTGCGCCCGTGCCCGAGGCCCGCAAGCCGATCGAAGGCCGCCCGCCGGGCGAGATCGACGCCGCGCGTCGCCGCGTCGCCGGCATCGGCCTGCTCGCGTCGAGCAAGGACTTGAACGAGCTGCGCGGCGCACCCGTGGCGGTGCAGCTGAAGACCGACATCAAGCAGGGCCCCGGCGTGGGCACCGGCGTCGGCGTGGGCGTGGGGGCCGGCAACGAGCAGGGCATCCCGGTGCGCGCGCTGATCACATCGAATGCTCAGGGAGGAAGCGGTGGCATCAACACCGCGTCGTACAGCCGCTACACCGGCGGCGGCGGTCTCGCGGGTCGTGCCACCACCCTCGTCGAGGGCGCGGCGGGCGGCGGCGGGGGCGGCGGCCCCGGTGGCGGTGGTGGCGGCGGCAAGGGTGACGGCACCGGCCTGGGCAGCGGCGATGGCGTGAAGGGCGCCAAGGGCGGCGTACTCACCAAGAGCGGCAGCGGCAAGGCGTCGCGCTCGATCGAGGAGATCAAGCTCGTCTTCGAGCGCAACAAGGGCGCGATCTACGCGCTGTACAACCGTGCGCTGCGCGAGGATCCCGCGCTGCAAGGCAAGGTGGTGGTCGAACTGAAGATCGCGCCCTCCGGCGAGGTCGTCGGCTGCCGCGTCGTGTCCACCGAGCTGAAGACCCCGGAACTGGAGACCAAGCTCGTGGCGCGCATCCGCGGCTTCGACTTCGGCGCCAAGGATGTCGACACGATGGTCGTCACCTGGCCGGTCGACTTCCTGCCCTCGTGATCGACGGATGCCCAGACCCGGGCATCCGCGGCGACCTCAGCCCTGCTGCCAGACGCGGCTCGCCCACGGGCCGGTGATCGCCTCGACCCCGCAGTCCCACAGCGCCTGGGCATCGGCCGGGTGATCGACGCCTTCGGCGCACACCATCACGGGCAGCGCGCGCAACAGCGCAACGCTGCTGCCGACGAATCGGCGCACCGCTTCGTTGCCCGCGGCCTCGCGCACCAGCGTGGCGTCGAGCTTGACGTAGTCGAGTCCGACTTCGTACAGGCGCGGCGCGCGGTGCAGGTGGTGGCCCGCGTGCTCGAGCCCGAAGCGCACGCCCAGTGGCCGCACCAGGCCCGCGAAGGCGCGCAGCAGGTCGTGCTGGCCCAGCGCGGATCCCTCGGCGACTTCGAGCCACAGGCTGCGCGCGGCTCTGGGCGATGCGCCCAGCATCTCGCGCAGCCTGGCAGCGAACGCTCCGTCGGCCACCGACGCGAGCGCGAGGTTCACCGCGCGCGCGCCGCCGTCCTGCGCGGTCGCGTCCAGCGCAAGACGCACCGCCAGCAGGTCCAGCGATGGCGTCAGACGGCCCCGGGCCGCGAGCGGCAACCAGCGCGCCGCAGGCTGATAGTCGCCGCCCTCATCGACCTGCACGCGCAGCGGGCACTCGAGGTGCGACAGCCTGCTGTCGCGATCGATGACGGGAAAGTCGGCCAGCTTCGCGCGACGCTCGGTCACCGCCCATTGCAGGCGGCGGTGCCAGAACGCCTCACCGCGTGCTGACGCGTCCACCGCCGGGCCGGATGTGGACTCGGCGTACGCCGCAAACGGGCCATCGCTTTCGGCGCGCGCCAGCGCGAGGTCGGCCCGCGCGAGCAGCCCTCCCGCCTGGGTGCCGTCGCGCGTGCGCGACCATTCGACGGCACCGACATGCACGACGACACGCGGCGCCACGCCCGATTCGTCGGTCGAAAGCACCGAGCGCAGCTTCCCGGCCAGCGCCAGCGCCGCCTGTTGCGGGGGCATGGGGCCCGGCATCACACAGGCGAAGTCCGCGCCGTTCAGGCGTCCTGCGAACGCGCCGGGGGCATCGACGTCCTGCAGCACCTCGGCGATCGAGCGCAACGCGCGATCGGTCAGGTCGCGCCCCAACGTACGGTTCAGTCCCGCCAGATCGGCCAGGCGCACGAGCAACAGGCAGGCCTGGGCGTGCTCCGAGTCGTCGCCGACGATCGCAGACAGCCTCTGCAGGAAGTGCGCGCGATGGGGCAATCCCGTCAGTGCGTCCTCGTGCGCCTCGCGTCGCAGCTGTTCGACCTGAGTGGCCTGGGCCTCGAACAGGCGGCGCACGCGCTCGACCATGGCGTTCATCGCCTGCGCAACGCGGCGCAACTCGGGCACCTCCGGTTCGTCCACCTGCACGAATCGGCCCTCGACGAGCGCATGGGCCTGGGCCACGGTGGCGTCGAGCGGACGCCGGATGCGACGCACGCCGATCGCCGCCAGCGCCATCGCCGCAGCGCCGAGCAGAGCGAGCAGCAGGGCCGAGCGCGAGCCGCCGCGCCACAACTCGTCGTGCGCATACGCCACATGGCTCGTGACCTCGACGCGGCCCAGCGCACGCCAGCCGTCGCTGACCTGGGCCACGCCCGTCGGCGACTCGATCGGCCACAGCGCTGTGAACCATGCCGGTGCCTGTCGTGCGGACACGTCCGCGGCGCGCTCGAAGGCCGTGCTGCCGTCGACGCGTACGAAGCGGATGCGGCGGTAGAAGCCCGTGTCGAACTGCGCGGCCAGCAGCAGCTCCATCAGTTGCGCGTCGCCCTTCTGCTGCGACAGCGCGAGCGCAAGGCTCTGTGCGTTGTCGTTGTTCTTGACGCGCAGCTGTGTGGCCAGCGTGTCCCGCGAGGCGTGCAGGTTCACGCCCACCGCGCCGGCCAGGGCCAGCAGGATGACGGCGGCCAGCAGCAGCCCGATCTGTCGCATGAGACTCATGACATCACCATACCTTCCTTCGAGGGACCCGACGGGCCAGTCCGGGGATTCCGGCTGCCGTGTGGGCGGTGGACTGGGGGGTGTTCACAGGAAACCTTCTGCCCTGGCCTTGGCCAGCACTTCGCGCCAGCGCGACAGTCGCGCCTGCGGATCGCCCGCGCTCTGCGGCCCCACGCCCTGCCACAGGCCCTCGCTGTTGAAGCTGAACACGGGCGTCAGGTCGGGTCGGCGCGACGCAGGTCGCACGCTCGTGACCAGGTTGTCGAGGATCAGGGGCTCCGCACCCGGCTGCGGGTAGTAGGCCAGCACCATGTGGGCCTGCCCCTCCGCGCCCGTGCCGGCGGCCGCGCCGCCGGTGGCAGTCTGAAGCCGCACGTACACCAGGCGCAGACGCGCCGCGGGCGCGCCCAATGCCAACAGGCTGAAGTACTTGGCGATCGCGAAGTCCTCGCAATCACCCTGGCCTTTTTCGAGCAGCTCGAGCGGGCTGGCCCAGTGGTCGGGCTCGCCCCAGGTTTCGCTGTCTTCACGGAACAGGATGCGCCGGTTGAACCAGCCGTTCACAGTCGACAGCTGGGCCTCCTCGTCCTGCGCGGCGCCTTGTTGCAGCATGGACTGGAAGGGTGCCACGGCCGCCACGGCCCGCGGCCCCAGGCGCTGTGCCGCAACCTGCATGCGCGCCACGTCGAACGCCCAGGGCGTTGCGGCCAGCACCAACACGAGCCCCATGACCACCGCGCGCATCGGGAAGCAGCGCACACGAAGCGCACGAACCGGCGGGGAGGGCGGCTGCGACAGCAGGGGCACGGGTGGGGTGGCGGTGTTGGAAGCGGCTGCAATGCGAAGGCGCACACCCTCCGGTGAACGCCCATCCGTTGCTACATCGGCCATCGCGGGGCGATTTGCAGCACCTCGTGACAAAGCGCGGCGGCGCCGGACAAGTTGCCGTGGAATACTCCCGCCCGCCCGGCAACGCCACCTGCCGTGTGCGGGTTCGGCACCTACACTCTCAAAGTAATAACTACTCACAAATGGGTGCAGCCACTGCCGCTCGGGCATGGCCGACCCACCGACCTCCAACAATGCGACGATCGCTGTTCAGATTCACGGGCATGACCGCAGCGCTGCTGTGTGCCCATGCAATCCACGCGCAGAGCCCGCCGCCTTTGCTTTCCAGCAATGACGCACTGCGCAGCGCGGCCCAGAAGGCCATCGCGGCCAACCCGGAAGTCAGTGCGCGCCTGAATGCGCTGCGCGCGTCGTCTGCGGCGATCGATGTCGTGCGCGGCGGCCTGCGTCCGAAGGTCGATCTGGAGGCGTCGGCCGGGCGCACCGATGACCGGATCACGACGCGCACGCCCGAGTCGGCGAACCTGTCACGCAACGGCATTGCGCTGTCGCTGACCCAGCTGCTGTGGGACGCCAACGTGATCCGCAGCGATGTCGAGCGCGCGAGCAGCGAGCAACGCGCGCGCTGGTTCGAGTTTCTCGACAGCACCGAGACGACCGCACTGGAAGCCGCGCGCGCGCACCACGATGTCATGCGCCAGCGCACCCTCGTCGCGCTGGCCGAAGACAACTACGTGCAACACCGCTACGCCGCGACCCAGATCGGCAGCCGCGTGCGCGCCGGCGTGGGTCGTGGCGTGGACCTCGAGCAGGCCAACGCGCGGCTTGCGCTGGCCGAGAGCAACCTGACCACCGAGACGGCCAACCTGCACGACGTGACGGCGCGCTATGCCCGCATCGTGGGTGAACTGCCGCCGGCACGCGTCGGCAAGGGCGTGGCCTCGAACGCCGGATTGCCCGCCAGCGCAGGCGAGGCGATGACGCTGGCCGTGCAGGCCAGCCCCGCGATCAGCGCGGCGATCGAGAACCTGCGCGCCGCGCGCGCCACCGGTCGCGGCCGCGAAGGTGCGGCCTGGCAGCCCCGCGTGGAAGCCCGCGTGCGCGCCGGCAGCGGTCGCAACTTCGACGGCGTGCCTGACCAGAAGCGCGACACGAGCGCCGAACTGGTGCTGAACTGGAACCTCTACAACGGCGGCAGCGACCAGGCGCGCATCCGCCAGGCGGCCGACACCGTGAACCAGGCCGCCGATCTGCGCGACAAGGCCTGCCGGGATATGCGCCAGGTCGCCGCGATCGCATTCAACGACACGCGCAAGTACGCCGAGCAGCTCGAGCAGCTCGACCGCAACGTGCTGGCGATCGAGAAGGCGCGCGACGCCTACCGCCAGCAGTTCGACATCGGCCAGCGCAGTCTTCTGGACCTGCTCAACGCGGAGAACGAGCTGTTCACCGCGCGCCGCGCCTACGCAAACGCCGAGTACGACCTGCTGATTGCGCAGGCCCGCACGCTGGCCGCCGCGCAGCGGCTGACCACGCAGCTCGGCCTGACGCGCATGGAGACCACGGGCCTGGACATGCCGGCGGCCGCCAACGCCGGTGACGACGCGCCTGCGCGCTGTCCGGTGTTGGCATACGACGCGCTGGGCACCGCGCCGCGCGGAGAACTCGACGCTCGCGCGCAGCGGCTGATCCAGCAGGCCCCTGCCGCAGCGACGGCACCCGCCGCCACGCCACCGCGCAAGTGACGCGTCGCGCCCGACGCGCGGCGCTTGCTGGTCTCAGCACAACCTAGCGCCGCGCAGGAGGCAGGTCGGTGCACGAACCGTGCGCCACCTCGGCAGCCATGCCGATCGATTCACCCAAAGTCGGGTGCGGGTGGATCGTCTTGCCGATGTCCACTGCGTCCGCGCCCATCTCGATCGCCAGGGCGATCTCGCCGATCATGTCGCCGGCGTGCGTGCCGACGATGCCGCCCCCGACGATACGGTGCGTCTGCTCGTCGAACAGCAGCTTGGTGAATCCCTCGTCGCGGCCGTTGGCGATCGCGCGTCCTGACGCGGTCCAGGGGAACAGGCCCTTCTTGACCTTCTGGCCGCTGGCCTTGGCCTCGTCTTCGGTGAGGCCGACCCAAGCCACCTCGGGATCGGTGTAAGCGACGCTGGGAATCACGCGTGCGTCGAACGCGGCCTTCGTGTCGCCCGAGGCCACTTCGGCCGCCACATGCGCCTCGTGCACGGCCTTGTGCGCGAGCATCGGCTGGCCGACGATGTCGCCGATCGCGAAGATGTGCGGCACGTTGGTGCGCATCTGGACGTCCACCGGGATGAAGCCGCGCTCGCCGACGATCACGCCGGCGCGCTCCGCGCCGATCTTCCTGCCGTTCGGGCTGCGGCCCACGGCCTGCAGCACGAGGTCGTAGCGCACCGGATCCTTCGGCGCGGCCTCGCCTTCGAACCTGACGTGGATGCCGTCCTTCTTCGCTTCGGCGCCCACGGTCTTGGTCTTCAGCATGATGTTGTCGAAGCGCCTGGCGTTCATCTTCTGCCAGACCTTCACGAGGTCGCGGTCGGCGCCGAGCATCAGCGAATCCATCATCTCGACCACATCGAGCCGCGCGCCGAGCGTGGAGTACACCGTGCCCATCTCCAGGCCGATGATGCCCCCGCCGATCACGAGCATCTTCTCGGGCTTGCTGCGCAGCTCGAGCGCGCCGGTGGAGGTGACGATGCGAGGATCGTCCTTCGGCAGGAAGGGCAGCTTCACCGCCTCGGAGCCGGCCGCGATGACGGCCTTGACAAACCTGATCGTCAGCGACCTGCCGTCGGCGGTCGCGACCGTCAGGTGATGCGGGTCGGCGAACTCGCCCGTGCCCTGCACCACGCTGACCTTGCGCATCTTGGCCATCGCGGCGAGCCCGCCGGTGAGTTTGCCCACCACCTTGTTCTTGTGCGCGAGCAGCTTCGCGAGGTCGACCTGCGGCTTGCCGAATGTGACGCCGAGGTCGGCGAAGTGGTTCACCTCGTCCATCACCGCAGCCACATGCAGCAGCGCCTTGCTCGGGATGCAGCCCACGTTCAGGCACACACCGCCCAGTGTCGGGTAGCGCTCGACCAGCACCGTCTTCATGCCGAGATCGGCGGCACGGAACGCCGCGGAGTAGCCGCCCGGGCCGGCGCCGAGCACGAGCATGTCGCATTCGAGGTCGGCGCCGCCGGCATGGCGCGCCGCGGCCGGGACCACGGCTGCACGGGTGGCCGGTGTGGTGGCCAGTGGCGCGGGCGCAGGTGCCACTGCGGCTGCGGCGCTCGCCTCGAGCATCAGGATCGGCGAGCCTTCGCTGACCTTGTCTCCGATCTTGACCTTCAGCTCCTTCACGACACCCGCGGCCGACGACGGGATCTCCATCGACGCCTTGTCGCTCTCGATCGTGATCAGCGACTGCTCGGACGTGATCGCATCGCCGGGCTTGACGAGCAGCTCGATCACCGAGACGTCCTTGAAGTCGCCGATGTCCGGAACCTTGACTTCAATGACTGCCATTGCGAGCCTCCTGCCGGGCCGCCCGGAAGGAGGCGGGCACTCCCGCCTCAGGGGGCTGCGAACATTGTGAGCTTGGGGGCGCCATGTCTACCCTCTGTACTTGATGGAGTGCAGCCGCACCGGCGCGGCCGAGTTCTTGTCGAATTCGCAACCCGCGGCCACTCCGATGCGAGCCACCTCGCTGGCGCTCCGGGCCCGGGCATAGCTCGCATGCATCGCGCCCAGCGCGAACGCGCGGCCCGAGCCGATCGACCAGAAGCGCTCGAACTCGAAGACCTCGCGGTACGAATACACCCCGAACAGGCCGCGGGGGTTGGCGATCAGAACGGTGAACTGGCTGCTCTCGTAGGGGTCGGCGTCCTCCTCCTTGGGATTGAGGAAGAACTGTTCCTTCAGCTTCGGGTGCAGCTTGAGGAACGTGTCGAACACCTCGTCGCGCGAGTGCAGCTTCAACTCGTCGTTCGGCAGCGCGGTCAGTGCCTTGCGCAGCACCGGGAAATGCGCGGTGGTGCCTGACATGCCGAAGTACGAGTCGCCGACCTTGAACAGCTTGTCGTTGTCCTCGTAGCCGTGCGGCAGACGCGTGTCGCCGAACGTCACGAGGCTGTCGGCCGCGATGGCCAGCTGCGCGCCCTTGCGCACGACGCACACGGTCGTCACAGCAAGACGCGGCGGAAGTCCGCCAGGATCTGGCCGAGGTAGGCGTTGAAGCGCGCCGCCGCGGCGCCGTCGATCACGCGGTGGTCCCACGACAGCGACAGCGGCAGGATCAGGCGCGGCGCGAAGGCCTTGCCATCCCAGCGCGGCTCGATGCTGCTCTTGCACACGCCGAGGATCGACACCTCGGGCGCGTTGATGATCGGCGTGAAGTAGCGCCCGCCAATGCCGCCCAGCGAGCTGATCGAGAAGCAGCCGCCGCTCATGTCCGCCGGTGACAGCTTGCCCTCGCGGGCCTTGGCCGCCAGCTCGCTCATCTCCTTGCTGATCGCGAGGAGGCCCTTCTGGTCGGCTTCCTTGATCACCGGCACCACCAGCCCGTTGGGCGTGTCGGCGGCAAATCCGATGTGGAAGTACTGCTTGAGTACCAGCTGCTCGCCGTCCAGAGAGGCGTTGAACTCCGGGAACTTCCTCAGCGCGGCGACGCAGGCCTTGATCAGGAACGCGAGCATCGTGACCTTGACGCCGCTCTTCTCGTTTTCCTTGTTGAGCTGCACGCGAAACGCCTCGAGCTCGGTGATGTCAGCGTCGTCGTGGTTGGTGACGTGCGGGATCACGACCCAGTTGCGATGCAGGTTGGCGCCGCTGATCTTCCTGATGCGCGACAGGTCCCTGCGTTCGACGGGGCCGAACTTGGCGAAGTCGACCTGGGGCCAGGGCAGCAGGCCCGGGAACGCGCCACCGCCTGACGCCGGCGCCTTCGCCTTCTGGGCCGCCGTCAGCGTGTCCCCGGTCATCACGCCCTTGACGAAGCGCTGCACATCGGTGTGCGTGATGCGGCCCTTGGGACCCGTGCCTTTCACCTCGGCCAACGGCACGCCGAGTTCCCGCGCCAGCTTGCGGATGCTCGGCGACGCGTGAGGCAGACCGCCAGGCGCCACCACGGGCTCGTGCATGGGCATCACGGCCGGCGCTGCGGTACGCGTCGCTGCCTCCGGCGGTGTCACCGCTGCACTGGGGGCTTCGACCGCCGGCGCGCCCGCGACGCCCTCGAGGACCACCACCGCCGTGCCTCGGTTGACCGTGTCGCCGAGCTTGACCTTGACCTCTTTGACGACGCCGGCATGTGACGACGGGATCTCCATCGAGGCCTTGTCGGATTCGACGGTGATGAGTGACTGTTCGGTCTTGACTGCATCGCCGGGCTTGACGAACACCTCGATGACCGCGACGTCCTTGAAGTCGCCGATGTCGGGCACGACGACGGTGACCGGGCCGGCGGCGGCCGCGGCGGGTGGTGCGGCCGCCGCCGCTGCGGCCGCGATCTGGGTCTGTACCGGTGCCGGTGCGGCGGCCGTCGCACCCGCCGTATCGAGCAGCATCACGACCGAGCCTTCGCTCACCTTGTCGCCGACCTTGACCTTGAGCTCCTTGACCACGCCAGCCGCCGACGACGGGATCTCCATCGAAGCCTTGTCGGACTCGACCGTGATCAACGATTGCTCAGCCTTGACCGCGTCACCCGGCCTGACGAGCAGCTCGATGACGGCGACTTCCGTGAAGTCGCCGATATCCGGCACCTTGACTTCGACCAACGCCATCGTGTGTCTCCGTTGTCGTTATGCGTACAGCGGGTTGATCTTGTCGGCAGCGATGCGGTACTTGCCGATTGCCTCGGCGACCTTGGTCGCGGTGATCGAACCTTCCTCGGCCAGCGCCTTGAGCGCGGCGACGACGATGTAGTGGCGGTTGATCTCGAAGTGCTCGCGCAGGCGGCTGCGGAAGTCGCTTCGGCCGAAGCCGTCCGTGCCCAGCACCTTGTAGGTCCGGCCCTTGGGGATGAAGGCGCGGATCTGCTCGGCGTAGTTCTTCATGTAGTCGGTCGACGCGATCACCGGGCCATGGTGCTTCTCGAGCTGCTGCGTCACGAACGGCACCCGCGGCTCGGCCGCGGGGTGCAGCAGGTTCCAGCGCTCGCAGTCCTGGCCGTCGCGGGCGAGCTCGTTGAAGCTCGGGCAGCTCCAGACGTTGGCCGCGACGCCCCATTCCTTCTCGAGCAGTTCCCTGGCCGCGATCGACTCGCGCAGGATCGTACCGCTGCCCAGCAGGTTCACGCGCGGCGTCTTCTTCGCACCCTCGGTCAGCAGGTACATGCCCTTGAGGATCTGCTCTTCGGTGCCTGCCTTCAAGCCCGGCATCGGGTAGTTCTCGTTGAGCAGCGTGATGTAGAAGAAGACGTTGTCCTGGCGCTCGACCATGCGCTTCAGGCCATGGTGCAGGATCACGCCGACTTCGTGCGCGAAGGTCGGGTCGTAGCTGATGCAGTTGGGGATCGTGCCGGCCAGGATGTGGCTGTGGCCGTCCTCGTGCTGCAGGCCCTCGCCGTTCAGCGTCGTGCG
>Ga0209797_10000145_pt1 | contig 31443 bp, 24 predicted proteins | sample DOMMetBare3Fresh_2_FD_187472 | JGI IMG/M metagenome (GOLD analysis project Ga0209797, IMG submission 187472) | Wetland sediment microbial communities from St. Louis River estuary, USA, under dissolved organic matter induced mercury methylation -... | ecosystem: Environmental > Aquatic >... | reverse complement strand
CACATCGCACCTTTGAGATCGGGCTGCGCGCCTTTGTGGAGGCGCAGACCGCGCTTTCAGTCGGCTACGTGGAGCAGCTCTACACGTTCGGCGACCGTGGCAGGCACGCGAGGCCGGACGACACAGGGCCGCATATGGTGTCAGTTGGCTATCTGGCGCTGACGCGGATGCCAGATAATTCCGACCCCTTGCGAGCGGCCGGAGCCGGCTTCGAGCCCTGGTACCGATTCTTCCCCTGGGAGGATTGGCGCAAGCAGCGGCCAGAAATTCTCGACAAGGTGATCGTACCGCTCCTCGGCGAATGGGCCGGCCGCTCGGATCGCCCCGAGCCCCGCCGGGCCCTCGGGCGGCGCGAGCGGCTGCGACTCTGCTTTGGTGCGGACGGCAGCCCGTGGGACGAGGAAAAGGTCCTCGACCGTTATGAACTCCTTTACGACGCTGGATTGGTCGAAGAGGCGCGGCGCGATGGACGTGAGGTGGCGCAGGCACGGTCGCCATTTCCGTCACTGGGTGAGCCGATGCGCTTCGACCACCGGCGCATCCTGGCAACGGCCATCGCGCGGCTGCGCGCAAAGCTCAAATATCGACCCGTCGTTTTCGAGCTCATGCCGCAGGAGTTCACCCTGACCGAACTGCAGCACACGGTCGAGGCGATATCCGGGCGCCATCTCCACAAGCAGAATTTCCGCCGCCTGGTCGAGACCGCCGCACTCGTGGAGCCAACCGGTGAGATGTCGACCGCCACAGGCGGCCGGCCGGCAGCATTGTTCCGCTTCCGCCGAGACGTCCTGGCCGAACGCCCCGTCGCCGGTCTGCGCGTCGGGGGCCGCAGCTAGGCCTGGCCGGCAGTCTCAAACGACGCTGCTTCGAGCGCCTCCTTGGCGCCCTCCCCGGCCCAGACCACGAACTGGAAGGCCGGATAATACCGCTCGCAGGCCTCAAGAGCGGCCGACAGCAGCACTTCACATTGCCGCCCGGACGCTTCGACACCGCCAGCAAGCAGCAGCGAATGGCGGAACATCACGAGACCATCCGTGGACCACAGGTCGAAATGCCCGACCCACAGCTGCGCGTTGATCATCGCGAGCAGTCGTTCCACCTCAGCCTGGCTGCGCTCCGGCACCTTCAATTCAAAAGCGCAGGCCAAATGCAGGGACTCAATGTCGAACATCCAGGTAAACGAGACCTGATAGTCGGTCCATTTCCCGCGAACCACGATTGTGAGTTCGTCCTCTCCTGCACGCTCGAACGACCACTGATGAGTGGACGCTACACGCTCGACAACCTCGAGCGGATTTCCACGACGAACGTCGATGTCGATAACAGTCATTCTTGCCACCGTGACTTTGCGCATGGGTGCCGCCCGACGCTTGTCGCGCTTGTTCGCGCGCGATCAAGGTTCATCCGGGTAAAGGCCAGGACTTGATGATCAACGCCCGCCACCTTGCCGGACGCGGAAAGCGCCAGCGACGATCGACGGAAATCAAGGCAGACTAGGATGGTTTGTCTGGACGTCGCCGGTGTTGTATCCGGCCGTCCTGCGCAAGAGTCGGTGACATAGTCACCGGAGCTGGCCCATTGGGCCGCCGCAGATCTCCCCACATGTGCACCCCCGTGCGGCGGGTCCGTTCTACGCAACACACACACCCCCGCGAAGCAGATCCGACAAAATACCGACACCTTAGGCCGCGCCTGCTACGCATGCTTTGAAGTCTGATGCGCTTCGCGCGGACGGTACAACCTTCGTAAGGATTTTGACCTGGATGTGATACGAATTTGATCTTTGTGCGGCAGGTGTGGAGGTATCTCAATATTCTGGCTGACTCCGGGTATCTTTTGACGCGAGAGCAACTAGATCTGCTCTCCTTCAATCCCGTGTATATCTGGGCAGATGAACTTTCCCCGGCCATCTTTCTGGGAATATCATCATGCAGGGGTATTCTAGCGCCACGGTTTGACATGGCCGAGCTCGTTAACCTTATCGCAATAGGGCTGGCCGTCGTCTGTGTCATTCTGGCCATCGGGTCCCGCGATCGCATGCGGACCCTTGAGTTTCGACTGGCCTTGATCGAGCGGCGCATTTGCGAGGATCAGGCAGCCGCCATTGCAAGCGCACCACCCGCGGCAACGGAGCTGCCAGCCGAGCCCTCGATCGTCCCCGAGCCTCCCCTGCCGCATGTGACCGACGAGCCTGTCAGCCCCGACGCTCCATCGCCACAATCTCAGCCGCAAGCCGAACTCGCCGCCTCGTCGTCCCCCGCAGTGGCCGTGGCTGCGCCAGGCCCGAGCCTGGAAGAGCGCTTCGGCACCCAATGGGTCGTTTGGGCAGGGGGCATAGCGGTCGCGTTCGGCGGCTTCTTCCTGCTGCGCCTTTCCATCGAACAAGGATGGTTCGGGCCCGGCATGCGTGTCTTTCTCGGCGCGCTACTCGCGCTCGCAATGATCGCAGCCGGCGAGTGGACGCGCCGCAAGGAACTGCTTACCGGCATCATCGGCATTGCCAGCGCGCATATCCCAAGCATTCTAACGGCCGCCGGCACCACCATCGCCTATGCTGACATCTGGGCCGCCTATGAGCTCTACAAATTCCTCTCGCCGGGGGCTGCCTTTGTGCTGCTTGGCGTCGTCGCGCTCGCAACGCTCGCGACGGCACTGTTGCACGGACCAACACTCGCGGGGCTGGGCCTCGTTGGCGCATACGTCACGCCCATTGTGGTATCCACCGGCCAGCCGAGCTACTGGGCGCTCTACGTCTATCTCATGGTCGTGAGCGCAGCGGCCCTGGCTCTGGCACGGATGCGGCTCTGGCGCTGGCTCGCCGTCACGGCCGTGGCCTTCGGGGTGCTGTGGACGCTGCCGGGACTCAACGACTATCGCGTAGACTGGCTCACGCCGCACAACTTCCATGTGGTTGCCGGCTTCGTGCTGGTCGCGATCCTGCTCGTCTCCGGCCTCCTGCTCGGACCGGAGACCGAGCGAGGCAAGATCGAGCCGGTATCCTCAGCCTCGCTGGCAGCCTATTTGTTCGCCTCGACAATCCTTGTGCTCGCCAGCGGGCACGCGCCGCTCGGACTAACGACTTTTACGCTGTTGGTTGCCATAACGCTGGGCATAGCCTGGCGCGCCGAAGCCGCTGCGGGAGCCGTGCCAGCGGCCGCCTTGCTGACCTTGATTGTCTTCGCCGACTGGGCACTCAAGTTCAATTTCCTCAACCTCGTTGCGCCTTCGGGCCTGACCGCACCGGCCATTCCCGATCCGCCGCGCGTGGACGTGACGTGGCACCTGGTGCTCGGCGCGGTGTTTGCAGGAATGTTTAGCAGTGTTGGCTTTCTCGCACAGGGGCGGTCGCAGGCTGCTCTCATCCCCATGGTGTGGGCCGCCTCAGCGGTGTTTGCTCCGATCGCCATTCTAGTCGCGTTGTACTTCCGCATAGCCAATTTCGATCGTTCGATCCCGTTCGCCGGCCTGGCGCTCTTGCTGGCTGCCTTGTTTGCGACCGCGACCGAGACGCTGGGCAAACGCGCCCCCCGCCCCGGCAGCGCTGGCTCAGGCGCAATTTTCGCGACGGGTACCGTTGCGGCGTTGTCGCTCGCGCTGACCATGGCCCTCGAGAAGGGCTGGCTGACGATCGGCCTCGCGCTGATGGTTCCCGGCGTCGCCTGGGTCTCGCTGCAACGGCCTTTGCCGGCATTGCGCGTCCTTGCCGGCGTCCTGGTTGGACTCGTGCTGGCCCGCGTTGCCTGGGATCCCCGCATTGTAGGAAGCACGGATCAAACGACGCCGATCCTGAACTGGATCCTCTATGGCTATGGGGTACCGATGGCGGCGTTTTGGCTGGGCGGCCATCTGCTGCGCCGGCGCGCCGACGATGGACCCGCGCGTTTGTGCGACGCAGCCGCTCTTCTGTTCGGTGTGCTTCTGGTGTTTCTTGAAATCCGGCACTACATCACGGGCGGTGACATCTATCGCGTCTCAAGCACGCTGACTGAGATTGCGCTGCAGGTGTCGGCGGGTCTGGCGATCACCATCGGGCTTGAATGGCTGCGCCAGCGCACGATGAGCGTGATCCACGACGTCGGCGCCCTCCTGATCGCGGCCCTGACCCTGCTTGCGATCGTGCTCGGCCTTGGGCTCGTCGGCAATCCTATGCTGTGGCCTCGCCCGGTGGGCGGCGCGTTCTTCAATCTGATTTTGCTCGGCTATGCGCTTCCAGCCGTGCTCGCGGTCGTCCTGGCGCTGACCACGCGGGGCCGGCGGCCGCATGCCTACAGCGTCGTTGTTGCGATCGTCGCGGTCGGGCTGGCACTGGCCTACCTCACGCTCGAGGTGAGGACGCTCTACCACGGCCCAATTCTGACGGACGGGCCAGCGACCGATGCTGAGCAATACACGTATTCGGCGGTGTGGCTCACCTTTGGCGTGTTGCTGCTCGGCATAGGCTATGCTTTGCGCGCCCAATCGGTGCGGATCGCCTCGGCGGCGGTCGTCGTATTGACTGTGTTCAAGGTTTTCTTCGTCGACATGAGCGATCTGACCGGCCTATGGCAGGCGCTCTCGGTTCTCGGACTAGGCATCGTGCTGCTCGGCATCGGCTGGTTCTATCAGCGGCTGCTGTTCCCGAGACGCCTGCAAGCCAATCCGACGGCAACCTGACAATGTAGCTCCCAACCTTCGCATGCACCCTGGCCGCGGCAACACCTCTTGAGCGACCTTTGCAGCGGCCGCGAGAGACTCATCCGCCCTATCGCCGTTGCATTGAGCTGCATAGGCTTGCACTGAGCTGCAAAAGGCAGTTGCGCAATTTGAACGACTTTGCAATCATGCAAACGGGCGAGCGATGCCATGCTGTCCTGGGACGATTTCCGGTTTGTGAAGGCCATCGCAGACAGCCGCTCTCTTGCAGGAGCGGCAACCAGTCTTGGCGTCAATCATTCCACGGTATTTCGACGGCTCGGCCAGATCGAGCGGCAGCTCGGGTCGCGTCTATTCGAGCGTGGACGCGCCGGCTATGCGCTCACACCGAGCGGCGAGGAGATGGTTGAGCTCGCCGAGCGGGTCGGCGACGACATTACTTCGTTCGAACGCAAGGTCACCGGACGCGATTTGCGCCCCTCCGGCGAGCTGCGGATCACCACAACCGATACGATCCTGCTCCACCTACTGACCGGCATCCTGGTCGACTTTCGCCGGGCATTTCCGGAGATCGTGATCGACATCGTGGTGTCGAATGCCGTGCTCAATCTGTCCAAGCGGGATGCCGATGTGGCGGTGCGCGCGACCTACCAACAGCAGGAGACACCGGCGGGGCGTTGCGTTTCGCGCATTGGCTGGGCGGTGTTCGGCGCGAAGGACATGGTCGAGCACACCCTCGATCCGAACTCTGATTTGACGCGTTACGCCTGGGCCGCTTTCGGCGACGCCAACTCGACCGGCCGCGCCTCCAAATGGCTCAGAGAACGCGGAATCAATGAGAACCGAGTCGTCTACAGAATCAACACCATGCTGGGCTTGGGGGAAGCAGTCGCCGGTGGTGTCGGACTCGCGTTGCTGCCGTGCTTCATCGGACATGCATTGCCGACGCTTGCGCAACTCACCCCACCCCTTCCGGATGTCCAGGGCGAATTGTGGCTGCTGACGCACCCTGACCTGCGAAACACCGCCCGGGTGCGCACCTTCCTCGATTTTTGCGCGGGCGAATTCGCCAACCGGAAAGCCATCATTGAAGGGCGAGCGCCGGCGTGAAAGCCAATGGCGTATCGCCGCAGCTGGGCCTGCGCACTGGCTCCCGAGATATTTCACCAATGCGCTGAATATTTCACTCGTCACGCCAGCGTTCGCAGGCAAGCGGCGCAGGCAGCGTGAACTTGCCTGCGCAGACATCCACGTCTCAAGCCAAGAGTCGGATCAAGAGTGCAAACGCGTTTTAATGCGAGAGCTGGAACAAGCCCCTGATCACTCCGCCCCAGACGCCGATGAGGCTGTCGATCTGATCGACGACGACTCGCGTGCCTGCGGACGCAACGTCGCACGTACAATTGTGGGACGGGTATTGCGACGCGTGAAGTCGCAATAGGCAAAGCCGAGACCGGATACAGAGCCACGGAAGCTCTGCGCATCGGTCTTTTCGAGATTGAAGCAGGGAGAGAAAGGCATCCCGCGCACGTTAGCGCAAACGGTTTGACCTTTGACGTGCAATGTCCCTGGCGGCAGCGCCGTGGAGCGGGTCGGACCCGAGCCGCGAACCTGGACGGTTCCCACGACCGAGCCGTCATTGCTGATCCGGCCGGTGCCGCGCGTACCATCAAAGCAGTTGTACGCGAATAGCTTTCCGACCACGAAACGCCGCGCCTCATCGGCATTCATGGATTCAGCTGATGCCGCTCCCGTTGCGAGCAGGCCGGCCACCAAGATCGCTGAACGCATTACCATCACGGACCCCCGTCTCGACCAATCCTCGCTGACTTAATCGTAGCCGCTTAACGATTTGCTAACCATACGACTCTTCCGTCAGTATCTCCAAGCTTTGTCGCCAAATTCTGAACGCCCTATGCAATCTTTACCACAATGCGACCACGAACCCGACCGTCCACGATCTGTTGCCCGGCTTCGATCACATCGGCAAGCCCGATTTCCGTGCTCATTTCCGTGAGCTTTGCGCGGTCGAGATCAAATTCGAGGCGCTTCCAGGCCTCCTCGCGGTCTGCCCGCGGACGATAAACCGAATCGATCCCGAGCAAGGCCACGCCGCGCAGAATAAACGGCGCGACGCTCGTCGGCAGATCCATACCTCCCGCCAGCCCGCATGCTGCTACGGCTCCCCGATATCGGATCATCGAGAGCACATTGGCAAGCGTGGTCGATCCGACCGAATCGATTCCGCCTGCCCAACGTTCCTTGGCAAGCGGGCGCACTGGCCCGGTCAATTGCTTGCGCTCCAAGATATCGGAAGCGCCGAGGCGCTTGAGATAGTCGGCCTCCTCCGGCCGCCCGGTCGATGCCGTGACTTGAAATCCAAGTTTGGCGAGGATGGCGACCGCGACCGACCCGACACCTCCGGCGGCGCCCGTCACCACCAATGGACCGCCCTCCGGTTTGAGCCCATATCGCTCGAGCGCCATCACGGCGAGCATGGCCGTGTAGCCCGCGGTGCCGATCGCCATGGCGTCGCGCGTGCTCATGCTCGACGGCAGCCGTACCAGCCAGTCGCCTTTGACCCGCGCCTTCTGCGCATACGCGCCGAGATGCGTCTCACCGAGACCCCAGCCGTTCAGAATGACCTTGTCACCAGGCTTCCAGTCGGGATGAACCGAATGCTCGACCGTGCCGGCGAGATCAACACCCGCTATCATCGGCCACCGGCGCACGACCGGCGCCTTGCCGGTGACGGCCAAGCCGTCCTTGTAGTTGACGGTCGACCATTCGACGCCGACGGTGACGTCACCGTCCATCAGCTTGGTCTCATCGAACTCGGTCAGCGAGACAATCTGGCCGCTGTCCGACTTCTCGATCACGATCGCCTTGAACGTCGACAAACCATCCTCCTCGTGAGATTGCGGCCGCACGTCCTAACAGTATGGAAGCTGCGCGGCGCGCGATAGAGCCCCCGACCATCGGTCAACCTCCCGCCCAAGTCCCGCCTCTGAACGTCAGGCAGCCATAGCCGGCCGCACCACCGGCTTCTCGACAATCGGCAGATTGATGAGCGCGGAGAGTACGCCGAACAGGGCACCAAACCACCAGACGATGTCGTAGGAGCCGGTCCGTTCGTACACCAGTCCACCGAGGTAGACCCCGAGAGAACCGCCGACCTGATGACTGAGAAATGTGATTCCCATCAGCATCGCCAACCAGCGTGTTCCAAACATCACCGCGACGAGACCCGAGGTCGGCGGAACCGAGGACAGCCACAACAGGCCGGTCACCGCGCCGTAGATGATCGCGATGACCGGCGACGCCGGCATGGTGATCAGAAATACTATTGCGAGCGCGCGCGTCGAATAGATGAATGCCAGGATATAGCGCTTGGGCATGCGACCGGAGAGATAGCCGGAGGCCAATGCGCCGACGATATTGAATAGCCCGATGACGCCAAGCGTCCAACCGCCGACCTCTGCCGAAAGGCCGCGGTCGATCAGATAGGACGGCAGATGCAGGGTTACAAAATTGAGCTGAAAGCCACAGGTGAAATAGCCAATCACCAGAAGAACGAATGAGCGGTGCGCAAAGGCTTCGGCCAGCGCCTCCCGAAAGGACTGCCGAGCCACAGGTCGTGAAGGAGTACCGGACTGGTCCGGCGCGTCCTGCTGCGAGGTCGCGATCGCGAGCGACAACGGGATGATCAGAAGGAGAATGCCGGCGAATATCTCGAGCGTGGTGCGCCAGCCAAATTGGTGGATGAGGCTGACGCCAAGCGGCGAAAACAGAAACTGCCCAAATGACCCGGCCGCCGTACCGGCGCCGAACGAGATCGATCGCCAGCTATCCGGCAGAAGCTTGCCAAACGACGAAATGATGAGATTGAACGAGCAGCCCGTGAGGCCAAAACCGATCAGAACTCCCGAGGTGAGATAAAGTTGTCCGGGTGTTGATGCGTGGGCCATCATGTAGATGCCCGACGAATAAAGCAGCGCCCCCGCGATGACGACCCGGATAGTGCCGAAGCGATCGGCGATGGCGCCGGAGAACGGCTGCACGATGCCGTAGATCAGCGTCTGCATGGCAACCGAGAACGCGAACACGTCGCGGCCCCAGGCATTGTCGACCGTCATCGGCATCATGAAGAAGCCAAACGACGACCGCGGCCCGTAGCTGATCGTAGCCACAAGGCACCCGCACAAGAGGATCATTGCGGGCGTACGCCAGGCCGTAGTCTCGGTCGGAGCGCCGCTTGTGTTCCCGTGCATGGGGGAACCGTCAGGTCGCCGCAGCGGGCGCAAGCCGCCGCACCGGCTTCTCGATGATCGGCAGGTTGATCACGGCGGAGAGCACCCCGAACAGCACCGACAGCCACCAGACCGCGTCATAGGCGCCCGTGCGCTCGAACACGAAGCCGCCCAGCCAGACCCCGAGGAAGCTGCCGACCTGATGGCTGAAGAACGCGAAGCCGGTGAGCATCCCGAGCCAGCGTGTGCCGAAGATTAAGGCCACGATCCCATTGGTGGGCGGCACGGTCGAAAGCCACAAAAGGCCCATCGAAGCGCCGAACAAGATGCACGACAACGCCGTGACCGGAAACGAAATGAAGGCAAGCACGGCCGCGGCCCGGCCGAAATAGATGATCGACAGGAGATACCGCTTGGGCATCCGGCTTGCGAGCCAACCCGACGACAACGAACCAATGATGTTGAACAGACCGATCACGCCGATGGTCCAGCCACCGATCTCGGCCGTAAGGCCGCGATCGATGAGATAGGCCGGCATATGCACGGTAATGAACTGGAGCTGGAAGCCGCAGGTAAAGAACCCAACGACCAGCAGGACGTAGGAGCGGTTGGATAGGGCCTCGCTGAGCGCTTGCTTGAGTGATTGCTGTGCCGGCGCACCCTCCAGGCGGACCGACGGCGACGTGTTGACCACCAGCGAGAACGGCAACACCAGGAGCATCAGCGCCGCGAAGATCAGAAGAGTGCTCTGCCAGCCAATGGAGCCGATGAGGCCGACGGCGAGCGGCGAGTAGAGAAACTGGCCGAACGAGCCCGCCGCGGTACCAACCCCGAAAGCGATGGTGCGCCAGCTTTCCGGGAGCAGCTTGGCATAGGCCGCCAACACGATGGTGAACGTGCAACCCGACAGACCGAAACCGATGAGCACACCCGCCGAGGCGTTCAGCATTCCAGGCGTCGTCGAATAGGCCATCAACGCAAGTCCGGCCGCATAGAGGAGCGCACCTGTGCACAATACGCGCGCGGTGCCGAAGCGGTCTGCGATCGCCCCCGCGAAAGGCTGTCCGGCGCCCCACAGCAAATTCTGCAGCGCCAGCGCGAACGCAAAGACGTCCCGGCCCCACCCGTTGGCCTGCGATTGAGGCGTCAGGAAGAATCCGAGCGTCGCCCGCGGCCCAAAGCTCACCAGCGAGATCATGCACCCGCAGAGAAGGATGACCGCGGGAGCGCGCCAGCCAATTGTGGTCGGGGCTGCCGACGGAGTTATCGATGCGTGGGCCATGTGCTCTGTGTCGCCTCTTGTGCTCTGTTGTCGCCTCTTGCGCTCCGTAGGCCGTCCGCGCTGGCGCGATCCTGGCCGCAGCGCGCGATCAGGACGTCAGGCCCGTTGCTTCAGAAGAAAGACTGGCCGGCAACGCGTTGAGTCTTTTACGGCTTCATGGCCCCTCGCCCAAACGAATCTTGTTCGACGCCTGCATTTGCCTGACGCATGGCAGCCTCACGAACGGGGGCTAGCGCTTCCGCGAATGAGATGCTATATAGGATTTGCTCGAAATGAGGATAATCGGCCCGAGAGGGTAAGAATAGGCCGGCAAACGCCGGATGTTTTCGTCCCCCTGATATGCTCATATTGAGTATATAGACGTAGGAGGCGCTCATGTCACTTCAGCAAGCTGTTGGATCATCACGGAAACTTTCGTCGGCCGCCGGCGCGGAGCTGTCGCCCGCGGCGCGCCGATACGGCGTGCTGCCAATGCCCTCGCTTGAGTGGAACGAGCAAGTCGCGCGCGAGACAGCGCCGCTCTATGCCCGTGTGGCCAAGGTCATCCCATCGGTCGAATGGCCGTTCTTCGCGCCCTACGTCAAGGCAATCAACGCGCTCAAGAAGGAGCGCAACGCCGTCATCCTGGCGCACAACTATCAGACGCCGGAGATCTACAACTGCGTCGCCGATTTCGTCGGCGATTCGCTTCAACTCGCGCGCGAAGCGACCCGGGTCGACGCCGACATCATCGTCCAGTGCGGCGTGCACTTCATGGCGGAGACATCGAAGATCCTCAATCCGGACAAAACCGTGCTGATCCCCGACCTCAAGGCCGGCTGCTCGCTTGCGTCCTCGATCACCGGCGAGGACGTGCGGCTGCTGCGCCAGCGCTATCCGGGCGCGCCTGTGGTGGCCTATGTCAACACATCGGCCGACGTGAAGGCTGAGGTGGATATCTGCTGCACGTCGTCGAACGCCGTTGAGGTGGTCGAAAGCCTTGGCGCGGAAACCGTGATCTTCGTTCCCGACCAGTATCTCGCCAAATATGTCGCGAGCCAGACCAAGGTGAAGATCATCGCCTGGAAGGGCGCCTGCGAGGTGCACGAGCGGTTCACCGCGGATGAGCTTCGCCGCTATCGCGAAAGCGATCCTTCGCTGCAGATCATCGCGCATCCGGAATGTCCGCCGGACGTGCTGGCGGAGTCCGATTACACCGGATCGACCGCGGGCATGATCGACTGGGTGCGCAAGAACCGGCCGAAGCGTGTGGTCATGGTCACGGAATGCTCGATGGCCGACAACGTGCAGGCCGAGCTGCCCGATGTCGAATTCGTGCGGCCCTGCAACCTCTGCCCGCACATGAAGCGCATCACCCTGCCGAAGATTCTCGACAGCCTCGTCTACCTGAAGGAGGAGGTCGTGATCGATCCTGCGATCGCGGCGCGGGCACGGCGCTCGGTCGAGCGCATGGTGAACCTGAAGCACTGAAGCCGTTCGTCTCGCTGCGCGAGACGACGCAAAGGCGCCGCCAAAGAGCCACCATGTCGGATAGCGTCCACGACGTGATCATCATCGGTGGCGGCATTGCGGGCTTGTTCTGCGCGCTCAAGCTCAGCCCGCGCCCCGTCACGGTACTGACCGCAGCTCCGATCGGACAGGGCGCGTCAAGCGCCTGGGCGCAGGGCGGCATCGCAGCCGCGGTCGCGGAAGGCGATACGACCGAAGCGCACGCCCGCGACACCATCGCGGCCGGCGCGGGTCTGGTCGACGAGGCACTGGCGCGCGCCATGACGCGCGAGGCACCTGACCGCGTGCGCGATCTTCTCGCTTACGGTGTCCCCTTCGACAAGACGCTTGAAGGGCACCTTGCGGTCGGCCGCGAGGCCGCGCATTCGGCACGGCGCATCGTCCATGTGCAAGGCGATGTCGCCGGCCGCGCCATCATGGATGCGCTCGGCGCCGCGGTACGCAGCACGCCATCGATCCGCTTGATTGAAGGTTATCTCGCCGAGGACCTGGTCATCGACGGCGCACGCGTCGTGGGTGTGCTTGCCCGCGCGGGCAGCGGACGAAAGCCTGCAACGCTGCACGGTCGCGCCGTCGTGCTTGCAACCGGCGGCATCGGCCATCTCTATGCCGTCACCACCAATCCACCGGAAGCGAGCGGCATCGGGCTCGCCATCGCGGCGCGCGCGGGCGCCATGCTCGCGGACACTGAGTTTGTGCAATTTCATCCGACCGCCATTGCGGCCGGGCTTGACCCGGCACCACTCGCGAGCGAGGCCCTGCGGGGCGAAGGCGCCATTCTTGTCAACGGCGCCGGCGAGCGGTTCATGCAGAACATTCATCGAGACGGCGATCTTGCGCCCCGTGATGTCGTCGCGCGCGGCGTATTCGCGGAGATCGCAGCTGGGCGCGGCGCGTTTCTTGACGCCCGCACGGCGATCGGGAAGGACTTTCCGGCACGCTTCCCGACGGTTTATGCAAGCTGCATGGCGGCCGGCATCGACCCGGTGCGCGCGCTCATTCCAGTGGCACCCGCGGCGCACTATCATATGGGCGGCGTAAGCACCGACGCGCGCGGCCGCACCTCGCTCGAGGGCCTGTGGGCTGCCGGGGAGGTGGCGTCGACCGGCGTCCATGGCGCCAACCGCCTCGCCTCCAATTCGTTGCTCGAAGCGGTCGTGTTCGCGACCCGTGTCGCCGAGGACATTTCTGGCACGTCATCACAAGCGGCTACGCCGCAGCGAGCCTCGTCGGACACCACCGGCTCGGGCCTTGACGCTGCATCACCATCGGTGCGCGACTTGCGCACGATCATGTCCCGCCATGTCGGCGTCATCCGCAGCGGCGATGGCCTCGCGGTGGCGCTCGACAAGATCAGCCGCATCGAGCACGCGGCACAATCTCCCTCGCTCCGCAACATGGCGACCGCCGCGCTCCTGGTTGCGGCCGCCGCGTTCGCGCGACGCGAGAGCCGAGGCGCCCATGAGCGCAGCGACCATCCCAAGACCGACCCCGCGCTGGCGCGGCGTGCCTTCTTGACACTGGCCGAAGCCCGCACGATCGCCGCCGAAGCCATTCACACCACACATGCATCAATGCCCGCCGAGTGATAGCCCATGCCGAAATCCCTGCTCTGCCCCGATGCCTTCCTGTCTCCGCTCAAAATCGACGACGTCGTCACATGCGCGCTTGCCGAAGACCTCGGACGCGCGGGCGACGTGACCTCGACCGCAACCATTCCGGAAGATGCCACCGCGCACGCGATCGTGGTCGCGCGCAAGGCGGGCGTGATCGCAGGCCTGCCGCTGGTCGCCGCGGCCTTCCGCAAGCTGGCGCCCGACGTCGCGATCACCGCCCATGCGCGCGATGGCGCGATCGTGGCCACCAAGACCGCCCTGATGCACGTCACCGGCCCGGCCCGCGCCGTGCTGGCGGCCGAGCGCGTTGCGCTCAATCTCCTCGGCCACCTTTCCGGCGTGGCGACGGCAACGCACGAGTTTGTCCGCCGCGTCAAAGGCACGCGCACCCGCATCTGCTGCACGCGCAAGACCACGCCCGGCCTGCGCGCGCTCGAGAAATACGCTGTGCGCTGCGGCGGCGGCTTCAATCACCGCTTCGGCCTCGACGACGCCATGCTGATCAAGGACAATCACATCGCGGTCGCCGGCGGCATCCGGGCCGTGCTCGAGCGCGCGCATGCCAGCGCCGGCCATCTGGTCAAGATCGAGATCGAGGTGGACAGCCTCGAGCAGCTCGCCGAGGTGCTCGCCGTCGGGCTTGCCGACGCAGTGCTGCTTGACAACATGGACGCCACCGACATGCGCAAAGCGGTCGCGATGGTCGGCGGCCGCTTCCCGCTCGAAGCCTCGGGCGGCATCACCCTCGACACCATCGAGGCCGTGGCATCGACCGGCGTCGACTACGCGTCGTCCGGCTGGATCACCCATTCGGCGCCCAACCTCGACGTCGCACTCGACATCGAGATTTGATCCTTTCTCCCCCGCCGGCATCGTAGATTCGTCGTCTTTGTCAGGCGTGAGTACGCCCGCTTTGAAGGATCGGCGCCATGAATGATGCCAGGCCTGCGGATATCGACGACCGTTACCTGTGGCTGGAGGATGTGCAAAGCGCGGATGCGCTTGCATGGGTCGAAGCGCAGAATGCGCGGACGCTGGCGGCGCTCACGGGGCCGGATTTCGAGCGCGACCGCACGGCCTTCCGCACCATCCTGACGGCGCCCGACAAGATCCCGCACGTCATTAAGCGGGGTCCGTACCTCTACAACCTGTGGCAAGACAAGGACAATCCGCGCGGCCTCTGGCGACGGACGACGGTGGAGTCGTATCGCTCGCCGTCGACCGCATGGGATGTGCTCATCGATGTCGATGCGCTCGGGCGCCAGGAAGGTGAGAATTGGGTCTGGCATGGCTGCACGACCCTGCCGCCCGATCATCGCCGTGGCCTGGTCGTTCTCTCACGCGGCGGCGCCGACGCCTCCGTGGTCCGCGAATTTGACCTCGACGCTCGCGCATTCGTCACGGATGGATTCGTCCTCCCTGAAGCGAAGAGCGGAGTCAACTGGGCGGACGCTGACACGCTGTACGTTGCGAGCCCCCTCGGCGATGGCCATACGACGAGGTCGGGTTATGCACGGACGGTGCGGCGCTGGCGACGCGGTACGCCGTTTGCGCAGGCCGAATCCATCTTTGAGGCGGCTGAAACCGATGTCTCTGTCTACGTCTTTGTCGATCACGAACGCGGCTTTGAGCGCGCATTTGTTGGGCGCCGGTTCTCATTCTTTGACTCGGAGATGTTTCAGATCGGCGCAAACGGCTTGCGGCGGGTCGACGTTCCGACCGATGCATCCTGGGACGCGCATCGCGAATGGCTCACGTTGCGGCTGCGCTCGCCCTGGAAGCCCAAAGATCGCGAATTCCCGACCGACAGCCTGATCGCGATCCGCTTCGATGCCTTCATGGACGGCGATCGCGACTTCGACCTCTTGTTCGAGCCCGGCGAGCGCCGCACGATCAACGACTTCAGCTGGGCCAAGGATCGGCTCGCGATCAGCATCCTCGACAACATGCGAACGCGGATCCTGATGGCCGAGCCGTCCGCCACCGGATGGACGTTCGCTGCTCTGCAGGGCGTGGCCGAGACGGAGGCCGCACATATCTGGTGCATGGGTGACGAGGGCGGAGAATCCTCGCAGGACTTTCTGCTGATGCGCGACGGCTTTCTGGAACCGACCTCGCTCAGCCTCGTCGTGCCGGGCAAGCCACCGCAGCTGCTCAAGCAGCTGCCGCCGCGGTTCGATGCGTCGGGGTTGACCGTCACGCAGCACGAAACACTCGCCGACGACGGTGTGCGCATCCCGTATTTCCAGGTCGGCCCGAAGGATCTTCCGCTCGACGGCAGCACGCCGACCGTCCTTTATGGATATGGGGGCTTTCTCATTTCCCTCCTACCGACCTACTCCATGGGCGTCGGCAAGGCGTGGCTCGAATGCGGCGGCGTCCATGTCGTCGCCAATATCCGCGGCGGCGGAGAGTTCGGCTCCGCCTGGCACAAGGCCGGCATCCGCGAGCACAAGAAGCAGGCGCAGGACGACTTCGCGGCCGTCGCGGCCGACCTCGCCCGACGCGGCGTCACCAGCCCGAGCCGTCTCGCCTGCCATGGCGGCAGCAATGGCGGCCTCCTGGTCGGCAACATGCTCACGCGCTATCCGGAGCGCTTCGGCGCAGTCTGGTGCACCATCCCGCTGCTCGACATGCGCCGCTACAGCAAGCTCCTCGCCGGCGCGAGTTGGATCGCCGAATACGGCGATCCGGACGAGCCGGACGATTGGGCATTCCTCAAGCAGATCTCGCCCTACCACCTCGCCGCGGCGGGCAAGCCCTACCCGCCAATCCTGCTGTGGACATCGGCGCGCGACGACCGCGTGCATCCGGGGCATGCCCGCAAGATGGCGGCGCATCTCGAAGACCTTGGCCACACCGTTTACTTCTATGAGCCGCGGCAGGGCGGCCACGGCACCAGCGACTTCGAGCAGACCGCGCACATGTGGGCGCTCGGCTACGCGTTCCTGCGACGGACAATTGGCGCGGGGACTTTGGCTGATGGCTGAACGTCGCTACGCTTTCGCCTCCTCGCGCAGCACATCGAGCTTGAGCGCGAGGATGCCGCCGAGCCAGGCGGCGTGCTCGGTATGATCGGCATAGGCGTTGCCGGTCTCCGGATGAACCAGGATGGTCAGTCCATCCCGGTTGAGCATGAGCCAGGGCAGAAACGACGCCAGCAGCGAACGCGGGAACGCGACCTGGTACATCGACTTGAGGTGCGGGCCGACGAGTTCGTCATGCCAACGCCCGATCGTCGCCTCCGGAAATGCGCCCGCCACACGTTCGCGCAGGCGCGCCGCCCGGTCACGGCTGGTCGCCGGGTCATAGTAGATGTGGGCGTGGTAGTCGCTGATGATCGCCGGATCAACCGGTGGAGCCGCGTTCTGCATCGAACACTCCTGTCCGATGAACGTAGTCCTGCTCCCCGCAAGATCAAGTGTCCTCAGGCGGGCAGCCAAGCGCTGGCGGGCGATGCGGCCTAGAGCTGCTTGGCAATTGCGGCAGTCGTTTCCGGATCGCCCCACGTCGGCGCATCGGAGCCATCGCCCCAGGCCCGTGGTCGGTAGAAGGTGTGGACGCCGAGCTTGTGCAGCTTGGTCATCTCGCGCACCCAGCCAGGACGGACCCAGTAGGCGTGGTAGTGCGTCGCCTTGCCGACCTCGGGCAGCCACAGCTTCCCATCGAGGGTCTCGGCGGCGATCTTCTTGGCGCGCTCCATCGCGTCCGGCTGCTTCACGACGTCCGGTATGCCATCGCAGGCGAACGTGAACTGACAGGCGAGATGGCGATTGGCGTTCTGGTAGACGACACCGCACACCGTGTCTGGATATTTTCCAGAGAAGGCCCGATTGAGCACCACCTGGGCAACGGCGATCTGGCCGCGCACCGGCTCGCCACGCGCCTCGAAATAGATTGCGCTGGCGAGGCACTTTTCGGCCTTGGCGCGGCCGGCCGCATCGAGCTTGAGGCGCTCGGCCGGCGTCTTCGGGCGACGGTCCGCACCGGTGACCTCGCCCTTGGCCGCGATCGTCTCGCCGCCCCTCGGCTGGGCTTCCTTGGCCGCAACAGTCTCGTCCGGCTTGGGCGTTCCGTGAACCTCAAGCTTGTCCTGCTTGCCGAGGCGCCCTTCCGCCTCCGACGGCTCGGGCAACAACGCTGCGACCCTGGCGTCGGGATCGACCGCGACCGGCAAGGTCTCGATATTCGGTGCTTCACCATCCCCCCAGGGCGCGAGGCGGTCGAGCGTCTGGCCCATGGGGCCGGCACCGAAATAGAGCCGGGCGACGCGCGTGGTCGGATTGAGCTCCTCGCGCGGCACGAAGCCCGGCACGAGCTGGTCGGCCATATCAACCGGCTCATCGCTCGGCTCCGGAACCTCGACGGCAACCGGTGGCACCTTGGCCGCATTCGGCGGCGTCGCGACAGCTGCACTCGGATCGACAGCGGCCAGCGTGAAGCCCGTCTGCGGCTCTGCCGGCGCAGCCTCAGCCACCGGCGGCGCGGAGGGCTGCGGGCGAATGTCCAACCGGTCGCCCTTGCGGGACGATGTCGACTGCAGCACCGCGACCTGCGCCGGCTTCGCATCGAGGCGGTCGCCTTTGAGCCGGCGGTCGATGGTCAGGGCAGCCGACATGCCCGGCTCCATCTCGATCGCAACGTCGCGCAACATGCGCTCGCGGATCGAGCCGGTGATGTCGGCGTTGGCCGGATCGAGCCCAGCCAAGGCATAGTTCAGCGACGGCGGCAGCGCGGTGCCGACCGGCTGAGGCAATGTGAGACTTGCAACTTGAACAGGACCGAGCGACGAAACAAAGCTGCCGCCTTGGCTGCGTTCGACAACAGGCACCTGCCGTGCAATCAGCGCAGCAAGCTCCTGATAGCCGACTTCACTCGGCATCAGGATGAACGCCACAATGCCGAGGCCGAAGGGGGCAACAACGCCGCCCTTCGGCCCGTTACGCGATACACCCATCCCACCCTGCTCACGCAACGCTACGCAACAATACTCTCGTCCGCAAAAGGCGCTTACATGGCACAAATGCGACAGATGTTTTGTTGCCTGATTAACCTTGCGATCGCGTTAATGGCTGTATTGAGGCGATCTGTTTGCCTCACGCCGGCGCACTTCGGCCCTGCCGCCGATGCTTGGAAATTGGTTCTTGAATACCTGCGATGGTCAGTGACCGGCCGCGATGGCGTCACTGTGACGTGAGGCCGGCAATCATGTGGGCGCTGATCCAGTTGCCCACCAAAAATGCGGCCGCGCCGATGAGGCAACCGGAGACCAGCGTGCGTTCCGGAATAACCTCCGGCACCGGGCGGGCCAGCACGGTGCGCAGGACCAGAAGGCCCACGGCCGCCACCGCGAAGTATACGACCAGGGGATGTGCGAGCATCTCCTGACCGAACGGCCGCCGCTCGCCGATCAGACCAAACCCCAAGCCGCCCGCGACCATCAGGCCGTACCAAACGCCCTGCAGCGCGGTCATGTGATGACGCGCGTGCGCGTCACATCTTCACACCCTGCTCCGCAAAGTACTTCAGCGCGCCCGGGTGCCACGGCACGGGCGAACTGGCCTTGAGCTGATACTTGTAATCGATGTTGGCGGCTTCCGAGTGCACGGCCACCAGGTCGGCCTTGCGATCAAAGATGATCTTGGTGATCGCATAGGCGGTGTCGTCCGACATCTGGTCATTGGTGACCAGGATGTTCCACACCGTCGACTGCGGATTGTCCTTGTCCTGGCCCGGATAGGTCTTGGCCGGAATCACGTCGCGGACATAGAGCGGGCCATATTTTGCGTTCATCTTGTCGACCACGTCGGCGTGATCGACCATCTTGATCTTGACGTTGGGGGTGGCGCCGAGATCGGTCACCGCCGCCGTCGGCAGACCGCCGACCCAGAAGAACGCGTCGATCTTCCTGTCCTTGATGGCGTTGACCGACTCGGCCACGCCGAGCCGCTCGCGGCGCATGTCCTTGTCCTTGTCGAGGCCGGCGGCCTCGATGACGCGGAAGGCCATCACCTCGGTGGCACTGCCCGGCGAGCCGGTCGACACCCGCTTGCCCTTGAGGTCGGACATCTTCTCGATGCCGGTCCCCTCGATGGTCACGACGTGCATCCGGTTCGGATAGAGCACCATCAGGGTGCGCACCGCGACCTTGGCGCCCCGAAATTTGTCCTCGCCCTTGAAGGCGTCGAGCGCGGCATCCGCCATCGTGAAGCCGATCTCGCTCTGTCCGCTTCCAAGCAATTTCAGATTGTCGACCGAGCCGCCGGTGACCTCGGCGCTCGCCTGATAACCCGGCAGGTGCTTCGACAGAACGTTCGCGAGCCCGCCGCCGAGCGGATAGTAAACACCGCCGGTCCCGCCGGTGCCGATCGCGATCGTTTTCTGCTGCGCGAGTGTCGCACCTGCAATCAATGAAGCCGCGACTGCCATCGCGACCGTCGCACCGATAGTTGCCCGGGTCATCTCAAGCCTCCTTCATGGCTCCCTTGCGGTCGCCGCCCCGCCGACCGGCGTCATGTATTGTTTTAGCAGTAAAGCCACTGCGATCGCCAGACCAAGCGGCGCCGGGTGGGGCACGTCGTACCCGGAGACACGCTCGGCGAATGCTTCCAACAGGCTCGGAAACACTAAGAGGAGTCCGGCGAGAAGCCAGAGAACCCGCTCAATCGCGGTGTTCTGTCGCAGGGCCCAGTTTTGCGCCGCGGCCGCCAGCGCGGCAAGCCCGGCCGCGGTTTTCGCGGTGATGATGACGATATCCCACACCGAGCCGTCCTTGGGAATTTTCATGAGCAACCCGACGCCCTGCGGGTCGAGCACGAATACGAACGGAACGAGGAACGCCGGCAGCGTATACTTCCAGGCCTGCATCGTGGTCTTGTAGGGATCCCCGCCCGTGATCGCGGCCGCGGCGAACGGCGACAGCGCGGTCGGCGGCGACACTTCCGAGAGCACCGCATAATAGAAGATGAACATGTGCGCGGCGTAGTCGGGCACGCCGAGCTCCTTGAGGGCTGGCGCGCAAATCACCGCACAGATGATGTAGGAGGCGGTCACCGGCACCGCGAGGCCGACGATCCAGACGACGAGGGCGGTGTAGATGGCGGTGAGCAGCAGGCTGCCGCCCGCATAGTCGAGCACGATCGAGGAGAATTTCAGCCCGAGCCCGGTGAGCGTGACGACGCCGACGATGATGCCGGCCGACGCGCAGGTCGTCGCCGCATTGAGCACGCTGATCGAGCCGTCGGCGAGCGAGCGCGTGAGCTTCTCCGATCCCGCGACCTTCTCGCGGCCGACGCGCGTGAGGCCGGCAATCGCGAGCACTCCAAGCAGCAGCAGAAGCAGCGCCGGGAAGTAGGACTGGAACGCCTCCGCAACGATCGACGTCCTGATGGCGGGGACCGCAAGCAGCAGCGACGCCACGAGGCTCACGATCAGCAGACCGATAAGCAGCCGGCGCGGCCCCAGCGTCGTTTCGGCCGTCATCGCGCTCAGGAAAAAGCACAGGAAGGTCGAATAGAACACGGCGAGCATCGGCGAATAGCCGATCACCATGAAGACAATGACGGCGATCAGCGACGTGAAGTGGAAGCCGTAGCGCATCATCATCTGTCGCAGCGACAGCGACGTGTCGTAAGGCACCGTCAAGGCGCCGAACCTCTTGGCGTCGAGCTCCACCATGAACAGCAGCGACAGGTAGTAGAGGCAGGTCGGAATCGTCGCCATCCAGATCACGTCGAGATAGCTGATCTTCAGGAACTCGGCGATCAGGAACGCGGCGGCACCCAGCACCGGCGGTGACAGGATCGCCCCGAGCCCGCCGGCCGCGAGCAGCCCGCCGGCCGCGTTCTTCTCGTAGCGGGCCCGCTCCATCATCGGATAGGCGACCGCGCCGATGGTCACCGTCGTCGCGACGCCCGAGCCCGACGGCCCGCCGAGCAGGAATGACGCCAGCACGACAGTGCGACCGGCGCTGTTCGGCTTGCCGCCCATCAAGGCGAGCGAGAAGTCGATGAAGAACTTGCCGGCGCCGGAATGCTGCAGGAACGCGCCGTAGATGGTGAACAGGATGATGAGGGAGGATGACACATCGACGGCAACGCCGAAGATGCCCTCGAGCGTGATGAAGAGATGGCCGACGAGTCGCGAGAACGTGTAGCCGCGATGCGTCCAGGGCGGCGGCAGATAGGGTCCCAGCATCGCATAGGCGATGAACAGGATCGCGACCGCCGGCATGATCCAGCCGGACGTGCGCCGCGTCGCTTCGAGCAGGAGCACGATGAAGACCACGCCGATGACGACATCGAACTGGGTCGGCGTGGTGGCACGGTCGGTGAAGTCTTCCCCGCCCCAGATGGCGTAGATCAGGATCGCGACGCAAGCCAAAGCCGCCACCACGTCCCACACCTGGATGCGATTGCGAAAGCGCGCCGCGAGCGGGAACAGCAGGAAGGACAGCATCAGCACGAAGGCGACGTGGGTATAGCGCAGCGGCTGCGTCGGCACGATGTCGTAGGCGGCGTAAAGATGAAACAGCGTCATCGCGACGGCGATCACCGTGACGATGATACCGGCCCAGCCGACAAGCCGGTTGGCGGCGCCCTCCTCGGCCTCGACGAACTCCTCGGCCTTGCGCAGCGCCTCGTCGGAAATCGCGCCCTGCGAAACCAATCGCGGATCCGGCAGGGAGTCTGCCGGCAGCGCCCTGCCATCCTCAGCCATCGTCCCCTCGTCCGGCTCTTTACTTGCGGCCTTGTTTCAGATGTCACGCTAACATGGAGCGTGCGGACCGAACACTCAGACTTTCGGCGCGCGGCACGTCATCAAGCCTCGCCCGCCGCGACTTTTCCAAGCGCGGCCTGCGCGGCGGCAAGCCGCGCGATCGGCACCCGGAACGGCGAGCAGGAGACGTAATCGAGGCCGATCTCGTGACAGAAGGCGACGGAGGCAGGGTCGCCGCCGTGCTCGCCGCAGATCCCGACCTTGAGCTTTGGCCGCGTCATGCGGCCGCGCTCGGCGCCGATCCGCATCAGCTCACCCACGCCCTCGCGGTCGATCGACACGAACGGATCACTCTTGAGGATGCCGCGCGCCGTATAGGCACCGAGAAAGCTCGCCGCGTCGTCGCGGCTGATGCCGAATGTCGTCTGCGTCAGATCGTTGGTACCGAACGAGAAGAATTCCGCCGACTGGGCAATCTCGCCCGCCATCAGCGCCGCCCGCGGCAACTCAATCATGGTGCCGACCTGATAGTCGATCTTGGCGCCACGCTCCTTGGCGACCGCCTCTGCCATCGCGTCGATGCGGCCCTTGACCAGGTCGAGCTCCGCCTTGGTTGCAATCAGCGGCACCATCACCTCCGGCACCACCGGCTTGCCGGTGCGGCCCGCCGCCTCGACCGCGGCCTCGAAGATGGCGCGCGCCTGCATCTCGGCGATCTCAGGGTACGCGATCGCGAGCCGGCAGCCACGGAAGCCCAGCATCGGATTGAACTCGTGCAGCTGGCGTGCCCGGTCGGCGAGCTTGCGCGGATCCGCCTTCATCGCCTGTGCGACCTCGGCGATCTCCTCCTCGGTGTGCGGCAGGAACTCGTGCAGCGGCGGGTCGAGCAGCCGGATCGTCACCGGCAGCCCCTGCATGATCTCGAACAGCTCGACAAAATCCGCTCGCTGCATCGGCAGGAGCTTGGCGAGCGCCACCCGGCGCGAGGCCTCATCGTCGGCGAGGATCATCTCGCGCACCGCGCGGATGCGATGCTCGTCGAAGAACATGTGCTCGGTGCGGCAGAGCCCGATGCCCTCGGCGCCGAATTTGAGCGCGACGCGCGCATCGTTCGGCGTGTCCGCGTTGGCGCGCACGCCGAGCTTGCGCACGGCGTCGGCCCAGCTCATGAGCGTCCCGAACTCGCCCGACAGCGCAGGCTCGATCATCGGCGCCCGCCCGGCCAGCACCTGGCCGCTCGATCCGTCGATGGTGATCAGGTCGCCCTGCCGGAACGTCTGGCCGGCGACGGTCAAGGTGCCGGCGCCGTAGTCGACGCGCAGCGTACCGGCGCCCGATACGCAGGGCTTGCCCATGCCGCGCGCCACCACCGCGGCATGCGAGGTCATGCCGCCGCGAGTCGTGAGGATGCCCTCGGCCGCGTGCATTCCGTGGATGTCCTCGGGCGAGGTCTCGACCCGCACCAGGATCACGCGGTGGCCCTGCGCCTTCATGGCTTCGGCGTCGTCGGCCGAGAACACGATCTCGCCCGCGGCCGCGCCCGGCGAGGCCGGCAGCCCGATTGCCAGCACCTTGCGCTCGGCGCTCGGATCGATGGTCGGATGCAGCAGCTGATCGAGCGCCTGCGGCTCGACGCGGGCCACCGCCTCCTCGCGCGTGATCAGCCCTTCATTCGCCAGCTCGACCGCGATCCGCAACGCCGCCTTGGCGGTGCGCTTGCCCGAGCGCGTCTGCAGCATCCACAGCTTGCCCTGCTCGACGGTGAACTCGAGGTCCTGCATGTCGCGGTAATGCTTCTCGAGCACGCCGTAGATGCGGGTGAGCTCCTTGAACGCGTCGGGCAGCGACCCTTCCATCGACGGCTTGTCGGAGCCCGCATCGACACGCGCCTTCTCGGTGATCTCCTGCGGGGTGCGGATGCCGGCGACGACGTCCTCGCCCTGCGCGTTGAGCAGGAACTCGCCGTAGAGCGATTTCTCACCGGTCGAGGGATTGCGCGTGAAGGCGACGCCAGTAGCAGACGTCTCGCCCATGTTGCCGAACACCATGGCCTGCACGTTGACCGCGGTGCCCCAACTCTCCGGAATGTTGTGCAGGCGGCGATAGGTGATGGCGCGCTGGTTCATCCAGGAGCCGAACACCGCGCTGATCGCGCCCCAGAGCTGCTTGGCCGGATGCTGCGGGAACGGCTCGCCCAGCTCCTCCTCGACGCGCTCCTTGTAGCGCTCGACCAGCACCACCCAGTCATCGGCGCCGAGATCGGTGTCGAGCTCGTAGCCGTTGCGGTCCTTGTGGTCGTCGAGAATGTCCTCGAAGTGGTGGTGGTCGACGCCGAGCACGACGTCGGAATACATGGTGATGAAGCGCCGGTAGCTGTCGTAGGCAAAGCGGCGGTCGCCGGATTTCTCAGCGAGCGAGGCGGCCGTCTCGTCGTTGAGCCCGAGATTGAGCACGGTGTCCATCATGCCCGGCATCGAGGCGCGCGCGCCGGAGCGTACCGATACCAAGAGCGGGTTGTTCTTGTCGCCGAAGGTCTTGCCGGCGATGCGGCCAATCTCGGCCAGCGCCCGCTCGACCTGGGCTTCCAGCTCCTTCGGATAGGAATTGCCGTTGGCGTAATAGTGGGTGCAGACCTCGGTGGTGATGGTGAAGCCCGGCGGCACCGGCAGGCCGAGATTGGCCATCTCGGCGAGCCCCGCGCCCTTGCCGCCCAGGAGGTTGCGCATATCGGTGCTGCCCTCGGCCTTGCCGCCGCCGAAGGCGTAGACCCACCGGTGCGCCTCAGGCCCCTTGCGGACCGCCTCGGGAGCCGCCGCCCGAGCGGCTTTTGCCTTTGATTTCAGGTGGTTGGATGCAGTCTTGGCCATGGGGAGATGCGCTCGGGAGTAGCCCTCTGGTTAATCATCATGGACGGGACCGCGGGTGCAAGTCTCGACCATTGTCAACGACCGGTGAGGCGAATTGCTGCTGTGCACAAGATAGACTTTCGCGTTGCCGCATGCACCCCCGTTAGGTTGGTTTTGGCAAACTTGCGACACAGTTCCCGTAGCCCGGATGGAGCGAGGCGACATCCGGGGAGCCCCCCAATGCGCCGTCAGCCTTCGATCTTGGAGAAGTCCGCCACCGCGCGCGTGGCGGCGCGGATCTCGTTGAGCAGCCGCAGGCGGTTCTCGCGCAGCTTCGCCTTATCGGCGCCGTCGGCGACATTGACCGTCACCTTGTCGAAGAAAGCATCGACGTGCGGGCGCAGCTTCGCCATCGCATGCATCGCCGTCGCGAAGTCATCCGCCGCGACGGCCTTTCCCGCCTCGGCCTTGGCGGCATCGATCGCCTTCGCCAGCGCCCATTCCTCGTCCTGGCGATGGAGCGACGGATCGGGCCGCCCAACATGCTCGCGCGCGTCCTTCTTTTCCTCGATGCGGATGATGTTGGTCGCGCGCTTATAGCCGGCCAATAGATTCTTGCCGTCGTCGGTGTCGAGGAATTTGCCCAATGCTTCTACGCGGCGGACGATGAGCAGGAGATCGTCCTGGCCCTCGAGGGCGAACACCGCGTCGACCAGGTCGTGGCGCGCGCCCTGTTCACGAAGCTGAACCTTAAGGCGGTCAGCGAAGAAGGCCAGGAGATCAGCCGGCACTTTGTCGATGTCGACAAGTGCACGCGCGCCAGACGTCTTCAATGCCCCAAGCGCGAACTCAATGCGGGGGAGAAGTCGCACGCGAAGAGAATTCTCCAGGACGATCCGAATTGCGCCGAGCGCCGCCCTTCGCAGCGCATAGGGGTCCTTGCTCCCAGTCGGCTTCTCGTCGATCGCCCAGAAGCTCACCAGCGTGTCGAGCTTGTCCGCAAGCGCGACCGCGACAGAAACCTTGTCGGCCGGCACCAGATCGTCCGGCCCTTTCGGCCGGTAGTGATCCTCACAGGCATGCGCGACCGCCTCGTCCTCGGCTTGGGCCTCGGCGTAGTAGCGGCCCATCAGGCCCTGCAGCTCGGGAAACTCGCCGACCACCTCGGTCAAAAGGTCGGCCTTGCAGAGCCTTGCGGCGCGTTCCGTCTTCTGGATATCAGCATCGATGAGCTGAGCGATGTGCCCGGCCAACATTTCGATGCGGGTGATGCGTTGCGCCTGCGTGCCGAGCTTCTCGTGGAACACGATCTGCTCAAACCTTGGCAGGCGATCTTCCAGCCGCGTCTTTAAATCGGCTTCGTAGAAAAACGTCGCATCCGACAGTCGCGCCCGGATGACGCGCTCGTTGCCGGCCACGATGGCGTTGCCGCCGTCGATAGCTTCAGTGTTGGCGACCAGGATGAACTTGTTGACCAGCTTCGTGGTCGCGGGATCGCGCAGCACGAAGCATTTCTGGTTGGTGCGGATGGTGGCGCGGATCACCTCGCCGGGGATCGAGAGAAACGCCGCGTCGAACGAGCCCATCAGCACGACCGGCCATTCGACCAGGCCGGCGACCTCCGCAAGGAGGCCTTCATCCTCGACCAGCTGGTAGCCCTGCGCGAACGCCAGGTTCTTGGCGTCGGCATGGATCATGCGCCTTCGCCGCTCCGGATCGAGCACGACCTTGGCGGCTTCGAGCCGTGCGGTGTAGTCGTCGAGCCGCTTCACCTTGAAGGTGGCGGGCGCGAGAAAACGATGCCCGCGCGTCTCGTTGCCGGATTCAATTTTGCCGACTCTGAATCGAACGATTTCTGGCTCCTCTGTTTCCGGTCCAAAGGTAGCAACGATCGATTGCAGCGGCCGAACCCATTTGAGCCAGGGTTCGGCCAAGACGTATCGGCCTTCACTATCAACTACATAATTCCCCTTGTCGGTGACGAATTTCGGGTCGCCCCAGTGCATCGACTTCGGCCAGGGAAAATTCGCGATCACCTCCGGCACGATCTCGGCGATCACCTCGATCGCGGCGCGCCCCTTCTTCTCGATCACCGCTACATAGAAGTCGCCCTTCTTGGCGTCGGTCTCGACCTTGGCGTCCTTGATCGACTTGAGCCCCGCGGCCTTGAGGAAACCCTGGATCGCGCCGTCGGGCGCGCCGACGCGCGGGCCTTTCTTCTCCTCGCGCACGTCGGGCTGGCGCGCGGGCACGCCCGCGACCGCGAGCGCAAGCCGCCGCGGCGTCGCGAACGCCTTGGCGCCCTCGTAGGCGAGACCGGCGCCGGCGAGCTTATCGGTGACCAGCTTACGCAAGTCGTCGGCCGCGCGCGCCTGCATGCGCGCCGGGATTTCCTCGGACAGGAGCTCGATCAGAAGGTCGGGCATGGGGTCACCTTGCTGGCGACCGCCTAGCAGGCAGGAGCCGAATTGTCACGCGGGGTGGCCAGGTAAGATTGATTTTGCGACCCGTCGGATCGCATATCCGATCAGCCACATCACCACACCCACGCAAATAAACACCTCATAGTGGCCAAATCCGTACGCACTCACCCACCACCAGGGCGGCGCATCGGGGCCGAACAGCCAGTCTGGCTCTTTTGATGCCGAACAGAAAGAGGGCATCCGCCCGAAACACAGCAACCCAGATCGACTGGGCCAGCGCAACGAACAAGAAACCGGCTACCGCGATCGCCAGTCCGTAGGCAATCTGTCGTACGCTAGCCAGCATGTCGTCCTCTTTCCTGCTCACAAATCCTCATGGCTGTCGTCGCAGAACGGCGGCGATTTCGTTCGCTTGCAGGTGCAGAACTGCATCGGGCGGTCGCGCGTCGCCTTCCATTCCATCGGCTCGAAGGCGGTGCCCTTGTGCGAGCCGTCGCAGAACGGCTGGCTCTTGGAGCGCCCGCAGCGGCACCACCAGTAGCTTTCGCCCACCACCACATCGACGACGATCGGCTCGCGTCCGCCGATCTCCGGTTCATCAGCCATAGTGTCCCCCCTCAACCGCGAGCACGAGATGGAAATCCACGAACTCGTGGACCTTGCCTTGATCCACCGGTCCTTCAAGCTCGATGCTGGCCGCGCATTCGCGAATCTTGCTTTGATCCTTGAGCTCCGCAACGATGCGGGAAAAATCGCCGCGCTCGACAAAGATCGACACGTCGATCCCATCGTCCTTGATCAGATAGGTCGACTTCTGATCCTGCGCGCTCTTGCGCATGATCTCGAGATACAATTCCTTTTCAACCACTTCGTCGTCCTCCTCGACGACGAAGTGCGCCTGCCCGGTACAGACGATCGTCTCCTGATCCTGTTGCCCGGACGGGAACGAGACCGTGTAGGTCCATCCCGAAATGACCAGGCTAACGGTCGCTTTGTCATCCATGGCTCATCGCCCCTCCCGCCTCGGTCGCCAGCCACGCCTCGCCGCAGGCCTTCGCCAGCTCGCGCACGCGCAGGATGTAGCTCTGCCGCTCGGTGACCGAGATCACGCCGCGCGCGTCGAGCAGATTGAACACGTGGCTCGCCTTGATGCACTGGTCGTAGGCCGGCAGCGCCATCAAGTGATGCCTGGTGTTGCCGGTCGTGGCCCAGCCCGCATCGAGGTACTTGCGGCAGGCCGCTTCCGCCATCTTGAACTGCTCGAACAGCATGCCGGTGTCGGAGTGCTCGAAATTGTGCCGCGAGTATTCCTTCTCGGCCTGCAGGAACACGTCGCCGTAGGTGACCTTGGCGCTGCCCTCGCGGCCGTTGAAGTTGAGATCGAACACGCGGTCGACGCCCTGCACGTACATCGCGAGCCGCTCGAGCCCGTAGGTCAATTCGCCCGACACGGGCGCGCATTCGAAGCCGGCGACCTGCTGGAAGTAGGTGAACTGCGAGACTTCCATGCCGTCGCACCAGCACTCCCAGCCGAGCCCCCAGGCGCCGAGCGTGGGCGATTCCCAGTCATCCTCGACGAACCGGATGTCGTGCAGCTTCGGATCGATGCCGATGGCGTAGAGCGACTTGAGATATAGGTCCTGCAGGTCGGGCGGGTTGGGCTTCAGGATCACCTGAAACTGGTAGTAGTGCTGCAGGCGATTGGGATTCTCACCATAGCGGCCGTCCTTGGGCCGGCGCGAGGGCTGCACATAGGCGGCGTTCCAGGGCCTCGGTCCGAGCGCACGCAGCGTGGTCGCTGGATGAAAGGTGCCGGCTCCCACCTCCATGTCGTAGGGTTGCAGAATCACGCAACCATAGTCGGCCCAGTAGCTCTGCAGCGCCAGGATCAGCCCCTGGAATGAGCGCCGGGGGTCCATATGCTTTGGGACCATGTGATCGGGTCGCTGGCTATCGGCCGCCATCGCGAAATGTCCAGATTTCCAAGGCTTGTTTCCAAGGCTTGCGAATGGGCGCGGACCCTATCGGCGCCCTCCCTGCTGGTCAAGGCAACGCGGCCACTGCCATGCCATGAACCAAATCCACCGTTCGAACGACGAAGCCGTGGACGGGCCATCACATTTTATTCCGCCATTGCGTGTGGCGGCGGTCGAACTACAGTGGGCGCCGGCATCCCTCATGGCGGCGTGGGGAAAATCCAAACATGCGGATCCTGTTGGCTTGGCTGATTGTGCTCGTGGCGTTTGCGGGCAGTGCCACGACGTTTGCGATCTGGGGCTCGCGCAAGGTCGCCGCGCATGTGCAGATCGAGACGAGTTGCATGCTGCTCGATGCGGCCGAGAAGGAAGGCTGGCTCAGTCGTTCAGCTCGCTTCGACCTGATCCAGAAGATCGCCGCCTCCAGCAAGCTCAGCGCATCGGTGCGGGAGGCCGCTGACCAGATGCGCACCGGCTGTCCAGGACGCAAGATCCCATGAGAGCACTTGTCGTCGTACTGACCGTACTGGCGGCACTGCTGGGCGCCGGCGGCGGCTTTGTGGTCGGATTCGTCGCCACAGTCATCGATCGCGTTCATACCGATACGCAGCTCGGCTGCGCACTGCTACAGACCGCCGAGAGCGCGGGCTACCTCACCCGCGAGCGGCGCGGCCAGCTTGTGGACAAGGTCGTGCCGCCTCTCTCGAAGGGCGCGCCGCCTCGCCCCGGCGCCGACTTCGTCAGGGCATTCGCTGATGGCTGGTGGGACAGCATTCGCGAGGATCAGAAATCCGGATGCCCGAGCGGCTAAAGCGGATTCCGTTCAATTCGAGGCACTTGCGCTCACCTTCTCGACCCTCATGGTGAGGAGCCGCAATCTTGGATCGAGCTGGATTCCGCAGCCTCGTGCGCGGCGTCTCGAACCATGGGGGCCGCCCCGTCCTTCGAGACGGGCGCCACGCGATGCTTGCGTCTGCAGAAAGCGTAGGTTCTTGCGCCCTCCTCAGGACGAGGCGGATAGATGGCCACAGTCTGTCCTCCCGATTCATTTCCAGCGAGGCACGCTGTAGTGCCCCGCTTCCGAAGCTCGTAGGCGCCGCCGGCGCAGGCGAAATTTGCCCCATGGCGACTGCGGTTCACGCTAAACTTCCGTCGATCTGTGCTGGAGGATGACACGATGCAATTTCACCGCTTGGCCCTGCTCGCCGCCCGTTGGCTCGCCGTCCTGGGGCTTGCCACCCTGGCAGGCCCAGCGCTGGCGCAGACTTTCCCGTCACGCACGATCCGCATGGTGATCGCGTTCCCGCCCGGCGGGCCGACCGACCTGGTCGGCCGGCTGGTCGCCGACAAGATGAAGGATCTGCTCGGCCAGAGCGTCATCATCGAGAACAAGGCCGGCGCCAACGGCGCGATCGGCGCCGACATGGTGGCGAAGTCCGAGCCCGACGGCCACACCGTGTTCCTCACCACCGCCGGCGCGGTGACGATCACGCCCGGGATGCGCAACGACCTGCCCTACGACACGCTGCGCGACTTCGCCCCGATCACGCTCGTCGTGCGCAACACCACCGTCCTGGTCGTCCGTCCCGAGCTCTCACCCAACTCCGCCGCCGAGCTCGCGGCACTCGCGAAGGAGAAGCCGGGACAAATCCCGTTCGCATCGACCGGCGTCGGCAGCATGCCGCATCTCGCGCTCGAGCTGTTCCAGTCGGCGGGCCGCATATCGTTCTTGCACGTGCCCTATCGCGGCGCCGCGCCGGCCCTGAACGATCTCCTGGGCGGACAAGTGCAGGCGTTCTTCGCCGACGCCCCGGTGCTGCTGCCGCAGATCGAGGGCGGCAAGCTCAAGGCGCTCGCGGTGGCCTCCGCCGCGCGCAATCCGAGGCTGCCAAACGTGCCGACACTGGCCGAGGTCGGCTTCCCGGACACGCTGGCCGACAACTGGTATGGCCTGCTCGCGCCCGCGCGCACGCCAGCGCCGGTGATCGCAAGGCTTCATGCCGCCGCGGTCGCCGCCATCAACGACCCGGCCGTTCGTGACAAGCTCGTGCAGGCCGGCGCCATTGGCGCCGCGGGCAGCCTGGAGCGTGGCAGCACGGTCAGCGATTTCGATCCGCTCGAACGCAAGATGCAGCATTCGCTGAACACGGCAGTGCTGCACTTGGAGCATGCCGGCACGCGTGTGCACCTG
>Ga0209797_10000143_pt1 | contig 31648 bp, 25 predicted proteins | sample DOMMetBare3Fresh_2_FD_187472 | JGI IMG/M metagenome (GOLD analysis project Ga0209797, IMG submission 187472) | Wetland sediment microbial communities from St. Louis River estuary, USA, under dissolved organic matter induced mercury methylation -... | ecosystem: Environmental > Aquatic >... | reverse complement strand
AAGTAATAAAGTTTTCAAAATAGACCGGCGTTAAATATCGGGTAATGTCGGCTAACCATTTAAGAGTTCGAGTATTGGCCTTTTTACAAAAATTTGGCAAAGAATCCAAGGTCGGTTTAGAGCCAACATCCTGCTCATAAGCAAAAAATGGATGAGTTATTAACGATTTAAATTCATTTAATTGTGGCTGCGTTGGAATTATTTGGATATGCTCAATTTTGCAGGCATTCAATTCGATAACGGAGTCAGGTGGGTTAACCCAAAACAGTCCAGAAATAACGATAATAGCCATCGTCAATTCGACAAAGACCCTATAAAGGTGCTTTCTTGTCTCTATTACTTTGTTCATATCGGTTTCCAGATTAGTCCAACTAGGCTTTGCCACGTTCACTTTATGTACGACTTTCGAGGAAGCAGGATTTGCCGGATCAATATCTACCACATCAAAATTACGTGGGATGCCATCCGGTGCATAACCGTCACTCAATTCCTTAATCTTTTTATAAGCGCTCAGGTGGATAGCGATATTGCCGTTGAGTTTTTTGTTGCAGAGCTCAACTAGGTTGCGTGGTCCATATCGGTAGTAGATTGCGACGCCATCCCGAGAATCGTATAGCCTGTCATAAATATTGGCGCCGTTCTGAATTTCCGACATATTATCCGGATAGAACTCTAAACCGTGGGCGTGAGCTTTTGTCAGCATCCAAAGTAAAGTAACATCGGATAAGCCAGTTCGTGGATAACCGCCGCCGACATTGGCATGAACTCCAGCAAACCATACTTGCTGGACATTTCCGTTAAAGTTATTTTCATCCCAGATTAAAGGATGAAATGTTGTTCGTTCATCGTCAATTGACAATGCGTGATACGCGTTTTCTATAGAATTATTTAGGTCATAATCATAAAAATCGTGTTTCAATTGAGGAATGGCGTTAACGATGGAATCAGCCGCACTGAATATCCATTTTAGAAGAAAACTAAAATCCTTTGAAAATCCTAGCGCAGAAACAGTTTCCCAAACACCAACAAATTTAATATTGAGATTTCCGTTAGGTGCATGCATAGGGTCTTTAATAGCATATTGATCTTTAAATTTTTGCTGAGCGGCCTTATCTTTTTCATTTCGATAGCATTCAAATGCTCGGTTTACCGCATCTTGAAATTTGTCGCCATCAAAAGCGCCATTTGTTTGCATAGTGGTGTGATTTCTATCTACCAACCCACAAGCATTAATAAAGCCAGCAAACGCTCGAACGGTAGCAGCGCCTCGGCTAAAACCAAACAAAAATATGGCGTCACCGGGATTATAACTCCTGGCTAAAAAATGATAGAGATGCAGTACATTGTCACGAAATCCGAAACCGAAGGCTCCAGATAGCGCTGTCCAGTATTTGTTTTTACTGGTATCGCTTTTATCAGTTCCGACTCCTTGGTCGTAAAAAGTGTATTGGTCAAGGGTTGATGTAATGTTGTTATTGACAGCTTTGTAGGTTTTATAAACATTGCTGTCTGCGCCATAACCGCCTTTATTTCCTGTTCCATCAGAACATAACACTATATTTTTCATTATTATTCACCCATTATTGATTCAATAATGCCTCGCCTGGAAGCAGTTTAGGCTTTTGCAGGATAACTTTGCTCTTATGGCAGGTGTAATTTTGAGCTCATTCATGGTTGCAAACAGAATCACTGAAACTATGCGGCACTTAATCGAATAACTCATCACCGGTTGGTTCGATATGTTTAACATGGTTCATCTGCTGACGAAATTGGGAGAGTGTATAATAAAGTTTAAAGCGAGCGCGATTTAGATTGCCCAGAGGCTTGTGCTCTTCCAGGCAATGCCATGGATTCATTTTTAAACGCTTGGTAAATTCAATCAGGGCTTCAGATTCAAAATGCTGTTTCGGTATATGCACCGTAGCAACTGGTATAAACGGGGACAATTTTTCCGGCCAGCGTACCGAACTGTCTTCAATGGGCATTAAATGTGGATCAGTTTGTAACTGAATCATCAAATCAAATTCCACTTCTTTTTCGTTCAGAGTTTTGATCATATTTTCCCGCAGATAATTAAAAGGCACTTTACCAAAAGGCAACCCCGGTATTTTACTGTAGACTTCTTTCGTTTTCGGTACCAAGGAATACATAACAGCCTGACCCTCACCAAGCAGATAGGGCGTGCAACTCCAGTAACGCCGACCTAAAGGGTTGTACTGAGTTTCATTCCAAAGGGCATTCATGAGCATATCCAGAAGGTGGGGATCTTTGGGGTTAAGGAAATAATACAGCGTCATATCCAGCAAGCTCCAGTATTGCAACTTGACATTTTCCCGCGTATTGGGGGTAACAAAGGTCGGGCCGCCGCTGGTGGTGATAAAATCCTGGGTAAATTTCTCCTCATCCATGAGTTTTTTACCAGGCACACCCATCAGTTTCACCGACATACTTAAAAAACCGACATCTTGAATATCGGCAGGCACATTGGGACCGGGGCCGGCATAACGCACATAGGCAGGATAACTGCGTGGGGTGGCAAAAACACCCTTGCGGCAATATTCCGGTATATCCTCTCTTATAGTTACCGTAGCTTTTAACACGCCGTGGGTTTTGGTGTTGCCACCCCGTTCATAACCACCTGGTTTAAATCGGCCACGCATCTGGTCGGCCATCAAATCGATAATTTTATCCAGGCTTTCATCTTCATCCGGATCGATTTTTTCCTCCGCCAGTTTCAGGCCTTCGTTCTTGCGGCGTAGATTGATTAAATACTGAACAAACCGAACGGATGGCTCTCGAAATAGCCAGTTCAACTGCGGGCGAAACCAGGGTTCCAGTCGGCGCTCGATATATAAAAGTTGCAGTAAAAACTGGTGGATAATTTTAAGTATGCGGAACTTGATCGTCATGATGTGGTATCGCTCCCATGGTTAGGTAAAGCTGCGAGGTATTTAAGTGCTCGCAGCCCGGGCATAAAAAAATAAGCGCCACCAAGCACGGTAATGAATTGCGGCAGAGGACAGGTTTTTTGCATCGGCCCCGCTGGGCTTGGGCGATTGAATAGATCAGTCTTCTCACCACTCATTAGAGGTTGTCGATGTCCCAAGAGCGGATCACTTTCCTGTTGGACGCCGTTGAATTTGCTACTCATCGCCCAGGCATTTTGAACAAATTCAAATTGCCGAGATATATTTGCCACCAGACAAATAAACTGTAGGCCACGTTCGGCGACTGGTGCACCCGGTTTGATAGCATCTTCTGGAGTTAGCAAAGGACCGTAGCTCCTGCCACGCCGCAAAAGCCGATGGAATCGTGCGGAAGCTACCAGATCTTCATCGTCACGGTTTTGCCCGAAGCCCAATATTTTTTTCAATCGGGATATTAAGCCTGTAACCCCGGGCGGCAAATCGCCGGTACGTGGATTGGTTCTGCGAATATGTGCGCCAATCGGACATATATTTCCGATGGGATCTTTTTCGTAGGTAAAGCTATTATGAAAGTCTTTGCTGTCAATCCCAGGAATACCGTCTGCTTTCTCTGGCATCAGCGGTAATCCATCACGGTTTCTACCCACCATAGCGGCGGCAAGCTGTTCTCTTTTTTCTGAATTTGGGCCTGCCGCTTTAGCAACAAATTGCCAAAATCCAGGTACATCCTGACCTAACTGTCGCAACACAAGGTAGCTGCCATTACGACCAAAATCTTTTAACACGGGAACATCTTCCGCATTGGGTAGAACATCTGCAAGCTTGTCTGTTATAGGATTAATAAGGGGTCTTGCGGTGTATTGCCCATATTCATTAGGGTAACCGAGAAGCACTTCGCCCACCTCCAGCAGATTAGAATAGCGATCGCGGTCATTCAGACCCTTACTTTGTTGACGCTGCCAGTTAATAGCGGGTTGGCTAATGCCATCAGCAAATCCGAACGGTTCTATCTGACCAATATCCTGTGTGGGTAAAGTTTTGAATACTTTAAATGCTTTTGAAAAATGTTTGCCTTGAACTGCTTTGCGCCAGGCTTCGATACCACCAGATGTGGTATAAAGCAGTAGCAATACATGGGGGATTTGTTTAATATTACCGCCCCACAGCCATTGTTTCGGCGCATTGTGATCGACATCTCCCAAGCGGCGCGAGCGGCTTTCATCACCTGAGAGACCAGTGATGAATTCATCGGAAAAACCATCGATAACGGAATCCTTAAGTCCGATTACCTGAAGCCCTTGAGCAGAAAAGGCTATTTGCAACGCAGTTTTTGGTGTTGGATCAGTCAGGACTGCGCTGCTAACAGGCGCTGAGTTCAGCCATTGTTTGGCAGCAGTTGCATCGACAATATTCAATAACATAAAACAGGTATCGGTCAGTTTTCCGTGCCCAAAACGAAGCAATCCCTGCAAGTCATCAAACTCAAAATCACTGAAACTTTTCATCGCCAACACTCCTGTTTAAATTAGGCTCAGCCAGTTACGAATTTCCGCATCACTATCCTGGCGGATTTCCACGCCTTGACGAATGCGACTGTTACGCGCTAAATCGGTGGCAGTTAAGTCAGGATAGGCCTTATACCAAACTTCAGTAGGTATTTGATGGCGCCTTTGGGTGTATTTGAATGCTTGCTCACGCGTGGCTCCTTCCTTGATAAACCATCGCGTGGTGGGGTAACCCACCGCACAACTGAAAGTAAGATTCAACCCCCAACCCGCCTTGTTAATAAAATCATCCATATAGCTTTCATGGCTACCGTCATAATTACTGGCAAAAAAAGCTCTGCGATCATTGTCCAAAAACACCCAGTGGGCAAAGTGTATAGACCGTATTCGAGCTAGAAAACCATGGTTGTAGATATGTCTGGCCGCGTAATTGGTTAACAGCAATATAAATTCGAAAGTCAAACGGCGGAAAATACCCGGTTTAACATCGCCAAACACGCTGTACTGGTTAGTAACATCCCAATCTTCCTGAGTAGACAACATCTGTATATGATTTCGACCTGGCCTAATAAAAAGTTCAGAATCAGAGCGTTCCAGCATCCGCAATCGAAGTGCAAAAAAGGGTGCAATAATCAGTAATAAGGGCGACACCACCAGCAGAAGCAGCGGTATTCCGAACTTATGCAGTTGATTACGCAATGCCCATGCAAGCGGTGCAGATTCTGGCGGTGTCAATTTTAGCCGACCCGCATACTTTTCCAATTCGACATGTGCCAATAATTCTTGCCGTAATTCACGGGCGTTTTCCCTCCCTATTTTATCGACAATTTGTTGCAAATAAGCGGACAAACTTCGGTGCAATGCAGCCTCTTCATGGACCTGTTTGACTGTGCGGCCTATCCAGTTAACATAACTGGCTTTGGGTTCGACATGATGGGTTTTCATCCAGGCCAGCAAGCCCTCGCTGTTGGCATCAGGAAACCCCACACAAAAGGAAAATATTTTTGTCAGACCCAGTTCGGCATGTGCCACTAGTTCTGCCAGAAAAGAATCCCTGTCACCATCACAATCGCCCAGAAAAGCTAAGGTGGGTTGCCACGGCCTTGGAGTTACGCCAAAGGCTTTAATTTCATCGGCGATTGTTGTTTCAATTATGGTAAAGCGCGCAAAATGTAGTCGCTCGAAACGGCCGAAAGCAACCAGCTTGTTAGCTGGATCAGCATGTCCGATAGCTTTGGTTGTATTCATCTTGGCCAGTAGTTTACGCAAGCTCCCTACCTGCCCATCACGTACAGGGGCGCAAATCAAGAAAGTGGATTGGGGTGTCATGGTATCTCCCAGAAGTTATAGCGTTGCACGATGATTTACTCGGTGGTGTCGAGTACTAGGGCAAAATCCAGGATACGTTTTTTCTTCCACCACACTTTACCAAGATAAACGCCGGGCTCGATTTCGCGAATTTCATCACGAATCAATTTGGCAAAAAATGAAGTCTTCGAATAATCAATCACGATGGTATCTTTGCCATCTAACCAGCTGTCATCACGATAGACCTTGGCTACGATAAATGTCAGGCTGAAGGAAGTTATTTTGTTGACCAGCAAGCCCGCATCGCCTCTAGGGCAAAACAGATCAAAGACTTTGCCCTGCCAGGCATAAAGGCCAACGAAAAAGGCCACACACTTTGAGAAGATTGATCCAGCCAGAATGGCTGTGCCATGCGTATCGCCACTCGGTATGTCCCCAGGCCTGGCGTTGCAATAGATTTCATCGAGTTCTTCAACTGATTTGCTCAACCAGCTTTTTACGGTGTCATTCATTTTCGTTACTCCTCATGCTATTCCGCAGGGCCGCGGCGTTGGCGTAAACCATTCGGCGAACTTCATTCATTCTGCCTAGTGGTGCGTGGGCAGCGAGGCATTGCCAGGGATTAAAGCTTATGCGTTCGCCGTTGGTTAAGGATTCGGGATTATCGAAATCCTGGCTTTCAATCTTAATAGTGGCAACCGGGATGAACGGTGAAACGGCTTCATCCCAGATAACTGAAGCATCTTCGATAGGCATGGCGTCCGGATTGGTCTGTATTTGTACCGCAAAATGAAAATAAGCAGGCTCCTGTTGTAAATGGGCTTTGATGGCAGCACGCAACTGGTTTTCTCCAGCATCTACCACCTGGGTGGTTTTATAGTTCGAGCAAGGTATAACAGAATATTTGACGACCTGATTGCCCGACTCACCCAGACGGAAAGGTACGGTGCTCCAATAACGAATATCTAAGGGGCTTAAATGTTCTTTACGGGATTTAACAACAGTCCAAAATGATTTAAGGTGTGTCAAAAAAAACAGTAGCATCTTAAACTTGCCCTGCTGCCGTGCGCGAATAAACTCCAAAAAATCCTCGGGTGTCGCAACAAATAGCGCGGGATAACTGTTCAGCACGAAATCCTGAAATCCCAGTGTTCCCCAGAGTACCGGGCCTTCTACATTGGATAATTGAATGGATAAGCCGCGAATGTCTTTTTTAGAATCATCCCGATTAGTGGCATTGGCAAAGCGCAGCTTTGCAGGATAGCTGATGGGCTGTGAAAAAATGCCCTGTTTCAGTTCTTCGGGAATATCATCATGGACCCGAAACTCTGCATTGACAAAGGCAATAGTTTTCGGCTGATTAAATCTGGGGATAATATTGTTTTCAGTTTCTGCCAATGTGATGGCTTCAATACGTTGGCTCATTTCGGCAACCAACTGATCAATGGCGATTTCATTATACATTGAGATACCCCTACCCTAATATGACGCCGGCGTTATTGAAACTGGTGTTGGAGCATGAGCTGACTTTTTTCTGTATATCCTCTAAAGCTTTATTTGCATGATCAGCAACTTGAGTCAGTCCATTTGAAGGTTAGCCTTTCGTGGTAAATTACCATGATCAGCTTAACCCTTCATCTTTCGACAGTTTCTACTCCAACGGTTAAACTCTGATAAATTGTCTCTACGTAGGCTCGAAGCTAATTATTTATTGAAAACTTTCGTCCGAGACAGCAGCCGTCTTCGGCTTCCATTTCAATGAATAATATTCTCCTCGATCCCTCGCCCAAGGGTCGAAAATATTCCTGACATCGGCTAGCTGCCCAGATAGTTCCGGCATAGTTCGCAGCATTATCCTTTTTAAGGGTGACACCTCGACCTTGTGCCCATTGTATAATCCGGGCTCCATTTGCTTAGGGCCAGGGCCATTATTCATGACCCATTGATGTCCCAGTATTGAATAAAATTCCGGCCTGAAACTGGAAGTAAAAAAACGGTCACTAAACAAACGCCGGGAAGCATTCAAGATAAACACATGAAACTGGGTTTCCGAAATGGCAAAACCATGTGGACGCGTAAATTCAGATAACCAGCCAACGACAGTATCAACATCCTCAATATTATCGATCAAGGTGCCATCAGGATGTCCCAGACAGTCGTTGATTGCCGAGCCATCTGCATTTAACTGCGCATCAGTGATGACTTTACTTGCGTCGCATTTATGCTGCCCATAAACTTCACGGAGAAGTCCAATCATCCGTGTCTGCTCTTTTTGTTCTGCACTGCCCTTTTCCAGCCGCTGATCTATAAAATCATCAAAGCTGGTTAACTGCGTCAAACCATATTGACGCCTGAATTCATTAAACCGTGGCACACCTCGTTCCCGGTCGCGTATCAGATCCAGTGCCGCAATATCAATTTTATTGGTTTCAGTTTGCAACCGTGGCAAGTCTAAATTCTGTAGAAACTGAGCATGATTCTGCAAGGTTAGCAAACCGAGACGTTGCCGTCCCATGCTCAGAGCCCAGCTACCCAAACCGCCGTCGGTCATAGCCTGAGTTGCTTTACCACGAAACGTACTAATGACGGGTATCTTTTTACTAATTAAATTTGGGTTCTGCAATTCCCGGAACTCAAGCAGATCAGGTAACAACGGATGCAACCGATAGACCGTGGTAAACTCTTCCGGGAAATTAAACGGTGAACCGAAATGGTTGATACCGCCGTTTATGTGTTCCGGGTTGCGTAAATCCCAAATATCTTTCTTGTCGGGCAATAACCCAAGAAAACCAGGATGGTCTTGATAGCGATGACTACCCAATCCAAATATACCCGCACCCGATGCGAATACTGAATAGAACTGATTGGCCTTGGTTTCAACGGGTGACTTCGCCAAACGATTAACGACAATTTTTTCCAAAACATTAGATACCGGATTATCTTTTTCCAGTAAGCCGTTCCAGTTAGCATTCATACCCAGGTACAGCGGCTCATCATAAAGCAGCTGCGTGGTCCATTCGGTAGTATGAATCTTGGCTATTTCGGCTGCAATCACAAGACGCGCAATTTGAAACAACTCTTCATTACTTACGTTCTGATAGACAATAACCTGATCAGGTTTTGCCGGATTGCGTAAACCGGAGTCGGCTTGCGGCGTCGCAGCGGCTTTTGCTCTGAAAGCATCTACAAACAGATTATGCTCGCGTACAAACAGATTGTGGTAAAAGCTCAGACCAATCGTCCAGTTATCTGCAAATGCAGCGGCTTCCTGGCCTTTCCAAGCCGAATTGATTGGATCAGCTACACAGTCGGCTTTTGAATTTTCACAGCTATCGAAAACAGGCAAATAACCTAAATATTCACCTGCTCCAGTATGTTTCCCTCGAGGTATCATTAGCAATTTTGCTGAATCATTCGGGTCACGTTTCACTCGCTTGAGCGAGAGTTCATCAAATCCATAAAGTTGTGAGGCATCCCACCAGGCCGTCACATTGTTTTCTGTGGTGCGGTGAGCACGTGACAAATAAGTCTTACCTTCATGTTCAAAAGTGGGGGCCGGTTCAGGCTGCGCCACAAAAGCAACATCAACTTTATCGTTGGGTCTGCAACCGAGTTTGGCCGCCTGATCAGCCGTGACTGGTTGTTCCTGATTATTTACCAATTGGCTTACACAACCGACCGGCATTTTAGCTTCGGTATTTTGCCCTTCACGCAAATGGTAAAACCAGTCATGCGTCATGAATTGAATCCAGTAGGCGGCAAGTACATTAAAAAAGGGTGCTTTTTTATAATCGCATTGCGCATTTTTCGAATTATCAGGCAGGCCTTGGCCGAAATTACAGGCTTCTGGTTTTTCTTGGGCTCGAGTAAATAGTTTTCGCGAGATGATCTGTGGATCAGGTTTCAATAAACTCAGTCGATTAGCATGGCGATTCAGCACTAAATCATTTTTACCTAAATCAGGAAAGGTGGATTCAAACCTTACATTTCGTGCAAATAGCTGATTAGTTGAGCCCATAGCCGGATTATAAATATCATTACAGATACCCGTTAAGTTACGATACCGAATGAGGTCTCCCTTACAAACCTGAACGCCATTATCGCTAGTTACTTGTTGGAATTGCGGATGAGTCGCTGGCAGACGCATAGCTTCCCAGGTTTTTAATACAGGTCCAGGTGTTTTTCCGTCACCTTTGACATAATTTTCAAAGGTTTTATTGTCGTAAAGATTGAACCTGAGTAATTCCATCCGTTGGTATTCCAAATCAACTAATGTCCCATCTATGCCACGTCCATTAGGCTTTAAATGATTACCTAATTCGGTTATAGCCTCCATACCTTCCGCTTTACTGTTGACATCTCCCGTGCCCCAATAATTAGCCCAGTCAATCCAGACAGAGTCACGGTTTTTCATTGCTTTGTCTCCACCCCTGCAATTTGCGGTATCCTTATCAACCTTGCCCAAAAAACGTTCGGTTTGTTGTTTGGCGAGTGGTCGTAAACCTTTTTCTGCTACTTTTATACAGGCTTTGTCGGAGCTAATTCTTTCCAGAATTCCTTTAGGACTTGTTGGTGTCCAGGCTGTAAAAGACAATGCCACAGGTACAAATAGCAAATTGCGATAATTAAACATTTTCTGCTCTCCTATATCATGCGTGTATTTATCTCTGAAGTGCAATTATAGTTATCATGCGACTTCCTGAACACGTTTAACAAAATAGTCCCATCAAAAGTTCAGGGTCTATATCAGGATTGGTTTTAATAGCAAATTTAAAAAGATATGTGATCTCGGTTTTATACTTTTAAGAATTTGTACCGATGAAGGATAACCCTAAAAGGTAAGGTCCAAAGTTTCAGCAACCTATTAAGCTGTTAATACCGGGTTTGGGATGCGTTTAAATGTACGGCGGCAGATATTTGTTAGTGACATTGCTCGTTCTCCTTAATTTTATTGTAAAAAACAACTCAAGTTGATCAAAAGCTATAGCCTTATAGCATTTTTTTTTATGCTTGGATAGTATCTCTTCTGTTTTTTTTCACCATAGATAGTGTATTAAAAGGAAAAAAGAATATCTGTGAAGTATTTCACTTTACTGAAATTTCCTTAAAATTAATCAAGCGGCCATACGAAGCAGCTCAGGGTTCTGTAGTAAATCTATCAATCGGCGCCAACAATACTCCATAACGGACATAGAAAAATCAGAGTTCAGAGTAAAAAATGACATCTTTTATTAAATGAGCAACTTTAAAACTAAATAGGTTTTACAGTTGTTAAAATTGGTAATTATCAGGAAGATTAACAAAACATTCGACAGAACCACAATCAGCTCTATGCTCTCTGTATAAGGCGGTTTGATGGCGCAAAACCGGCTTATATAGGTTAGACGAAGCTGATCCCTTTCTTTCTTTACGATACGATGGCACGGCTGAGCGCCCAGGCGACTTGGGGGACGAAAACCCAGCCATGAGCGTCGCCGCCATTTGGATCAATGATGAATTTGCTGCTTTCAAGATTGTGAAACTTGCCCAGTTGCCAATGGTAGGGTTGGCCAATCGGCAGCAACTCCCTTATATCGGGGAAGACTTCGCCCTCTTCCATCTGCTGAGCGCCGTTGCTACCAAGGCCGCCGAATTCATCATCGGCATTACCCAAGACGGAGGCATTGTCGCGGCTGATTCTTGATACGATGGGATAGGCAATGCTGACTGCCTTGTCGTTCTTGGTATGGGTGATGAAGATTGGTCCGGAGATGCGCTTATTCTTCACCACGGAGCGGAAAAAGCCGTTACGTTTTTTCGAGAAACCATTGTGTGAAAAAGCAGCCTGCAAGAGCGCCAGAGTATGGAGCTTGTTGGTCGTGGAATTGGCCGCCGCAGCCGTCACTACACGCGCGCCAAAGCTATGTCCGGCAAGATGAATCCGCTCTACCTGATTCGCGAGCTTATCGAGAAGTGGGGCGAGACCGATTTTGCCCACGTTGCCGGCACGCTGTTTCATCTCAAAATAGGTGATGAGATTAAGAAGATTGCTGACGGCATGGGTCGCACCGGAGAATAAGCTACTGATTCCGGTTGCGCTGCCAACGCTCTCATCAAGGCTGTCACTCTCCGGTGCTGAAACCACAGCCGTTGTCTCGGGTGGCGAGGAGGCGCGGCTAAATATGACATCCGCCTGGGCTCGAAAAAAAATCGCTGAGCCGTCATCCTTGCTTTGCTCGTCCGCCTGTGAACCATCAGGATCGAGCAGGCCGCGAAGCTTTTCCACAAACTCTTGTTGCGCGTCGGTATCGTCATCTAAGTTTGGGACGAGCCTATGTAACGCAGCGATGCGTTCATCATCGCCGGCGTCGTCGAAAAGTGGAGCGGCGAGGTCGATAGCGGCGTGCATCTGGGCTTCTGATGCCGCTTTGTCCTCGACACCAGCGGACGCAGAACCTCCCGCTATTTTTTTGCTGACTGGCTGCGTCATGAACTCGTCGAACTTCTTCGAAGGCCAAATGACGCCTATGATGGCAATTTTGCGTTGTTTGATCGCGGGATCGTTTGCGGTGACATCGGCAAAGTTCCGAAAAAGTTTAGTGTAGAGTGCCTCAGCGTCGTCGCGGTCGTTGTTCCAGCCATGGGAGACGACGATGAGGTCGGTGGTTCCTGCTGGTACAGTCGGCTGGTTGAGGGATTTACCCTCTTTGTCAAATTCGGCAGTACTGTAAGGAATGCCTTTGATATTGTTGTTCATGGTAAGTCTCCGGGGTTTTGATATCGGAAAAATCAGACAGACTGAATAGCGCGCATGAGATCCACTAGCCCTGCGCCCTGGAAATAGCGATCGCGGCCAAGGTCAGTCGCCGTGGATGTGAAGATTTGTTTGACTTTTTCGGCTTCTCCTTTGAATTCGCTGCGAATAGAAAGGAACGCTGCGATAGCACCACTGACGTGCGGCGCGGCCATGCTGGTGCCGCTGTTTTCAAAGTACGAGCATTCGTCACTGCCGGGTTCGTTCTTTACCAACTCGCTGTTCGCTGCGGCGCAGGAGATGATTTTTTCACCGGGCGCGAGTAAATCGGGCTTATAGCGTCCATCGCCGGTCGGTCCTTTGGAAGAGAAGTAGGAAACACCATACCTGTGCGGCATGTCGCGATGGGTCGAGCCAACTGTAATCGCGTATTCGGCATTACCAGGGTCGTTGATAGTCAGGTCGAGGCAAGTGTCGCAATTGCCCTCTTTGGTTTGCAGCGTACCGTAACCAGTGTTGCCTGCGGCGACCACGACGACGACGCCTGATTTGACAAGGCGGTTGACCTCGGTGCATAGCGGGCTGTGGCCGCAGGCAAACCATTTCGGATCGAACGTGTGTCCGAGGCTAAGATTGACGCCGTGGATTTTAAGGTCGCGACCGTAACCGTTAAGTAACTGCACATGAGCGATTGCCGCGATAACATTACTGGCATTCCCCATGCCGAATTCATCGAGCACCTTGAGGCTTACGAGCTTGCATTTGGGTGCCATGCCACTGACCGCCTCAAGCAACACCTTGCGTATAACTGGTTTATTGTTAGCATCGATCTCGTGCGAGACAGCGAGCATCTTTGTCCGGTCTGAGCCTTCTTTCAGCGACTGTTCGCCTGCAATGATCCCCGCGACATGGGTTCCGTGCCCAAAATCGTCCTGTAAAGGTCTCTCCCCACCTGTCACACCAGTGAAATCTGCATGATATGGTGAAGCGGCGTCGATGTTTTCGTGGAGCTTGAAATGTGGGTGTAAGCCATCGATCCCGGTATCCATAACGGCCCAGGTAATTCCGTCGCCCGATGCGGTAAAGGAGTTCCTAGCGGCATCGACTTTGACTGTGCGGATCGAGTGGGTAATGCAGCTCTGAATCTCGAAGTCTGGCCAAATATGGTGAATCGTCCGGAAACGCGACGTCTCGATTGCCGATTTCGCGTCAATGGCTATATTGCTGGTTTTGCCTTTTCGGCCGACGGCTTGCTCCGCGACCTCGGGCTCTGCTTCCGTTGCTTTCTTAGCCAAGCTCTCGGCTGCTCGTTGGTCAATATCGACGAGCGCCTTGATAACTCTCCCCTCAAGCCTGGCAAACACATATTGGTTGCTCACCTCGGTTTTGTACTCATCCACACCTTGTTCCTCATCGGTCACAGCAGCGGCTTTCTTTGCCTTTTCGATGTATTTTTTGATAAGTGCTTTGGCAATCCGCCTGGGATCAGGGTTCTTGAGTTCGGAGATTTGCTTTCCCGAAAAGCCGCAGCCGATTTCGAGGGGTTTGAAGTCGAGATTGATGTCGATAATCACCTCAAATTGCGACGGCCAAATACGCTCGATGGCGGGCAGCCGACCCGCTGCAACCATCCTGAGGAGCTGGCGGATGACAACGCCCTCAAGCGAAGCGAGTGCTACGTGATCGCTTACCATCGTCGAATCAGGATCGTCGACACTTGGCTGCGACTTCGCGCCGGCTTTTTTAGCGACTTCTGGAAGAATCTCGCGAACGGCTTGCAATGCGGCTTTCGAGCCACCGGGAAAATCAGGGCGCAAGAAGATTGCGGCGTTGTGCGCGTCAAGGATGTGCGGGTAATCCTTTAGGATGCTCGCTGAGACCCTGAGATCCTGCTCTATCAGATCTAGCAGCGGTCGCGCAATGACCGAACGTGCCAGGATTGTGGGATTGAACTGATGAGGTTTACGTTCGAGCTTTGTATTCATAAAGAAATTCCCATTTCATCAAGATAGAATAGCCATTTACCTGCTATGGCCGGTATAATGCGCAAGATCGCATAAATCGACCGGACGCCATATAACAGCAACAGCTATTACTCTGCCATCTTGGCAGGGCCTTTTGTTAATCCTGTTTAGCCTGTCGTTTCTGGTCATAAGCGGCCAATTGTTGTGGTGTTGCCTCGTTTTGAAATTTGACTTTCCATTCACTATAGGGCATCCCGTAGACCACTTCCCTGGCCTGCTCATAATCCATTGCTATCCCCTGTTCTACCGCAGCCGCTGTATACCACTTGGCAAGACAATTTCTGCAAAAATCGGCTACTATCATTAAATCAATATTTTGAACGTCAGTGCGCTGTTGTAAATGACTGACTAAACGCCTGAATGCAGCAGCTTCCAATTCGGTTTGCGACATTTTATCCATCGATATTCTCCAAAAATAAAAGGCATTCTAGCAGAAACAACTACTCAGGCATGTACATTTGCCCTGAAAAATTCTACAATAGAAATATATAAAGTTTGCTCGATGCAGACAACAAATTTATAAAATATCCGATTATCATTAATTATTTCAATGTAGCTTTTAACCGACAGTCAACAAGTTGTTATCCGTGTTGGTCGCCCAAAATAAAGATGAAAAGTGAGTTATTCTTTACCTAAACAAACATATTGACTATAAACCACACTCTTTTAGATCAGCTGATCAAGAGGGGACTTATAGAAATTTACGCCTGACCACCCTCACCCCGTTTACTATGAAACAACTTCTTGAATTTTTTCCCATTATTTTATTTTTTGTTGCTTATAAACTGTATGATATTTATATAGCGACAGCCGTTATTATTGTAGCTACCATTATCCACGTGGCTTATGCCTGGTTTAAACATCGTAAAGTTGAAACCATGCAATGGATTACCTTGGGCTTGGTTATAGTATTAGGTGGAGCAACCATCTATTTACATGACGAGCAATACCTTAAATGGAAGTTTTCCATCATAGAATGGTTATTCGGCATTGCCTTTTTAAGCAGCCACTTTATTGGCAAAAAAACCTTCATTGAAAGAATGATGTCCAGTAACTTGACCTTACCGACATTAATCTGGAAGCGCTTGAATTTTAGCTGGGCCAGTTTCTTTATTAGCATTGGTTTTCTCAATGTTTATGTCATGTACAATTACAATACGGATGACTGGGTTACCTTTAAAACATTTATAGCGCCTGGTTTGATGGTTGTTTTTATGGTAATACAAATGGCTTTTTTATATAAATACATCCCGGAAGCCGAGGAATAAATGGTCTTATACGCAATTATCAGTGAAGATGTTGAGGATAGTTTAGGAAAGAGAATGTCCGCCCGCCCTGCTCATATTAAACGTTTGCAAGCGCTTCAGGATGAAGGACGCCTTATATTAGCTGGCCCACACCCTGCGGTTGATTGTGACTATCCGGGAGATGCCGGTTTTACAGGCAGTCTGGTGGTTGCCGAGTTCGACAGCCTGCAGGCAGCTCAACAATGGGCGGATATCGATCCCTATAACGATGCCGGCGTTTACGCTAAAGTGACTGTTAAACCATTTAAAAAGGTATTTCCTCAATGACATCCGAACAAATTAAACAATTATTAAATGCTGCTTTTAAACCAAAGCTATTAGAAATTATTGATAATAGTGCCGCTCATGCCGGACATGCTGGTGCAAGAAGCGGCGGCGGCCACTATCATGTCACTATTATCGCAGAGGCTTTTGAAGGTAAGTCGTTGGTCCAACGACATCAGCTTATCTATAAAGCGCTAGGCGACATGATGAAACAACAAATTCATGCCTTAGGCATTAATGCCCTCTCACCCTCTGAAGAAACCAAAGGAAAATTATAAATGAAAAGAAAGATTATCCCTCTACTTGTTGCTGGTACTGCCCTGATTGCTGGTTGTGACCAAAAAAGCACAACAGCTACGCCTACTATTGCGAAATCCGATGCCGTGGCTGTCGTCAACGGTGAGTATATTGCCAAGTCTACACTCGCTGATTTGGAAAAAGAAGTTGCCGAGCGTGGCCACGGTCAAACGTTCCCTAAAGATAAATTGATTGAAGAACTGATCCAACGTGAACTATTGGTTCAGGATGCCATACAAAAGCAATTGGATAAATCGGCTGAAGTCATAGCCCAGCTTGATAGTGCTAAAAAAACATTATTAACGCAAGCTGTTGTACAAAACTTCATCAAGGCGAATCCGGTAACCGATGCCGAAATCAAAGCTGAATATGACAGTAAAGTCAGCGGTGAAAACGGGACGGAATATAAAGCGCGTCATATTTTAGTTAAAACGGAAGATGAAGCTAAAAAACTGATTGCAGAATTAGACAAAGGCGGGGATTTTGCCAAATTAGCCAATAAAAACTCGCTAGATGCTAAAGAATCACAAAATGGTGGTGATTTAGGCTGGTTTGTTGCCAGTCAAATGGTCGCACCCTTCTCCGAGGCTATCGTAAAACTGGAAAAAGGTAAATACACCAAAACGCCTGTAAAAACCCAGTTCGGTTACCATGTCATCTTGAGGGAAGATTCCCGCGCGCAAACTCCGCCTCCATTAGAATCGGTTAAAGAACAACTGCTGCCTTATCTGCAACGTAAAAAAGTTCAGACAATGGTTGAAACATTACGTAAACAGGCAAAAGTAGAATTATTAGTTCCGCTAACTGATGAGCAGCCAAAAGCACCTGCAGAGGCTGGAAAAGCCCCGGCCGAAACTACTGTTACAGATAAAGCGGCAGAGGCGGCTAAGGCAGTTGAAAAAGCAGCAACAGAAGCGACTGATAAGGTAGAAGAAGCTGCTAAAGACGCTGAAAAGACTGTTGAAAAAGCAGCGACAGAAGCAACCGGTAAAGTAGAAGAGGCGGGTAAAGCGGCTGCGGAAACAGCAACGGAAGCAACCGGTAAACTAGAAGAAGCTGGAAAAGACGCTGAAAAAGCAGTAACTGAAGCGACTGAGAAAGTAAAAGAAACCTCCGAAAACGCTGCTAAAAAAGCTGCTACTGAAACGGTTGAAGCGATCAAAAAATCTGAAGAAGTGGTTTCTCCTGAACCCAAAAAATAGGTATTTTTAGGTTACAAAAAAGGGCGGTATATCCGCCCTTTTTTTTATGCTATTTTTTCCAAATACTGCAAAATAAATTGCACGCTTCGATTGCCCCTAAACTCATTAATATCCAGTTTGTAAGCCGCCTTAATTTGTCTGAGCCCCAACCATTGCTCGGGCTGATCGATAAAAAAAGCAATGGCATCAATAACCAAGTCACCACCGGGCTTTCTCAATACTAATTTAAGGTGTCGCTGTCCAACAATCCGGGCTTGAATAACGTCAAACACTCCGTCAAAAACAGGTTCCGGAAATTCCTGCCCCCAGGTTGCTGCATTTTGTAATAAATCAGCGAATTCAGTCGTCATTTCCCGCTCAGTCAGCTCGCCATCAGAGAGTATTTTTTGTTCCAGATCGACATTCGCCAAACGTTTGCTGACCAACTCATCAAAAGCCAGAGCAAATGGCGGGTAATCGTGCATCTTGAGACTCAAACCCGCTGCCATGGCATGGCCGCCAAATTTACTCAGTAATTTGGGATGTAATGCGGCAATATCGCTTAACACGTCGCGAATATGCACCCCTGGAATAGAACGTGCTGAGCCTTTGATTAAATCCTTGCCCGCAGGAGCAAAGGCGATAACGGGGCGATGCAGTCTGTCTTTTATGCGTGACGCTAAAATCCCTATGACACCTTGATGCCAGTTTGCGTCAAATAAACAGACCCCGGCAGGCAAATGGTGCTCATCCAGCGCCTTCATTTCACTCAATAAGGCCATGGCCTCATGTTTCATAACGCCTTCAACTTCCCGCCGGTCATTATTCAATTCATCAAGCTGAAGCGCTATATCTTTGGCTAGCGCCGGATCATCCGTCAATAAACATTGAATTCCCAAGGACATATCATCCATTCGTCCCGCCGCATTCAACCGAGGGCCCAATGCGAAGCCCAAGTCCGAAGCCACAATGGTTTGAGGATTTCTCCCGGATACTTCAATAAGTGCATTAAAGCCGGGGTGACAACGTCCTTTACGTATTCTCAATAACCCCTGATGTACCAGAATCCGGTTAATTTGATCCAGTGCAACCACGTCAGCAACGGTGCCTAAGGCGACATAATCCAATAATTGAGCTAGATTGGACTCCTGAACCTGATTTTTCTCAAACCAGTTCTGTTCTCTTAACCGGCTTCTTAAAGCCATTAATACATAGAAAACAACCCCAACGCCTGCCAGTGATTTACAAGGAAATTTATCATCAAGCAGATTGGGATTTACAATGGCATCAGCTTCAGGAAGCTCATGACCCGGTAGATGATGATCGGTCACCAGAACTTTTATGCCTGAGTCTTTTGCCGCTTTTACCCCGTCAATGCTGGATATACCGTTATCAACGGTAATAATAATGTCTGGATATTGCAATTTAACCAACTCGACAATTTCGGGCGTCAGCCCATAACCGTACTCAAATCGATTGGGAACCACAAATGATACCTGCCCTGCCCCCATTAGCTGCAAGCCCTTGATTGCCAGAGCGCAACTGGTTGCGCCATCGGCATCAAAGTCGGCTACGATGCAAATTCGTTGTTGTTCATTTATGGCCGTGATCAAGTGATTAACCATCTCGTCCATCCCCGATAACAACCATGGAGAAGGAAGTTTTGAAAGGGTTCTATCCAATTCTGCTTCTGAAGTAACGCCCCTGGATAAAAAAATACGTTTTAATAAGGGGTGCATATTACCCCCCAATGAATGTTTTTTTTCAATTGAGCGAACTGTTATGGTTTTTTTTACGCCTTGATAATACATTAAGTGTCCAATAAATAAGCCGACTCCGGCCGACTTTACCTCGAAATATCATGATTATTGATTATTTGGCATCAATAGGATTCGGATTTTAAATAAACTGTACTTTTTGCTGTCAATTTAGGTTTCTGCATACTTTTTAATAGAGCCTTTTTACATTGCCTTATAAGCTGCCAGCTTTTGTTATGGTACAGGTATTTCTAATGCTTGTTGCCAAATTTCGTGCCAAAATATAACTTACCCACAGTGTTCAATCGAGAAACTATGAAAATTGCTATTTTATCCCGCAACTCAAAACTTTATTCAACCTCTCGGTTGGTTGAGGCAGCTCAGGCGCGTGGACATGAGGTACGCGTTTTGGATGTATTGCGTTGCTATATGAATATTACTTCGCATAATCCATCCATCCATTATCGGGGGGAAGACTTAACCGGATTTGATGCCGTTATTCCTCGAATTGGCGCCTCAGTGACATTTTACGGTACCGCAGTATTAAGGCAATTTGAAATGATGAATGTCTTTCCTCTCAATGAATCGGTGGCTATATCACGCTCAAGGGATAAATTACGGTCAATTCAGTTACTGGCTAGAAAGGGTATTGGTTTGCCGGTAACCGGTTTTGCCAATAACCCGGATGATATTCAAGATTTAATTTCTCAAGTCGGTGGCGCACCCTTGGTGATTAAACTATTGCAAGGCACACAGGGAATCGGCGTGGTATTGGCAGAAACCCACAATGCCGCTGAAAGTGTTATTCAAGCTTTTATGGGACTCAATGCCAATATTATGGTGCAGGAATTTATTAAAGAAGCGGGCGGCAGTGACATACGCTGCTTTGTGGTCGGTGATAAAGTAGTTGCCGCGATGAAGCGACAGGCTTCGGAAGGCGAATTCCGTTCCAATCTGCATCGCGGTGGTTCGGCTACGTTAATACGCTTAACACCTGAAGAACGCTCCACTGCGGTGCGTGCAGCAAGAATAATGGGGCTTAATGTCTGCGGTGTTGATATGTTGCGTTCAAATCATGGCCCCGTCATCATGGAAGTCAACTCATCCCCTGGCTTAAAAGGCATTGAAGCAGCCAGTGAAAAAGACATTGCCGATATGATCATTCAGTTTATTGAAAAACGTTTTGAAACCATGGAAACGGCAAAAGATAAATCGCCTGCCCGCACCCGCACCCGCGGTAAAGGTTAATGCCTTGCATGGGGCCGAATAAAACTGCAATATCGCTACAAAAGCCGCTACGCCAAGACAAAATTATCAATTTTAATAAAAAAATCCTGATGCAATGCCAGAGGCAATTCAACAAATAATTTGCTATCATGGCGACCGGTTTCTTCATTCTGGCACTTCATTGATCATCCTTGCCTATAACAAAGCTCATGAGCATAGCTATAGGCCCAGCGGTAGGGCCAATTTCCCAGAATTCGAATGGTTTTTTTGAGTTAACAGAGCACAGGGATCAACCCAACTTTTTACATAAAAATACAGTCCGTTATAACGCCAAAAAAATCATTCTCCTGACGGAGAGGATTATGGAGAAGAATAATCAAATCAATTCTTTGTCCCCTCCTCCTAACCTTTTTACTGAATGAGAAAGAGCCGTCGAATTTCTGTATATGCCTCATTTTTAAAGTTAATACACATAAGGTTAGCATCGGTTTTTTTGCAACTTTCCATCTCTGGATCAGGGTGGGCAGAAAAACCGGCTCAGCCGATAATAAGTTACACATTTTAACTAGTCTCTAAGGAGTTCGTAATGCTAGAACAATACCGTAAACACGTTGAAGAACGGGCTGCCGAGGGCGTTGTCCCTAAACCGCTTGATGCAGAACAAATGGCTGCATTGATTGAGTTGATTAAACAGCCACCCCCGGGCGAAGAAGAATTTATTTTAAACCTGTTGGTTAATCGAGTTCCGGCAGGTGTTGATGAAGCGGCTTACATCAAAGCCGGTTTTCTGTCGGCCATTGCCAAAAGTGAGGTCAAGTCTCCTATTTTAACGGCTGGAGATGCGACTGAATTATTGGGCACTATGTTGGGTGGTTATAACATTGCACCCTTGATAGACTTGCTGGATAACCCTGCCCTCGCTCCAATTGCGGTTAAGGCATTGTCCCATACCTTACTGGTATTTGATGCGTTTCATGATATCAAGGAAAAAGCCGACGCAGGCAATGAGTTTGCCAAACAAGTGATTCAATCATGGGCCGATGCGCAATGGTTTACCAGCAAACCATCCGTACCTGAAAAAATGACCGTTAGCGTTTTTAAAGTGACAGGTGAAACCAATACTGACGACTTGTCGCCCGCGCCAGATGCGTGGTCCAGACCGGATATTCCGTTACATGCCAAAGCCATGTTGAAAATGCCGCGTGAAGGCATAACTAATGCTGAGCAGCAAATTGAGGAACTGCACACCAAAGGTTTCCCCGTCGCTTATGTAGGCGATGTTGTGGGCACTGGGTCGTCTCGAAAGTCAGCAACCAATTCTGTGTTATGGTATATAGGCAATGATATACCGTTTATTCCCAATAAGCGCGATGGAGGCGTTTGCATAGGCGGCAAAATCGCACCCATTTTCTTTAACACGATGGAAGATTCAGGCGCGCTACCTTTTGAATGCGATGTTACCAACATAGCTATGGGGGATGTCATCGATATTTATGTCTATGAGGGTGCTATTAAACGTCATGGTACTGATGAGGTTATCTGCACCTTTGCCTTAAAAACCGATGTGATTCTCGATGAAGTCCGAGCCGGGGGACGTATTCCGTTAATCATCGGACGGGGACTGACTGACCGCGCCCGGAAAGCATTAGGCTTGGATGCCTCTACTGTTTTCCGACGTCCAGTTGATGAGAAAGACAGCGGTAAAGGTTTTACTCTGGCTCAAAAAATTGTTGGTAAAGCGTGTGGTGTAACTGGAGTTCGTCCAAACAATTACTGTGAGCCCCACATGACTACTGTCGGCTCGCAGGATACTACAGGTCCAATGACCCGCGACGAATTGAAGGATTTGGCTTGTTTAGGATTTTCGGCGGATCTGGTATTGCAATCCTTCTGTCATACTGCGGCTTATCCCAAGCCGATTGACGTAGTCATGCAGCATACGCTGCCGGATTTTATAATGAATCGCGGCGGCGTGTCATTGCGTCCAGGCGACGGCATTATTCATTCCTGGTTAAACCGCATGTTACTGCCTGATACCGTCGGCACAGGCGGCGATTCGCATACCCGCTTCCCTATCGGCATTTCCTTTCCGGCCGGATCGGGTTTGGTAGCTTTTGCAGCGGCGACGGGCGTAATGCCACTGGATATGCCGGAATCGGTGCTGGTTCGTTTTAAAGGTGAAATGCAGCCGGGCATTACGCTACGCGATATGGTAAATGCTATTCCTTATGCGGCCATTCAACGCGGTTTGCTTACGATTGATAAAAAAGGCAAGAAAAATGTATTTTCGGGGCGTATTCTGGAAATCGAAGGTTTGCCGGACTTGAAAGTGGAACAGGCGTTCGAATTATCGGATGCTTCAGCAGAACGCTCGGCAGGTGGCTGTACCATTCGGTTGAATGAAGCGCCTATACGAGAGTATTTGAATTCCAATATCAGCTTACTGAAATGGATGATTACCCAGGGTTATGGAGATGTACGAACAATCGAGCGTCGTATAAAAAGTATGGAACAATGGCTTGCTAATCCGGTATTGCTGGAACCCGATGCGGATGCCGAATACTTTGAAATCATCGAAATTGATATGAGTGAAATCAAGGAACCGCTGCTGGCCTGCCCCAATGATCCCGATGATATAAAACCTCTATCTGCTGTCGCGGGCACTAAAATTGACGAAGTGTTCCTGGGTTCCTGCATGACAAATATCGGTCATTTTCGTGCCGCAGGCAAGTTACTTGAAAAGCAAAAAGGTGAATTGCCAACGCGTTTGTGGGTGGCTCCTCCCACCAAGATGGATCAAACTCAATTAACCGAAGAAGGTTACTACAGCACGTTTGGCAAAGCCGGTGCCAGAATGGAAATGCCCGGTTGTTCATTATGTATGGGTAATCAGGCGCGAGTGGCGGAAAACTCCACCGTGGTTTCTACCTCGACACGGAATTTCCCTAATCGTCTGGGGAATGGCGCCAATGTCTATCTGTCCTCCGCAGAGCTTGCGGCCGTGTGTTCAATTATGGGTAAAATACCCACCTTTGATGAATATATGCTATACGCCAATCAGATCAGCGAAACCACTGAAGATACGTATCGTTACCTTAACTTTGATCAGATGGCTAGTTATCAGCAATAATTTATGGTTTAGTAATCAGTCAATCCAAAAATACTGCTGATTAGGATTAAGTCAATGGACGGCGCGTAGACTGATTTCTAATCCAATAAATTTACATCGTTAAAATTATATGTAAATTTTTTAACGAAACACACCACTAGTATGATAATTTTTAAGTTTACACCACCCAGAAACCTTTTATAGCTGGAGGAAAGTAACATGCGCTTCAAATCAAAGCAAGTTGGCAATTACCAGGTATTTGCGGTTACCGGCACTAATACTGTGTCATTTGCCATCGACTTTACCAAGGCCGATACCGGTGGGCTGCTAGGTTTTGCGCTTGAGCGTCAAGACCCCATTGAGCACGAGCGTTATTTCCTTTATGGTTTTAAGATGTTCGAATCGGTCTTTCCTACTCCCACGCCAGACATTGTTGTTTCTACTTATGACCACCCCGTGCAAAGTTTTGTCTACGATGATTTCACTGCGAAACCTGACCGAAGTTACACCTATTATTTCCATCCACTGAAAGGCAAAGCCAAAAACATTGACCGCTCCGCTGCACCAATCCCCATTACCGTCAAAACCGAACCTGTCTTTTCTGATCTTGAACACGATATTTTCTTTAATCGTGGCGTGGCAAGCAGCCAAGCGTATCAGCGGCGATTTGGCGGTAAGAGTCCAGAGCAACTGATCCAGTCAGGCAAACCAGAAAAGGCGCAAGAAGCTTTAGCTTGGCTTAGTCGTGATCTTGATGAGGCTATGTTCCGCTTTATCGCCCAAGCCCAAGCAGGCGACACGTTGTTGTGTTGTTTTTATGAATTCCGTTATGAGCCAATCGTGCTTGCATTAAAGCAAGCTGCCGATGAACGTAATGTCACGTTAAAAATCATCATTGATGCCAAGGCAAACCAAACGAAAACGGCAAATGCTTTTCCCCGCGAGGAGAATCTTCACCTTGTTGAGAAAGTCGGTTTCGTCGTCGGTACGCAAGTGCTGTTGCGGGAAGCCAAGAAGAATGACATTCAGCATAATAAATTCATGGTGTTGCTGCGTGGTATTAATGCGGTACCGAGTGAGGTCTGGACTGGCTCGACCAATTTGTCTATTGGCGGCATCCACGGTCAGACCAATGTCGGACATTGGCTAAGAAATGCTGATGTCGCTATGAAGTTCAAGGTATATTGGGAGCTGCTGGCTACCGATCCAGGTGCGAAAACGGGTGATGACCGGACTGAGGTACGCCGTAAAAACGATCAATTCCGTAAAGCCGTGGCTGCCATTGATGGTGTTCAGGATGATTGGCGGCACTATCCAGCGGGTACCACGCCTATTTTCAGCCCACGCCCAGGGCTTAAGATTCTGGAAATGTATGCGTCTTTGCTGGATGAAGCGGTAGACTTGGCTTGTATTACCTTGGCATTCGGCGTCAACAATTTGTTCAAGGAGCGGCTTGCCAATAACACACAACGCAATGCCCTGACTTTTTTCTTGCTCGAAAAAGAGGATAAACCCGATGAAGACCATCCTGATACTTTCATTCGTTTATCAGCTAGAAACAACACTTACATGGCGTTTGGTTCGTACCTGCAAGAACCAATACACCAATGGGCTAGGGAAACAACGGCAAGAGCTTTGGGTTTCAATAAGCATGTGAGCTTCATCCACTCGAAATTTTTGTTAAAAGACCCGCTAGGCAATGACCCGATAGTCGTGACCGGATCAGCGAATTTCTCGGAACCTTCTACCAATGAAAACGATGAAAACATGGTAGTGATTCGTGGAGATAAGCGTGTTGCAGACATTTACTTCACCGAGTTTAACCGGTTGTTCTTCCATTACTATTTCCGCTCCATCCAAGAGCAACTCAGAAGACGCGATAACTCAAACGACGGTGCAAGCCTATTTCTAGATGAAACCGATAGTTGGCTTACGAAATATAAAGCGGGCAGTCTTAAAAGAAAACGTGTTGAGGTGTTTTTAAAGATGGAAAATGTTCAAACCTTGGATGACTAATTTTTTTCGTTGGCTTTAGCATCGAAAGCCTCATGGCCATCGGAACAGTCCACGCTCATCTTGGAGCACAAGCACCAAGATGAGCATTTATCAAGGCTTGTAACCCCACTATATTAATTCCCATCTTTACGTTGGTAGTCCTTGTGATTTACGCTTTCTGCTCTTGCGAATCTGATGAAGGTTGGTTTGTTGGCGCACGTCTTTTACCGATGTTTTTTTGATCTCGGTGACGTACTTTGATTTTTTCCGCTGCCACTTTTTTAGGTTCTGTTTTCTTCTTAATACCAGCCGCTTTTCCAGATGCTTTAAGTTTTTTTGGACCTTTATATTTTCCTTCCAGCTCTTTAATAGTCCGGCGTTTAAATTTCTGCTTTAAAAAACGCTCAATACCCGACATTAAATTCCATTCGGTGCTTTTTACCAGGGCTATTGTTAGCCCAAGTTCATCCACCCGGCCGGTTCGGCCTATCCGGTGAATATAATTAATGCCGTTTCTCGGCACGTCAAAATTGATAACCAGGTTGATGCCTTTGATGTCCAAGCCGCGGGCTGCAAGATCTGTGGCAATCATAATGTTAACCTCGCCGTCACGGTATAATTCCATCATGCGGTTGCGATCTTTTTGATCCATTTCGCCATGCAGTACCCCAACACGGAGCTTTTGTCCCCGCAGTGGGCCGCGTAAGGCATCCGCTTGAACTCTGCTGTTGGTGAATACCAGCGCTTTATCGTAGCTTTCATTAAGCAATAACCAGGCTAAAAGCTTTTGTTTATGATCATTATCGTCTGCCACTACAATTTGCTGCTCGATGTTGCGGTGCCCATCGTACAGTGTATTTAATGCGACAATTTCATGATTTTGCAGGACCTTGTCAGCCATTTTGATAACGCCAAAATGGGTTAGCGTGGCTGAAAACAGCAAGGTTTGCCTTTGAATATTACAGCTTTTGGCGATGGTCAATACATCTTCACTGAAACCCATGTCCAGCATACGATCGGCTTCATCCAGAATCAGGACTTCAAGATGACTGAAGTTTGGCGTTTCCTGCTCCAGCAGTTCCAGAAGACGACCGGGAGTTGCAATTACAATTTCCGTATTTTTTCGGAGCATGTTTTGCTGTAGCCTGAAGTCGTCGCCACCGGTAATTATGCCTACTTTAAGGTCAGTGAATTCGACCAATTGCTGACATTGTTTAAAAATTTGTTGCGCCAGTTCACGGGTAGGCGCAAGTATTAAAGCGCGCGTGCCGAATTTTCTGCAGGGTAAAGTGAGTAGATGATGCAGTGTTGGCAATAGATATGCGGCAGTTTTTCCACTGCCCGTTTCGGCGCTAACCAGCAAATCCTTATGCTCCAAAGCCAGCGGAATGGCCTGTTGCTGCACGGGTGTAGGTTGCTCAAAGCCCAACTTACTGACTGCCATGAGCAGGGGTTCAGCGAGTAATAAACTTGGAAATGATGATGGGGTGTCTGTTGGATTAGGCTGCATGAATCTTGAGTAGTTGCTGCGGTTACACAGTTGATGAAATGCGAATGTTCGTGGTCATTATAAACTTTTTGTTATCAGGGTTATGATTTATATCGTTTGGCATTGCTAATCAGGTTTTAGCTGTTAAGCTTTGCTAAAATGTTTTTTCAAAATGAAAAAGGGTAGAAACAATGATACCGATTAGAGATACTGCGCCATGTGACTCAACCCCTTATATAACATGGGGAATAATGGCAGTCTGCATTGGCATTTTTATCGGCATGCAATTAATGCCTGATCAAGCGGCTATCATTCTGCTTAATCGCTATGGCATGGTGCCTATTCGGTATTCAGGACACTATGCAGGCTTGTCTTTTGATGGCTATTTATCATTCGTGACCAATTTATTTTTACACGCAAGTTGGATGCATTTGATAGTGAATATGTGGTTTTTGTGGATTTTTGCCGATAATGTCGAAGACAGGATGGGGCGGCTTCCTTTTTTGATTTTTTATTTAGTGTGCGGATTTTTTGCGACCATTCTGCAATGGTATTTTGATCCAATGCTAGCTATTCCTGTTATTGGTGCTTCGGGTGCGATAGCGGGTGTATTGGCAGCTTATTTTTTTCTATACCCGCTTGAAAGCGTGATCGTTTTTTTGCCACCCATAGTCGTTCAAGTCCCCGCCATAACTTTTCTGGGCTTGTGGGTTATGTTTCAATTATATAATGCGACGACTTCGGTCATTTTTGAAGGTACTGCGGTAGATGTGGCGTGGTGGGCTCATTTAGGCGGTTTTGCAGCCGGCTCTGTTTTATACCGATTTTTCTTAAGAGACAAGAAAAATGAAGTATTCTGATGGCTTTAAGGTATAATTTTCAGTTTCAAAAAGTCGGGCTTTTTGACAAAAATAACCGCAGTCAGTACTTTTTTGCTGACTAGTAAAGGCCTCTTTAAAGTTATCAGGAAATTATAAGTAATATGAAAAAAGTTAATGTTGCGTTAGTAAGGCTACTTCAGTTTGTGGTTTTTGTGTTGTTTACATTCATGGTAATAGCCTATTTTGGCGCTATGGTTTTACTGCCACTGGATGCCATTGCATTGCTTATAAAATTGATGGGAGTTGTGGGTCTGCATGGTTTCATAGGAGCTTTAATTGCCATTCCTGTCGTCGGTTATTTATGCTTGATGGTGTACAAAACGCCCGGACTTTGCAAAATGATTGTTGATACCGGTGTTGAGCTGGTCAAGACTGGTAAATTAAAGGTTGAAGCGTTTAATGAAATTATTGAATCGGTAAAAGTTTAAATCATCGACTAGAGAAAAAGGGTGTGCCGTTTTCGGTACACCTTTTTTTATGCCGGTTTTAAAATGAATTCAAGAGGTAACACTTTGAATTGACGGTGCTAACTGAAAATACCATTTATGAAAGTTGAAATATGTTCTATTTCTTCAAGGCAAACGGAGTGCTCCATTAAATAATCGTGCCATTCAGTTTTATATCCTAAATCATTAAGGGTATGAAATACCGCTTTACCCGATTCAATGGCTATAACTGAATCCAGTATGCCATGGCCCATAAATAATGGTATGCCATTGTTAGCGGTTGAACGCTCAGATTTCAATTGATCAAGGGTCGGTAAATAAGTAGACAGCCCTATAATTCCCGCCAATTTATGAGGATATCTTAATCCTGCATGGAGTGCAATCACGCCTCCTTGAGAAAATCCAGCGAGTAAGATATGTTCGGATGGGATACCTTTAGCCATTTCCTGCTGAATAAGCTGTTCAAGCAATTTTGCTGATTGGTAAATCCCCGCTATATCAGGTTTGCGTTCCAGTGACATTTCCAAAATATCGTACCAGGCACGCATTTTCATTCCGCCATTAATGGTGACAGGCTGAATAGGCGCGTTGGGGAAAATAAAATGGATACCGGGTTCTGCGTTTAAATGCAGCTGGGGAGCAATGCTTTCGAAATCGTGCCCATCCGCGCCTAATCCGTGTAGCCATATTACAGAATACTGGTGAGCTGATTTAGGCTGAATTTCTATTTTGCTAAGTTCAGAATGCATAGGTGTTTTCCATAAAATTAATGAAGTTGCTGTTGCTAATAGTTATTGCCAAAAATTTCCATCACATTTGGGCAAGTCAGGATTCATAAAGTCCCAATGTTGGGCATCAACTACCCACATATCTTTCTGAGGTTTGAAGATAGCAGGGTCATCAAGTGTTGCTGCAGCAACAGGTCTTATTTTTGTAAAGGTACTGTTTCTACCAAACAACGAAGTTCCGCATTCAGGACAAAAGGCACGATATAGCGTGTTGCCACTCGCTGCAATAGTCGGATATTCCTTATAGTTGCCGCTTATTGAAAGAGCGGAAGAAGGTACGAACATAAGGGCTAGATAAGGAGCGCCTGTTGCTTTTTGACAAGTTCGACAATGGCAGTTTATGCAAGCGACAGGTTTTGCTGCAATTACATATCTAATTAAACCACAAAGACAACCTCCGGTTATGTGAAGTTTCATTTTTTCTCCTTGAATGGGAAATATTTCATGCTTAAAAATAAGTAAAATGCACGATTGTAGCTTTTTTATCAATGCCTGAATTACCTTAAATGATTTTTCTTATAACGGGGTAATTAGTAGCTCGTCCAGGGGCGCTTCAAATGGATGAGGCTAATGGTATCCAAGCGTTAGCTCGAGCGTATAGATCGGGCCAGTGTTGACGTCTGCTCAAGGAGCCGATGAATGTCGAGTCCTCGCCGGCATAAAGTGCGCCTGTTAAAGCGAAAAGCAAATTTTTCGAGATAGGCCTGAAGATGTTCCGGGACAAAATTTCCTTGGTGAGTATCCAAAAACCACCCTTTGAGTAAGCTGGCAACCCGTTGTACTCCGTGCATTGCAACAAGGATTGAGTTTTCAGCATATCCTTGTGTTATATATAGCCGTACAAAGACAAATTGGCATACCCACACCAACCCATCCCACTTCACGCTCGCTCCAGGCGCCACTACATCATAGATAAACGGCAGCAAGCTTGCACTCGAAGCATCCTTGACATGGTTCATCCGAATTCACCCAAACCGAATGGGTTGGTTGATCTCAAACGCGATGACGACAACCGATTTGTTGGAGCCCCAGCCATGTGTCTCGGTTACAATCTCTCCAAAGCCTGATCAAGATCCGCAATAATATCTTCAGGTTCTTCAATACCTACTGAAAGTCTCACCAAATTGTCGGTGATACCTGTTTTGATTCGCACCTCCTTCGGAACACCAGCATGGGTCATAGAAGCGGGATGGGCAATCAAGGTATCCACAGCACCTAAACTGACAGCTAAGCAGCAAAGCTCAAGACTATTCATAAGTTTACGCCCTGCTTCAATGCCACCCGTAACTCCGAATGACAGCATCCCGCCAAAACCAGTCATTTGTTTCTGGGCAATTTCGTACTGGGGGTGACTTGGTAAGCCTGGATATCTGACCCAGGCAATTTTATGATGTGCTTCCAGAAACCTGGCTACCTCCAAAGCGTTATTCGAGTGCTTCTCCATCCTCAAATGCAAGGTTTTCAGCCCGCGAATACATAGCCAAGCTTCGAGCGGGGCCATGGTGAGACCCGTTATGTTAACAATTGGCTTCATGCTTTTGATGAATTCACGGCTTCCGACCACAACACCCCCCAATAAATCTGCGTGTCCGCCTATATATTTTGTGCAACTGTGCAGGACGGCATCAGCGCCCAGATGCAGCGGTTTTTGAAACATCGGTGTCGCAAAAGTATTGTCGACAATGGATACGGCGCCGGTTTGTCTTGCCATCCGGCAAATAGCAGCGATATCACAAATCTTCATGGTTGGGTTCGCAGGAGTCTCCAGAAAGACCATTCGGGTGTTCTTTTTTAGATTCCGCTGTACTTTATCAAGATCTTTCGTATCAACGAAACTCACTTCGATTCCTAACCGGGTCAACACCGACTCAAACAGTTCAAAAGTACCACCATAAACCACGTCGGTTGACAGCAAGTGATCGCCCTTTTTAAGTAGCGAGAGAGCAACGCTGGTGATGGCCGCCATACCCGTTGCGAAGGATTGCCCTGTCTCTGCACCTTCGAGTGCTGCAATTTTTTCTACCAAAACAGCATGAGTAGGCGTGTTAGGCATTTGTCGGGCGTAAGTGTATCCCTCCTCTTCCCCCGCAAATCTGGCCGCACCCTGCTCTGCACTATCAAATACAAACGTTGATGTTTGATAAATGGGTGTTGTGTGCGCTCCGCTTGATGGATCGGGGTGCTCTCCGGCATGCACGCACAATGTCCCGAATTTCATCTTTTTCATTTTTTCAGTCTCCTAAAAAGAGATACAAATGACGAATAGATCACTGCGGCATGGTACGCTGAATTCATTATCCATGCTACATTATGCGCTCAACAGCACCGGTTGCCGAGATCGATATCGGGATACTTCAGGTACTTGCGCTATCCAGGCGATAGTATTTGTATACCCTTTAGCTTGTAGACA
>Ga0209797_10000142_pt1 | contig 31657 bp, 25 predicted proteins | sample DOMMetBare3Fresh_2_FD_187472 | JGI IMG/M metagenome (GOLD analysis project Ga0209797, IMG submission 187472) | Wetland sediment microbial communities from St. Louis River estuary, USA, under dissolved organic matter induced mercury methylation -... | ecosystem: Environmental > Aquatic >... | reverse complement strand
CGCCGGCGAGCACGTCATGGATCTGCTCGAGGCCATCGGCATCGGCCCGCAGCCGCACGACTTCCAGGTCGACGGCATCTCCGCGCGAAGCGAGTAGGGATTCGATCAGCTTCTGCGCATCGGGCACCGCCGCATCGACGAATACGATCTCGTGCCGCCTTTGCTCGTGCTGCGCATGAACTGCCGCCGTCGACTCCACGGTCGGAGCAGACACTTGTTGGTCGACCGTGCGAACGATCGCGTTGGATGTCGTGGCGTTGCCGCCGTCGCTCCACATCGCCGGGTTCAGATCCGCCGAGTACAGGATACGCTGCTCGCACTCCTCGACCACGGCGCTGCGCTCGGCCTTGCGGTCGAACCAGGCGGCGAGGCGGCGCAGCAGCTTCATCGTGGCTGGTGCAACCTCAGCGGCGCTGCACCACCGGGCTCACCCCGGCGGTCGGCGCGGTCACCGGCGCGGCGGCCGGCATGAGGGTTGCGCGAGCGGGGGCGGCAGGCAGGTTCAGGCCGAGGTCGACCTTGCAGCGCAGCCCGGCCGGCAGCTTGCCGTCGGCGTTCGGCAGTTCCAGGCGCACGCGGAAGGTGTTGCTCGCCGCGTCGATCACGCGGTCGACCGTCTTGACCACCGCGGTGACCTCGCTGCTGTTGAACAGTTCGGGCCAGACACGGCCCTTCATGCCGGACTCGACTTGGCCGAACGCGGCCGCGGGCACCAGCACGTCAACCCGCAGCGGGTCGATCGCGGCCAGCCGCAGCACGGGCTTCTGGTCCACATACTCGCCGGGCGACATGAAGCGCTCGACCACGACGCCGGCGATCGGTGCGCGGATCGTGCGCTGTTCGAGCTGCGCTGACGCCAGTTCGACCTCGCGGCTCGAGAGCTTGCGCTTCTCGTGGGCCGAGTCGGTGCGGCCGCCGGCCACCTGCGCCTCGGCAAGCTGCTTGTCGAGGTAGGTCTTGCTGACGAAGTTCTGCTCGTACAGCTCGTTGGCGCGCTCGAGCTCGCGGCGCGCCAGTTCCTGCGCGCCGTTGGCGGACTTCACCTCGCCTTGCTGCTGCGCGCGCTCGCGCGCCACCGCGAGCGCGGCGCGCTCGACGTTCGCGTTGAGCTGCACGATCGGCTGGCCGCGTTGCACGAAGTCGCCGCGCTCGACCGCGATGCGCTCGATCACGCCGGCCGCAGGGCTGCCCACCTGCACGATCTGGTGCGGCTGGATCATGCAGTCCAGGCCGCCGGCGGGCGCCTGGGCGAAAGCGGCCGCCGGCATCAGCACGGCGGCCAGGGCGGGGGCAAGGTTTCTCATGAGCGCTCGATCTCCGTGTTCGTTCATTCGGTGCCTCCGGCAAAGGCATACAGCTCGCCGAGATGCCGCTCGGCGCGGCGCAGGTGGCGCCGCAGCCGCCGGTCCTGCCATTCGCAACGCAGTTGCGCGAGCGTGAACAGCGCGCGCGCGAGCGCGGCGGGCACGACGCCCTGGCGGGCCGATGCGGCGGCCGCGCGGCACAACGCCCTCGGCACGGCACGTCGCAGCAAACCGTCGTCCAGCGCGAGCAGGCGTTCGGCAGAACCGGGGTCGCCGTGGCGTGCACTGCGGCCGATCAGCTGGCGGTCGATGCGGCGCGAGCGGTTGCGCATGGTCGCGATCACGTGCAGGCCGCCGAGCGCCTCCACGCCGTCGCCGAGGTGGATGTCGGTGCCGCGGCCGGCGATGTTGGTGGCCACGGTGACGACCCCCCGCTCTCCGGCGCGCGCGATGCGATGCGCCTCGTCGGCATCCTGCAATGCGTGCAGCACCTGGTGTTCGATGCCGGCCGCCTGCAGGCGCGCCGACAGGTCCGCCGAGGCGGCCACGCTGTCGGTGCCCACCAGCACGGGCCGCCCGCAGGCGCGCTCGCGCTGCACGGCCGCCACGACGGCATTCCACTTCGCCTCGGCGGTCGTGAACACCTGTTCGCCGCGCCAGCGGCGGCGGTTCGGCCGCGCCAGCGGCACGCCCACCACGCCGCTGCCGTAGAGCACCTGCAGTTCGTGGCGTGCCTCGTACAGCGTGCCGCTGGTTCCACCGAGGTGCAGGTAGCGTGCGAAGAAGCGCTGGTAGGTGATCTGCGCGGCCGTGGTGCTGGGCGGCGTCGGCTCGAGGCCTTCCTTGATCTGCACCATCTGGTGCAGCGCCCCGGTCCACTGGCGGCCCTCGGCGATGCGGCCGGTGACCTCGTCGATCAGCTCCAGGCCGCGCGCGGTGATGGCGTACTCATGGTCGCGGCGCTGCAGCAGCCTGGCGGCCAGCGCCGCCTCCACCAGTTCGTGCGCGCGCCGCAGCGGGCGCAGCGCACCGTGCTGGCTGCCACGCAGCGCCGCGGCCACGCATTCGCGCCCCGCGTCGCTGAGCACGGCGGTGCGCTGGGCGGGCAGCAGGTCGAAGTGCGTTCCGCGCTGCAGCGTGCCGCCAATCTCGTAGGCGCGGCGGTAGGCCTGGGCATCGACTTCGCCGCCGGGCGCAGCCAGGATCAGCGGCAGCGTGGCCTCGTCCAGCAGGATGCTGTCGGCCTCGTCGATCACGGCAAAGCACAGTCCCGGCAGCGCCGGCGCGGCCGGAGCCACACCGTCGTCGAGGCCGCGTGCGCGCAGCACGCGCGGATCGCGTTCGCCGGCGAGCGCCCGGTGGTCGTGCAGGTAGTCGAACGCCAGCTCGCGCGCCGTGCTGTGCACGATGTCGGCACGGTAGAGCCCGAAGCGCTGCGCGCGCGGCGTGGCCCCGACAACGACCCCGCTGCTCAGGCCCAACGCCGTGTACAGCGGCAGCAGCGCGTCGCGGTCGCGTGCTGCCAGGTAATCGTTGGCCGTGAGCACGTGAACGCGCACGCCGCCCAGCGCCGCCGCGCTGGCGGCCAGTGCCGCAGCCAGCGTCTTGCCCTCGCCGGTGGCCATCTCGACCAGACGGCCCGCGAGCAGCAGGCGCGCCGCCTGCAGCTGCGTGTCGTAGGGCGTCTTGCCCAGCGTGCGGGCCATCGTGGCGGCCACGAGCACCAGCGCCGAAGACAGCTCGGATTCGGTGAGCCCGTCGCGGCGCACGCGTCCACGCACCGCGGCCAGCGCGGCTTCGAACTCGGGCGCATCGGTGCGCGCCAGCGCGGCAATGCGCTGCTGCAGCGCGCGCGCCGGTGCCAGCGACGACTCGGCGCGCCCGAGGCGGCCGCGCAGCGCGCGCGCCAGGTCGCGCAGCGCCGACGGCTCGGCGCCGGCCTCGCGCTGCGGATAGTGCGCGAAATCGATGCCGCGGGCCCAGAGCAGTTCGGCGCTCATCGCTCGAAGTACCTCAGGAACGACTGGCGCACGAAGCGCCCGATCAGCTCGGCGGCACTGGCCTGGCCATGTGCGAACGTGACCATCGCTCGCGCGCCGATGCGCGCGTCCGCACCGCGCGGCAGGCGCAGGTCGAGCTGGAAGCGCGGTTCGCGTGCGGTGCGGCCGCTGCGGTCGGCGGCGTCCACCGCGATGCTGCCGCCGGCCGGCTCGCCCAGCGCGGCGGTCGGCAATGCGGCCGAGGCCTGCGGCACCGCGGCCTCGAGCGCGGCCGGCCAGGGCCGGCCGGTGCCGTGCGCCAACGTGACGCTGATCGTGCCCGGGCGCTCGCGCACCAGGGCGACGTCTTCGTTGCGCACCAGCGCACGCACCAGCGGCGCGTCGCCGGGCAGCACATGGCCGAGCAGATCCCCCTGAGCGAGATGGGCACCGAGCGCCTGGCGTTTCGGATCGATCACGACACGGCCGGCCACGCCGGCGCGCAGCAGCAGCTGGTCCACGCGCTGCTGCAGCTGCTCCGATGCCGCCGCCAGGCGTGCGATCTCGTCCTCGGCCGCCTTGGTGCGCATGGCGTCGCTCTCGAAGCGCGAGGCGCGCTCGACCCGTGCGCGCTCGAGCTGGGATTGCACGCGCGCCAGGTCGGCACGCAGCGGATCGTTGGAAAGGCGCGCGATCGGGGTGCCCGCTTCCACGACGTCACCGTCGCTCACCAGCAGCGCTTCGACGAAACCGTCGCTGCCGGCGCGCACCATCGCGTCATCGGGCAGCCAGACGACACCGGGAGCGTGGCTGCGTTGGGGCAGCGGCAGCGCAAAGGCCAGCAAGCCCAGCGCGGCCACCGCCGCGGAGGCCAGCAACGCGGAGCGTGCACGGTGGCCTGCCGCCTCGCCGGACGTCGCGATCCAGCGCAGCGCGCGCAGCAGCGGCTGACCCAGCAGCCACCACAGGGCCAGTGCCAACGCGGCCAGCCCGAAGGCCGCATGCACGCTGGCCAGCGTGACGGTCAGCAGGATCAGCAGCACAGCGCGCCAGGCCCAGGACAGCGGGGCGTACGCGAGCAGCCAAGCACGCTCGCCGCGCGCGTGGCCGCCGAAGCGAACCTGCGCGAGCCCGAGCAGCCGCCGCGCCAGCAGGTAGCGCCAGTACTGCGCGCTGCGCTGGGCCAGGTTGGGCAGTTCGAACAGATCGCACAGCGCGTAGTAGCCATCGAAGCGCATCAGCGGGTTGCCGTTGACCAGCAGCGTCGAGACGCCGCCGATCACCACGACCGCGAAGGCGACGTCGCGCGCCAGGCCCGGCTCGAGCAGCAGCCACAGCCCCAGCGCGATGCTGGCCAGCACCACCTCGACGAAGATGCCGGCCAGCGCCACCGACGCGCGCTTGCGCTTGTTGCCGAACGCCACCGAAGCCGATGCGTCGACGTAAGGGACCGGCGTGAGCATCAGCAGCGTGATGCCGACCTCGTGCACCTCGCCGCCGAAGCGCTTGACGGCGAATGCGTGCGCGGCCTCGTGCAGCGCCTTGATCAACGGATAGACGATCCACATCGCGAGCCACATGCGGCCGTTGTCGAGATGGGACTGTCCGTGCGCGGCCAGTTCGGCCAGGTTCACCAGCAGCAGCAGCACGCCCATTGCGATCAGCGCAGCGCCCACGCGCAATGCCGGGGTGCTGAACAGCCAGCCGACGCGGTCCAGGTGCGCCTCGAGGAAGCGGTCAGGATCCCACAACGGCACGCGGAACGACAACGGGTTGATGGCCGCGCGCGCACGCTTGCGCTGGGCGCTCGCCTGAGCCTTAACGATCGCGGCGGCGTCGGGCGCGACATCGCCGACGAACAGGTTGGTGCCGAAGGCCTGCGAAAAGACGCGGATCGCCTCGGCCTGCGAAGGAGCGCGGTCGCCTTCGGCCTCGACACGCCCCGACCACACCTCGTCGAGCGTGCGCTGGCCGTCGCAGGTGGCGATCAGCGCGTAGGCGATGTCGTTGAAGCGGTGGTGGCGGCCGGACACCGGGTCGGTCAGCACATACCAGGTCTCGCCGCGCACGCTCTGGCGCGACACGCGCACACCCTCGCGAAGGCGCGGCCGCATGAAGGCGACGCGGTACCAGTCCGCGCTCAGCAGGGGTTCGCGCTGTGTCACCGCCGCATCACCCGAGCAGGCGCCAGGCGGTGCGCTGCACCCAGGCACTCAGACGCTGCCACCAGATCGCACCCTGGCTGCGCTCGTCGATGTCGATGCGCGCGACGCCGCGCAGCCCGTGGCGCAGGCCGCCGTGCCGCGCCGCGGCGGCATCGTCGACACGGCCTTCGACCTCGAACACGTTGCGCCCGTCGATCGTGGTGGCCACCGGCGAGATGCGTGTCACCGAGAAAGGCAGCGCCCCATCGGTGAACGTGGCGAACATCACCTGGGCGGGCTGGCCGTCGCGCAGCACGGCCACGTCCTGCTCGTCGACTTCGGCCACGACGCGGAAGCGCCGGTCCGGTGCCAGCGTCATCAGCTCCTGGCCGCGCTTGACCGGCGCGCCGACGGCCTGGCTCAGGTCGCCGCTGATGATCACGCCGTCGATCGGCGCCTTGAGCTGGGCGCGATCGAGCTGGCGCAGCGCCAGATCGAGCTGGGTCTGCGCCTGTTCGAACTTGGAGCGCGCGATCACGATCTGCGCCGCGTCGTCCTTGGACAGCGCCTCGCGGTACTGCTTGTCGAGCTGCGCGATCTCGGCGCTCCACTTGTCGCGCTCGAGTGCGAGCTCCTGATCCTCCAGCGTGACCAGCACCTGGCCGGCGCGCACCGCCTCGCCCGGACGCACGGCCACCGCGCGAACGAAACCGTCGGTCGGGGCGGCCATCACGCGCTGGACCGCGCCCTCGACCCGTGCCGCAGCGACCACGCGGAAAGTGCCGGGCCAGGCGAGCACGACCGCCGCGACGAGCGCCGCCAACGCGCCGGCGAGCCGGCCGGTCGTCAGCCAGCTCGTGCCGGCCAGTCGCCGACCGCGCGGGGCGACCGCCTCGACGATGCGCCCGCCGATCGGGGCGTCGAGCCGGTGCTTGAGCTCGAGGATCGGGCCGACGAACAGAGCCGCATCCTTGGCCAGCTCGAGCGCATGCACGTCGAAGCCCTCGCGCCGCTCGAAGACGATCGCGCCGAGCGCGCGATCGCGCCCGACGATCGGCACGCTGCAGATCGCGGTCTGGCCGTTGGCACGCGCGAGCTCGGCATGTGCGACCGCGACCGCCGCCGAACTGCCGCGCGGCAGCGGGTGGATCACGGTGCCGCGCTGGTCCAGGCATTCGTCCATCGCCGCGGCGATCGCACGCACCAGGTTCTGGCGCGTGCGCACATCGGCGTGGCCCGACATCGCGGCCACGCGCACCCGCCCCTGACTGTGAAAGCCGATGCTCACGCGCTCGCAGGCGAGCAGCAGCGACAGTTCGGTGGCCACCGCGCCGGCGGCCTCGGCAAAGCGCTCGTGTCCGAGTGCGCGCGCCTGCAACGCCAGCACGATGCCCCCGCGGGAGCTCCGCGGTGAACCGGCGCGCGGCACTGCGGCCGGTGCCGGCGTCGTCGCGGCCGATGCACGATCGGGCGCCTGGGCGGAGACGTCGGACTTCATGCCTGCGATGTGTTGGCGAACCTGGGTGGAGTCATCTCGAATTGAACGGCCTGAGGCTCGACGACCAACGCGCGAACAGCGCGCGATCGCCCTTCGATATCATCGAATGCCGACAGGCCCGGGGGTGGCAGCCGGCGGTCGCCACGTGACATCCGCGCGTGAAGTCCTGCGCGGCCAAGGGCACCACGCGGGCGATGCCAGGGGTGTGACATCCGGGCGTGAAATCCTGCGCGGCCGGGGCCTAGAATCCGCGCCTTTGCCACCAGAGCGAAGCACCCGATGCAAAACCAGAACCCCGGCGGCGCGAGCCCGCAGATGGGCCCGCTGCCGCGACTGATCTTCACGAGCCGCTGGCTGCAGCTGCCGCTGTACCTGGGGCTGATCGCGGCGCAGGGTGTCTACGTGTGGCACTTCCTGCTCGAGCTGTGGCACCTGATCGAGGCGGCGTTCGGCAGCCCGACCGCGCTCGCGGCGCTGGTCAAGAGCATCGGCTACAAGAGCGATGTCGAGATCACCTCGCTCAACGAAACGGTGATCATGCTGGTGGTGCTGGCGCTGATCGACGTGGTGATGATCAGCAACCTGCTGATCATGGTCATCGTCGGCGGCTACGAGACCTTCGTCTCGCGCATGAACCTCGAAGGCCACCCCGACCAGCCCGAATGGCTGTCGCACGTGAACGCGTCGGTGCTCAAGGTCAAGCTGGCCACCGCGATCATCGGCATCAGCTCGATCCACCTGCTCAAGACCTTCATCAACGCGGCGCAGTACGAGGAGAAGGTGCTGATCTGGCAGACGCTGATCCACATCACGTTCCTGTTCTCGGCGATAGCCATCGCCTACACCGACAAGCTGATGTCGACGTCGGAGGCGACGATCCGCTCGGCCGGCGGCCGCTCGCGCAACGACTGAGCTCGTGCATCGGCGGTGACTTGGGCTCGGTGAAACCCCGGCCCTTCAGGGCCATCGCACCGCCGCTACAGTCGCTCCATCTCGGTCGGGGGTCGGCGGCACCACGATGAACATCCTGCTCTTCCTGGGCGGCTTGGCCTTGCTCGTGCTCGGGGCCAGCCTGCTGGTGCGCGGCGCCTCGAAGCTGGCGCTCGCGCTCGGCATCTCGCCGCTGGTGGTGGGCCTGACGGTCGTCGCGTTCGGCACCAGCGCGCCCGAGGTGGCGGTGTCGGTGGGCGCCGCGCTCAAGGGCCAGACCGACATCGCGATCGGCAACGTGGTGGGCAGCAACATCTTCAACGTGCTGTTCATCCTCGGCGCCAGCGCGCTGATCACCCCGCTGGTGGTCAACGTGCAGCTGATCCGGCAGGAGGTGCCGATCATGATCGGCGCCTCGCTGCTGCTGCTGGCCTACGGTGTCGACGGCCGGATCAGTTGGATCGACGGTGCGATGCTGTTCGGCCTGCTGATCGCCTACACCGCCTTCCTCGTGGTGCAGTCGCGCGGCGAGACCGCCGCGGCGCAGGCCGAGTTCGGCGAGGCGAATCCCCCGGCCGCCGCGGGCGCGTGGGATTCGAAGTGGCCGGTGCAACTGCTGCTCATCGCTGCGGGCCTGGTGGCGCTGGTGGTCGGCGCCGACTGGCTGGTCAGCGCCTCGATCGCCTTCGCCAAGGCGATGGGCGTGAGCGACCTGGTGATCGGCCTGACCATCGTCGCGGCCGGCACCTCGATGCCCGAGGTGGCCACCTCGATCACCGCGGCGATCAAGGGCGAACGCGACATCGCGGTGGGCAACGTGGTGGGCAGCAACACCTTCAACATCCTGGGCTGCCTGGGCCTGTCGGGCCTGGTGGCCGGTGACGCCGGCCTGACGATGGCGCCTTCGCTGATGGCCTTCGACATCTGGGTCATGCTCGGCGTCGCGCTGGTGTGCCTGCCGATCTTCCTCACCGGCCGCGAAATCGCGCGCTGGGAGGGAGCGGCCTTCCTCGGCTACTACGCCGCCTACGTCGTGTACCTGGTCCTCGCGGCCCAGCAGCACGCGGCGCTGGCCACGTTCGCCACGGCGATGACCAGCGTGGTGATACCGCTGACGATCGTGACGCTGCTCGTCGTGCTGCTGCACAAGCCGCGCGCGGCGCCGAAATGACGAGTTCGCTGCCGCTGCTGGCGCTGCTGCCCTGGATCGCCGCGGCGGTCGCGGCCTGCCTGCCGGCGGCGTCGCGGCGAGCGCCGGCCTGGGTGGCCGGCCTGGCCGCACTGGGCGTGACCGCGCTCGTGCTCGGCGCCGCGAGCAGCGTGTTCGCCGGCGAAGTGCTGCGCTGGTCGGTGCCCTGGCTGCCCTCGCTGGGCATCGACTTCGGCTTTCGGATGGACGGGCTGGCGTGGCTGTTTGCATTGCTGGTCGGCGGCATCGGCGCGCTCGTGGTGCTCTACGCCGCGTGGTACCTCGATCCGGCCGACCCGGCGCGCCGCTTCTACGTCTTCCTGTTGCTGTTCATGGGCGCGATGCTGGGGGTGGTGCTGGCCGACAACCTGGTGCTGCTGGTCGTGTTCTGGGAGCTGACCAGCCTGTCGTCGTTCCTTTTGATCGGGTACTGGCATCACCGCGACGATGCGCGGGAAGGCGCGCGCATGGCGCTGGCAGTCACCGGCGCAGGCGGCCTCGCGCTGCTCGCCGGCGTGCTGCTCATCGGCCACATCGTCGGCAGCTTCAAGCTCGACGCGGTGCTCGCCGCGGGGGACGTGATCCGCGCCCACCCGTTGTACGAGACCGCGCTCGTGCTGGTTCTGCTGGGCGCCTTCACGAAGAGCGCGCAGGTGCCCTTCCACTTCTGGCTGCCGCACGCGATGGCCGCGCCGACGCCGGTGTCGGCCTACCTGCACTCGGCGACCATGGTCAAGGCCGGTGTGTTCCTGCTCGCGCGCCTTTACCCGGCGCTCGGCAGTTCGGACGCCTGGTTCTGGATCGTCTCGCTGGTGGGACTGACGACCCTCGTGCTCGGCGCCTACATCGCGATCTTCCAGCACGACCTCAAGGGCCTGCTCGCGTACTCGACGATCAGCCATCTCGGCCTGATCACTCTGCTGTTCGGCCTGGATGAGCCGCTCGCGGTCGTGGCCGGGGTGTTCCACATCATGAACCACGCCACCTTCAAGGCCGGCCTGTTCATGAGCGCGGGCATCATCGACCACGAGACCGGCACACGCGACATGCGGCGCATCAACGGCCTGATGCGTGCAATGCCCTACACCGCGACGCTGGGCATGGTGGCCGCCGCGGCGATGGCGGGCGTGCCGCTGATGAACGGCTTCCTTTCCAAGGAGATGTTCTTCGCCGAAACGGTGTCCAAGGACACCCTTGCGGTGATGCAATGGCTGCTGCCGGTCGGCGCCACGCTCGCCGGCGTGCTGAGCGTGGCCTACTCGACCCGCTTCGTGCACGACGTCTTCTTCAACGGCGACCCCGTGAACCTGCCCCGGCAGCCGCACGAGCCGCCGTTCTTCATGCGATTGCCGGTGCTGCTGCTGGTGGCACTGTGCGTGCTGGTGGGACTGGCTCCCGCGCTCGTGGTCGGCCCGACGCTCGCGGTCGCCGCGCAGGCCGCGCTGTACGGTGCACCCGGCGCGCCGCTGCCCGAGTACAAGCTGGCGCTCTGGCACGGGGTGAACCTGCCGTTCGTGATGAGCCTGGTTGCCGTGATCGGCGGCGCTGCACTGTACTTCGGCCTGCATCGATTCATCAACCTGCATCGCGTGGTGCATCTGCCGATGGGCCTGAAGCGCGGCGGGCGCGATGCCTTCCGTGCGTTCACCGCCGCGAGCGTGGCCGCGGCGGGCGCGCTCACCGCTGCGCTGCAGAGCGGCAGCCTGCAACGCTACCTGGCGCTGCTGGTCGTGATGGCGCTGGCCGCCGGCTACTGGCCGTTCCTGCGCGCCGACGCAACGCCCGCAGCCGCCGCGGCGCTCCACGTCGAGGGCCTCACCGCAGTCGCCGCGGCGATCGCGGCGATCGGCATTGCCGCCGCCTTCGGCGTCGTTGTCATGCATCGCCGCCGCCTCGCCGCGTTGCTGATGCTGGCCGTCGCCGGGCTCGTCGTCTGCCTGGCCTTCGTGCACCTGTCCGCGCCGGATCTCGCGCTGACACAACTGCTCGTCGAGATGGTGACGACGATCGTGATGATGCTGGCGCTGGCCTGGCTGCCGGCCGAAGGACCATCGGAGCCCTCGCGCCTGAAGCGCTGGCGCGACGGGGTGATCGCCGTGGCCGCGGGCCTCGGCACCGCGGCGCTGGTGTGGCTCGTGCTCGGCCGCCCGTTCGATTCGATCTCGCCGTACTTCCTGTCGCACGCACTGCCGGAGGGCGGCGGCGCGAACGTCGTCAACGTCATCATCGTCGACTTCCGCAGCTTCGATACGCTGGGCGAGATCACCGTGATGGGCATCGCCGCGATCATCATCCACGCGATGCTGTCGCGGTTTGCACCGCGCGAGGGGCTCGGCGCCCCCCTGCAGCCGGGATCGCCGCCGATGATGCTGCAACTGGTGTCGCGCTGGCTCCTGCCTTTCGTGCTGCTCATCTCCGTATACATGTTCCTGCGCGGCCACAACCTGCCTGGCGGCGGCTTCATTGCCGGCCTGGTGCTTGCGCTCGGCCTGATGCTGCAGTACGTTGCGCACGGGTTGCATTGGGTCGATTCGCGCTCGCGCATCGACCCTGCGGCCTGGATCGGCTGGGGCCTGCTGGTGGCCGCTGTGACGGGCATCGCGGCATGGGGGTTCGGCGCGCCGTTCCTGACCAGCACTTACGACTACCCGTGGCTGCCTGGCGTCGGCGGCGTGCCGATGGCCAGTGCGAGCGCGTTCGACGCGGGCGTCTACCTCGTCGTCGCCGGCGCGACGATGGTGATGCTGCTCGCGATCGCGCGCATCGGGCGGGGCCCTCGATGAACCTTCTGCTGGCCATCGGCATCGGCACGCTGACCGGCTGCGGCGTGTGGCTGCTGCTGCGCGCGCGGACCTTCGACGCGGTGCTCGGACTGACGCTGCTGTCGTACGCCGTCAATCTGTTCATCTTCGTCATGGGACGCTGGAAGACCGGCGCACCGCCGATCATCGCCTCCGGTCGGTTCGCCACGCTGGCCGATACCACCGACCCGCTGCCGCAGGCGCTGGTGCTCACCGCCATCGTCATCAGTTTCGCGATGACCGCGCTGCTGCTTGCGCTGGCGCTGCGCACGAATGCAGCGACCGGCAGCGACCACGTCGATGGCAGCGAGCCCGACGGCGGGGCGCCGCGGTGAACCACCTGATCCTCGCTCCCGTCGTGCTGCCGCTGGCCGCCGGTGCGCTGTGTGCGCTCGTGGGCGGGCGCTGGCCGCGGCTCGCGACGTCAGTCTCGCTCGGCGCGACGCTCGGCCTGGCCGCCATCGCCGTCGCGCTGGCGTTGCAGGCCGATGGCGGCACCGTGCAAGCCTATCTGCTCGGCAACTGGGCCGCGCCGTTCGGCATCGCGCTGGCGCTCGACCGCTTGGCGGCGCTGATGCTCGTGCTGACCGCGCTCGTCGCGCTCGTGAGCCTGCTCTACGCGCTCGGTGGCGACCATGCGCGCGGCGCGCACTTCCATGCTCTCTTCCAGTTCCAGCTGATGGGCCTGTGCGGCGCCTTTCTCACCGCCGACCTGTTCAATCTGTTCGTCTTCTTCGAGGTGCTGCTGTCGGCCAGCTACGGCCTGCTGTTGCACGGCGACGGCGCCGGCCAGCGCGAGCGGTTCAAGGCCACGGTGCACTACGTGATCTTCAACCTCGCCGGCTCGGCGTTGTTCCTGATCGCGATCAGCCTGCTGTATGGCCTGACCGGCACGCTGAACATGGCCGACCTGGCGATCCGCCTGGTCGATCTACCGTCCGACAGCGCCGCGCTCGCGCAGGCCGCGGCGCTGATGCTGCTCGTCGTGTTCGCGGTCAAGGCAGCGCTGCTGCCGCTGTACTTCTGGCTGCCCGACGCGTACGCGAGCGCAACGGCGCCGGTCGCGGCGCTGTTCGCGATCATGACCAAAGTCGGGGTCTACGCGATCGCGCGCACCACCACTTTGCTGTTTCGCGACGGGGCCGACGGCATGGCCAGCGCCGCTTCGCTCGTGTTCGTGCCGATGCTGCCCGCGCTCGCGCTGGCCACACTGGTGCTCGCCGCGATCGGCGTGCTCGCCGCCACGCGACTGCGCGGCCTGATCGCCTACCTCGTCGTCGCGTCGGCCGGCACGCTGCTGCTGTGCCTGGGCCTGGCCACGCGCGACAGTGTCGCCGCCGGGCTGTTCTACCTCGTCAACAGCACGCTGGTCGCCGCGGCCTGGTTCCTGATCGCCGACCGCGTGGCCCATGCGCGCAGCAGTGGCGACGAGCTCTTGAAACCGACCGCACTGGCGAGCGGCACCTGGGCGCCGCTCGGCGTGGCCTTCTTCACCGCCGCGGTCGCCGTTGCCGGCATGCCGCCACTGGCCGGCTTCTTTGGCAAGGCGCTGCTGCTGCAGGCCGCCGGCCACACGCCCTGGGCCGGCTGGACCGTGGCGCTGGTGCTCGGCTCGAGCCTGGCGATCGTGGTCGCGCTGGCGCGCGCGGGCAGCAGCATCTTCTGGAGGCCGGCGGGGGCGTCGGGATCGGCCGCAGCGTCGCGGCACCATGCACTGCACACCGCTGCGGTCGTCGTCGGTCTCGCACTCGTCGCTTCGGCATCCGTGTTCGCGCGGCCCTTGTCCGCGTTCACCGATGCCGCGGCGTCGCAGTTGTTCGACCGCCGTGCCTACATCGGCGCGGTTCTCGGCACCGACCCGGTGGCGCCGGCCTACGATGTGCGGCGCGAGATGCGAGAACGCGGAGACTCGAAGTGATGCGCACGCTGTTCCCGGCCCCGCTGCTGTCGCTGGCTCTGTTCGTCACGTGGCTGATGCTCAACGAATCGGCCTCGGTGGGGCACCTGCTGCTGGGTGCCGGATTCGGCGTCGCACTGCCGTGGATCACGGAAGGCATGCGGGAGGACGTGCCGCACGTGCGGCGCGCCGGCACCGCACTCGCGCTCGTTGCCGTGGTGTTGGCCGACATCGTCCGGTCCAACATCACGGTGGCGCGGTTGATCCTCGGCCGCGAGCACCGCATCACGCCGCGCTTCGTCTGGGTGCCGCTGGCGATCCGCGATCCCCACGGCATCGTCGCGCTGGCCACGATCGTGACGATGACGCCTGGCACGCTGTCGGCCGACATCACCGACGACCGTCGTCATCTGCTCGTGCACGCGTTCGACGTCGAAGACGAAGCCGCACACGCGGCGCTGGTCGACGAAATCAAGGCGCGCTACGAGGCGCCACTGATCCTCATCTTCGAAGGGACCCGCGCATGACCGTGCTGCCCGCCGTCCTGCCCGTCGTCGTCGGCACGCTTGCCTTCGCGCTGGCGCTTTCGGCGTGGCGCCTCTTCCGGGGCCCGTCCGCGCCCGACCGCGTGCTCGCGCTCGACACGCTGTACATCACCGCGCTGGCACTGCTGGTGGCGCTGGGCATCTGGCTCGACACCACGCTGTACTTCGAGGTGGCGCTGCTGATCGGCCTGCTCGGCTTCGTCGGCACCGTTGTCGTTGCCACCTTCCTGCTGCGCGGAAGGATCGTGCCGTGACCGGCCAAGTTCCCCTTTGGGCTGATGCGCTGATCTCGGCGCTGGCGCTGTCCGGCGCCGGATTCACGCTGATCGGCGCGTGGGGGCTGGCCAAGTTCGGTGACTTCGGCAAGCGTCTGCACGGCCCGACCAAGGCATCGACGCTGGGCGTGGGCTGCGTGCTGATCGCCTCGATGCTGTGGTTTGCGCTGGCCGGCAAGCCGAGCCTGCACGAGCTGCTGATCACTGTCTTCCTGTTCTTCACCGCGCCGCTGTCGGCGCACCTGCTGATCAAGGCGGCGATGAAGCTCGACACGACGCTGCGTCCGCCGCCGCCTCCGCGCTGACGGCGCGGCGCCTTTCCGATCCGAGCAGGCCCTGCACGCCCGGCCGCAGGCAACGTGATGCGCGGTGGCGCCTCTTCGGCGCTCGTGCGCGGGGCAGCGACCACGCGCACAATCGATCACAGGTCGATTCACGGGAGACCGCATGATGGGCATGACAGGCACCCGCCGTGACGCGCTCGCGCTGCTGGGCGCAGGCACCTTGGGTGTGGCAGCACCACGCCTGCACGCCCAGCCCGCGCTTGCGGCACGCCAGCAATCGTGGGCGCTCGCCACGCCGTCGCCGACGGGCATCCACGACGTCGCGCCGGCGAGCGACGGCGGCGTGTGGTTCAGCGCGCAGCGCAGCGGTCATCTCGGCTGGTTCGACCCGAAGTCGGGCCGCACCGAACTGATCGCACTGGGCCGCAACTCGTCGCCGCACGGCGTGATCCAGGGACCTGACCGCGCGGCCTGGCTGACCGACGGCGGACAGAACGCGATCGTTCGCGTGGGTTGGCCCGATCGCGCGGTGAAGGTCTACCCGCTGTCCGAAGGCAGCGGCTACGCCAACCTCAACACGGCCGCGTTCGACGGCGACGGCGACCTGTGGTTCACCGGGCAGAGCGGCGTGGTGGGCAGGCTGGCGGTCAGGGCCGGCCAGGTCAGCGTGAAGGATGCGCCCAAGGGCCGCGGACCTTACGGCATCTGCGCCACGCCGGCCGGCGAAGTGTGGTGGTGTTCGCTCGCCGGCTCGTTCATCGCGCGCATCGATCGCAAGTCCGGTGACTCGGTGGTGGTCGAACCGCCGACGAAGAACCAGGGCGCGCGACGCGTCTGGAGCGACAGCCGCGGTCGCATCTGGGTCAGCGAGTGGAACTCGGGGCACCTGTCGGTGCACGACCCGGCCGCGAAGACGCCGACGCAGGCGTGGCGCATGTGGAAGCTGCCGGGCGCCGACCCGCGCTGCTACGCAGTCTATGTCGACGACCGCGACATCGTCTGGGCCAGCGACTTCGGCGGCAACGCGGTCTGGCGCTTCGATCCGGCCAGCGAGAAGTTCGAGCGCTTCGGCTTCGCACGCGAAGCGACGAGCATCCGCCAGATCCTGGGCCGGCCCGGCGAGGTGTGGCTACCCGAGAGCGGCACCGAGCACATCTCGGTGATCCGTACGGCGTGATCGCGCTGCGCCTTCGATGGGCGGCGGCGCTGCTTTGCGCGCTGCTGGCCGCCGGCTGCTCGACGCTGCCCGCGCCTGGCGCCGACGACGCGGCGGCCGACGAGTGCGCGCGCTGGTTCGAACGGCTCGACGCCGCCGTCGATGCCGCGGGCGTTCGCGATGCGCAGGACGAGCGCGTCGCGGGCTTTGCGGGACTGCGCATCGACAGGCTCGGCGTCGCGCTGCGCGAGCGGGCCGCAGCCAGCGACGCGGCCTTCACGGCGTGGCTGGCGCACGCGGCCGCGCTCGATGCGTCGGGGCGCGCGGTGGAGATCGGCAACCTGCCGCGCGAAGCCTGGCCACTCGCACCCGACGTGCCCGACATCGCTGCCGCGCAGCAACGCACGTCACGCTGCCGCGACGAGCGCGTCGCACGCTGGTCACGCGCCGCGCAGTCCGATCGCACGCGCCTGCTGGGCGCCGCGCAGGTTCCCGACCGATATGCGCTCTCGCTGCGCACGCTGGGGCTGTACCCGCTCGTGCGCTGGCCCTTCTTCGCCGGCGTCAATGGCTGGCAGGACGCACACACCCGCGTGATGGCGCGCTGGACCAACAGGCCACCGGCGGGCCTGCTGCGCTTCGTGCCACCCGCGGGTTCGTCAACCGCAGGCTCGTCAACCGCAGGTCCGGCGTCGCGCACGGACGCGCTGGGCGTGCCGCGACCCACGCCCGAGCAGGCCGCGCGTTGGCTCGCGGCCCACGCACCCGTGTTCGAGATCGAGACCACCGGCGCGTTCGATGCCTTCGGCTCGCTGCAATGGGGCTCGTCACCGACACCGCGGGTGCACACCGCGAGCGCGGTGGTCTACCAGCGCCTCGCGTACGCGCAAGTGGGCGAGACGATCCTGCCGCAGCTGGTCTACACGCTGTGGTTTCCCGAACGCCCGCGCGAAGGCGCGTTCGACCTGCTCGGCGGCGCGCTCGACGGCGTGGTCGTGCGCCTGACGCTCGCACCCGACGGCCGCGTGCTGCTGATGGACACGATCCACGCGTGCGGCTGCTACCACCTGTTCTTTCCGGCAGCCGGCGTGACCCTGCGGCCCGACCCGCCGCGCAACATCGAGTGGGCCTTCGTGCCCGGCCCGCTGCCCGCCCTTCGCGCCGGCGAGCGCCTCGTGGTGCGCATCGCATCGCGCACGCACTACGTCAGCGGGCTGGCGCGCGACGACGGCAGCGCTGGTCGCACCTATGAACTGCGGCCCGAAGACGACCTGCGCCGCCTTCCCACATCGGACGGCGGCACGCGCAGCCTGTATGGCCCCGACGGCCTCGTCGCGGGCAGCGAACGCAGCGAGAGATTCCTGTTCTGGCCGATGGGCATCGCCAGCGCCGGCGCGATGCGGCAATGGGGCCACCATGCGACCGCGTTCGTCGGCCGGCGCCACTTCGACGATGCCGACCTGCTCGACCGCCGATTCGAGTTCGCCCTGCCGGACTGAGGGAAGAAAGCGGCGCCGCGGTCAGCCGGTCAGGATCGGCCGCAGCGCCTCGACCTCGTCGACAATGAAGTCGAAGAACGCCGCGACATGCGCGCGATGTCGCTGCTCGGGCGCGGCCAGCACGCGCCAGATGCGCGTCAGCTCGTCGATCGGCCCGAGCACGCACATCAGTTCGGGTTCCGCGGCACCGATGGGCATCGGCAACGGCGCCAGCCCCATGCCGGCCCGGACCGAATAGACCAGTCCGAGCACGCTGTTGTTGCGCGCGACGACGCGCGCCCCCGGCGCGACACGCGCCAGCCACTGCGCCGCGCGGTGGTTGGCCATCGTGTCGTCGAAGCCGATCAGCGCATGCTGCGCGAGCTGTTCGATCGTCGTCGGCTGCCCATGCTGCTCGACATAGCGCCGGCTCGCGAACACCGCCCAGTGCGAGTCGCCGATCTTGCGGCCGACCAGCTCGCCCGCATCGGTGTCGCCCGAGCGCAGCGCGATGTCGGCCTCTCCCTTCATCAGGTCGAGGTAGCGGTCGCTCATCACGAACTCGACCCGCAGGCGCGGGTGCAGCGCGTGGAAACGTTCGATCAGCGTCGACGCCTTGAGCCGCAGCACGATCGGCTCCGGGCAGGTGACGCGCACCACGCCGACGGCCTCTTCGCGTGCGGCGTGCACCTGGCGCTCGAAGCCCTGCACCGCCTGCTCCACCAGCTCGGCCGGCGCGCGCATCGCATCGCCGAAGGCCGTCAGGCGATACCCGGTGGGGTCGCGCCTGACCAGCGGCTCGCCGGTGCGCCGCTCGAGTTCGGCGATGCGACGCTGCACCGTGGACGGATCCACCCCGAGCGCGCGAGCGGCGGCCAGCGTGCTGCCGTGACGCGCCAGCGCGAGGAAGTACTTCAGGTCGTTCCAGTCGAACATCGGCTCGGCATTCCTGCGGCGGGTCACGGCAATTCTGCGCCTTACGCCGCGCGGCCCCGGCGCCTACGCTGTGGTCATGTCGGGCGCGCGTCGCACCCGATGCACTGCAGGAGCAACCAGACCATGAAGACCTCCGTCACCCTTGCCGTCGCCTTGGGGTGCCTGTGCGGCGCCGTGCTGGCGCAGGACCCGGCCCTGACCGACGGCGACAAGTACAGGGTGCTGCTCGACAACGCGCGCGTGCGCGTGCTGGCCTTCAGCGACCGGCCGGGCGACAGGACCCAGCGGCACGAGCATCCTGCCTTCGTGGTCTACGCACTGGCGCCGTTCAAGCGCCGCCTCACGCTGGCCGACGGGCGCCAGGTCGAACGCGAGTTCAAGGCCGGCGACGTGATGTACTCCAACGGCGAATCGCACATCGGCGAGAACATCGGCACCACGCCCACGCAGGTACTGATGGTCGAGATCAAGGCGGCCAAGCCATGAGCGATCCGGACACCGGCAAGTCCCGGACGCGCGAGGCCTGGGACCGCAGTGCCGAAGGCTGGCACCGCCATGCGCCGCAGCTGCGCGCCTGGCTGCACCCTGCCACGCAGGCGATGCTCGACATGGCCGGGGTGGCGGCGGGGCAGAGGGTGCTCGATGTCGCCGCCGGCGCGGGCGACCAGACGCTGGACATTGCGGCACGGGTCGGTTCCGCGGGCCACGTGCTGGCCACCGATCTGTCGCCCGCGATCCTGGCGCTGGCGCAAGGCAACGCCCGGCACGCGGGCCTCGCTCAGGTGAGCACCCGAGTCGCCGATGCCCAGGATCTCGGCGTCGAACCAGCGGGCTTCGACGCCGTGGTGTGCCGCCTGGGCCTGATGCTGTTCCCCGATCCGGCGCTCGCATTGCGCGAGATGCATCGCGCGCTGCGCCCGGGCGGCGGCATCTGCACGATGGTGTTCGGCCGTCCGGAGCGCAATTCGTGCATCACGACGATCATGGGCACGTCGCTCGAGCATGCGGGGCTGCCGCCGCGCGACCCGGCGCAAGCCGGCGGCCTGCTCAGCCTGGGCCGCCCGGGGCTGCTCGACGAGATGTTTCGCGCGGCCGGTTTTCGCGACGTCGCCACGACCCTGGTCGACGCGCCGTTCCGCTGGGGGCGCACGCGCGACTATGTCGACTTCCTTCGCGCCTCGGCCAGCCCGGTCCAGCAGTTGCTGGGTGGGCTCGACGACGCAGCCCGGCAGCGCGCGTGGAGCGACATCGAGACTCGCCTGATGCGCTTCGAAGGCCGCGAGGGCTTCGTCGGTCCCAACGAGCTCGCGCTCACGGCCGCGCGGCGGTGAAGGCTGCACTCGGACCGACCCAGGCCCTGCCCGATCCACAAACGCAAAGGCGCCCGAGGGCGCCTTCAGCATACGGGGCCGGCCGCCTCAGCCCATGTGCAGGCCGCCGTTGCACGAGAAGTCTGCACCGGTCGTGAAGCCCGAATCCTCGCCCGCCAGCCAGGCCACCACCGAGCCGATTTCCTCGGGCGTGCCCAGCCTCTTGACCGGGATCGTGGCGATGATCTTCTCCAGGACCTCGGGCTTGATCGCCTTGACCATGTCGGTGCCGATGTAGCCGGGGCTGACGGTGTTGACCGTCACGCCCTTGGAGGCCACCTCCTGCGCCAGCGCCATCGTGAAGCCGTGCATGCCGGCCTTGGCGGCCGAGTAGTTGGTCTGGCCGGCCTGGCCCTTCTCGCCGTTGACGGAACTGATCTGGATGATGCGGCCCCAGCCCTTTTCCACCATGCCCGGCACCACCTGCTTGGTGACGTTGAACATGCTGTTGAGGTTGGTGTCGATGACGGCCTTCCAGTCCTCGGGCGTCATCTTCAGGAACATGCGATCCCGGGTGATGCCGGCGTTGTTGACGAGCACGTCGATCGTGCCGTGCGCGGCGGTGGCCTTGGTGAAGGCATCGACCGTGGACTGCCAGTCGGCGACGTTGCCCACCGAGGCATAGAACGTGTAGCCCTGTGCCTTCTGTTCGGTCAGCCACTTGTCGTAGTCGCGGCTCGGACCGCAGCCCGCGATGACCTTGAAGCCTTCCTTGTGCAGGCGCTGGCAGATCGCGGTGCCGATCCCGCCCATGCCGCCGGTGACGTATGCGACTTTCTGTGCCATGTGCTTTCTCCTTGCTGCGGGTTGGTGCCTGTGACTGTAGCGCCCGCCGGGCTAACGCAACACCTAGACATCCCCAATCCGTCGGTGGTCATCCTCACGCCTTGGCCTTGACGTAGCGGCCGGGCGCCGGCTCGATGGCCTTGTGCTTGCGGTCGCCGTAGCCCTTGGGCGCGGGCACCAGCTTGCCCGCGTTGGGCTTGAGCCACCGGCCCCAGTCGGGCCACCAGCTGCCGGCCACCTCCTCGGCGCTGTCCAGCCACTGCGCGGCAGTGCCACCGAGCTTGCCGTCGGCCCAGTAGTTGCGCTTCTTGGCCGCGGGCGGGTTGATGACGCCGGCGATATGGCCCGAGGCGCCCAACACGAAGCGCGCCTTGCCCTTCATGATCTTCGTGCTCTCGAACGCCGCCTCCCAGGGCACGATGTGGTCCTCGCGCGAGGCGTAGACGAACACCGGCGCCTTGATCCTGGCCAGGTCGAGCTTCTCGCCGCACACCGTGAGCCGGCCCGGTTGGCGCAGCTCGTTGTGCAGATAGGTGTGGCGCAGGTACCAGACGTACATCGGCCCGGGCAGGTTGGTCGAGTCGCCGTTCCAGTACAGCAGGTCGAACGGCGGCGGCTTGACGCCCTTGAGGTAGTTGCCGACGACGTAGTTCCAGACCAGGTCGTTCGGGCGCAGGAAGCTGAAGGTGGTGGCGAGCTCCTTGCCATGCAGCAGCTTGGGGCCGCCGGGCGCCTTGTCGCCGAGCGTCATCTCGCGCAGCTGCACCGCGGCCTCGTCGACGAACAGGTCGAGCACCCCGGTGTTGGAGAAGTCCAGCAGCGTGGTCAGCAGCGTCACGCTCGATGCGGCCTGCTCGCCGCGCGCGGCCAGCACCGCCAGTGCGGTGGCCAGGATCGTGCCGCCGACGCAGAAACCCAGGGTCTCGATCTGCTGATGGCCACCAATGGCCTGCACCTCGCGGATCGCGCGGATCGCGCCGTGCTCGATGTAGTCGTCCCAGGTCTTGCCGGCCAGGCTGTCGTCGGGGTTGCGCCAGCTCATCACGAACAACCGGTGGCCCTGCTGGACCGTCCAGCGGATCAGCGAGTTGTCCGGCTGCAGGTCCATGATGTAGTACTTGTTGATGCAAGGCGGGATGAACAGCATCGGCCGCTCGTGCACCTTGGCCGTCAACGGCTTGTACTCGATCAGCTGGAACAGCTCGCACTCGAACACCACCGCGCCTTCGGTGGTGGCCACGTTGCGGCCGACCTCGAACGCACTCTCGTCGGTCTGCGAGACATGGCCCTGCTGGATGTCCTGCCACAGGTGCGCGAGGCCCTGGGTGATGCTCTCGCCCTTCGAATCGAGCGCCTTGCGCTGTGCCTCGGGGTTGAGCGCCAGGTAGTTGCTCGGGCTGGCCGCATCGATCCACTGCTGCACCGCGAAGCGCACGCGCGCCTTGGTCTTCTCGTCGCCCTGCATGGCCTCGGCCATCTTCAGCAGCGTGCGCGCGTTGAGCAAGTAGGTCTGTGCGGTGAACGCGGCCGTGGGGTTGGCGGCCCAGTCGCCTGCGGCAAAGCGCCGGTCGGCCAGCGTGGGGGGCGCGGCCTCGTCGCTCGTCATGCGCTCGACCGCGCCGTTCCACAGCGCAGCGGCCTCCTTCAGGTAGTCGGCCTGCAGTTCGCTCAGCGCGGCCGCCGGGATCTTCAGTCCGGCCAGCGAATGCAGCATGCCGCCGACGGCGTGACCGAAGGCCTGGGCCTTGTCGGCCCCGGGCAGCGGAGAACGGGTGCGGCTCATCAAGTGCTCTCCTCGTAGGTTGGCGCCTGGGCGGCGCACCTGGACGACAATGCCGCAACGGCGGCGCCTGGGCAATCGGGACCCAGCACTATGTCGGGCTCTGCTGACCGGTCGATGACGAACCATCGCCCAAGGACACCTTGCGTTGCTTTACCTCGTCGCGATTGCGTGGATCTACGTCGTCGGCATGGTGGCCGTGGCCGAGGCGCTCGCGCCGCAAGGCAGCCTGCTCGGCGCGGGCCTGACCTTCATCGGCTGGGGCGTGCTGCCGCTGGGGCTGGTGCTGTATATCCTGGGTACGCCGGCGCGGCGACGTGCCCGGCGCGCCGGTCAGTCAGCGGTCGCGGGCACGCAGCCAGACGGCAGCGGCCATCCGTCCGGTGACGCGGTCGCGCCGAAACGAGAAGAACCTTGAGGGATCCTCGACGGTGCACCAGGTGCCGCCGCTGACCTGTGTCACGCCGAGCGCGGCCAGGCGGTCGCGCGCCAGACCGGGCAGGTCGGCGAGCCAGCGCATCGCCCCGTCGGGCCGTGCCCGGGGCACGAAGCGCCGGCCGCCGTCGACCGCCACGCCGAAGGCGGCGAGCACGTCCGCGCCGACCTCGAATTGACGCGGCCCGATGCACGGGCCGAGCCAGGCGCACAGATCTGTCGGCTCGCAGCGCGCCGCCTCGCAGATCGCGGCGACCGTGGCATCCAGCACGCCCGCGGCCAGTCCGCGCCAGCCCGCGTGGGCGGCGCCCACGCCGCGCCCGCCGGGCGCCGCGAACAGCACCGGCAGGCAGTCGGCCACCATCACGGTGCACGCGATGCCCGGCTCGGTCGTGACCGCCGCGTCGGCCTGGCCGGCCGGCGCCGGGCCGCGGCTGTCGAGCCTCACGACCTGCGCGCCGTGCACCTGTGACAACCACACCGGCCGCGCACCGACGGCCGCCTCGAACCGGCGCCGGTTCTCCAGCACGGCATCAGGGTCATCGCCCGAAGAGCGGCCGAGGTTCAGGGTGTCGAAAGGCGGCGCACTGACACCGCCCGCGCGCGTGCTCATCCATGCCCCCACCTGCCCGCACGCGGGCCAGTCGGGCACGAGGGCGTCTGCCAGCGCCCGCGTCGGCGTCATTCCGCGTCGGGGCACTTCGATGGCTGCGTGCCGTCGAACGCGGGCAACGCCATGCAGGCCTGGAACACGCGCATCACGCGCGGCACATGGTCGAGCCGGCAGTCGTTGCGCTGGGCGTTGAAGATCTGCGGCACGAGCACGATGTCGGCCAGCGTCGGCGCATCGCCGTGGCAGAAGCGGCCGGTGCGTGCGTCATCGAGCTGGCGCTCGAGCGTCTCCAGCCCGGTCTCGACCCAGTGCCGGTACCAGCGGTTCTTGTCGTCGTCGCTGGTCTTGAGGTCGTGTACGAGGTAGCGCAGCACGCGCAGGTTGTTCAGCGGGTGGATTTCGCACGCGATGTCGTAGGCCAGTGCGCGCACGCGCGCGCGCCCGGGCGCGTCGCGCGGCAGCAGCGGCGGCTCGGGATGCGTCTCGTCGAGGTACTCGATGATCGCGAGCGATTGCGTCAGTGCCTGACCGTCGTCGACCAGCGTGGGCACCAGGCGCGAGGCCGACACCGCGGCATAGGACTCCTTGAACTGCTCGTTCTTGACCAGATGCACCGCCTCGTAGTCGTAGTCCAGCCCCTTGAGCGCCAGCGCGATGCGCACCCGGTAGGACGCAGAAGAGCGGAAGTAGTTGTAGAGCTTCATCGGCAGGCTCCTTGGGTCAATCCGGTCATGATGCCACCGCTACACTCGCCAACCATGCTGTTGTCCCAGCGCGAGCGCATCCGGCACTGCCGCTCCTGCGGCGCTCAGGTCGACTACCGCGTCCCGGCCGATGACAACCGCGAGCGCGCGGTCTGCCCGGCGTGCGGCACGGTCCACTACGAGAACCCGTTGAACGTCGTCGGCACGGTGCCGGTCTGGGAGGACCGGGTGCTGCTGTGCAAACGTGCGATCGAACCGCGCTACGGCCTGTGGACGCTGCCGGCGGGCTTCCTCGAACTGGGTGAGACCACCGTCGAGGGGGCGCTGCGCGAAACCGACGAGGAGGCCGGCGCCCGCATCGAGATCGGGCCGCTTTTCACGGTGCTCAACGTGGTCCGGGTCGGCCAGGTGCATCTGTTCTACCTTGCCCGGATGACCTCGCCCGCGCTCGAACCCGGCACCGAATCGCTCGAGGCACGCCTGTTCCGCGAAGACGAGGTGCCCTGGGACGAGATCGCTTTTCGCACCGTGCGTGAAACCTTGCAGCATTTCTTCGCCGATCGACGCCGCGGCGAGTTCGGACTGCACTGTGCCGATATAGGCTGACGGCCTCTCGATGAACAAAGAATTCGTCACCCCGCGCCTGCGCGAGGACCTGATCCATCCCGACCCGCTGCTCGACAGCCTGGTCGAGGTGTGCCGTTTGCACGGTCAGGGGGCCTCTCGCGCGTCTCTGTCGGCCGGTTTGCCGTTGGTCGATGGCCGGCTGACGCTGGAACTGGCGGAGCGTGCCGCGGCGCGCGCGGGCATGGCTTCGCGCCTGCAACGTCTGCCGCTCTCGGCGATCGATGCCGCTGCCCTGCCCGCGATCCTGGTGCTCGCCAACAACCAGTCCTGCGTGCTGGTGGGCTGGAGCACCGAGGGCGCGGCCCAGGTGTTGCTGCCGCAAAGCGGCCAGGGTGCGGTGGCGCTGGCGCGCGAGGAACTCGAAGCGCGCTACACCGGTGTCACGTTGTTCGTGCGCCCGCAGTTCCGCTTCGACAGCCGCGCCCAGGGTGTGCGCGCGACGCGCCGTGGCCACTGGTTCTGGAGCGCGATCGCGGCGCAGCGCTTCGTCTACCGCGATGTGCTCTGGGCGGCCGCACTGGTCAACCTGTTCGCGCTCGCGTTCCCGATCTTCTCGATGAACGTCTACGACCGCGTGGTGCCCAATCATGCCGTCGAGACGCTGTGGGCGATGGCGATCGGCATCGTGCTCGTGCTGTGCGCTGACCTGTGGCTGCGCAACCTGCGCAGCCGTTTCGTCGACGAGGCCAGCGCGCGCATCGACGTCAAGCTCTCTGCCACGTTGATGGAACGCGTGCTCGGGCTGCGCCTGGAGCACAGGCCGGAGTCGGTGGGTTCGTTCGCGAGCAACCTGCGCGGGTTCGAGCAGGTGCGCGACTTCATCGCCTCGTCCACCGTCACGGCGCTGATCGATCTGCCTTTCGCGCTGCTGTTCGTGATCGTGATGCTGTGGCTGTCGCCGTGGCTCGCGATCCCCGTGGTCGTGACTTTCGGCGTCGTCGTGATCGTGGGCTGGGTGCTGCAGCACCGCCTGCACCAGCTCGCCGAAACCACGTGGCAGGCCGCGGCGCAGCGCAACGCGACGCTGATCGAGAGCCTGACCGGCCTGGAGACGATCAAGTCGCAGGGCGCCGAGGGCGCGGTGCAGGCCAAGTGGGAGCGTGCCAACACCTTTCTCGCACGCATCAACGTGCGCATGCGCGGGCTGTCGTCGTCGGCGATGTACGGCGCGGCCTGGCTGACGCAGCTCAACAGCGTAATCGTGATCCTGGTCGGCGTCTACCTGATCGGCGAGCGCCAGCTCACGATGGGCGCCCTGATCGCCGCAGGCATGCTGGCCGGTCGCGCACTCGCGCCCGCGGGCCAGGTGGTCGGCCTGCTGATGCAGTACCAGGGCGCGCGCACCGCGCTCGAATCCCTCGATCGGCTGATGGCGCAACCGGTGGAACGCCCAGGCACCGACGAAGGAACTGCGCCGTTCATCCAGCGACGCGACCTCAAGGGCGAGATCGAGCTGCGCAACCTGCGTTTCTCCTACCCGCGGCGTGGCAACGATCCTGAGAGCGCCGCGCTGGACGGCATCAGCCTGCGCGTCGCGCCGGGCGAGCACGTCGCACTGATCGGCCGCGTCGGCTCGGGGAAGTCGACGATCCAGCGCCTCGTGATGGGGCTGTACCAGCCCACCGAAGGGGCGGTGCTGCTCGACGGCATCGACCTGCGACAGCTCGACCCGGCCGACGTGCGCCGCAACATCGGCTGCGTGTCGCAGGATGTGCTGCTGTTCCACGGCTCGCTGCGCGAGAACATCGCCTTCGGCCTGCCCTACGCGGACGACGCGGCCATCGTCGCGGCTGCCGAGGTGGCGGGGCTGACGGAGTTCGTGCATCGCCATCCGAAGGGCTTCGACCTGCCGGTGGGCGAGCGCGGTGAACGCCTGTCGGGCGGGCAGCGCCAGGCGGTGGGCATCGCGCGCGCGGTGCTGCACAACGCGCCGATCCTGCTGCTGGACGAGCCGACGAGTGCGATGGACTTCTCCACCGAGGCACATGTCACGCAGCGGCTGTCTGCCTTCGCGCAGGGCAAGACCGTGGTGCTCGTGACGCACCGCACGTCGCTGCTGCAGTTCGTCAACCGCGTTGCCGTGATCGACCACGGTCGCGTCGTCGCCGACGGGCCGCGCGACCGCATCATGGAAGCGCTGCAGTCCGGGCGCATCGCCAAGGCCGCATGAACGCACTGGGCAACACCTTGCACGGCGGGCTCGAGCGCATTCGCATCGCACTCGAGCCGGTCACGCGACGCTGGCTTGGTGATCCGCTGGACGACCAGGCGGCGGCCGCCGCGGGGATGCGGCCATTCGAAGTCGAGGCCGACGCACTGATCTCGCGCCAGCGCACGCACCGGGCCCAGAAGATCGTGCGCGCGTCGATCGCCGTGCTCGCGCTGCTTGTGCTGTGGGCTGCGCTGGCCAAGGTCGACGAAGTCACGCGCGGGGAGGCGCGAGTCATCCCCTCGCGCCAGCTGCAGGTGCTGCAGTCGCTCGACGGCGGCGTGGTGGCCGAGATCGCGGTCCAGGAAGGCCAGGTCGTGGAGGCCGGCCAGCTCCTGCTGCGCATCGAGGAGGTTCGAGCCACCGCGGGCATGCGCGAGAGCGCGGCCACCGGCATATCGCTGCGAGCCCGCGCGGCGCGCCTGCGCGCGCTGGCCGAGGGCAAGCCCTTCGTCCCGCCCGACGCCCGCAACGAAGAGGAGCGCCGGGTCGTCGACGAGGAACGCCGCCTGTACAGCTCGCGCCTGTCGGAACTGGACGCACAACTGTCGGTCGTGCGACAGCAGATGGCGCAGCGCCAGCAGGAGGTGGCCGAGGCCAGTGCACGCCGCACCGCCGCGCAGCGCGGGCTCGAACTGGCGCAGCAGGAGCTGGCGCAGACACGACCGCTGCTGGCCACCGGCGCCGTCTCGCAGGTCGACATCCTGCGCCTGGATCGCGAGGTCACGCGCAACCGCGGCGACGCCGAACAGGCGAGCGCGCAGATCGCAAGGGCCCAGGCGGCGATCGGCGAATCGCAACGCAGAGCGCAGGAGGCCGAGCTCACCTTCCGCAACGAGGCGCGGCGCGATCTCGCCGAGGCGATGGGCAAGCTCAACGCGCTCAACGAGGGCGCGGTGGCTCTGGCCGACAAGGTGACGAAAGCGCAGGTCAAGAGCCCCGTGCGCGGCCGCGTTCAAAGGCTGCTCGCCAACACGGTGGGCGGTGTGGTGCAGCCGGGCAAGGACCTGGTCGAGATCGTGCCGCTGGACGACACGCTGGTGCTCGAGGCGCGCGTGGCGCCCAAGGACATCGCGTTCATCCGGCCCGGGCAGGAGGCCAACGTCAAGTTCACCGCGTACGACTTCTCGATCTACGGTGGCCTGGACGCGACGGTGGAGAACATCAGCCCCGACACCGTGGTCGACGAGCGCGGCAACGCGTTCTACCTGGTGCGCGTGCGCACCCGGCAGGCCGGCTTCACCGACAAGCTGCCGATCATTCCCGGCATGACCGCTGAAGTCGACGTGCTCACGGGAAAAAAGACCGTGATGTCCTACCTGCTCAAGCCGGTACTGAAGGTGCGCGAAGGCGCGCTTCGCGAGCGTTAGCGCCGGCGTGCCGGGCCCGTGGGCAGGTCCGGTGCGCATGCGCGCCGCGCCCACCTGGGCTCAAGGCGCGTGCGAATGCGCCGATATGCCGTGAGAGCCGGCCTGCGGAATCCGCACACGCGTGCGCGGCGCGACCGTCACGAGTCGTTGCATTCAGTGATGACGGTCACGCAGCGCTGCGATTGCGCCCGCGAGCACGGCCATTGAGCCGCTATCCTCGCCGCGCGCAACAGATTCCATCAGGAAAAACCCGTCATGCCGACCTTCGTCAATACCCCTCGAGGCACCGTCGTCAGCATCTGGGGCAAGGCCTACGTCCGCGGCACCGACGGTGCATGGCGCCCGCTGAAGCTGGGCGAGGTGGTGATGCCCGGCGACGAGCTGCTCACCGAGCAGAACGCGATCGTCCTGATGACCGACGGCCAGCCAGCGCCGGTCCGCCTGGGCGAACTGGACCCGGTCGAGCGCAGCGTGGGCGCGGTCGAGCGCGGCGAACGCGATGCGTCGCCGGCAGCGGGCCTTGCCGGTGGCGAAGGCGGCGACCTGCAGCCCGGTCTGCGCGTCGACCGCATCGTGGAATCCATCACGCCGGCCGGACTGGCCACGCAGCTGGACAACGCGCCGCTCGTGTTCGGCGTGGCGGGTCAGAGCAACCCGCCCGAATCGATCGACCCGTCGCGCGTCCTCGCGCCGTCGTCTTCGATCGGCGCCCTCGAGTCCGGTGCGCCCGTGGGCCTGGGCCTGCGCTCACCTACTGGCAGCGGCACCCTCGTCGTCACGGTGACGCAACTGCCCGCGATCGGGCAGATCGTGCGCGCCGACGGCAGCCCCGTGGCGTTGGGCGCCACGCTGGCACCGACCGACCTGGCCGGCCTGCGCTACGTGCCGCCGACAGACTACGACGGCGGCGCTCCCGTCGGCGGCTTCGGCTACACGGTGGACAACGGCATCACCAGCGCCGGCGGCCGCACGCAGATCAGCGTCACCGCGGTCAACGACGCGCCGCTGGCCACACCAGGCGCCGCGACGGGCACCGAGGATTCGACGATCGGCGTCTCGCTCACCGGCACCGACGTCGACGGGACCGTGACGAGCGTCACCGTCACCGCCCTGCCCACCAACGGCACGCTGCTGTTGGCCGACGGCGTGACCGCGGTGTCCGCCAACCAGGTGTTGTCGGCCGTGCAGGCGGCGAGCCTGCTGTTCCGGCCCGCAGCCAACTTCAACGGCAACGCCAGCGTCGGCTTCACCGTCACCGACAACGCGGGCGCAGTGTCGTCGCCGGCCCCGTTCGCGATCACCGTCACGCCGGTCAATGACGCGCCGGTCGCAGCCGACGATGCGGTCAGCACCGTGGCGCAGGCCCCCGTCACCTTCGCGGCGCTCGGCAACGACAGCGACGTGGACGGCGACGTGATCACCCTTGCCGGCGCGAGCGTGAACGCCGCGCAAGGCAGCGTCGTCGTCAATGCCGACGGCACGCTCACGTTCACCGCGGCGCCCGGCGTCAGCGGGCCGGTCGTCGTGACCTACACGATCACCGACCCGAGTGGTGCCGCGGACACGGCAACGCTCACGATCAACGTCGCCCCGCCGCCCGCCGTGACGGTGGACGGGCCCGCGTTGAGCAACGACAGCACACCCACGATCACCGGCACGAGCAACGTGCCGCCGGGTTCGGTCGTGACGCTGACGGTGACCGGCGCCAACGGCGCAGCGCAAACCTTCACCGCCATCGTGCAGCCCGATGGCAGCTACCGCGCCGACGTGCCCGCAGCGCTGGCCGAAGGCCCCTACAGCGTCAGCGCGAGCGTCACCCGCGCCGGCCAGAGCGCGAACGCCAACGATGGCGGGACGATCGACAGCACCGCACCGACCGTCACCGTCGACGCACCCGCGCTCGGCAACGACAGCACGCCGACGATCGTCGGCACGACCGACCTGCCGCCCGGCTCGACGATCACACTCACAGTAACCGGCGCCAACGGCGCGGTGCAGACGTTCACCACCACGGTGCAGCCCGGCGGCACCTACAGCGCCGACGTGCCTGCCGCACTGGCCGAGGGGACCTACACAGTCGTGGCCACCGGATCCGACCCGGCAGGCAACACCGGCACCGCAAGCGATGCCGGTGTCGTCGACACCACGCCGCCCACGCTGAGCGTCGACGCACCCGCGTTCGGAAACGACACCACGCCGACAATCGTCGGCACGACCAACCTGCCCATCGGCACGACGATCACGTTGACGGTGACCGGCGCCAACGGCGCGGTGCAGACCTTCAGCGCCACCGTGCAGCCCGGCGGCACCTACAGCGCCGACGTGCCTTCGGCCCTGGTCGAAGGCTCCTACAGCGTGGTGGCCCGCGCCGGCGACGCGGCGGGCAATCCGGCGACGGCCAACGACACCGGCGTGGTCGACCTGACCGCACCGACGATCACGGTCGATGCGCCCGCGCTGACCAACGATTCGACGCCCACGATCACCGGCACGACCGACCTGCCCGCGGGCTCGACGGTCACGCTGACCGTCACCGGCGCCAATGGCGCGGTCCAGACCTTCACCACCGCCGTGCAGGCGGGTGGCAGCTACAGCGCCGATGTGCCGGTCGCCCTCGTCGGTGGCAGCTTCGGCGTCGTCGCGCGCGGCGTGGACGCCGCGGGCAATGCGGCGACCGCCAGCGACACCGGCATCGTCGACGCCACGCCTCCCGTGATCACCGTCGATGCGCCGGCGATCACCAACGACACCACGCCCACGATCACCGGCACGACGGATCTGCCCGCCGGCTCGACAGTCACGCTCACGGTCACCGGCGCCAACGGCACCGTCCAGACGTTCACCGCCGCCGTGCAACCCGGCGGCACCTACTCGGCCGACGTGCCGGCTGCGCTCGTCGAAGGCAACTTCAACGTCGTCGCGCGCGGCGTGGATGCCGCGGGCAATCCCGCCAGCGCCAACGACACGGGCGTGATCGACACCACGGCGCCGACCCTCACCGTCGAGACGCCTGCGGTCACCAACGACACCACGCCGACGATCACCGGCACGACCGACCTGCCTGCGGGCTCCACGGTCACGCTCACGGTGACCGGCGCCGATGGCGCCGTGCAGTTCTTCGGCGCCACTGTGCAGGTTGGCGGCACCTACAGCGCAGACGTCCCTGCCGCACTGGTGCAAGGCAACTACACAGTCGTTGCCGGCGGCACCGATGCTTCAGGCAACAGCGCGAGCGCCAGCGACAGCGGCGCCATCGACACCGTGCCTCCGGTGCCCACCATCACGCTGGCGGCCAACATCACCGCCGATGACATCCTCAACACCGCCGAGGCCGCCGGCTCGATCAC
>Ga0209797_10000141_pt1 | contig 31699 bp, 28 predicted proteins | sample DOMMetBare3Fresh_2_FD_187472 | JGI IMG/M metagenome (GOLD analysis project Ga0209797, IMG submission 187472) | Wetland sediment microbial communities from St. Louis River estuary, USA, under dissolved organic matter induced mercury methylation -... | ecosystem: Environmental > Aquatic >... | reverse complement strand
GACCAACTCCTACAACGACATGCAGAACGCCAAGGCGGCGCTGTACATCGGATCGAACGCCGCCGAGGCGCACCCGGTGTCGATGCTGCACATGCTGCACGCCAAGGAGAACGGCTGCAAGATGATCGTCGTCGACCCGCGCTTCACGCGCACGGCAGCCAAGGCCGACGAGTTCGTGCGACTGCGCTCGGGCACCGACATCCCCTTCCTGTTCGGCGTGATGTACCACGTGTTCAAGAACGGCTGGGAGGACAAGCAGTACCTCGAGGACCGCGTCTGGGGCATGGACAAGGTGCGCGAGGAAGTGCTCGCCAAGTGGACCCCCGACAAGGTGCAAGAGGCCTGCGGCGTCGACGAAGCCACGACGCTGAAGGTGGCAAAGATCATGGCCGAGAACCGACCCTCCACGATCGTCTGGTGCATGGGCCAGACCCAGCACACGATCGGCAACGCGATGGTGCGCGCCTCGTGCCTGCTGCAGCTCGCGCTGGGCAACATCGGCAAGTCCGGTGGGGGTGCGAACATCTTCCGCGGCCACGACAACGTGCAGGGCGCCACCGACGTCGGCCCCAACCCCGATTCGCTGCCGGGCTACTACGGCATCGCCGAGGGTGCGTTCAAGCACTTTGCGAGCACGTGGAAGGTCGACTTCGAGTGGATCAAGAAGCAGTACGCGCCGGGCATGATGACCAAGCCGGGCATCACGGTGTCGCGCTGGATCGACGGCGTGCTCGAGAAGAACGAACTGATCGACCAGGACAGCAACCTGCGCGCGATGTTCTTCTGGGGCCATGCGCCGAACTCGCAGTCGCGCGGCCTGGAAATGAAGCGGGCGATGGACAAGCTCGACCTGCTGGTCGTGATCGACCCGTTCCCGAGCGCCACCGCGGCGATGGCGGCGATGCCCGGCAAGCCCGAGGATCAGAACCCCAACCGAGCGGTCTACCTGCTGCCGGCCACCACGCAGTTCGAGACCACGGGCTCGTGCACCGCGAGCAACCGTTCGATCCAGTGGCGCGAGAAGGTGATCGAGCCGCTGTGGGAGTCCCGCAGCGACCACATGATCATGTACCAGTTGGCGCAGAAGCTGGGCTTCGGCGCCGAGCTCGTGAAGAACTACAAGATGCAGAAGGTCAAGGGCATGGACGAACCCGTGCCCGAGGACATCCTGCGTGAGATCAACAAGTGCGTCTGGACCATCGGCTACACGGGCCAGAGCCCCGAGCGACTGAAGGCGCACATGCGCAACATGAACGTCTTCGACGTCAAGACGCTCAAGGCCAAGGGCGGCATCGACAAGGAGACCGGCTACAAGCTCGACGGCGACTACTTCGGCCTGCCCTGGCCCTGCTACGGCACGCCCGAGCTCAGGCATCCGGGCAGCCCGAACCTGTACGACACCTCCAAGCATGTGATGGAGGGCGGAGGCAACTTCCGCGCCAACTTCGGCGTCGAGCGCGACGGCAGCTCGCTGCTGGCCGGTGACGGCTCGCACAGCAAGGGCGCGGACCTGACGACCGGCTATCCCGAGTTCGATCACCTGCTGCTCAAGAAGCTCGGCTGGTGGGACGAACTGAGCGAAGACGAGAAGAAGGCCGCCGAAGGCAAGAACTGGAAGACCGACCCGTCGGGCGCGATCATCAAGGTGGCGATGAAGAACCACGGCTGCCACCCGTTCGGCAATGCCAAGGCACGCGCGGTGGTCTGGAACTTCCCCGACCCGATCCCGCAGCATCGCGAGCCGCTGTACAGCAACCGGGCCGACCTGGTGGCCAAGTACCCGACGCACGACGACCGCAAGGCCTTCTGGCGCATGCCCACCCTGTACAAGACCGTGCAGGAGAAGAACAAGGACATCGGAAAGACCTACCCGCTAGTGATGACGTCCGGGCGGCTGGTGGAGTTCGAGGGCGGCGGCGAGGAGACGCGCTCCAACCCGTGGCTGGCCGAACTGCAGCAGGACATGTTTGTCGAGATCAATCCGAAGGCGGCCAACGACCGTGGCATCCGCAACGGCGAATACGTCTGGGTCAAGACCCCGCCGATGCTGGCCGTGCCCGAATTCAAGGGCATCAAGGTCAAGGCGATGGTCACCGAGCGCGTCGGCGAGGACACGGTGTTCCTGCCGTTCCACTTCTCCGGTCGCTGGGGCGGCATGGACATGCTGCCGTACTACCCGCAGGGGGCGGCGCCGGTGATCCGCGGCGAGGCGGTCAACACCGCGACGACCTACGGCTACGACAGCGTCACGATGATGCAAGAGACCAAGACCACGGTCTGCCAGATCGAGCGGGCAGCCTAAGGAGAGCATGCAATGGCACGGATGAAATTCCTCTGCGACGCCGAGCGCTGCATCGAGTGCAACGGCTGCGTCACCGCCTGCAAGGCCGAGCACGACGTGCCCTGGGGCGTGAACCGCCGCCGCGTGGTCACGTTGAACGACGGCGTGCCAGGCGAGCGCAGCATTTCGGTGGCCTGCATGCACTGCAGCGACGCACCGTGCATGGCGGTGTGCCCGGTCGACTGCTTCTACCGAACCGACGAGGGCGTGGTGCTGCATGACAAGGACATCTGCATCGGCTGCGGCTACTGCTCCTACGCCTGTCCGTTCGGCGCGCCGCAGTTCCCGACCAACGGCACCTTCGGCCTGCGCGGCAAGATGGACAAGTGCACCTTCTGCGCCGGCGGTCCCGAGGCCAACGGCTCGGATGCCGAGAACGAGAAGTACGGGCGCAACCGGCTCGCCGAAGGCAAGCTCCCGGCGTGTGCCGAGATGTGCTCGACCAAGGCGCTGCTCGGTGGTGACGGCGACGTCGTGTCCGACATCTTCCGCACCCGGGTGCTGCAGCGCGGCAAGGGCAGCGAGGTCTGGGGCTGGGGCACCGCTTACGGCAAGCCCACCGGAGCCAAGTCGTGATCGCGCGCGGCACGCTGGCGCTGCTGATGACGGCAGCGATCGCGGTTCCCCTGGCCGGCTGCGGCGAGAAGGCGCAGACCTCGGGCCAGTCGTCGGTCAAGAAGTCGGACGCGAAGGCCTGGGAAGGCGCGCCCAACGATCCGTACGCCGTCGGCGGCTGGAAGGCCGGCGACAAGGACAGCTGGGAGACGCAGATGAAGACGCGTGCCCAGCAGGGCCAGAACGAATACAACCGCAGCGCCGCGGCGCCCGCGGACGCCAAGCCGCAGTGACGGCCGCCAGCGAAAGGGTGTTCCCCATGCAACACTGGATGCACCGGTTGATCGCGGCCCTCGCGCTGGCCGTGCCGCTGGCCCTGCAGGCCCAGCAGGCGGCGCCCGCGGCGCAGCCCGAGTCGGCGAAGGCCGGCGGCCCGCCCGCAGGCTTCGTCGCGCCGGCCGAGCCCAAGCCCGACGAGACGAACGCGCAACGCGCGAAGAGCCAGCCGGGCAACAACGCGCCGTTCTGGCGTGCCGTGAAGGAGCAGCGCGGCATCACCAGCCTGCCCGGTGCCGAGCAGGGCCTGCTGATCCAGCCCTTCGTGGACTACCCCGGCTCCACGCTCACCACGGCCGGCGAGGCATGGCGCCAGGTGCGCAACCAGGTGATCATTCCTTACGGGGGCGCCCTGTTGGCGATCATCGTGCTGGCGATCGCAATCTTTTACTGGACGCGCGGGCCCTTGGGTGGCCACCTCCCCGATACGGGGCGCAAGATCGAGCGATTCACGCCATTCGAGCGGGCCACGCATTGGACGACGGCGATCTCCTTCGTGGTGCTCGCGGTCTCTGGCATCGTGATGGCCTTCGGGAAGTACGTCCTGCTGCCAGTCATCGGTGCCACGCTGTTCGGCTGGCTGACGTACGCGCTGAAGACGGCGCACAACTTCGCCGGGCCGCTGTTTTCGGTCGCGCTCGTGCTGATGATCGTGACCTTCGTGCGCGACAACCTGCCCCGCGCTGCGGACCTGGCGTGGATTGCGCGCGGCGGCGGCATCTTCGGCGGGCAAGAGGTGCCCTCGCACCGGTTCAATGCCGGGGAAAAGTTCGTGTTCTGGGGGGGCGTGTTTTTCCTCGGCCTGGTCGTGGTCGGCTCCGGTCTGGTGCTCGACAAGCTCGTCCCTGGCATGGCCTACCTGCGCGGAGACATGCAGATCGCGCACATGCTGCACGCCGGTGCATCCGTGGTGATGATGGCCATGTTCTGCGGCCACATCTACCTCGGCTCGATCGGCATGAAGGGCGCTTATGAAGGCATGCGTACCGGCTATGTCGACGAGGCCTGGGCGCGCGAACACCATGCACTTTGGGCCGAAGACGTTCGCGCCGGCCGGATCCCGGCCCAGCGCTCGAGCCAGGCCGCAGCGGGCGTCGTCAAACCCGCCTGACACGAACGAATACCCACGGGAGTCCGCATGAAGCGCACCGTCACCCTGTCGATCCTGGCGCTGGCCTGCTCCGGTGCTTTCGCCAAGCTGCCGCCGCTGTCCGATGACGCGAAGGCCAAGGCGGCCGAGGCCGCCGCGAAGACCGCGCACGGCAACAAGGTGGCCGACTTCCAGCTCTGCAAGTCGATGGATCGTGTGGCCGCCAAGTACGTGGCCGACGCCAAGAAGGCAGGCAAGGAAGCCAAGCCCGCGACGGCCACCGCGCCTTGCGCCGACCCGGGCCCCTTCGTCTATCCCCCGCCCGCCGCCGGGGCGGCTGCGCCTGCTGCGGCCCCGGTCGCTGTGCCGGCCGCCGGGGCCAAGCCGCCGGCAAAGAAGACCTGACGGCGACGCCGTCCGCGCACGGCGCGTAGACTTCGTCAACGATGCTGCCGCTGCACAACGTCCGACCCCTGCCGCGCCTGACCTGCGCAACGGCACCGCTCACGCGCGAGGTCGAGGTGCAGGACGAGTTCGGCCAGCGCCGGACGATGCATATCCCCAACGAGCGGCCGCTGACGATCTATGTCGACAAGCGCGAGATCGTCACGCTGATGACGCTCGGCGCCGCGCCGGAGCTGCTCGTGCTCGGCTACCTGCGCAACCAGCAGCTGGTGGCATCGCTCGACGATGTCGAGTCGGTCACCGTCGACTGGGATGTCGGCGCGGCAGCGGTCAAGACCTTCGGCGCCGCGACCGACATCGAAAGGCGCACCGCGCGCCGCATCGTCACCACCGGCTGCGGGCAAGGCACGATGTTCGGCACGCTGATGGACCAGATCGACAGCGTGCGACTGCCGTCGCCCGCGGCCGCACGCATCCGCCAGTCGACGCTGCAGGTGCTCAACGAAGCCATGCGCAAGACCGACAGCGTGCACCGCCGAGCCGGCTCGGTGCACGGCTGCGCGCTGTTCCGCGGCAGCGAGATGCTGACCTTCGTCGAGGACGTCGGCCGCCACAACGCGATCGACACGATCGCCGGCTGGATGTGGATGAACGGCGACTCGTCGCTCGGCCAGGGTGGGGACAAGGTTTTCTACACGACGGGCCGCCTGACCAGCGAGATGGTGACCAAGGCGGCGCAACTCGGCGTGCCGATCGTGATCTCGCGCAACGGCGTGACGCAGATGGGCTACGAACTGGCCGTGAGGCTGGGCATGGCCCTGTTCGGCCGCGCCAGCCAGCGCCACTTCATCTGCTACTGCGGATTCGATCGCTTCGACGCCGAACCCGAACCGGCGCGTCCGCCGGTGCACGTCGTCAGCGGCTGATCCCCGCCCGCTCTACAGGCCCAGCGCACGCAGCAGTTCCTGTGGGCCGTAGCGCTGGCGCCTTTGCGGCCAGGTGCGCACCAGTTCCGCGATGCGTGCGTTGGCCGGCGCCTCGCTGCCGACGCGCCGGGCCAGCCGTACCACCTCGCCGCACAGCGCATCGATTTCGGTCGGTCGGTCGTGTGCCAGGTCGTCGGCCATGCTGGAACGAGCACCCGCGTCGATGCGCAGCAAGCGGGCGGCGATGCGCTCGAACAGCGGCGTGGGCAGTCGCAGCAGCGTCGGCATCCAGCGCGGTGGCAACGGCGTGAGCCGTGCCGGCACGATGTCTGCCGCGGCGAGCACCGCGAGCGCCTCGGCCTGCAGGCCGGCGAGCGCCCGCCGGTAGCCGCTCTGGAGCAACTGTGCGCGCAGCGGCAGGCCCGACAGCGCGTTGACCGCATTGTTCAGGTTGAGCAGCAGCTTGGCCCACTGCACCGGCTGCATGTCGGCATGCAGCGACAGCGGCAGGTGCGCACGTTCGAACCACGGCAGCCACGCTTCGAGCGCGCCGTGCCGTGCTGCAGCCAGGGTGCCGGACGTGCCGCGGTGGAAGCGGCCCGGATCCTGTTGCGCGACGTTGAACGAGACCATGCCTGCCAATGCGCGCAGCGAGGGTGCCGCCTGTTGGGCCACGCTGGCGTTGCTGACGCCGTTCTGAAGCGACAGCAGCGGCGTGCGCGGCGCAAGCATGGCATCGAGCGACGCGGCCGCTTCGTGCGTATTGGCACTCTTGACGCACAGCAGCACCAGCGCGGGCCGCGGCGCTGCCTCGGACAGCTTGGGTGTCTCGGCCGTCGACAGCTGCCGTGGTGCGAGGTGCACGCGCCGCCCGTCCAAATCCGACAAGGTCAGGCCGGTGGCGCGCAGCGCGCCGAGCACACGAGGCCGGCCGATGAAATGGACCGGCACGCCCGCCGCCTGCAACGACCCGCCGATGAAGCAGCCCACGCTGCCCGCGCCCATCACCCAGACCGCACCGGGTGGCGCGGTCGCCCGCGTGGAGGTGCTCAACGCATGCGTTCGATCAGGTTGGGGCGCTTCGGGACAAGGCCGCTAGCTAGCGCGCCGCGGGCGCGTGCAGGTCGCGCAGGTGCGTCGGCCCGACGCGCGCCTCGATCTCGGCCAGCATCGCCTTGCCCCAGCCGAGCGCGAACAAGGCCTCGCCGGTGACGAACATCGGACCGATCAGCAGGCCGCGCAAGTCGTCCATGAAGGCGGGCTTCTTGCCCTCGTAGTAGTGGCCGATGAACTGGATGACCCAGCCGAGCGCGAAGGCGCCCAGGCTCCAGCCGAGCCACGCCGCGGTCGACAACTGGCCCAGCGGCGCAGCGGCCATGATCAGCACCAGGTTGACCAGGCAGGTGACCACACCCAGCACGAGATCGCCGCGCGTCAGGTACCAGACCGCCGCGAGCGCCCAGACCAGAGAGGCCGGCGTGAACGGCCAGCCGCGCAGGTCGAACTCCGGCCGCGCCAGCAGGCCGCCGACCGCGAACACGATGATCGGGATGCCGACGAAGTGCGTGGCGATGTTGCGGCGGTCGCGGTGGTATGCGGCGTACTGTGCCATCAGGTCGGTGGCTGCGCTCATGGCCTGCTCCACGGGTATGGGCTGGCGCAATGGTACGCCCGTGCCGCAGGGGCTGCTCGTGATGCCTTGCCTACAATGGCCGGATGACGATCAAGAGCGACAGGTGGATCCGCCGCATGGCGGCCGAGCACGGGATGATCGAACCCTTCGAGCCCGGCCAGGTCAGGCAGGCCGCCGACGGCCACAAGATCGTCAGCTACGGCACCAGCAGTTACGGCTACGACATCCGCTGCGCCCCCGAGTTCAAGGTCTTCACCAACATCTACTCGACGGTGGTGGACCCGAAGAACTTCGACGAGCGCAGCTTCGTCGACATCAACGCCGACGTCTGCGTGATCCCTCCCAACAGCTTTGCCCTGGCGCGCACGGTCGAGTACTTCCGCATCCCGCGCAACGTGCTGACGATCTGCCTGGGCAAGAGCACCTATGCGCGCTGCGGCATCATCGTCAACGTGACGCCGTTCGAGCCAGAGTGGGAAGGCTACGTGACGCTGGAGTTCTCCAACACCACGCCGCTGCCGGCGAAGATCTACGCTGGCGAGGGCTGCGCCCAGGTGCTGTTCTTCGAGAGCGACGAGGTCTGCGAGACGAGCTACAAGGACCGTGGCGGCAAGTACCAGGGCCAGCGCGGCGTGACGCTGCCCAAGACCTGAACCCGGGAACCAGGGAGCCGAGCATGAAGTGGGAAGGCCAGCGCCAGAGCGAGAACGTCGAAGACCGCCGAGCCGAGGGTGGCGGTGGCATGCGCCTGGGCGGCGGCCGCGGCATCGGCCTGGGCACGATCGTCATCGCGCTGCTGGCGGGCTGGATCTTCGGCATCAACCCGCTCACCGTGCTGGGCATCCTGGGCGGCGGCGCGCCGGCGATGGAGCCTCCCTCGGCGCAGGCGCCGGCGCAGCGTCCGCCGGCCGGTGACGAGATGGCCGCCTTCGTGTCCACCGTCCTGGCCGACACCGAGGACGTCTGGGCCGCAGTGATGAAGACCGGTGGCGTGGCGTACCGCGAGCCCAAGCTCGTGCTGTTCCGCGGCGCGGTGGGCACGGCCTGCGGCACCGGTCAGTCGGCGATGGGGCCGTTCTACTGCCCTGGCGACCAGAAGGTCTACCTCGACATCGGTTTCTTCGAGACCCTGCGCTCGCGCATGGGCGCGCCGGGCGATTTCGCTCAGGCCTACGTGGTCGCCCACGAGGTCGGCCACCATGTGCAGAACCTGCTGGGCATCACCGGCAAGGTCGACGGCATGCGCGGCCGCGTCAGCGAGCAGCAGATGAACGCGCTGTCGGTGCGCGTCGAACTGCAGGCCGATTGTTTCGCCGGCGTCTGGGCCCATCACTCGCAGAAGGGCAAGGGCTGGCTCGAGCGCGGCGACCTGGAGGAGGCGATGAACGCCGCTGCGCAGATCGGCGACGACACGCTGCAGCGCAAGACCCAGGGCAGCGTGGTGCCCGAGAGCTTCACGCACGGCACGAGCGCACAACGCCAGACGTGGTTCCGCCGCGGGCTCGAGTCAGGCGGCGTGCAGCAGTGCAACACCTTCGACACCCGCACGCTGTAGCGGCCTGTCCGGCCCGGCGCTTCAGACGCCGGCCATGAACCACTTGATCGCGCCTTTGGCGATGAACCCGATCATCCCGAAGCCCAGAACGAGGAACAGCACGAAGGTGCCGAAGCGCCCGGCCTTCGACTCGCGTGCGATCTGCCAGATGATGAAGAACATGTAGCCGATGAAGGCCGTGACGCCGAAGGTCAGGCCGAACCACGCAATCTGTTCCTCGTCGAATCCGAACATGGGCTACGCACCGACGCACTCGCGGTACGCATGCCAGCTCGCATGCGCGAGCCAGGGCACGATGGGCACGAGTCCGACCAGGAAGGTGGCCATGCCCAGCGCGGTCAGCGCCATCACGAGGAAGGCCCACAGCGCCATCGGCAGCGGATTGGCGAGCACCACTCGCCAGCTCGCGAGCACCGCGTCCCGCACGCCGGCGGGGCGGTCGAGCAGCATCGGAATCGCAACGACGCTGCTGGCGAAGATCGGTGCCGCGAGCGCGCCCCCCAGCAGGACCCAGGACTCGAACACGAAGCCGTGTTCGGCCAGCACCACGTGGCGCACGAAGTCGGCCGGTGAGTTCACCGGCGCTGGCGTGAACCCGGTGACGAACGAGGCCGAGGTCAGCACCCAGCCGGTGCCCGCCAGCGCCAGCAGCGCTCCGAAACGCATCAGGCGATGGGCCTGCGCGCCGCGCGGCCACCACGCGTGGATCGCCACGCGCATCGTGTGTGCGAGCGTCGTCGGTTCGCCCTGTTCGAGCGATCGGCTGACCGCATACAGGCCGGTGGCCAGCACCGGCGCAACGAGCAGGAACCCGCTGAATGCGCCCGCCAGCGCCCAGAAGCGCTGGTGTAGCAGTGCAACGACGAAGGCGCCGAACAGCGCGAGCGTCAGGCCGTGCGACAGGCCCGGCCAGGGCGCGCGCACGAGGTCGCGCGCACCCCGCGCAAGCCAGCGCCAGGGATGCGCGAGCGTGAGTTCGGGCGTCGGGCTCGTCATGGTGCGCGATGATGCCTACGCTGTCGGCCCTGCGCCTTGACCTGCGTCGTGCGTCGCCGCGAACAGGTGGGCGATCGAGTTCGCGTAGTAGCCAAGCAGCGGGGCTTCGCCGGCCCGCATGCGGTACAGGCCGTTCGACTCGTCGACAAGGTGGCGCAGCGTGAGCATGCGCAGGCCGGCGCCCACCGCGTAGTCCCAGTCGCCGCGTGGCAGATACAGGCGCGCGTCGCGCGAGGCGAGCGTGCGCACGAGTTCGGCCACCGCCGACTTCAGCTCGAGCTCGCCGATCGCCCGATCACCCTGCGCCAACAGCACCGTGGCCACCAGCGGCACCGGCAGCACCGGGATCAGCCGGCCCACCCGGTCCATCAGGTGCCGGCCCAGCGCAGCCACTTCGGCCTGCCGCTGCTCGCGCGGCAGCTGATCGAAGTCGATGCCGCGCGATGCGGTCCAGGTGCGCATCGATACCGGTGTGCCGAAGTTGACGCAGGCATACCCGAGCCGGTGCCAGCGGCTGCGCAGCAGCAGCCACAGCTGCTGGCCGAGGAAGGACAAGGTCCGCATTGCGGCGCGGCCGCGGCCGGGTTTCGATGCGCTGGCATCGCCGGCGAGCAGTTGCGTGCGGTCTTCGAGCACACGGTCATAGTTCAGCCCGAGCGGCACGAACACGAGGTCGCGCTCGCCCTGGGTGTGGAAACCGCGCAGCATGTAGTCGAGCACGCCGAAGCGCGGTTCGCGCATCAGGCCGTCCTTCGTGAGCCCGCCCTCGGGGTAGACGGCCTGCGTGACGCCGGCCTCGGTGGCCATCGCGATGTAGCGCTCGAGCACGCGGCGGTACAGATCGTCCTTCGAGTTGCGGCGCACGAAGTAGGCCCCCATCGCGCGGATGAGCTGCTGCAGCCCCCACACGCGTGCCCACTCGCCCACCGCGTAGGACAGCGCCGCGCGCTCGGCGGCGAGGTACGACGCGATGATGTAGTCCATGTTGCTGCGGTGGTTCATCACGAACACCACCGTCGCGTTCTCGGGGATCGCGTTGAGCCCCGCGTCGTCGGTGTAGCCGATGCGCACGCGGTACAGCGAGCGCGACAGCTTCTTGCCGAGCCAATAGCCGATGCGGAAGTACACGTAGGCGTTGAACGCCGGCACGATCTCGCGTGCGTAGCGCTGCACCTGGCCGAGCGCGACCTCGCGCGGCATGCCGTGCGCCTCGGCGAAGGCCTGGGTGGCCTGCTGCACCTTCTCGTCGAACACCAGGCGGTCGATCAGCGCCCGGCGACGTACCCGCTGGAACGGCCGGATGCCGATCTTCAGCCGCCGCCCGACCTCGTCGAGCACGCGGTCGGCGCGGCTGCGGATGAACCAGCGGGCGCTGGGCATCAGCAGCCGGTCGAGCAATGCCCACGCAGCGAGCAAGCCGATGACCAGGACAAGCCAAAGGGGCAGGGTGATGCTCGTCGACATGCGGCTCCTCGCTCGGCGCGATGCTATCGCGGCGGGCCGCTCGGGCGCGCCGGATTCATTCACAGCTTCTCAGGCGAAGGAAAGCACCTCGGCTGCGGCCTCGAGCAGCGCCGGCGCATCGCCATCGCGCAGCACGACCTCGCGCGCACCGGCCACGCCGGCAAAGTTGCGCTGCATCGAGCGCTGGTACAGGGGATCGTAGTGCCGGTGCATCAGCTCGGCGAACACCTCGGCCCAGCGGCCTTCGCGCGCGAGCGCTTTCCAGTGCGCCACCGTGTCCTTGCCGCGCAGCTCGACCAGCGTGTCCATGTGGGCGCAGAAGCGTTCGAGCTGCCCGGCGAAGAAGCCGTAGTCCTCGAGCAGCAGGCGCACGCGGGCTTCGTCGGGCATCGTGACCATGACGACGCGCCCCTGGCTGCGCATGCGTTCGAGCAGCGCCTCGGGCACTTGCAACTGGCCGATCTTGCGGCTCTCGCTTTCGACGAAGACCGGGCGTGACGGGGCCATCGCCGACAAGGCGTACCACAGCGCGGATTCGAAGGCGCGCTGCGTCGGCTGGGGTTCGTGCGGCAGGCCGCCGAGCACGCTGCCACGGTGGCGGGCCAGCTGTTCCAGGTCGAGCACCTGAGCCCCCGCGGCCGCAAGCGCCTGCAGCAGCCGCGTCTTGCCGCTGCCGGTGCGCCCTGCGATCACGACGTACTCGAAGGCAAGCGCAAGCGTGTCGAGCTGCTCGCGCACCAGCGCACGAAACGCCTTGTAGCCGCCCTGCAGCACATGGGTACGAAAGCCGATCTGGTCGAGGAACCAGGCCAGCGTGCCGCTCCTCTTGCCGCCGCGCCAGCAGTAGACGAGCGGCCGCCAGCCGGGCGGCTGGTCGTGCACTTCGCGCTCCAGCAGGTCGGCGATGCGGCGCGCGACCAGGGCCGCGCCGACCTTGCGCGCGTCGAAGGGCGAGACCTGCTTGTCGGTGGTGCCCACCTCACGCCGCTCGTCGTTGTCGAGCACCGGCCAGTTGACCGCGCCCGGCAGGTGGTCCTCGGCGTACTCGGCCGGCGAGCGGGCGTCGATCACGGCGTCGAACGACGACAGTCGCGCCGCCGCTTCGGTGGCTGTCAGGGTCAGCACGCTCATGTGCTGCGCTGCCGATGGCGTGGCCAGGGCAGCGCCGCGGATCCGGACGTGCCGGTGCGCTGGCGTTGCCCCTTCGAAGAGGAGCGGCGGCGCCGCTTCGAGCACAGTCTCATGCCGCAGGTGCCAGCGCGTCGAGCAGTTCGCCCTCGATCGCCAGCTGTGCACGGTTGTGCTGCAGCTCGGCGCCGTCGACGAGGAACGTGTCCTCTACCCGCTCGCCAAGCGTGCTGATCTTGGCCAGTTGCAGGTTGATGTGATGTCGGGCGAGCACGCGCGCGATGCCGTACAGCAGGCCGCTGCGGTCGCTCGCGCTGACCGACAGGATCCAGCGCTGCGCACGCTCGTCGGGGCGCAGCGTCACGCGCGGGGTGATCGGGAAGCTGCGAACGCGGCGTGACACGCGACCGCGGCGCGGTTCGGGCAACGGTCCGGCGCTGGTCAGCGTCAGGGTCAGCTGCGTCTCGACGAGCCTGATCAGATCGCGGTAGGCCCCCGGGTCGTCGGGGTCGACCTGCGGGTGCACGACGTGGAAGGTGTCCAGGCCGTACCCGGCCCTGGACGTGTGGACCTTTGCGTCGTGTACCGAGAAGCCCGCGTTATCGAAGTAGCCGCAGATGCGCGCGAACAGGTCGGGCACGTCCGGCGCGTACACCAGCACCTGCAGCCCCTCGCCGAGCGGCGACACGCGCGCCTGCACCACGGGCACGTCGGTCTTCACGTGGCGCCAGAGCACGCGCGCATGCCAGGCGATGTCGGCCGGGTCGTGACGCATGAAGTAGCCCACGTCGAGCGTGTCCCACAGCGGCTTCTCGGTATCGGGCAGCTGCGAGGCCAGTGCAAGCAGCGACTGCGCCTCGGTCTTGCGATGCGCCAGCTCGGCCTCGAAGCTCGGTTGCGCGCCGCCGAGTGCGCGCAATGTCAGGCGATACAGGTCCTCGAGCAGCTTGCCTTTCCACGCGTTCCACACCTTCGGGCTGGTGCCGCGGATGTCCGCCACGGTCAGCAGGTACAGCGCGGTCAGCGTGCGCGCGTCGCGCACCTGCGCCGCGAACGCGCCGATCACCTCGGGGTCCGACAGATCCTCCTTCTGCGCGATGTGGCTCATCGTCAGATGGTGGCGAACCAGGAACTCGATCAGCCGCGCGTCCTCGGCGTCGACCGCATGGTCGCGGCAGAAGCGCCGCGCCTCGGCGGCACCCAGCTGCGAGTGATCGCCGCCGCGTCCCTTGGCGACATCGTGGAACAGCGCGGCGACGAGCAGCACGTAGGGTCGCTCGAACTGCGCCGCCAGCTGCGAGCAGAACGGGTACTCATGGCCGTGCTCCGGAATCAGGAAGCGGCGCACGTTGCGCACCACCATCAGGATGTGCTGGTCCACGGTGTAGACGTGGAACAGGTCGTGCTGCATCTGCCCGACGATGCGCCGGAACACCCAGAGGTAGCGCCCGAGGACCGAGGTCTGGTTCATCAGGCGCAGCGCATGGGTCTGACCCTCGCTCTGACGCAGGATCTGCATGAAGCAAGCGCGGTTCACCGGGTCGCGGCGGAAAGCGCCGTTCATGAGGTTGCGCGCGTTGTAAAGCGCGCGCAGCGTGCGCGCCGACAAGCCCTTCAGGCCCCCCTGCTGGTAGACGAGAAAAGTCTCCAGGATCGCGTGCGGATCGCGCTTGTACAGATCGTCGCTGGCCACCTCGAGCATGCCGCCGCGGTCGAAGAAGCGCACGTCCTGCTGGCTCGCCGCGGGCTGTGCGTGGCCGTCGCCCGAGGGCAACGCCTCGGCGTGGGGGCGGCCCCGCGCCGACTCGATCGGCCGCATCGGCAGCGCCTCGCTGCCGAGGATGCGCTCCTCGATGTTGAGCAGCAGGATCTGGTTCAACTGGACTACCGCCTTCGCGGCCCAGTAGTAGCGCCGCATCAGCAGTTCCGACACGCGCTGGCCGCGCTTGGCCCGGTAGCCGAAGCTCTCGGCCACCGCGGTCTGCAGGTCGAACACGAGCCGGTCCTCGCGCCGCCCCGCCAGCGAATGCAGTCGCGCGCGGATCATCTTCAGCACGCCTTCGTTGCGCTGCAGTTGCTTGACCTCGAACGCGGTGACCAGCCCCTTGGCGGCGAGCTCGGCCCAGGTGCGACCCAGTCCCGCCGCGCGCGCCACCCAGATCAGGATCTGCAGGTCGCGCAGGCCGCCCGGGCTTTCCTTGCAGTTGGGTTCGAGCGCGTACGGCGTGTCCTCGTACTTGGTGTGGCGCTGCCGCATCTCCAGCGTCTTGGCGCGCAGGAAGGTGCGCGCATCCATGTCCTGCGCGAGGCGCTGGCGCAGCGCGACGAACAGCTTGCGTGCGCCGGTGACATGGCGGCTTTCGAGCAATGCGGTCTGCACCGTGACGTCGCGGGCGGCCTCGGCGGCGCACTGCTCGATCGTGCGCACCGACGAGCCGATCTCCAGCCCGATGTCCCAGCACGCGGTGATGAAGCGCTCGAGCGTGGGCCGCACCGATTCGGCGTCGGCGTCCTCGGGTAGCAGCACCAGCACGTCGACATCCGAGTAGGGGAACAGTTCGGCGCGGCCATAGCCGCCGACGGCCACGAGCGCGGCGCCTGCAGGCATCAGGTTCGCGATCCACAGTTCGGTCAGCGTCGTGTCGGCCAGTCGCGCCAGTCCGCGCGTCAGCGCGACCGCGGCCTGCGCGCTCGGCCGCGCGGCGGCGAACGCCTCGAGCAGCGCATTCTTGTCGGCCGCGAGCTGCAGGCGCAGGCGCACGATGCCGCCTCCGGCGGGCGCCGCACCCTGCGCAAGGGCGGACATGGTTCGCTCAGGCCGCAACGGCCACCGGCGTGCCGTAGCCGGCCGTCGCGAACGCCGGCGCGGGCGGGCTGCCTGCCGACACGGTCAGCACCTCGTAGCCTGTCTCGGAGACGACCACGGTGTGCTCCCACTGCGCGGACAACGAGCGGTCCTTCGTGACGATGGTCCAGCCGTCGTAGCTGCCGCCTTTGCGGTCCTCGCGGATGTCGCGCCGGCCGGCGTTGATCATCGGCTCGATCGTGAACACCATGCCGGGCACCAGTTCCTCGAGCGTGCCGGGGCGGCCATAGTGCAGGACCTGCGGCTCCTCGTGGAAGCGCTGGCCGATGCCGTGGCCGCAGAACTCGCGCACCACCGAGAATCCCGCGTTCTCCGCGAAGACCTGGATCGCGTGGCCGACATCGCCCAGTCGCGCACCCGGCTTGACCTTCACGATGCCCTTCCACATGGCCTCGAAGGTGAGGGCGCACAGGCGCCGGGCGGCGATGCTTCCTTCGCCGACGACGTACATGCGGCTGTTGTCGCCGTGCCAGCCGTCCCGCGTGATGACGGTGACGTCGATGTTGACGATGTCGCCGCCCTTCAGGACGCGAGGACTCGGGATGCCGTGGCAGACCTCGTGGTTGACCGACGTGCACAGCGACGCCGGGTAAGGCGGATAGCCGGGTGGCGAGTAGTTCAGCGTCGCCGGCGTCGTGCCCTGCACGTTGACCATGTAGTCGTGTGCGAGCTTGTCGATCTGCAGCGTCGTGATGCCCGGCCGGACGTGCGGCGTGAGGAAATCCAGCACTTCGGAGGCCAGGCGGCCTGCGATACGCATCGCGTCGATCTCGGCGGGTGATTTCAGGGTGATGCCCATCGCGGTGCGATTATCCCACCCCACCCTAAAATCCCAGCTTCCGCAGCCTGAACCCGCGCTGAATGCGGGCCCGATCCCCGCCCCATGACACACGCGCCAAAGCACTTGCTGTGTTTCGAGGGCGGCAATGCCCTTTCCTCGTTTCGTGCGCAAGGCTTGACCGCACGGCTGGCGCAGGGCTGCGCGCACATCGCGGGCGTCACGGCGCGGCATGTCCATTGGGTCTGGAGCGACGCGCCGCTGGACGGTGCCGCGCGCGACAAACTCGCAGCGCTGCTGACCTATGGCGACGCGGCACCGGCCGGCGAGGGCGCGCTCGTCGTGGTGATGCCGCGCCTGGGCACCGTATCGCCCTGGGCCAGCAAGGCCACCGACATCGCGCACAACTGCGGCCTGGCGATTCACCGCGTCGAACGCGTCACCGAGTTCCGCCTGCACACCCGCAGCGGCCTGCTCGGCAGCAAGGCCCTGTCGGCCGACGAGATGCACGCTGCGGCGTCCGTGCTGCACGACCGCATGACCGAGAGCGTGGCCTTCGAGCGCGACGCCGCGCGCCACCTGTTCGACCAGCGGCAGGCCGAGCCGATGGCGCACGTGGACGTGCTGGGCGCCGGCCGCGCGGCGCTGCTCAAGGCCAATCTCGACTTCGGCCTGGCGCTGTCGGACGACGAGGTCGACTACCTCGTCGAGGCCTTCCGCGGCCTCGGCCGCAACCCGACCGATGTCGAGTTGATGATGTTCGCACAGGCCAACAGCGAGCATTGCCGCCACAAGATCTTCAACGCCGAGTTCATCGTGGACGGCCAGCGCCAGCCGCTGTCGATGTTCGGCATGATCCGTCACACCGAGAAGAGTTCTCCGCAGCGCACGGTGATTGCCTACGCCGATAACGCGGCGGTGATGGAAGGCGGCCCGGTGGTGCGTTGGCTGCCGCAGGGCTTCACCAATGCGCCGGCCTACGGACCGCGCGAGGGCATCGCGCATGTGCTGATGAAGGTGGAGACGCACAACCACCCGACCGCGATCTCGCCGCACCCGGGGGCGTCCACGGGCGCTGGCGGCGAGATCCGCGACGAGGGCGCCACCGGCCGCGGCGCACGGCCCAAGGCGGGACTCACCGGCTTCTCGGTGAGCAACCTGCACCTGCCCGGCACGAGCGAGCCCTGGGAGTGCTCGCCCGTGGGCAAGCCCGGGCACATCGCGAGCGCGCTGCAGATCATGACCGAGGGGCCGCTGGGTGGTGCGGCGTTCAACAATGAGTTCGGGCGCGCGAACCTGGGCGGCTACTTCCGCGTCTTCGAGCAGGACGTCGCGGGCATTCGGCGCGGCTATCACAAGCCGATCATGATCGCCGGCGGCGTCGGCTCGATCGACGCCACGCAGACGGCCAAGATCGCCTTCCCCGCCGGCACGCTGCTGATCCAGCTCGGTGGCCCGGGCATGCGCATCGGCATGGGCGGCGGCGCCGCGAGCTCGATGGCCGCGGGCAGCAACACCGCGGCGCTGGACTTCGACAGCGTGCAGCGCGGCAACCCGGAGATCCAGCGCCGCGCGCAGGAGGTCGTCAACCACTGTTGGGCGCTCGGTGCGAACAACCCGATCCTCGCGATCCACGACGTCGGCGCGGGCGGCATCAGCAACGCCTTCCCGGAACTCGTCGACGGCGCGGGCAAGGGCGCGCGCTTCGATCTGTCCAAAGTGCCGCTCGAAGAAAGCGGCTTGGCCCCCAAGGAGATCTGGTGCAACGAGAGCCAGGAGCGCTACGTCATCGCGCTCGACCCGGACCTGTTGCCGCTGTTCGAACAGATGTGCGCGCGCGAGCGCTGCCCGTTCGCGGTGGTCGGTGTGGCCACCGACGCGCCGCGGCTCGTGCTGGCCGACCACGCCACGCAGGCCATCGACATGCCGATGGACGTGCTGCTGGGCAAGCCGCCGAAGACGCAGCGCGACGTCAAGCGCGTGCCGCGGGAGGGCAGACCGCTCGATCTGACCGGGGTCAAGCTCGAGCAGGTCGCCTTCGACGTGCTGCGCCACCCGACGGTGGCCAGCAAGCGCTTCCTCGTCACGATCGGCGACCGCACGGTGGGCGGCCTGAACCACCGCGATCAGATGGTGGGCCCCTGGCAGGTGCCGGTGGCCGACTGCGCGGTGACGCTGGCCGACTTCCAGGGCTTTCGCGGCGAGGCGATGGCCATGGGCGAGCGCAGCCCGCTGGCTTCGCTGGACGCCCCCGCCTCCGGCCGCATGGCGGTGGCCGAGGCCATCACCAACCTGCTCGCCGCGCCGCTCGAACTGTCGCGCGTCAAGCTGTCGTGCAACTGGATGGCTGCCTGTGGCGAACCGGGCGAGGACGCGGCGCTGTACGACACGGTGCACGCGGTGGGCATGCAGCTGTGCCCGGCGCTGGGCATCGGCGTGCCGGTGGGCAAGGATTCGTTGTCGATGAAGACCCGCTGGAGCGAGGGTGGCATCACCAAGCAAGTGACCGCGCCGGTCTCGCTGATCGTCAGCGCCTTCGCGACGCTCGAAGACGTGCGCGGCACGCTGACGCCGCAACTGCGTCCCGGCGACACCACGCTGATCGCGATCGACCTGGGTGCCGGCCGCATGCGCCTGGGCGGCTCCATGCTGGCGCAGGTGCTCGGCGCCTTCGGCCACGAGGTCCCTGATCTGGATGACCCGCAGCGGTTGAAGGCGCTGGTCGCGGCGATCAACATGCTGCGCGCCGAGGGCAAGCTGCTGGCCTACCACGACCGCAGCGACGGCGGCCTGTGGGCCGCGATCTGCGAGATGGCGTTCGCGGGCCACCGCGGCGTGAGCCTGAACGTCGACCTGCTCGTCACCGAGAGCGACGGCATCGCCGACAGCCGCGCCGAATACGGCGACTCGAAGAACTGGGCCTCGCAGGTCGGCGAGCGCCGAAACGAACGCACGCTGGCGGCGCTGTTCAACGAGGAGCTCGGTGCGGTGATCCAGGTTCGCACGGCTGAGCGCGACGCGGTGATGGCGGTGCTGCGCGCGCACGGCCTGTCCAAGTTTTCGCACACGATCGGCAAGCCCAACGACCGCGGCGTCGTCGAGGTCTGGCGCGACGCCCAGGCAACCTTCAGCGCGAGCCTGAGCGACCTGCACCAGGCCTGGGACGATGTCAGCTGGCGCATCGCGCGCCTGCGCGACAACCCTGCGTGCGCCGACGCCGAGCACGAGGCGGCCGGCCGTGCCGACGATCCCGGCCTGCACCTGCAGCTCACGTTCGATCCGCGCGACGCAGCGCCGGCCTTCGTGAAGCGGCCCAAGGTCGCGATCCTGCGCGAGCAGGGTGTCAACTCCCAGGTCGAGATGAGTTATGCGATGCACGCCGCCGGCTTCGACACGTTCGACGTGCACATGAGCGACCTGCAGGCCGGCCGCGCGCGCCTGGACCAGTTCGTCGGCTTCGTCGCCTGCGGCGGCTTCTCCTACGGCGACACGCTCGGTGCCGGCGAGGGCTGGGCGCGCTCGATCCTGTTCAACCCCAGGCTGGCCGAACAGTTTGCGGCTTTCTTCGATCGCGACGACAGCTTTGCGCTGGGCGTGTGCAACGGCTGTCAGATGATGGCCGCACTTTCTCCGATCATCCCCGGCGCCAGCGACTGGCCGAAGTTCACGCGCAACCGCAGCGAGCAGTTCGAGGCACGCCTGTCGCTGGTGGAGGTGCTCGAGTCGCCGTCGATCTTCTTCACCGGCATGGCCGGCAGCCGCATCCCGATCGCGGTGGCGCATGGCGAGGGCTACGCCGACTTCTCGCAGCGCGGCGATGCGAAGTCGGTCCGGCGCGCGTTGCGCTTCGTCGACCACCACGGGCAGGCGACCGAAGCCTACCCGGCCAACCCCAATGGCAGCCCCGAGGGGCTCGCCGCCGTCACCACGGCCAGCGGCCGCTTCACCGTGCTGATGCCGCACCCCGAGCGCGTGTTCCGCAACATCCAGATGAGCTGGACGGCGGGCGAGCTCGCGGAACCGAGCCCGTGGATGCGCATGTTCCACAACGCGCGGCGCTGGCTGGCCTGAGGCAGCCCCCACCCCCCGCGATTCGAAGCGCGCCACCCTCGTGCATTCCCGGAGCGGTGGCCGACCGCACGGTCGCCCCGGCGCGGGCCGAACGCCCACCCGGCGCTGGAATTGACCCCGGACCACGGTGCTTTTCCGGCGATCGGGCGCACGCGAGTGGGCCAAGACTGCACGGGCCGGAATCCGATCTCGCCCGCGACCATGATTGCACCTGCCCTCCCTCTGAACGAAGCCACGCGCATCGAGACGTTGCACGCGCTGGACATCCTCGACACCGCGCCCGAGGAGCGCTTCGATCGACTCACGCGCCTGGCCAAGCGGCTGTTCAACGTGCCGATTGCACTGGTCAGCCTGGTCGACACGAACCGCCAGTGGTTCAAGTCCTGCGTCGGCCTGGATGCCACCGAAACCCCGCGCGAGGTCTCCTTCTGCGGTCACGCGATCCTCAGCGACCGCACTTTCGTCGTCCCGGACGCGGCGCTCGACGAGCGGTTCCGCGACAACCCGCTGGTAGTCGGCAGCCCGCACATCCGCTTCTACGTCGGCTGCCCGCTGCGCATGTCCAACGGCAGCACCCTGGGCACGCTGTGCCTGATCGATGTCGAGCCGCGTTCGATGGGCGCGGACGACCTGCACCTGCTGCGCGACCTTGCAGGCATGGTCGAACAGGAGCTCGGCGCCGTGCAGCTGGCGACGATGGACGAGCTGACCCTGCTGTCCAACCGCCGCGGCTTTCTCTTGCTCGCGCAGCACACGTTGAGCCTGTGTCGCCGGGTCGACACGCCGGCCTCGCTGCTGTTCCTCGACCTGGACCGGTTCAAGCAGATCAACGATCGCTTCGGCCACGCAGAGGGGGACCGCGCCCTGCGCGATTTCGCCTCGCTGCTCAAGACCACGTTCCGCGACTCCGACGTGGTGGCTCGCCTTGGCGGCGACGAGTTCGCCGTGTTGCTGACCAAAGTGTCGCAGCCGCACGGCGCCGAAGCGCTGGCCCGCCTGCAGCACGCCGTCGAGGCGCACAACCGGGGCAGCGAACGCGGCTACGAGCTCATGTTCAGCGTCGGCCAGCTCGCATACGACCCGTCGCGCCACTGGTCCGTCGAGCTGCTGTTGCAGGACGCCGATGCGCTGATGTACGAGCGCAAGCGCGCGCGCCGCACCGCGGCCTGAGGCACGGGCGGCACGCCCGTGCACGGCGGCTCATTCGCCCGTGCCGAGCACGATGGCCTGCTTGCGCGTGCTGCCGTTGCGCCAGACGGTGAACGTCACGTTGTCGCCGGGCTGGTGCTTCTCCAGCGCAGCCAGCATGTCGTCGAGGTCACCCACCGGCTCGTCGTTGATCGCCGTGATGACGTCGCCGGGAACCACGTCGCCACGGTCGCCGCGGCGGAAGGCCTGCAGGCCAGCGCGCGCGGCCGGCGTGCCGTTGCCCACCTGCACGATGGCCACGCCGCGCGGCAGCTTGAGTGCCCGCGTGAGCTCGGGAGGACCGGCGGTGACGCCGATGGCCGGCCGCACGAAGCGACCATCGCGGATGACGCGCGGCACGATGCGATTGACTTCGTCCACGGGGATGGCAAAGCCGATGCCCGCCGAAGCGCCGCTCGGGCTCGCGATCTGCGTGTTCACGCCGATCAGCCGGCCGGCCGAATCGAGCAGCGGACCCCCTGAGTTGCCCGGGTTGATGGCCGCGTCGGTCTGCACCACGCCGCGGATCGTGCGGCCGTTGAACGACTCGATCTCGCGGTTCAGTGCGCTGACGATGCCGGTGGTCAGCGTCTGGTCCAGCCCGAACGGATTGCCGATCGCGTAGACGCGCTGGCCCACCAGCAGTTCGCGGCTGCTGCCGATCGCGATCGGAGGCAGCTTGGCCTTGGGTGCGTCGATCTTCAGTACCGCGAGGTCGCGATCGGGAAACGCGCCGACCAGCCTGGCGTCGAAAGTGCTCTGGTCGGCCAGCGTGACCTTCGCGCCGGTGCCACCCTGGATGACGTGGAAATTGGTGACGATGTGGCCACTGTCGTCCCAGACGAAGCCGCTGCCGGTGCCGCGCGGCACCTGCATCACGTTCATCGAGAACAGGTCGCGCTGGGTTGCCAGCGTGGTGATGTGCACCACCGAGGGCGACGTGCGTTTGAACAGATCGATGTTCGCCTGCTCGTCCGGCGCGAGGGCGCCGCGCGGCGTGACGGCGCGCGGTGGCGCGGGCTCGCTGGCGGTGCGGCCGTCCACGGCCATGTGCACGGTGAGCAGGCCGGCGGCCACCGCGGCGGCGGCCGCGGCGGCGCGGAACAAGGGGGTCGCGTTCATTCGGTTCTCGTGGCGGATGGTCGTGGGGTGCGGCGCGGCCGCTCTGTCGCGCGCCAGGCCGAAGGTATGTCCGAAGGCGCCAGGTGCAAGGGTCGGGCCGCCGCGAAGTGGGCCAGCAGCACGTCCACAACGGTGCGCACCCGCGCCGACAGGAACTGCCGGTGCGGATAGTGCAGCACGATCTCTCGCTCGCCCGGGTCGTGCACGCCGGCCAGCACGAGGCGCAGGCGTCCGGCTTGCAGGTGCGGCAGGACGTGCCACAGGCCGGTCTGGCAGATGCCGTGGCCGGCCAGCGCCAGGTCGACCAGCGCCTCGGGGTCGCTTGCCAGGACGCGCGCCGGCGGCACGAAGTCGAGGTGACCGCGCCCGGCGGGCTTGCGCAGCCGCCAGGCACTGACCGTGCCGGAGGCGTGCCGCACCGCGAGCAGCCGGTGCGCGACGAGGTCCGGCGCACCCAGGGGTACGCCGTGGCGGCGCAGGTAGTCGGTCGATGCGACCAGCACCACCGGCAGGCGTGCCACGCGACGCGCCACCAGGCTGGAGTCGACGATGACGCCGCCGCGCACACCGATGTCGAAGCCTTCGGCCACCAGGTCGACCGACCGGTTGTCGAGACTGACCTCGACCTCGAGCTGCGGGTGATGCTCGGTCAGCGTGGCTGCCAGCGGCAGCACGAAGTGGCGCCCGAACGCGACGCCCACCGAGATGCGCACACGCCCGCTCACGCTGCCGCCGGCACGCGAGACGGCGCTCACCGCCTCGTCCAGGCCGCGCAGCGCATCGCGTGCGCGCTCGGCGAAGGCCGCGCCTTCTGCCGTCAGCGTGAGGCGACGCGTCGTGCGATTGAACAGCCTCACGCCGACCTGCGACTCGAGCTTCATCACGTTCTTGCTCACTGCGGCGGGCGTCAGATCCAGGCGCCGCGCCGCCGCAGTGAAGCTGCCGCCAGCCGCGGATTCGACGAACGCCACCAGGCCTTGGAGGTTCCTCACCACATTCAACTCATAGTTGAGAATGTAGTGAGATTCTATGTCTGGTATTCGAGATCCGCAGGACCTAGAGTGCAGCCCGTCGCAACCCCGTTTCTATCGAGACCGACATGGCACGCAACCGCATCGTCGCCACCGGCGCTTCAGGCCGCATCGGCCGCTCGCCGGGCTCCGAACTCAAGGCGCAAGGCGCCGAGTTCGTGGCCCAGAATGCCGTGGCTTGGTGCTGAACGTCGACATCGACCTCCAAAGGAGCAACCAATGAAGATCGGCATCCTCGGTTCCGGCGGCGTAGCCACCACGCTGGCCGCCGGTTTCCTCGCACACGGCCACGAGGTCATGCTCGGCACGCGCGAGCCGGCCAAGCTCGGTGCCTGGCGCGCCTCGCATCCCAATGCGCAGGTCGGCAGCGTGGCCGAGGCGGCCGCGTTCGGCCAGATTGCCGTGCTCGCGGCCAAGGGCACGGCGGCCGATGCGGTGCTCCGCAGTGCCGGCCGCTCGCTCGACGGCAAGGTCGTCATTGACACCACCAACCCGATCGCCGATGCGCCACCGGTGCAGGGGGTCTTGCAGTTCTTCACCGGCCCGAACGAATCGCTGCTCGAGCGACTGCAGCAGTCGCACCCGACGCTGCGCCTGGTCAAGGCCTTCAGCTCGGTCGGCCAGGGGCTGATGGTCCATCCGCAATTGGCGGGTGGACGCCCGTCGATGTTCATTGCCGGGGACGACGCGGCCGCCAAGGCCGAGGTGACGCGCCTGCTCGACGCGTTCGGCTGGGACAGCGAGGACATGGGCGGCGCGGTCGCGGCGCGCGCGATCGAACCGCTGTGCATGTTGTGGTGCATCCCCGGTTTCGCCCGCAACGACTGGACACACGCTTTCAAGATGCTGCGCCCCGCCTGAGGCCCCAGCACGCGGCAGGCCTGCGAAAATACAGGCCATGTCGACGACCACCCAGCAAGTCACCCCCGAGCTGCGCCAGTGGATCGTTTCGCAGGCGCAGGCGGGCCATCAGCCCGACGCGGTACTGGCCGCGATGAAGGCCTCCGGCTGGCAAGAGGACGTTGCGATCCAGGCGATGGAGGACACGCTGACTGGCTTCCTGGCCGATCAGGCCAAGGCGGCCGGCCTGCCGCCGCCGGTGCCCGTTCCCGAGCCCGACGTGGCCGATTCGCCGGTGTGGCTCGACGGCGGCGACCGGCGCGTGCAGGTGCTGCTGGCGATGCGCAACCCGCGCGTGATCGTGTTCGGTGGCCTGCTGGGCGACGACGAGTGCGATGCCTTGGTCGAGCTGGCTCGGCCGCGGCTTTCCCGCTCGGAGACGGTGCAGACCGATACCGGCGGCAGCGAGGTCAACTCCGCCCGCACCAGCTCAGGCATGTTCTTCCAGCGCGAGGAAAACCCAGTGTGCGCGCGCATCGAGCAACGCATCGCCAGGATCGTGAACTGGCCACTCGAAAACGGCGAGGGCCTGCAGGTCCTGCACTACACGCCGGGCGCCGAGTACCAGCCGCACCACGACTACTTCGACCCGGCGAAGTCGGGCACGCCGACGATCGTTGCGCGCGGCGGCCAGCGCGTGGGCACGCTCGTGATGTACCTCAACAGCCCGGAAAAGGGCGGTGGCACCGTGTTCCCGGACGTGGCGCTGGAGGTATCCCCGGTCAAGGGCAACGCGGTGTTCTTCAGCTACGACCGGCCGCACCCGGTGACCCGCACGCTGCACGGCGGCACGCCGGTGATCGCCGGCGAAAAGTGGGTGGCGACGAAATGGCTGCGTGAAGGCCGCTTCGTCTAGGAGCTCGGGCGGCAGAGCAAAGGCCCGCCCCGGCGCAGGCCCCGGTTCCTGCCTCCCGGCCTCCCGGGCCACGGTCAACCCGAATGGCCGGGTTTCCGTTAGGGCCTCTGAGCGCTGTTGCTCTAACACTCAATTGTCAAACCCTATGAACAAGCTCCTGACCGCCCTGGCCGCCATCGCATTCGTCGGTGCTGCCACCGCGCAGACCGCCGCGCCGGCGACCCCGGCCGCTCCGGCTGCCACCGCCGCCCCGGCTGCTCCGGCCGCCGCCAAGCCGGCCGCGCCCGCCGCTGCCGAAATGAAGAAGGAAGCCGCCAAGCCCGAAGCGAAGGCGACCGCCGAGAAGAAGCCGGCAAAGAAGCTGGCGTCGAAGAAGTCGGGCGCCAAGAAGGCCGGCGAAAAGAAGATGGAAGAGAAGAAGTCGTAAATCCTGCGACGACCAGATCGACCCGGCGGTTGCCGGTGTGCGACGTCAAACCCGGCTGCGGCCGGGTTTTTCATTTGGGGCCGCGTCCCGCCGGCGGCAGCGAACGGTTGGCCACGATGCGCGCCCACTTGCGTTGCTCCCAGCTCTGCGGTCCCTCCAGCGGCCAACCCTCGACGGTGGCGGCCAGCTCCTCGATCGGCAGCCGCAGGTAGCCTGGCTTGTGGCGGCGCAACGGCCAGACGCCGCCCCTGAGCGGTCTCGGAAGCTGCGCCCGCGCGGCGTTGGCCCAGTAGACGCAGGGCCGCTGCATCCAGAAGCCCTGTCGTTCGAAGTGCACACGACCTGTGATGCCGCTTTCGGGCGGGAAGATCAGGTGCTCGGTCGCGGTCTCGACGAGCGCGAAGGCGAGGTCGCTGGGCGAGTCGGTGCCTTCGCACACCAGGATCACGCGATGGATCTCGCGCGCGGCCAGTCGGTCGATCACGCGGTCGCCATCGAGCACGAGCAGGTCGTCGCCCTCCCAGCGGGTGGACAGCAGCGACGGTGCCGGAGATCGGGCCATGAAGCCCAGGCTAGCGATGCCCACGGCCGGCAGTTGTGAGCAGGCACAACAGTGTGAAAGCGCTGTGAGCGCGAGCGCGAGCGCGTGGGCGGGTGCGCCGCGGCTTCGTCAGCGCAGCAGCACCAGCGCACGCACCAGGCCATGGTCGCTCTTCGCGCGGTCGCGCCCTTCGTGCAGGTGGTCGTTGAAGTACTCGACACGGCGCAGGTCGCCCTTGGCGAACTTGCTCGACGCGACGAATTCCTCCGAGACCCAGATCTGGTCGAGCACCTCGGGCCATCCCTGGTGCACGTGCGAATAGGCCACGTCGCGCCGGATCGACGGATCGGTCTGCACGTCGGGCGCGTGGAACAGCGCGGTGTCGCGCGCTGCGCGGTCGAAGGCGATCGACTGCGCGGCCGCGACGATCTGCGTCGTCACCGCATTCGGGCCGTCGTTGAGGTCGCCCATCAGCACCAGCGGCTCGCGTGTGCGCGCCAGGCGCTGGACCACGAGCACGCGAAGCGCCGCGGTCTCGGCCGCGCGCATCACGAGCGAACGCAGCTGCGCCCGTGCGAGGATCGCGGGATCGTCGCGGTCCTCGAGCGCATTGCCCGCGGCGTCCTGCAGGAACTTGGGGCGTTTGCTCTTCAGGTGTGCCACGAGCGCGCGCAGCGTGCCGCGTTCGCCGGGCAGCTCGATCAGGGCCTCGAGCACGGGGCGCTCGAAGGCGCGGTGCTCGCCCAGTTCGGGTACCGGCACGACCTGCGCCGGTGCGAAGGCCTGGTGCGACGTCATCTCGATGACGCGGCAGCGGCTGGCCAGCCCCACGCGCGGCGTGCCCTGCGCACCCTGCTCGGCACCAGGGGCGCTCACATGCGGGTAACGCAGGCCGCTGGCCGCGATCGCATCGTGCAGCGCCGCCTCGTCCCACACCTCCTGGAATGCGATCACGTCGGCATTCACGCGCCGCAGCATGCCGCCCAGCCATTCGACCTTGCGCTTGTACTCGTCGGCGTCGTACGGGTCCACGCTGTCGTAGAAGACGCGGCCCGGGCGCGCCAGGTTGAGCGTGTTGCAGGTGGCCAGCATCAGCGTGGCCGGGGTCTGCTGCGCGTCGGGCGCGTCGGTGTTCATGCGGCCAGTGTGGCCAGGCCCGGCCCCCACAGCAAGGCCAGCCACGCCGCGACGAGCGACGCCGCGAGCACCGACACCACAGCCAGTGCGTAGCGCGCGCCGCCGGCCAGCGCGGCGACGACGCCGCGGCTGGCGGTGTTGACACCGATCGCGATCAGCACCGCGCGCAACACGTCGTCGGCCGACAGCGTGCCGGCACCGTGCATCGCCAGGCCGGCGGCGATCGGGGCGTGTGCGTCGGCCAGCGCGGCCAGTGCGGTGCCGACCCACAGGCCGCCGGCGCCGAAGTGCGTGCGTGCCCAGGACACTGCGGCGGCTACCGCGATCAGCAGCGTGCCCACGAGCAGCGCTTCGCGCAGTCGCAGCGGCCGTTGCTCGACGGGCCGCTGTTCGTGCGTCGACGCGGCACCCGCTGAGCGCGACAGCCACAGGCCGCCCGCGGTGGCAACCAGCGCGCCGGCGGCGGCCGGCGGCAGCAGCGTGGTCCACAGCGAGGGGCTGGCGACGGCGCAGATCGCCAGTGCTTGCACCCAGGTGGCCGTCCCGGACAGCGCGGCGGCACCGGCCAGTGCGTGGCGCGGCGCGGGCAGCGATTCGCCACGCGATTGCGCGCCGAAGGTGGCAATCGTCGCGGTGCTCGAGACGAAGCCACCCAGCAGTCCCGACAGCGCGAGCGCCTGCCGGGGGCCGAGCAGGCGGCGCGCGACGTGCGCCACGGCCTGGATGGCCAGGATCAGCAGGACCAGTGTCGTGGCCTTGCGCGCGCTCAGGCCGCCGAGCCAGGGCAGCGGCTCGCTCGGTGCCAGCGGCACGATGACGAGCGCCAGGCCGGCCAGCACCAGCGCGTCGCGCAGCTCGAGTTCGCTCAGCCACTCGGTGGCGAAGCGGTGCATGTTCTCGCGCGCGGCGAGCAGCCCGCCCAACACGGCACCGCAGGCGGCGCCAAGTGCCGGCGATCTCACGCACTGCACGCCCACGAGGTAGCTCACCAGCAGCGCGACCTCGGTGGTCAGTCCCGGATCGTGCGACCCCGGCCCGCTGACGCGCCAGTAGGCCATCGCGGCCAATGCGACCACTCCAAGCGCCCCGACGGCCACGAGCGCGCCGGGCGCCACCGTCTGCGCCAGTGCACCGGCGACCGTGACGAGCGCGAACGTGCGCACCCCGGCCGCGGCGCGGCCCGGGCCGCGGCCCTTGCGGCGCTCGCGCTCGATGCCCACGAGCAGCCCGACCCCCAGCGCGACGAGCAGTCCGATCGCGGACTCGGGCACCGAGAGATCGTCCGTGGTCACGCCTCGACGGCCAGCGCGTGCGGCGGCACGCTCGCGTTCCAGCCCAGTTCGTTGCCGATGCGAAAGCGCAGCGCGTCGGTGGCCTCGGGATCGCCGTGCACCACGAAGCAGTGGCGTGGCGCGCGTTCGAAGCCGCGCAGCCACTGCATCAGCTCGTCGGCGTCGGCATGCCCCGAGAAGCCCTCGAGATGGCTGACCTCGGCACGCACCGGCACCATCTCGCCGAAGATCTTGACCTCACGCTCGCCGGCGATCAGTCGAGCTCCGCGCGTGCCCGCGACCTGGAAGCCCGGGAACACGATGTGATGGCGAGCGTCCGGCGCCATGACCTGCAGGTGGTGCAGCACGCGCCCGCCGGTGGCCATGCCGCTGGCCGAGATGATCACCGAGGGCATCCGGTTGCGCGCCAGGCGCTGCGACTGCGCGCCGGTCTCGATGAAGCGCACGCCCTCGGTCAGGCGCGACAGCTCGCGGGGGGCCACGCGCAGCAGCTTGCGGTGGCGCATCGTCACTTCCGTGGCCGCGATCGCCATCGGGCTGTCGAGGAACAGCGGCAGCGACGGCGGAATGTCGCCTGCGCGCTTGAGCCGCTGCAGCACCAGCAGCAGCGCCTGCGCACGGCCCACCGCGAAGGCAGGCAGCAGCACGCTGCCGCCACGCTGCACGGTTCGGCGGATGAGGTCACCCAGGTGCGCCTGCACGTCCTCCTTCGGGTGCAGCCGGTTGCCGTAGGTGGCTTCGACGATCAGCACGTCAGCGCGCGCCACACGCTCGGGTCCAGGCAGCAGCAGGTCGTCGGCGCGACCCAGGTCGCCCGAGAACACGATGCGCTCGCGCCCGGCCGCGAGCGCGACCGCGCAGGCGCCGAGCAGGTGACCCACCGGCGTGAGCGACACCTCCAGACGCCCGATGCGCGTGCCCTGGCCGGGAGCGAGGGGCACGATGCGCGTCATCGCGCGCGCCGCGTCCGCGCGGGTGTACAGCGGCAGCGCCTTGCCATGCCGCGAGGTGGTGTACTTGTTGGCGCGCCGCGCGTCTTCCTCCTGAAGGTGCGCGCTGTCGGCCAGCAGAACCGCCGCCAGGTCGCGTGTCGCCGGGCTTGCGAAGACCGGGCCACGAAAGCCCTGCCGCACGAGCACCGGCAGCCAGCCGCTGTGATCGAGATGCGCATGCGACAACACGACCGCGTCGATCGACGCGATCTCCAGCGGCAGCGCCTGCCAGTTGCGCTCGCGATGCAGCTTAAGACCCTGGAACAGCCCGCAATCGAGCAGGATGCGCGAGCCGCCGACCTCGATCAGGTGTTTCGAGCCGGTGACGCCGTCGGCGCCGCCATAGGAGGTGAGCTTCATGGGTGCGCGCCAGTGTGCAGCCGCTGTGGCGGGTTCGGGGGCATCATGGGGTTCGACCGAGCGCCTGCAGCGCGCCCGACTCGAGGACCTGCGTCGACAGGCCCTCGGTGCGAAGCGCGAGCCGCATCGCGCGTGCGACGACGGCCGCCTCGATCGGCCGCACCGAAGCCGGCAGCAGCGCGCCAAGCGGCGCCAGCAGCCCGAGCGTGATCTGCTCGCCCAGGCGGGTCGGCTGGCCCAGCGCCGCGCGCGCGCCGGCCAGCAGCGAGGGCCGCGCGATGACCAGGCGCTCGAAGCGCAGCGCGCGCAGCGCCGCTTCCATCTCGCCCTTCACGCGGTTGTAGAAGACCTTGGACTTCGGATCGGCGCCGAGCGCCGAGACCACCGCGCAGCGCTCGACACCGGCATCGCGCGCCGCGCGCGCGACGTTGACGACCGCGTCCAGATCCACTGCGCGAAACGCCGCCTTCGACCCGGCGACCTTGATCGTCGTGCCCAGCGCGATGTAGAGCTCGTCGGCGCGCGGCAGCCGACCGGGCTTGCCGAAGTCGATCACGTGCTGCGTCAGCCGGCGTGATGCGGGCAGGTCGCGAACCTCGCGGCGCAACAGCGCATGCACCCTGGCCCCGTCCTCGTCGAGCAGTTGCGCGAGCAGCGCGCGACCGACCAGGCCGCTGGCCCCGGCCAGCAGGGCCGTGGGGCGAGCGGCAGGCAATTCCGACGGGACCGCGACCATGCGCGGACTGTAGCCCCCGGCGCGAGCCCTCCTATGGCGTCAACAGGCCGCTGGATGCTCAGCGCTTGCCCTGGCTCAGTCGCGGACCACGCGACGGTGCGTGCGGACTGGCGGGTGAACGTCTCGCGGGCGCAGGCGCGCCGCCGCCGCGTTGACCCGCGTCGCGCTGGCTAGTGCCGCCGGGTCGGCCGCCGCGGCCGCCCCCACCGCCGCCGTTGCGGCGAGTGCCGCCCACGCCGATCGTCATGCGACCCAGCACGATCGGCTCGGGCTTCTCGTTGGCCAGGGGCTCGAAGCCGGGCACCGTTTCGCGCGCAATGCTGCGCTTGATCAGGCGTTCGATGTCGCGCAGGAAGATTTCCTCGTCCACGCAGGCCAGCGAGATCGCCTCGCCCTGCGAGCCGGCGCGCCCGGTACGGCCGATGCGGTGCACGTAGTCCTCGGGCACGTTGGGCAACTCGAAGTTCACGACGTGCGGCAACTGGTCGATGTCGATGCCGCGTGCGGCGATGTCGGTGGCCACCAGCACCGGCAGCTTGCCGGTCTTGAACTCGGCCAGCGCCTTGGTGCGCGCGGTCTGGCTCTTGTTGCCGTGGATCGCCATCGCGCCGATGCCCTGGTCGTTGAGCCAGTCCGCGAGGCGGTTGGCGCCATGCTTCATGCGCGTGAACACCAGCACCTGGTGCCAGTCGCCCTGCTTGATCAGGTGCGCCAGCAGTTCCTTCTTCTTGTCGCGCGCCACCGGGTGGACCTTCTGCGCGATCAGCTCGACCGTCGAGTTGCGGCGCGACACCTCGATCAATGCCGGCGCGTTGAGCAGCCTGTCGGCCAACACCTTGATCTCGTCGCTGAAGGTGGCCGAGAACAGCAGGCTCTGCTTCTTCGCCGGCACGATGGCCAGCACCTTCTTGATGTCGTGGATGAAGCCCATGTCGAGCATGCGGTCGGCCTCGTCGAGCACGAAGATCTCGAC
>Ga0209797_10000139_pt1 | contig 31779 bp, 29 predicted proteins | sample DOMMetBare3Fresh_2_FD_187472 | JGI IMG/M metagenome (GOLD analysis project Ga0209797, IMG submission 187472) | Wetland sediment microbial communities from St. Louis River estuary, USA, under dissolved organic matter induced mercury methylation -... | ecosystem: Environmental > Aquatic >... | reverse complement strand
CCTCGCCTGGCGGGACCGGTCATGAAGGGTGGCGTCATCGCCATCGACGGGCCGTCTGCGTCGGGCAAGTCGAGCACCGCGCGTGCCGTCGCCGAAGCACTGGGGTTCGCTCATTTGGACTCGGGCGCCTTGTATCGCGGCGTGACCCTGGTCGCGCTGCGCGAGGCGGCCAGGCGCGGGAGGCCCGACGAAGATCCCCTGGCTGTGCTCGATGCCGAGGCGATCCTGCGCGCCGCCGAGGATCGGGGGCTGATGTTGCAGCCGGACGGGGCGGGGTTCGCGGCCTATCTCGAGGGTGAGCCGGTGGACGGCGAGCTCAGGGGGTCCCGGGTCACCGCCTGCGTCTCCGCGGTGTCGGCGGTTCCGGTGGTCCGTGAGTGGATCAACACGCGGCTTCGCGCGATGGTGCGCGCCGGCCGGGACGTCGTCGTGGACGGGCGCGACATCGGGACGGTTGTCTTCCCCGACGCTGACCTCAAGATCTTTCTCACCGCCTCCCCCGAGGCCCGGGCCGGCCGCCGCATCAGCCAGCGCGGGATGGGCCTGGAGCCCTCGGGCCTCGAGGCGGAGGCCGCCGCGCTGGCCGCCCGCGATCACGCCGATTCGAGCCGGGTCGTGGCACCGCTCCGCGCGGCCGAGGATGCGGTCCTGGTCGATACCACCACCATGTCGTTCGCCGAGCAGGTCAGCCGCATCGTGGAGCTGGCCCGGCCGATCTTCGGCCGCGAGTAACTCCATCGGACCCCTTCGCACCGGCTTACCCACCACCAACTCCTTGTCCCACCTTGCGTTGACGCCGGATTCGGATTATTCTGGAAGGCTTCCTCCCACGGCACCTCCGCCGGGGGCGGTCTCATCACCTTCTCCCGCGGCCCGGTTGGCGCGGTAGCACAAAGGACGGCCAGCCCCGCATGCTCGACCAACTCCAACCCTCGACCAACCAGTTCACCTCGCCCACGGGTCTCCGCGTCCGCGAGGACCTCTACGACGAAGACTACTCCGACGCGGACTACGAGCAGATGCTCTCGATGTATGAGGGCACCATGGCGCAGATCGTCGAGGGCGAGATCGTCAAGTCCAAGGTCCTCCGCGTCACCGACAACGCCGTCATCCTCGACGTCGGCTTCAAGTCGGAGGGCTCGGTTCCCCTCGACGAGTTCAAGGACCCCCAGTCGCTGAAGGAAGGCGATGAGGTCGAGGTCTTCCTCGAGCATCTGGAGGACCAAGATGGCGCGGTCGTCCTCTCGAAGAAGAAGGCCGACTTCATGCGGGTCTGGGAAAAGATCCGCTTGGCGCACGAGAGCGACCAGCCGGTCGAAGGCACCCTCGTCAAGAAGATCAAGGGCGGCGTCGTGGTGAACCTGATGGGCGTGGACGCCTTCCTCCCCGGCAGCCAGATCGCGCTGCGCCGGGTGCCGAACATCGACGAGCTCCTGGGGCAGACCTACGAGTTCAAGATCATCAAGCTGAACAAGCGCCGGCGGAACATCGTGGTGAGCCGCCGCGTCATCCTCGAGAACGAGCGCGCCCACAAGCGCGAGCACCTGATGAAGGAGCTCGCCGTCGGTCAGGTGCGGAAGGGTGTGGTCAAGAACATCACCGACTTCGGCGCCTTCATCGATCTGGGCGGCGTGGACGGCCTGCTCCACATCACCGATATGTCCTACGGCCGGGTCTCGCACCCGACCGAGATGGTCGCGATCGGCAAGGAAGTCGAGGTCAAGATCCTCGACATCGATTGGCAGCGCGAGCGCATCAGCCTCGGCATGAAGCAGCTGCAGTCGTACCCCTGGCAGAACGTGGCCGCCAAGTACCCGGTCGGCACGCGGGTGCAGGGCAAGGTCGTCTCCATCACCAACTACGGCGCATTCGTGGAGATCGAGCCCGGCATCGAGGGCCTGGTCCACATCTCCGAGATGAGCTGGACCCGGAACGTGCGGCACCCGTCCAAGATCGTCAGCATCGGCGAGACGATCGAGGCCGTCGTGCTCAAGGTGGACGAGGCGGAGGAGAAGATCTCGCTCGGCATGAAGCAGACCGAGCAGGATCCCTGGATGGTGCTGCCGCTCAAGTATCCGGTGGGTACCCGGATCCAGGGCAAGGTCCGGAACCTCACCAGCTTCGGCGCCTTCGTCGAGATCGAGCCGGGCATCGACGGCCTGATCCACATCTCCGACATGTCCTGGACCAAGCGGGTCCAGCACCCGTCCGAGGTGGTCAAGAAGGGCGACGCCGTGGACGTCGTGATCCTCAACATCGACGGGGAGAACAAGCGGATCTCCCTCGGCCTCAAGCAGGCGGAAGAGGATCCCTGGCTCCGGATCGGGGAGACCTATCCGATCGGCATGGAGCTCCGCGGCCGCTCGGTGCGCCTGATGGACAAGGGCGTCGTCGTGGACCTCGGCAACGACATCGAGGGCTTCGTCCCGATGTCGCAGTTGGGCGTGGCCAACATCGAGAACCCGGGCGATGCCGTGAAGGAAGGCCAGGCGCTCGACCTCAAGGTGCTCGAGGTGGATCCGATCCATCACCGCATTGTGCTCGCGGTGGTCGGCTATCCGGACGAGCCGATCATCCCGCCGGTCAAGCCGGTGTACGAGGAGAGCAAGGCGGAGTAGCGCCGAGGCGCGACAGGCGAGAACGGGTCCCCGTATCGAAGCTCGCAGTCTCATGCGTCCGAGATCGAGACGGCTTGGGTACCCCCGGCCGCGGTCGAACTCCGGTAGCCGCCGTTCGCGGCCCTCCCGTCGTCCCAACCTCATCCCTGGCGGAGGAGTCCATGCGGTCGACCCTCGTCGGCTTCGTCACCACGGCGTTCGCCGTCTCGCTGGCCGGGTGCGGAGGTGAGAAGCCCGCTCCCCAGCCCGCCGACGCGCTGTCCCAGCTGACCCGGGCGGCCAACGAAATGGCCGCGCAGGCCAAGCAACTCGCCGGCGACAGCACCGGCGGCGCGCAACGCACGCCGGTGCCCCCGGTGAGCTACAAGGTGCTGCTGGGTTATCTCCCGCCGAGTCTGGACGACATGACGGCCCAGGAGCCTGAGGGCGAGACCACCAGCGCCGGGCAATGGCAGTATTCCCAGGCCAAGGTCGTGTTCCGCTCGACGGACGGCAGCCGGAGCGCCCACGTGGGCGTCTTCGACTACGCGCACATCCCCATGCTCTACCTTCCCTATCAGATGATGCTGCGGATGAAAGTGAGCCGGGAGAGCACGAAGGGCTACGAGCGGACAGTCGAGGTGAAGGGCTTCCCGGCGTTCGAGAAATGGGACAAGGGCACGGGTGAGAGCGAGATCTCGGTCATGGTTGGCGACCGCTTCGTGGTCACGACCAGCACACGGGGCTCCGGCGAGGGGTCCGCCCGGAAGATCGTCGAGGGCATCGATCTCAAGGACCTGGCCAAACAGAGCCCGAGCTGACCCGAGCCTTCTCCGGCGCACGGGGTTCGCCTATCTTCCCGCCGCCATGCCCGACCCTCGGCAGCTGCTCGACCAACTCCACCACCGACAGGCGCTCGCCGAACAGGGCGGGGGCGCCGCCCGCGTCGCCCAGCAGCACCAGAAGGGCAAGCTCACCGCCCGCGAGCGGCTCGACCTGCTGCTCGATGAGGGCAGCTTCGTCGAGCTCGATCGGTTCGTCACCCACCGCTCGACCGCCTTCGGGCTCGATCAGCAGGTCTTCCCCGGTGACGGCGTGGTCACCGGGTCCGGCCGGATCGACGGGCGCCTGGTCTACGTCTTCGCCCAGGACTTCACCGTGTTCGGCGGATCGCTGTCCGAGGCCCACGCGGAGAAGATCTGCAAGGTGATGGACCTCGCCCTCCGGAACGGCGCGCCCGTCATCGGCGTCAACGATTCGGGCGGTGCCCGGATCCAGGAGGGGGTAGCGTCGCTGGGCGGCTACGCGGACATCTTTCTCCGCAACACGCTCGCCTCGGGCGTGGTCCCGCAGATCTCGGCCGTTCTCGGCCCGTGCGCCGGCGGCGCCGTGTACAGCCCTGCCATCACCGACTTCATCTTCATGGTCCGGGGCGTGAGCTTCATGTTCGTCACCGGACCCAACGTGGTGAAGACGGTGACGCACGAGGAGGTGAGCTTCGACGAGCTTGGTGGAGCCGACGTGCACGGCGGGGCCTCGGGCGTCTCCCACTTCGTGCACGACTCCGAGCCCGAGTGCCTCCAGGCCATCCGCGAGCTCGTGGGCTTCCTGCCGCTCAACAACCTCGATGAGCCGCCGGTCCGGCCGACCGACGATCCCGTCGACCGCCGCGACGAAGCGCTGCTCGACCTGATCCCCGATGCGTCGAGCAAGCCCTACGACATGCATGGTGCCATCGGCCGGGTAGTGGACGACGGCCGGTTCCTGGAGGTCCAGCGCGGCTACGCGGACAACATCATCGTGGGGTTCGCCCGGCTGGGCGGCCGGCCGGTGGGCGTGGTGGCCAACCAGCCCGCGGTGCTGGCGGGCGTGCTCGACATCAACGCGTCGCTCAAGGCCGCGCGGTTCATCCGCTTCTGTGACTGCTTCAATCTGCCGCTCGTCACCTTCGTGGACGTGCCGGGGTTCCTCCCCGGCGTGGCACAGGAGCACGGCGGGATCATCAAGCACGGCGCCAAGCTGCTATTCGCGTACTGCGAGGCGACGGTGCCGAAGCTCACGGTCATCACCCGGAAGGCGTACGGCGGGGCCTACGACGTCATGAGCTCGAAGCACATCCGGGGCGACGTGAACCTGGCCTGGCCCTCGGCCGAGATCGCGGTGATGGGCCCGAAGGGGGCGGTGGAGATCTTGTTCAAGGACGAGATCGCGAAGGCCCCGGACCCGGCGGCCGCGACGGCCCGGCTGATCGACGAGTACACCGAGCAGTTCGCGCATCCCTACGCGGCGGCGGCCCGAGGCTATATCGATGACGTCATCGATCCGCGAGACACCCGGCCACGCCTGATCGACGCGCTGCGGACGCTGCGGGCCAAACGCGATCGGAATCCCGCCAAGAAGCACGGGAACATCCCCTTGTAATGGGGGACGGGGACGTACTAGCGAACTTCGAAGTCCTTTGGCATACTTGAGATACATGCACGCAGCTCCCCCCTTCGCGGTATCCCCCGACCGGTCGCTTCGCCGGCTGGTGGCCGCCGGCCTGCTCGGCATCTTGGTCGCAGGCGCCGGCGCGGCGAATGCCTCGGCCCAGGGCGCCATCGATCCCAACGTCGCCCCCCGGGCGGCCGCGCTCGAGCGCGAGGGCGAGCGGCCTATGGCCATCGACCTGCTGGGACGTTACCTCGCCACCGCTCCGGACGACGGACGGGCGTGGCTGCAGCTCGGACGGTTCTACCTGTTCGACGCCCGCGACTGGCACCTGCACGGCCATCACGGCGATCCCGACGGTGTGCTCTACCTCGATTTCGCCGCCACCGCGCTGGACCAGGCGGTCCGCCTGTCGGTCGATTCGGGAGTCGTCTTTCGCGGCGTGACCGAGGTGGATCGCGCGCTCGTGACGGTGGAAGACTCCGGGTGGGATGCGAGTCGATGGGCGCGCCCGCGGCCGGATCTCCCCGCCATGCCGCCGTTCATCGTCGAACTCGGCGCCAATCTCCTCACCTCGTGTCCGTCCGGAGGCGTGCTGCTCACCGGCAGCGACCTCGAGGCAGTGTCGGTCTGGTACGGCAGCCTGCAGCGCACCCCGCTCGACGTGCTTCCGATCCGCCCAGACCTCTACGCCACCGACTCCCTCTATCGCCAGCGCATGGCCGCGGCGATGGGCGTCGATCCCTCGCTGACGGTGCAGCGAGCCCTCGCAGCGGTCGCCTCGCGTCGCACGGTCTGCCTCAGTCCGACGACCGACGTGGCGGCCGCCCCAGCGCTCGCCTGGATGCCGTTCCGCATGGTGCGGTTGAGCCGGCCGGCGCCCGCCGGTCCCGATGCGCTCAGCATCGCCGAGCTGCTCAAGGCCGCCCGCCAGGATCGCTCGCCCTGGGTGCAGGACGTCCGCGTCGTCTACGACAGTGCCGCCCGCTACAACGCCCTCCTCTGCAGCAGCCTCCTGCTGTTCTTCGGAGACACGCCGCCCGCGGCATGCAGGCCCTAAACGGGGGGAGCGGAGCGGTCCGCTCCGTCCGCCCCGCCGGGTCCACCCTCTCCTTCGACGCATGAAAAGCGTCCTCATCGCCAATCGGGGCGAGATCGCCCTTCGCATCGTGCGCGCCTGCCACGAGGAAGGGCTGGAGGCGGTGGCGGTCTACTCGGCGGCGGACCGGTCGAGCCCGCATGTCCGGGCGGCCGATCGCGCCGTCGCCATCGGACCGGCCACGCCGTCGCAGAGCTACCTCGACATCGATCGCCTGGTCGAGGCCGCGCGCGAGGCGGGCGCCGACGCGGTGCACCCCGGCTACGGGTTCCTGGCCGAGCGCGCGGTCTTCGCCGAGGCGGTGGAGCGGGCCGGCCTCGTCTGGATCGGACCGCCGCCGGCGGCCATTCGCGCCATGGGCGACAAGACGGAAGCTCGGCGCCGGATGGCGCTCGCGGGGGTGCCCATCGTGCCCGGTGCCAGCGCGCCCGTGGACGAGCTCGGCCCTGCGCTCGGCCTCGCCCGCGAGGTGGGATACCCGGTGATGGTGAAAGCGGCGGCCGGCGGCGGGGGGAAAGGGATGCGGATCGTGCGTGCGCCGGAGGAACTGCCGGGCGCGCTCGAGAGCGCGGCGAGCGAGGCGCTCAGAGCGTTCGGCGACGCCAGCGTGTACCTCGAGAAATTCATCGAGCGCCCGCGGCACATCGAGATCCAGATCCTGGCCGACGATACCCGCACCATCCATCTCGGTGAACGCGAATGCTCCATTCAGCGGCGACACCAGAAGCTGGTGGAGGAGGCGCCGTCGATGGCGGTCGACGCCGACCTGCGCGAGTGGATGGGGGCCGCCGCGGTCTCGGCGGCCGAGGCAGTGGCGTATCGCGGGGCCGGCACCTGCGAATTCCTGCTCGCGCCCGACCGGTCCTTCTACTTCCTGGAGATGAACACCCGCATCCAGGTCGAGCACCCGGTGACCGAGCTTGTCTACGGGGTGGACTTGGTCCGGGAGCAACTCCGCATCGCCGCGGGCGAGCCGATGCGCGTCTCCGCCGGCTGGCTCCAACCGCGCGGCTGGGCGATCGAGTGCCGCATCACGAGCGAGGATCCCGCCCATGGCTTCCTTCCCAGCACCGGACGCATCGAGTATCTCCGCGTGCCCGGCGGTCCGGGAATCCGCTGGGATAGCGGGGTCGAGGTGGGCGACGAAGTCACGCTCCACTACGACTCGATGCTCGCCAAGCTGATCGTCTGGGCGCCCGACCGCGCGCAGGCGATCGTCCGAATGCGGCGCGCGCTCGACGAGCTCGCCGTGCTCGGCGTCGCCACCAACCAGGCCTTCCATCGCCGCCTGCTGGCCGATCCCGCCTTCCAGGACGGCGATATCGACATCCAGTTCCTCGACCGGCGCGCGGATCTGGTGCGGCCCGGGCCGCCGGCGGACGAGCTGCTCCAGCTCGCCGTCGCCGCGGCGCTCGCGGAAGACGAGGGGCGCCGCATGCGGCGGCCGGCGGTGGCCGCGGAGGGCCAGGCGAGTGACGCCTGGATGCTGCGTGCCCGCGGCGAAGGCCTCCGGTGAGCGCGGTGCGCATCCTCCGCCTGGCCGCGGGAGGCGACGGGGTCGGGAAGCTCGACGACGGCCGTGCCGTCTTCGTGGCACGCACTGCGCCGGGGGACCTTGTGGAGCTGACCGAACTCCGCTCGCACAAGCGGTTCGCCCGGGCTCGTGCGGGGCGCCTGCTCGAGCCGTCGCCCGACCGGGTGGAGCCGCGCTGTCCCCACTACCTGCGCGACGAGTGCGGCGGCTGCCAGCTCCAGCATGTGGCGCCGTCGGCCCAGCGCGAAGCCCGCCGCGGCTTCGTGGGCGACGCGCTGCGGCGGCTTGCCCGGCGGGACGTACCCGATCCGCCGCTCGTCCCCGCGGAGCGCGAGTTCGACTACCGGACCAAGCTCACGCTGGCCGCGAGCGTGGACGGCCGGGGGATCGGGCTCCACCGCTACCATCGGGCGGACCAGGTGTTCGACCTGGAATGGTGCCATATCACGGTCCCGGAACTGATGGGGCTGTGGCAGGCGCTCCGCCGGCTCCGCCCGCTCCTGCCGCCCCGGCTCGGATCCGTCGTGCTCCGGCGCGACCGGGAGGGCGGCTGCCATGTGCTGTTGCGGACGGCGGGCAGGGAAGCCTGGAGCGGCGCCCCCATGCTCCACGCGGAGCTTCGGCGGCACGCGGAGACCGCGACGATCTGGTGGCAGCCCGAGGCGGGTGCGCCGCGCGCCATGGCGGGAGCCGGAGAGGCGTACCCGGCGACGGTGTTCGAGCAAGTGCATCCGGCCATGGGCGACCGGGTCCGGGCGTACGCCATCGGCGCGCTCGGCCCAGTGAAGGGGCGGCACGTCTGGGATCTGTACGCCGGCATCGGCGAGACCACCGCCGCGCTCGCCCGCGCTGGCGCGTCGGTCGAGAGCGTCGAGGCCGACCGGCGCGCGGTCGCGGAGGCGGAGCGCCAGGGGCCGGCCGCGAGGCGCCACGCCGCCCGGGTCGAGCACGTGCTCGGCGACCTGCGCCCACCGGACCTCGTGATCACCAATCCTCCACGCACCGGCATGGACGCACGTGTGCCGGAGGCGCTGGAGCGGCTCCAGCCATCCCGGGTGATCTACGTCTCGTGCGACCCGGCGACCCTCGCTCGCGACCTCGAGCGGCTTCCGGGCTTCGGCTTGGCGGATGTGCGGGCATTCGATCTGTTCCCGCAGACGGCTCACGTCGAGACGGTGGCGGTCCTGGAGCGGGCCTCGTGAAGTACTTCGTGACCGTGCTGGGCCGCGAGGTCGAGGTCGAAGTGGATGGCGAGCGGGTCACCGTCGCCGGACGGGCCCGCGAAGCCAGCCTCCGCGTGGTGGCCGGCACGCCCGTCCGGCAGCTGCTGCTCGACGGGCGTTCAGAGGCGCTGGGCGTCGAATCGGCGGGCGGGGGCCGGTGGACGATTACCCGCCGGGGAGAGCGGTGCGAGATCGAAGTCGTGGACGAGCGGACGCGGCATATTCGCGGTCTGACCGGGGGCGGCGGCCGTGGGCGGGGCCCGGCCGTCATGAGGGCGCCGATGCCGGGTCTCGTGGTCCGGGTGCAGGTGGAGGTCGGCCAACAGGTGGCGTCCGGGGCCGGTGTGGTGGTGCTGGAGGCCATGAAGATGGAGAACGAGCTCCGGGCCTCGGCCCCGGGCGTCATACGGACAATTCGGGTCCGCGCAGGCGAAGCGGTCGAGAAGGGGCAGGTGCTCGTGGAGTTCGAGGCGGGCTCTTGACCCAAGTCGGTTTGTGCGTCTATCTTATGAGTCTGTTTCGGTTTGACCCTATTGAAGGCAGCTCACGACATGAAAACGTTCACCGCCACGCCGGACGACATCAGCCACGACTGGCACGTCGTCGACGCCGCGGGGGTGCCGCTCGGGCGGCTGGCCAGCGTGGTGGCCCAGCTCATCCGGGGCAAGCACAAGCCCACCTTCACCCCCCACATGGACGGGGGTGACTTCGTGGTCGTGATCAATGCCGACAAGGTGCGGCTCACGGGCCGAAAACTGGATAACAAGAAGTACTTCGGGCACACCGGGTACATGGGCCACGAAAGCTTCACGGCCGCCCGGGCCATGCTCGCCAAGCACCCGGACCGCGTCATCGAGAAAGCCGTCTTCGGCATGCTGCCCAAGACCTCGCTGGCCAAGCAGAAGCTGCGTGGGAAGCTCAAAGTCTACGCCGGCGCCGACCACCCGCACGCGGCCCAGCAGCCGAAGCCGTTCTCTGTCACTCCCTCGAAGGTGAGCGCATGACCGCAGCACCCGAGTTCCGCTGGCAGGCCGTGGGTCGCCGCAAGACCAGCGTGGCGCGCGTCTATCTGACCCCCGGCACCGGCAAGTGGGACGTCAACGGCCGCACGCTGGGTGACTACTTCCCCCGGCCGTCGCTGGTGCAGCACATTCAGCAGAGCTTCACCGCCACCGACACGCTCGGTGCCTTCGATGTGAAGGCGCACGTGGACGGAGGCGGGCAGGCGGGGCAGGCCGGCGCGCTCCGGCTCGCGATCGCCCGTGCGCTGGTGGAGGCCGACGGCCAGCATCGGACCAAGCTCCGGGCCGCCGGGCTCATGACCCGCGATCCGCGTGCGGTCGAGCGCAAGAAGCCGGGCCGGCCCGGCGCGCGCAAGCGGTTCCAGTTCAGCAAGCGGTAGTCGGACAGGCGGGCAGGGAAGCACCGGCGTCATCCTGAGCGAAGCGAAGGAGCCATGCCTCAGGCTCCGGCTCCTTCGCTTCGCTCAGGATGACGCCCGGACGAGGTTTCGAGGCACAGCACTATCTCGCACACCGCGGGATCCCGGCGTGGGTGCCCTTCGGGGAAATCGTCGGGAGATGAACGCGGTGGACGCCTAACCCCAACACAGATCGGACACGAACGCCCGCATGGCACAGCCCCAACTGCAGGACCTGCTCGAGGCCGGCGTCCACTTCGGCCACCAGACCCGCCGGTGGAACCCGAAGATGCGGCGCTTCATCTTCGCTGAGCGCTCGGGCATCTACATCATCGACCTCCAGAAGACCCTGCGGCAGATCCAGAAGGCCCAGGAGCTGCTGCGGAGCGTCGTGCTCAAGGGCGAGGGCGTCCTCTTCGTCTGCACCAAGAAGCAGCTCAAGGCCATCGTGCAGGCCGAGGCCGCCGGCAGCGGCGCCTTCTACGTCACGGAGCGGTGGCTGGGCGGCATGCTCACGAACTTCCAGACGATCAAGAAGCAGATCCGACGCCTGCGGGAGCTCGAGCAGGGCGCGGCCGAAGGCGACTTCGAGAACTACACCAAGAAGGAGAAGCTGCTGTTCGAGCGTGAGCGGGTGAAGCTGAGCCGCAACCTCGAAGGCATCAAGCTGATGGGGCGGCTCCCGGGTGCGCTCTTCATCGTGGACGCCAAGAAGGAGAAGATCGCAGTCGCCGAAGCCAACAAGCTGGGCATCCCGGTCGTGGCCATCGTAGACACCAACGCCGATCCGGACGTCATCACCGTGCCGATCCCGGGCAACGACGACGCCATCCGCTCGGTCTCCCTGATCACCGCCGCCCTGTCCGACGTGATCAAGGAATCACGCCAGCAGATGCCGATGCGCGAGGTCAGCGAGGATCTCGAGGCCGAGACCTACAGCACCGATGCCGGGGGCGAGGGCGAGAGCGAGGCGGACCGCAAGCGCCGCCGGCCCCGCCGGAAGCGGCGGCCGAAGCCGGAGGCCATCGCCGCTCGGCTCAAGACCGACGCGGACGGGACCGCCGAAGCCGCCGCGACGGGCGCGGCGGGCGAAGGCGGCGCGTAGGCCTGGCGGGTCGGAGATTCGGAGCATCCGCCGCTCCTGGCCCGTGCGGGCTGTGAGCGGCGGTTTTACTATTCACCCCTGACGGCATCCAGGTTGGAGACTATGGCAAGCGTGACGATTTCCCCGAAGGACGTGAGCGAGCTCCGCGGGCGCACCGGCGCCGGGATGATGGACTGCAAGCGGGCTCTGGAAGAGGCTGGCGGCGACATGGACAAGGCCGCGGAGATCCTGCGCAAGAAGGGGATCGCCAAGGCCGAGAAGCGGGCCGGTCGCACCGCCTCGCAGGGGCTCGTGGCGAGCTACATCCACCACAACGGTCAGGTGGGCGTCCTGCTCGAGCTCAACAGCGAGACCGACTTCGTCGCCCGCAACGAGGCGTTCCAGCAGCTGGCGCGCGATATCGCGCTGCACATCGCCTCGGCCGACCCGATCGGTGTGTCCGCCGAGGACATCCCCGCCGAGCTAGTTGCGCGCGAGCGGCGCATCGCCGAGGAGCAGGTGGCGGCCGAGGGCAAGCCCGAGGCGGTCCGCGCCAAGATCGTGGACGGCAAGGTCAAGAAATTCATCGCCGAGCGCACCCTGCTCGAGCAGCCCTACGTGCGCGACGACAAGAAGACCGTGGGCGATCTGGTGAAGGAGGCGGCGGGCAAGCTGGGCGAGGCGATCACCGTCCGGCGGTTCGCCCGGTTCCAGGTCGGAGCGGCCTGATGGCCCTCGCCTATACCCGCGCCCTGCTCAAGATCTCGGGCGAGGCGTTGGGTGGCGAGAAGGGGTCGAGCCTCGACTTCCACGTCGTGGAAGCGTTCGCGGAGGACATCAAGGCGGTGCACGCCCTCGGCGTGCGCCTGGCCCTGGTGGTGGGCGGCGGGAACATCATCCGCGGCGCCACCGCGAGCCGGGAGGGGCTCGACCGGGTCTGTGCCGACTATATGGGCATGCTGGCCACGGTCATCAACGCGCTGGCGCTGCAGGACGTGCTGGAGAAGATCGGCGTGGACACGCGGGTGATGACCGCCATCCGCATGGAGTCGGTGGCCGAACCGTATATCCGGCGCCGCGCCATCCGGCACCTGGAGAAGGGCCGGCTGATCATCTTCGCCGCCGGCACCGGTAACCCGTTCTTCTCCACGGACACTGCCGGCGTGCTTCGCGCGCTCGAAATCGAGGCGGAGGTGATCCTCAAGGCCACCAATGTGGACGGGATCTTCACCGGCGATCCGCACACCGATCCGGGGGCCACCTTCATTCCCGAGCTCACCTACCAGGAAGCGATCATCAAGAACTACGCTGTCATGGATGCCAACGCGTTTGGGCTGTGCAAGGCCAACCAGCTTCCCATCGTCGTCTTCAACATCAACCAGCCCGGAGCCATCTCCCGCGTGCTTAAGGGCGACCGGGTAGGGACTCTCGTCCGATGAGCACCATTCCCGAACTGACCAAGCACGCCCGCGAGCTGATGCACAAGGCGGTCGAGAATACCAAGCGCGAGTTCAGCGGCCTGCGGAGCGGCAAGGCGACCACCTCGCTGCTCGACATCGTGCGCGTAGAGGCGTACGGGAATCCGATGCCGCTCAACCAGGTCGCCATGGTGGCTGCCCCGGAGCCGCGGCTGCTCACCGTGCAGCCGTTCGACAAGGGGCTCACCCACGCCATCGAGAAGGCCATCCGCGACTCAGACCTCGGCCTGAACCCGGCCACCCAGGGCAACCTGATCCGGGTCCCGCTGCCGGCCCTGTCGGAGGAGCGGCGGAAGGAACTGGTGAAAGTCGTGCACAAGCTGGCCGAGGAAGGCCGCATCGCGGTTCGCCACGCGCGCACCGAGACGATGTCGAAGATCAAGAAGCTCGACAAGGTCTCCGAGGATGACAAGCTGCGCGCGGAGAAGGACGTCCAGAAACTCACCGACGAGCACATCAAGCAGATCGACGGCCTGATCCACGCGAAAGAGGCCGAGATCATGGAAGTCTGACGGGATGAGCGAGGATCTGCTTCAGCGGCTCAAGGTGCAAGGGTCCGTCCCGGCCCATGTCGCGATCATCATGGACGGCAACGGCCGCTGGGCGAAGGGCCGCGCGCTCCCGCGCCCGCTCGGCCACCACGCCGGCATGCGCGCGGTGCGCGAGGTGATCCAGGGCTGCCTGGACGCCGGCGTGGGTGTGCTCACCCTGTTCGCGTTCAGCCAGGAGAACTGGCAGCGGCCGGCGATCGAGATCGACGCGTTGATGAGCCTGCTCGAGGAGTACATCACGCGCGAGCTGGACAACCTCCGCGCCAAGAGCGTGGAGGTCCACGTGCTCGGCGAGGTGAGCCGGCTTGCGCCGGGCGCGCAGCAGGCCGTGGACCGGGTCATGGCCGAGACCGCCGGCGGCCGGGACCTCGCGCTCAACCTGTGCATCTCCTACAGCTCGCGCGCCGAGATCACGCGGGCCGCGCGCCAGCTGGCCGAAGACGTGGCGGCGGGCCGCCTCGAGGTGTCGGAGATCGGCGAGGACGCGCTGGCGCGCCGGCTCTACACCGCGCCGTGGCCCGACCCGGACCTGCTGATCCGCACGTCGGGCGAGATGCGGATCTCGAATTTCCTCCTGTGGCAGCTCGCCTACGCCGAACTCTACGTGACTCCCGTGCTCTGGCCGGACTTCACGCGGCGCCACCTGTTCGAGGCCATCCTGGAATTTCAGCGGCGCGACCGCAGGTTCGGACGCGTCTCGGTCTGATGGACGCGAATCTGGTCCGGCGGGTCGGGTTCGCCGCCGGCGCGATCCCGCTGGCGCTGCTCATCGTATGGTATGGGGGCCTTCCGCTCGCGGGGTTGCTGGCCGCGGCCGGAACTCTCGCCACGCGGGAGCTCTTCGACCTGGCCGAACGGCAGCAGATCCGGCCGGCCCGCGTGATCGGCCTGGTGAGCGCCGCGGCCGTCGCCCCGCTCACCTACGCGACCCTTGCCGTGCCCGACGTCCGCGCCCTTGCGGCGGCGGCCTGGCCCTACGCCGCGGCACTGTGGCTCATCCTCGTGCTCACCTGGGCGCTGGCGGCGCGGGCACCCTCGGCGCATCCCCTCGCCGCCGTGGGCATCACCGTGCTCGCCGTGGCCTACACCGGCGGCTTCCCGGCCTTCCTGCTCGACATGCGGCACAGCGGGCACGGGCTCAAGAGCTGGGCCGGCACCTGGCTCGTGTTCTACCCCCTGGTAGTCACCTGGGTGTGCGACACCGCCGCGATGTTCGGCGGCCGAGCTCTGGGCGGGCCCAAACTCGCGCCCATCGTGAGTCCCGGGAAGACCCGCTCGGGGAGCCTCTCCGGGGTCGCCGGTAGCCTGCTGGTCGCGCCGCTGTTCGCCGCCGCCGTCTTTCCGCGCGTGGGTCTCGACATCCCTCTCTGGCAGCTCCTGGTCATCGCGGCGGTTCTCGGGGTCGTGGGCCAGGTTGGCGACCTGGCCGAGTCGCTGTTCAAGCGCGAGGCCGGCGTGAAGGACTCGAGCCACCTCATTCCCGGGCACGGGGGCGTGCTCGACCGGCTGGACTCGCTGTATTTCGTCGTTCCGGTGGCCGCCGTCATGTACCGGCTGTTCGGGATCGTCTGATGGCCGCCGTGCGCGGGGTCGCGATTCTCGGGTCCACCGGCTCCATCGGCCGGAGTACGCTGGCAGTGCTACGACGCCAGCGCGAGCACTTCCGGCTCGTGGCGCTCACCGCTGGGCGCAATCTGGAGGAATTCGACGCCCAGGTCGCCGACTGGCGGCCCGCGTACGCCGGCCTGGCGTCGGCCGTGAACGGCTCCCGCTACCCGACCGGCCCCGACGTGCTGCTTCAGGCCGCCACGCACCCGGACGTGGACGTGGTCGTCAATGCCGTCGTCGGCGCCGCGGGGCTCGACGCCACCGTGGCTGCGCTCCGGGCGGGGAAGCGCGTCGCGCTCGCCAACAAGGAGACCCTCGTCATGGCGGGGGACCTGGTGGCTCAGGCAGCTTGTGCCGGCGGGGGCGAGCTGGTGCCGGTGGACTCCGAGCACAGCGCGGTGCTCCAGTGTGTGAGCGGGCGGGATTCGTCTCTCGGGCGGCTGATCCTCACCTGCTCGGGGGGACCGTTTCGCGAGTGGCCCGCAGAGCGCGTCCGGGCGGCCACGGTCGAGGAGGCGTTGCGGCATCCGACCTGGAGCATGGGCAGCAAGATCACCGTGGACAGCGCCACGCTGGCCAACAAGGCGTTGGAGCTGATCGAGGCGCATCACCTGTTCGGCCTGTCGTACGACGCCCTCGAGGTCGTGGTCCATCCGCAGAGCATCGTGCACGCCTTCGTCGAGTTCTGCGATGGGAGCGTCATCGCGCAACTGGGGTTCCCCTCGATGGAGCTGCCGATCCTGTACGCCCTGACCCACCCTGCTCGCCTTCCCGACACGGGCGTCCGCCGGTTCGATCCGGTCGCAGCGGGGCCGCTCACCTTCGAGCCGGTGCGGGCGGACGTCTTTCGGGCGCTCGGGGCCGGGATCGCGGCCGGCCGGGCCGGCGGGATCTCCCCGGCCGTGTTCAACGCCGCCAACGAGGTGGCGGTATCGGCGTTCCTCGAGGGACAGGTGCCGTTCGGGCGGATCAGCGAAATCATCGAGCACGTGCTCGACGATCACGTGCCGGCGCCGGCCAGCACGCTCCCGGTCGTGCGCGAGGCCGATCGCTGGGCGCGCGCGCGGGCGCGCGACTATGTGAGCCGTTCATGAGGTCATCGTGCTGACGACCGTGTTGTCTCTGATCGTGGTGCTCGGCGTGCTGGTCTTCGTCCACGAGGCGGGCCATTTCGTCGCGGCCAAGTGGGCCGGCATCTACGTGCACCGGTTCTCCCTCGGTCTGGGCTCGCCGATCCGACGGCTCAGCTTTCGTCGCGGGGAGACCGAGTATTCGATCTCGTGGCTCCCGCTCGGCGGGTACGTGAAGATGGCGAGCCAGGAGGAAGACATCGGGGCAAGCCCTCTCGAGGGCGGCCGGTCCGCGACCGCGGTGCCGCCGGATCGGATGTTCGAGGCCAAGCCGGTGTGGAAGCGGATGGTGGTGATCCTGGCCGGCGTCACCATGAACGCCCTGTTTGCGTGGCTGCTGTTCACCTTCCTCGCGGCCAAGAATGGCCGCCAGATCGATCCGGTCACGACCGTGGGCCGGGTGGTCACGGAGCTGGTTCCGCCCGAGGCCGAGGCGTTCAAGGGGATTCGGCCCGGCACGCGCATTGTCTCGGTGAACGGCCACCCGGTGAGTTCCTGGGACGAGATCTCGGACGGGATCGCCAACACCGCGGATCCCGAGATCCGGCTGGAGCTGGATGACGGCTCGGTGGCGACCGCCGAGATCCATCAGGATGCCCTCGAGCAGCGGCTCAAGGCCTCCCAGGCGCTGCAGCCATTCCGGGCCCCCGTGGTTGGGCGGGTGGTCCCCGGGCGGCCGGCGGCGCGGGCTGGGATCCAGCCTGGAGACACGATCGTGGCGGTGGACGATCGGCCGGTCACGCAGTGGTACGACCTGCTCGAGCTGCTGCAGCAGAGCGGCGGGCGCCTGCTGGCGGTCGAGGTGGCCCGCGGCGGGCGGCGGGTGCGCTACGACATCACCCCGTACGTGGATTCGATCACCGGCCCCGACGGCAAGCCACAGGCGATCGGCCGGATCGGCGTCGCCGTGGCCGGGAGCTTCCGCACCGAGCCCCTGACCCTGGGTCAGGCCGTGGTCGAGGGCTGGCACAGCACTGTCAGCGCTTCGACCCAGATCGTTCGCACGGTGCGGGGGCTGTTCAGCGGACGGATCTCGCGCCGCGAGGTGGGCGGGCCGATCCTGATCGGGCAGCTGGCCGGGGAGAGCGCTCGCCTGGGGCTAGACGCCTTCCTGGCGTTCATGGCGCTCATCTCCATCAATCTGGCCGTCCTCAATCTCCTGCCGGTGCCGGTGCTCGACGGCGGCCAGTTTCTCTTTCTGCTCGCCGAAGCGGTGGTCCGCCGCCCGCTGCCGCTCAAGCTGCGCGAGCGGCTGACGATGGTGGGTCTGGTGCTGATCGTTCTGCTCATGGGGCTGGCGTTCTCGAACGACATTCGGCGGTTGTTCGGGGCATAGGGTGGCGCGCGACCCGGGACCGCGTGCCCGTCCTCCCTCACGTGCGAGCCCTTGTCTCCGGCCTGAGCCGGCGTTATTCTACCGTGCTACAACGGATTACGGCGCTACACGCACAGAGGATCACAGCAGCATGGGCTTCGACAAGCAGGCGGTCACGACCAAGCACCAGGCGCACGCGGCCGACACCGGGTCGGCCAAAGTGCAGGTGGCCCTGCTCACCGAGCGGATCAACTCCCTCACCGAGCACTTCCGCAGCCACCCCAAAGACCACCACGGGCGGCGCGGCCTCCTGAAGATGGTCGGCACCCGCCGCCGGCTCCTGACGTATCTCAAGCGGAGTGACCTCGAGACCTACCGGGCGCTGATCGAGCAGCTCGGGCTCCGTCACTAGCCGCGCCGCGCCGCAGGGGGCGTCCTGATGCCTGCATCGGGACGCCCTCTCTGTATTGATGTGTCCTGGAATTGATGTATCCTGAGCTGCAAAGAAACCCGACACCAGAGAGAGAAGGTAGTGACCGTGCAACGGATCGAGACCCAGTTCGCCGGACGTCCATTCATGTTGGAGACCGGACGCCTGGCGAAGCAGGCTGCCGGCTCCGCCGTCCTGCGCTTCGGCGACACGATGGTGCTGGCGGCCGTCACCGTATCCCCCAACGTTTCCACCCTCCCGTTCTTCCCGCTCACCGTCGAATACCGCGAGAAGACCTACGCCGCCGGCAAGATCCCCGGTGGGTTCCTCAAGCGTGAGGGCCGCCCTTCAGATGACGAAATTCTCGCGAGCCGGCTGATCGACCGCTCGATCCGGCCGCTGTTTCCGGAGGGGTTCAAGAACGAGGTCCAGGTTTTCGTGATCGTGCTGTCGGCCGACCAGGAGAACGACTCGGACATCCTCGGGGTCATCGCCGCCTCCACGGCGCTGAGCCTCTCGACGGTGCCGTGGAACGGTCCGCTGGGGGCCGTGCGCGTGGCGCGGGTGGAAGGAAACTGGATCCTCAATCCGACGTTCCAGCAGCTCGAGTTCTCGACGCTCGACCTGGTCGTCAGCGGCTCGGCCGACTCCATCGTGATGGTCGAGGGCGGTTCGCTCGAGATCTCCGAGACCGAGGTGCTCGAGGCACTCAAGGTGGCGCAGAAGGGGATCCGCGACGTCATCGCGCTCGAGAAGGAGCTGTTCGACAAGGCCGGGACCGCACCCAAGGTCGCCTGGACCAGGGTCGAGCCGGACGCCGGGCTGGTGGCCAAGGTGCGTCAGGCCGCCGAGGCCCAGATGGGGCAGGCGATCAACCACAAGGACAAGGCCGGGCGGAGCGCCGGCGTCAAGGCGGTGAAGGAACAGACGCTGGGGGCCTTGCTGGTCGAGTTCCCGGAGAAGGCGCGCGACATCGGGAACGAGCTCGAGGAGATCGAGTATCGGGTCATGCGGAAGCAGGTGATCGAGAAGGGCGAGCGCGTGGATGGCCGTGACCTCGACACCATCCGGCCGATCGCCATCGAGGCCGGGGTGCTCCCGCGCACCCACGGCTCAGCCCTGTTCCAGCGCGGCCAGACCCAGGCACTGGTGTCGGTCACGCTCGGCACGGCGGACGACGAGCAGCGCATCGACAGCATTGACGTGGCCGGCGAGACGACCAAGTCGTTCATGCTGCACTACAACTTCCCGCCGTTCTCGACCGGCGAGGTGAAGATGATCCGCGGGACCAGCCGCCGCGAGATCGGGCACGGCGCGCTCGCCGAGCGGGCGCTGCAGCCGCTCCTGCCGCACTATGAGGACTTTCCCTACACGCTCCGGGTCGTCTCCGAGGTCCTCGAGTCGAATGGCTCGTCGTCGATGGCCACTGTCTGCGGCGGCTCGCTCGCGCTGATGGACGCGGGCGTCCCGATGAAGGCCCCCTGCGCCGGCGTGGCGATGGGCCTCATCAAGGAAGGCGACAAGATCGCGGTGCTCACCGATATCCTCGGCTCCGAGGACCACCTCGGCGACATGGACTTCAAGGTGGCCGGCACCGAGCGGGGGATCACCTCGATCCAGATGGACATCAAGATCGAGGGGCTCGACCTCAAGATCATGGAGCAGGCGCTCGAGAAGGCCCGCCGCGGGCGGCTGCACATCATCAAGGAGATGACCAAGGTGCTGCCCGAGCCGCGCAGCGAGCTCTCGCAGTACGCGCCCCGCATCTTCACGATGCAGATCAAGCCGGACAAGATCGGCGACGTGATCGGGCCCAAGGGCAAGACCATCCGCGGGATCCAGGACGCCACCGGCGCCAAGATCAGCATCGAGGACAGCGGGCTGGTCACCATCTCCGCCGTCGGCGGCGAGGCGGGCGAGAAGGCGCGCGCCATGGTGGCCGCGATCACGACCGAGCCGGAGGTGGGCCGGACCTACGAGGGCCCGGTCAAGAGCACGACTGCGTTCGGCGCGTTCGTCGAGATCCTCCCCGGGGTCGAGGGGCTGCTCCACATCAGCGAGCTGCAGCACGGCCGCACCGAGAAGACCGAGGACGTAGTCAAGAAGGGCGACATCGTGCAGGTCAAGCTCCTCGAGGTGGACGAGCGCGGCCGCATGAAGCTCTCCCGGAAGGCGCTGCTGCCGAAGGAGTAGCTCCGCTTGGAAACGGTTCGTCTGGACGAGGGGCTCCTCCGCACCACGGCTCCCAACGGGCTCGTCGTCCTCACCGAGCAGCTGCCGGGCATCCGCTCGGCGGCCACCGGCATCTACGTCCGTACCGCCAGCGCCCATGAGCGGCGCGATCAGATGGGCATTTCCCATCTGCTGGAGCACATGGTCTTCAAGGGCACCGAGCGCCGCTCCGCCAAGGAGCTGGCGCTCGAGCTCGAGGTACGGGGCGGCAGCCTCGACGCGTTCACCGGGCGCGACTACACCAGCTACCAGGCCCACACTCTCGACGCCGACCTTCCCCTTGCGGTCGAGATCCTGACCGATCTCGCCCGCCGGCCGCTGCTCCGGGAAAGCGATCTCGAACCCGAGCGGAACGTCATCCTGGAGGAGATCCACGGGGTGGAGGACACCCCCGACGATCTGGTGTTCGAGCTGCACGCGGTCGAGCTCTGGCCCGCCCATCCCTACGGCTATTCCATCCTCGGCAGCCCCGGCACGCTGGCCGCGCTGTCGGCGGACGACCTGCGCTCTCTGCACCAGGCCGGGTACTATCGGGGAAACTTCGTCGTCGCGGCGGCCGGGAACGTCAACCACGACCAGCTCCTGACGGTACTCGAGCGTGAGGGCTGGTTCGAGGGCACGGCCGTCGAGCCGGCCCGCCAAGCCGTGCCGGGCGTGCCCGCGGTTCGCGGCACCGAGCGCCACGAGGAGCGCGATACTGCGCAGACCCACATCGTCTTCGGAACGGACACCTTCCCGCTCCGGGACCCGCGCCGGTTCGCGCTCGCCATCCTCACCAACGTGTTCGGCGGCGGGATGTCGAGCCGGTTGTTCCAGCGGGTGCGCGAGGAACTCGGCCTCGCCTATGCGGTCTTCGCGTACAAGAATTTCTACCAGTCGGCAGGGCAGCTCGGGGTCTACATCGGCACCCAGCCGTCCACGGCCGACGCCGCCGTCGAGGCCATCCGTGGCGAGTACGCCCGCCTGTCCCGCGAGGGCCTGCCGCTGGCGGAGCTCGCGGACGGCAAGCAGCAGCTCAAGGGCCAGGTGATGCTCTCGCTCGAGAGCCCCGGCGCGCGCATGGGCCGCCTGGCGGGCTTCGTGCTCCACGATGACCACTATCGGCCGCTCGATCAGATGCTCGCCGAGATCGACGCGGTCACCGGCGACGATGTCGCCGCGGTGGCGGCCGAGTACTTTGCCCCGGATCGGCAAACGGTCGTCCGGCTCGGGCCGTCGCGCTGAGGAGATGCCGGCTCGGACCCCGGAGTCACCCTGAGCGAAGCGAAGGGGGCATGCGTCGGGACATGGCTCCATCGCGGTGCTCAGGATGACTCCGGAGATCACCTCAAGCAACCAACCATCCAGAGGTCCCATGCTGATCGGCGTGCCGAAGGAGATCAAGACGAACGAGAACCGCATTGCCCTCGTGCCGGCCGGTGCCGAAGCGCTGGTGGCCGCGGGACACACCGTCTTCATCGAGGCCGGCGCAGGACTCGGCAGCGGATTTCCCGACGACGCCTACGCAGCGGTCGGCGCCTCGATCCTCCGGACCGCCGAGGAGGTATGGCAGCGGGCCGAGATGATCATGAAGGTCAAGGAACCGATCGCGGCCGAGTGGCCGCGGATGCGGCGGGGTCAGGTGATCTACACCTATTTCCATTTTGCCGCCGCCGAGGACCTGACTCGGGCCGTCATTGATTCGGGCGCGATCGCGGTCGCATACGAGACGGTGCAGCTGCCGAGCGGCGAGCTCCCGCTGCTGACGCCCATGTCCGAGGTGGCCGGCCGGATGGCGGTGCAGGAGGGCGCCAAGTATCTCGAGAAGGTGTTCGGCGGCAGTGGGGTGCTGCTGGGCGGGGTGCCGGGCGTGGCTCCGGGGGAGGTGGTGATCATCGGTGGCGGCGTGGTCGGGATCAACGCGGCCAAGATGGCGGCCGGCCTGGGCGCGCACGTGACCATCCTCGACATCTCTCTCGACCGGCTGCGCTACCTGGACGACGTCCTCCCGGCCAACGTGGACACCGCCTACTCCAACCGGCACAACATCCTCGACGCCATCCGCCGAGCGGACCTCGTGATCGGCGCGGTGCTCCTCCCGGGAGCCAAGGCTCCCCACCTGGTCAAGCGAGCCGACCTCAAGGCGATGAAGCCCGGCTCCGTCATCGTGGACGTGGCGGTGGACCAGGGCGGCTGCGTCGAGACGATCAAGCCGACGACGCACGAGAATCCCACCTACTTCGTTGACGGCATTCTGCACTACGCCGTCGCCAATATGCCCGGCGGCGTGCCCAGGACGTCCACCCTCGCCCTGACCAATGCTACGCTCCCGTATGGACTTAAGCTGGCCAAGCGCGGCTGGCGTGCCGCCTGCAAGGCGGACCCGGCATTGGCGTTGGGGCTCAATGTGGTCGAGGGGAAGGTGGTCTACCCCGGTGTGGCCGACGCCTTCCGACTTCCGCTGACCGACGTCGCCTCGGTCCTGTGACCGAGGTCCTGATCACCCGGCTTCCCCATGCGGACGGCCTCCCCCTGCCGACCCGAGGCACTCCTGGCGCGGCGGGCTACGACATCGCGAGCGCGGAGGAGGGGTGCCTGGCGCCGCTGGAGCGGCGGCTGTTCCGGACCGGGTTCGCCATCGCGGTGCCCGAGGGGTTCGAGTGCCAGCTCCGACCCCGGTCCGGCCTGGCGCTCCGCCACGGCATCACCCTGCCCAACACGCCGGCCACGATCGACAGCGACTACCGGGGCGAGCTGATGATCATGCTGGTGAACCTCGGCCGCGAGGCGTTCGAGGTGACGCGAGGGATGCGGATCGCCCAGATGGTGATCGCGCGGGTGGAGCCGGTGACCTTCCGGGCGGTGGCGGAGCTGCCGGGGAGCGAGCGTGGGGCGGGGGGGTTCGGCAGCACGGGGAGGTAGGTGCTGGTAAAGTACAGCGTCACGGGGCAGCCAGCTCGAATCACCCCGAGCCCTTCGCTGCGCTCAAGGGCAAGCTCCGCGAAGGGGGCCTGCGTCCGGTCACGGCTCCTTCGCGTCGTTCAGGATGACTCGCGCCGACTCGGGACCACCCGAGTGGCTTCCCGATCCCCTGGTGCCCATTTACCTTCTGAACCATGCGCCTGACGGCCACCCGATGAAGTTTCCGTCCCTGAATCTGATGTCCTGGCTCCCCGCGAACGAAATTGCGGTGGATCTCGGCACCGCCAACACGCTGGTGTACGTGAAGGGCGAGGGTATCGTCCTCAACGAGCCCTCGGTGGTGGCCATCGAGAAGGCCACGGGGAAGATCAAGGGCATCGGGCTCGAGGCCAAGCGCATGCTGGGCCGCACGCCCGACGGCATCCTCGCGGTGCGGCCGCTCAAGGACGGCGTCATCGCCGACTTCGACGTCACCGAGAAGATGCTGCGGTACTTCCTCAAGACGATCATCGACAAGCACGTCTTCCGGGTGAAGCCCAAGGTCATTGTCTGCGTGCCGTCGGGAATCACCGAGGTCGAGCGCCGAGCCGTCCGCGACTCCGCCGAGACCGCCGGCGCCAAGCAGGTGCTGATGGTGGCCGAGCCGATGGCCGCGGCCATTGGCGTCGGGCTTCCGGTGGAGACGCCCACGGGCAACATGGTGATCGACATCGGCGGGGGCACCACCGAGATCGCGGTCATCGCGCTCTCCGGCATCGTCTCCGACACCTCCATTCGTACGGGTGGCGACGAGCTGGATCAGGCGATCGTCCAGTTCATGCGGAAGAACTACAACCTCCTCGTCGGCGAACCGACGGCCGAGGCGATCAAGATCAAGATCGGCTCCGCCGCGCCCACCGGCGACGAGCGTGAGATGGAGGTCAAGGGTCGCGATCTCGTGTCCGGCATTCCCAAGACGGTGCGGGTGCACTCGACGGAAATCCGCGAGGCGGTGCAGGAGCCGATCCAGCAGATCGTGGACGCCGTGCGCCGCGCGCTGGAGATCACTCCCCCGGAGCTCGCCAGCGACATCGTCGACCGCGGGATCGTCATGACCGGCGGCGGCGCGCTGATCCGCGGTCTCGACATCCTGCTCGCTCAGGAGACCGGGCTCCCGATCCACGTGGACGAGGATCCGCTTACCTGTGTGGTCCGCGGGACCGGGCGCATTCTCGACGACTACGAGAAATACCGCAGCGTCCTCTCCGTCTGAGCATGGCCAGCGCGTCGGAACGCTCCTACACGCGCCGGGACACCGTGACGTTCCTCGTCTGCCTCGGCCTCTCCCTGGTGGGGCTCTTCTCGCCCGACAGCTGGGGGCTGAGCATCGCAGCGGCGCTCAGGGGGAGCGTCCTCGCACCGCTGGTCTGGCTCCAGGTCCGCGCCGAGGAGGGCAAGACCAGCAAGGTCCGGCTCCGCGCCATCACCGCCCAGCGCGACTCCGCCGCCTACCTCGCCCAGGGCCTCCCCTCGCTCCTCGCCGAGAACGAACGCCTCCGCCAGCTCCTGCTGCTCAGCCGCCGGCTTGCCAGTTCCTACGTCGCCGCCGAAGTGCTCCACGAGGCCCAGGCCACCGATGGCCGTACCCTGCTCCTGAGCGCGGGATCGCGTGACGGCGTGTCGGTCTTCGACCCGGTTGTCGCGCCTGAGGGGCTGATCGGCGTCGTGCTCAGCGTAGCCAAGCGGACCAGCATCGTCATGACGTGGGCGCATCCGGAGTTTCGGGTGAGCGCTTTTACCGTGACGGGCAACGCGGCGGGCGTGGTGGCCCCTTCGACCTCCGGGGTCGGAGAAAGCGCGCTCGAGTTCCGCGGTGTCCCCTACCGGGATTCGGTGCCGGTGGGTACGCTGGTGCTCTCCTCCGGACTCGGAGGGGTCTACCCGAAGGGGATTCCGGTCGGCGCGGTCACGGGCGTGGTCCGGGAACAGGCGGGCTGGGAACGGGTGTACCGACTGCGGCCGGCAGCCAACCCCGGCTCTGTCGCGCACGTGCTGATCCTGGTAGCGCCGAGCGGCGACCTCGGCCGCGCCTTCCCGAGCGACTCGATGCTCCGGGTCCAGCGGCTCGACTCGATCGAGCGGGTGCGCCGGACGGACTCGGTCGCACAGGCGGCGCGGGACGCCCGGGCGAGGCGGGCGGATTCGATCGCCGCGCTGCAGCGGGACACGACGCGGGTGCGGCCCCGCCGGGTCGTGCAGCCTGACACCATGGCCGGGCCGGTCGCCCCGGCCGCGGTCCCGGGGGACTCGGCCCGATGATCCCGGCGCGCGCCAGCCGGCTCCAGCTCGGCATGGTCTTCCTTCTCCTCATCGTGCTGCACTTCTACGTGCGCCCGCGCCTCGGAGCGTCCCGGGCAAGCCCCGACTTCCTGTTCGTCGGCCTGTTGCTCTACGCGATGCGGAGCCCTCCCGGAGCCGCCGCGCTGGCCGGCTTTGCCATCGGCTTGGCCGCCGATTCCCTGACCCCGGCCCGCTTCGGCGCCGCCACGCTCGCCCATACCGTCGTGGGCTACCTGGCATCATGGACGCGCGCGGTCTTCTTCGCCGACAACCTGCTGGTCAACGCGGCGTTCGTCGCGAGCGGCCTCTGGTTGCGGGACCTCATTGTGCTCGCGGTGAGCGGCAGCGCTGATCGGTCGCTCCTGACCGAGCTCGCCGTGTACAGTCCGCTTCAGGCGGTCACCTCCGCCCTGTTCGCGCTGCTCGTCCTGCTGGCGTTCCGTGAGTGGTTCTCGATCCGGCTCGACGCATGAGGCGCCCGGGATGAGCGGGTTCGACTCGTATCGCGTGCGCGAGCGCGCGGACGTGGCGCGGTGGATTCTGATCGCGGCCTTCCTGGTCCTGTCGGGCGCCTTCTTCCGCACGCAGATCATCCAGCATGACAAGTTCCAGCTCAAGGCCGAGACCAACCGGCTCAGGCCGATCCCGCTCACCCCGCCTCGCGGCGCCATCCTCGACCGGCGCGGGCGGATCATCGCGGAGAATGTCCCGGGCTACTCGGTCAAGCTGCTCGTGCCCAGCAAGGATTCGCTCCTGGCCGTGCTGGTCCGAGTGGGCCGGTACGTTCCGCTCGACACCTCCGAGACGTCCGACATCGTGCGGCGTTACGCCCTGGCCCGCTACCAGCCCGTGGTCGTCTTCGGCGACGCGACCTTCGAGACGATCGCCCGGCTGGAAGAGCATCGCGCCGTGCTGCCGGGGCTGGTGATCCAGGCCGAGCCGAAGCGGCTCTATCCGGCGGGCAAGGCGGTGGCCCACCTGGTGGGTTACGTCTCCGAAGTGACGGAATCGGACCTGAGCACCGATCGGTTCCCCGGTGCGGGGCTCGGCTCGATCGTCGGCAAGGCGGGACTCGAGCGGGAGTACGACGACACGCTGCGCGGCTCGGAGGGGGTGCGATACATCGAGGTCAACGCCCGCGGCCGCCTCGTGCGCGAGGAGGGGAGCAGTGCCTCCCTCGCCCCGACGCCCGGCAAGCCGATCAGCACCACCATCGACCTCGATCTCCAGCGCTTCATCGACAGCGTGTGGCCCGCCGGCGTGCGCGGCGCCATGGTGGCGATGACACCGTCGGGAGAGGTTCGGGCGCTCTATTCCGCGCCCTCCTACGATCCGAATGCGTTCGTCGGCGGGATCTCGAGCGCGCTCTGGCGCGCGCTCAACGAGGACGAGGCGCGGCCGCTGCTCAACCGGGCCATCCAGACCCGCTACCCGCCGGCCTCGCCGTTCAAGCTGGCGATCTCCGCGATGGCGCTGAGGCGCGGCCTGATCAGACTGGATACCCACATGCCGACGCCCTGCCGTGGCGGGTTGCGGCTCGGCAACCGGGTGTTCCGCTGCTGGAAGAAGGAAGGGCACGGCTCGCTCGACCTGGTGAGTGCCGTCGCCTCGAGCTGCGACGTGTACTTCTACCAGCTCGGCCTCCGCTTGGGGCTCAACGCAATCATCCAGGACGGCGTGCTGATGGGCTTCCGGGACAAGAGTGGCATCGACCTCGAAAACGAGGTCGACCCGATCTTCCCGGCGACGACCGCCTACTTCGACCGGCTCTACGGTCCGCGGAACTGGAGCCCGCCCGCGACGACGCTCAACTTCTCCATCGGGCAGGGCGAGAACACCCAGACCCTCATCAACATGATGCGGTTCTACGAGGGACTGACCGGTGACGGCAACGCCGCGCCGCCGCACATCGTCCGCCCCGCCGACGCGAAACCGCGCTCGCTCGGCCTGACCACCGAACAACTGGATGGCCTCCGGCGCGCCCTGATCGCCGTGGTCGAGCGGGGCACCGCCGCTGCCAGCCGGCACGCCGACCTCGCGGTCGCCGGCAAGACCGGCACGGCGCAGAATCCCCACGGCAAGGACCACGGCTGGTTCATCGGATTCGCGCCGGCGGAGAAGCCCGAGCTCGTGGTGGGAGGGATCATGGAATTCGCGGAGCACGGCACCACCGTGGCGCCCTACGTGATCCGGACCCTCCGTCGCTATATCCTTGGCCCCGACACCGCCGGCCCGATCAAGGTCAAGGTGCTGCTCGACGAGACGTTGGGTCCCCTGGACACGGCCCCGCGGCCCGTCGAGCTCGACCCCGACTCAGCCGCAGCGCGGGCCCGGGCCGACAGCGTTCGGCGGGCTGGAGACCGGCCGTGAGGACCGCGACCCTCGACCGCCAGCTGCTCTGGGTGAGCCTCGGCCTGATGCTGTTCGGGCTTCTCACTCTCTACTCGGCCGGACAGACCGACGTGCCGACTAGGGCCGCCGGGGTGTGGTACCGGCAGTTCTTCTGGTTCGGGATCGGGGTGGCCGTGGGGTGGGTGGTCTTCCACGTCTCGCTGCGGCTGCTCGAATGGCTGGCCCCGGCGCTGTACGGGTTCAGCCTCCTGCTGCTGGCCATCGTGCTGGTGGTGGGAACCGGCGCGGGGACGGCGCAGAGCAGCCACAGCTGGCTCTCGATCGGCGGGCATCAGATCGGCCAGCCGTCGGAGCTTGCCAAGGTGGCGACCGTGCTGATGCTGGCGCGCTACCTGTCCGGCCGGCGGGAGCCGCCACGCTCGTTCCGAGACCTCCTCGTGCCCGGCGCCATCGTCGGCGCTCCCTTCCTCCTGGTGCTCAAGCAGCCCGACCTCGGCAGCGCCATCGTCTTTATCGGCATTGCCTTCGCCATGCTGTTCTGGGCCGGCGTGCGGCCACAGCTCCTGTTCCTGATCGCCTCGCCGGGGCTCAGCCTGCTGCTGGCCTTCAACAACTGGGCGTGGGGCGCCTGGATGGTCGGCTTCACCGCGCTGCTGGTCTTCTGGCGCCCGTACATCTACGACGCCCTCCTAGTATGGCTCCTGAACGTCGCGATGGGCGCCGTCGCGCTGCCGCTTTGGCACCGACTCGCGCCATACCAACAGAACCGCCTGCTCACCTTCCTGAATCCCGAAGCCGACCCGCGGGCGGCAGGGTACCATGCCATTCAGTCTCGGGTGGCGATCGGCTCCGGCGGCTGGTTCGGGACCGGCTACAGCCAGGGCCCCCAGAAGCGTCTGGCGTTCCTGCCGGAGCAGCACACGGACTTCGTCTTCCCGATCGTGGGCGAGGAACTCGGCTTTGTGGGGGTCATGGTCGCGCTGTCGCTCTTCCTCGCGCTGTTCCTGGCTCTGCTCCGCATCGCCAGGCGCGCCACCGACAGCTTCAGCAGCCTGGTCACGTTCGGCATACTGGGGCTCTTCTTCACCCACGTGTTTGAGAACGTCGGCATGACGGTGAACCTGATGCCGATCACCGGGATTCCGCTGCCGTTCTTCTCCTACGGCGGCTCCTTCTTCATCATCTGCTCACTCTGCTTGGGGCTTGCATTCCGGGTGGCGTGGGATTCAAGGCAGTCAGGCTATCCTGATATTTGACAACTACTTAGCGATTGGGGTCTGGCGTTTGGGGCGAGGATGACCGAGATTGGAGGCAGCCTGTGTCCCGCGACATCCTCCTCTCAAGCGACATCTACTTTCTATGGCCGTGATGGCATGGTTCAAGAAGGAGCGCAAGCCTCGGACGTCGCAGCGCGAGCGGCATGAGATCCCGCCGGACGCCTGGGAGAAGTGCGACGGCTGCGGGCACATCGACATCCGGGAGAAGTTCGAGAAGGCGCTGAGCGTCTGCCCGGAATGCGGCCGGCACCGGCGGATCGGGGCGGAGGAGTACATCGAGCTGCTGACCGATCCCGGGACGTGGCGTGAGCTCTGGGGGAACCTCCGGTCGGTCGACCCGCTCAATTTCGAGCATTACGCCGAGCGGCTGGTGTCCGCTCGCAAGAAGGGCGGCGAGGCCGACGCGATCTTCGCGGGCACCGCCCGGCTCGATGGCCTCCCATTCAATCTCGGGGTCATGAATTTCGCCTTCATGGGCGGATCGATGGGGTCGGTGGTGGGCGAAAAAGTCGCGCGGCTGGCACGGCGCTCCCACGAGAAGAAGATCCCGCTGGTCCTCGTCTCCGCCTCGGGTGGCGCCCGAATGCAGGAAGGCGTTCTCTCCCTCATGCAGATGGCCAAGACCTCGGCCGCCGTCGCTCAGCTCCACCGCGACTCCATCCCCTTTGTCTCAATCCTCACGGATCCGACGACCGGCGGCGTGTCGGCGTCCTATGCCATGCAGGGGGACGTGATTCTGGCCGAGCCGGGGGCCTTGATCGGGTTCGCGGGGCAGCGGGTGATCAAGCAGACGATCGGGCAGGATCTGCCCGAGGGGTTCCAGACAGCGGAGTTTCTGCTGGAGCACGGGCAGATCGACGATGTGGTTCCGCGAGCGTCGCTTCGCGACACCACGGCGCGCCTACTCAGGCACATGCAGGGCCAGCGCCCTCACGTCGAGCATGCCGAGCTGAGCTGACGGCCGGAGCGTCTCCGGATCGTGCGCCCCACCTCGGCTTGCCGGGTGGGGCGTCGTCGTTCACCACCGCTGGCGCTGCGAGTCGCGGTTTGCTACCGAACCCCGCGAGGCGCCACGGCACTGCCCCCCGTGCCCGAGCGCTGGCTGCCAGTCTTCACCCGCAGATTCCGACCGTGAGCACATGAGCCTGACCTACGACGAAGCTCTGGCCTTCCTGTTCCCCCGAACCACAACGATCAAGTTCGGGCTCGCTACGACGCGCGCGCTACTCAAGGAGCTCGGCAACCCGCACGAGGTGATGGCGTCGATCCACGTCGGCGGCACGAACGGCAAGGGGAGCGTGTCCACCCTCGTCGCCGCCGCGCTGAGGGAGGCGGGATGGCGGGTCGGGCTCTACACCTCGCCGCATCTCGCCTCGTTCCGCGAGCGCATCCGGGTGGACGGTGTGCCGATCGGCGAGGAGGCACTGGCGATGTGGACCGAGCGGCTGCAGCCGCTCATCCTCGAGCGGAAGGCCACCTTCTTCGAGGCCAGCACCGCCATCGCGTTCGCGGACTTTGCGGCGCGTGGCGCGGAGATCGTGGTGGCGGAAGTCGGACTGGGCGGGCGGCTCGACAGCACGAACGTCCTGCGGCCGCTGGTGAGCGCGGTGACGAAGATCGAGCGGGACCACATGAAGTACCTCGGCGACACCCTCGAGCTGATCGCGTGCGAGAAGGCCGGCATCGCCAAGCCGGGCGTGCCGTTCGTCATCGGCGAGCGGGATCCGGCGCTGGTCGACGTGCTTCGGCGCGAGGCGAGAAAGGCCGTCGCGCGGCTCCGGGCGGACGGGCAGGCGGACGTCCGGGTGCTCCCGCCGGAGTACGAGTGGACCGGCCCGCTCAGCCTGGCCGGACCGCACCAGCGGCGGAACGCGGCGGTGGCGCACGGCATCCTCATGGCGCTCCCCGCGCCCTACCGGCCGCCGCTCGAGGCCATCAATGCCGGCTTTGCCGCCGCGCGGATTCCTGGTCGGCTCGATCGCCGGGGCAAGTGGCTGTTCGACGTCGCCCATAACCCCGACGGCATCCGGGCCTTGGTGAAGGCGATCGAAACGCTCCAGCCGCCGCGCCCCCTGCACGCGCTGGTCTCGATCCTGGGCGACAAGGAGTGGCCCGAGATGCTGGTCCAGCTCGATCGGGTGATCGACCGCGGCGTCCTCACGGTGGCGCCGACGGCGGCCAGCCGCGGCTGGAACGCCGTCTGGCTCCGCCGCTGGCTTCGCGACCGCGGCCGGCCGCCGGCGCGGGCGGCGTGGACGCTGGTGCCCGAGTTCCGAGAGGCGCTGGAGATGGTGCAGGAGGCGGCCGGGACCGTGCTCGTGACCGGGTCGTTTCACACGGTCGGCGACGTCATGACGGCGCTCGGTATGGAGGTGGTGTAGGGTCCCCGACCCGGCTATGTTCTCCCCCATGCAAATCAAGGCCCTGCCGGGCTTTCGGGAGTTTTACCCCGCCGAACTCGCGCTGCGCACCCACATCTTCCGGACCTGGCGCACCGTGGCGACGCGGTACGGGTTCGAGGAGTACGATGGGCCGCCGCTCGAGCCCCTCGAGCTCTACACGGCCAAGAGCGGTGACGAGATCGTGGGTCAGCTCTACGCGTTCACCGACAAGGGCGGACGCGAGGTCGCGCTGCGCCCCGAGATGACGCCCACCCTCGCCCGGATGGTGGCCGCCCGCGCCAACGGGCTCAAGAAGCCGATCCGCTGGTTCGCCATCCCGCAGGTCTTCCGCTACGAGCGGCAGCAACGGGGGCGGCTTCGAGAGCACTTCCAGCTCAATTGCGACCTGATCGGCGAG
>Ga0209797_10000137_pt1 | contig 32623 bp, 34 predicted proteins | sample DOMMetBare3Fresh_2_FD_187472 | JGI IMG/M metagenome (GOLD analysis project Ga0209797, IMG submission 187472) | Wetland sediment microbial communities from St. Louis River estuary, USA, under dissolved organic matter induced mercury methylation -... | ecosystem: Environmental > Aquatic >... | reverse complement strand
ACCTCGCGCAGGTGATGCCGGACGACCTTCTGGATCTCGGCGTCCTCGGACGCCTCCGTCACGCCCTGGATCCACAGGTTCGGCAGCAGCACGCGCTCGCGCCGCAGGCGCATCCCGGTCTGGCCGACGGCCCGGACGCCGTCGGCGTCGCCGAGCTCCGCGAACTGCTCCTCCAGCGCACGACGAAACCGGCTCCACGCGTCGTCGAGGCACGCGAACCACAGGTCGCGCTTGGACGGAAAGTGGCGATAGATGATGGGCTCCGAGACTCCCGCCTCGCGCGCGATCTCCGCTGTCGTCGCGCCGGCATAGCTCGTGGAGGAGAAGACGCGGAGCGCCGCGGCGACGATCGCGCTGCGCCGCTCCGAAGCCGACAACCGCGCCTGCGCGGGGCTCTTCTCGATCATGCGGCCTCGACGAAGGAGTCGGCGCCGGCGGCGTGAGGACGGGCGTGGCTGCGAACCGTGAGCACGGCGACGAGCGCTGCCGCAAAGGCGATCGCGGCGGCCGTGTAGAGGGCACGGTGGAGCCCGCTCATGAACGCCTCCACCCGGCTCCCACCGGCCGCGAGCGTCGTGGCCGACTCGGAGGCGAGGATCGCCCCCATCACCGCGATCCCGAGCGCGCCGCCGACCTGGCGGAACGTGTTCAACATCCCGGAGCCGACGCCGGACTTGTCCACGGGGACGGAGCTCAGCGCAGCTGCGGTCATCGGTGTCATCGTGATCGCCATGCCGACACCGCCGAGGATCATGCCCGGGAGCAGCGACCAGTAGGCAGAGTCGGATTGCAGCTGCGCGAACACGAGCAGGGAGAAGGCGACGAGAGTCATCCCGCCGGCCATCAACCACCGTGAGCCGAGACGGTCCGAGGACCTGCCCGCAAGGGGGGCGACGACGATGATCAGGACGGTCATCGGCAGGAACGACGCGCCCGCGCGCACCGCGCTGTAGCCCAGCACGTTCTGCATGTAGAGCGAGATGAAGAAGAAGACGCCGAACATCGCGAGGGAGACGAGCAGCGCCACCACGTTGGCACCGACGAAGGTGGCGTCGCGGAACAGCGTCAGGTCGAACATGGGCAGACGCTGGCGCAGCTCGAGCGTGACGAAGGCCGCCGCAGCTGCAGCCGCGAGGACGAAGAGACCGAGAATCGTGGCCGACGTCCAGCCGTAGCTGTTCGCCTCGATCAGCGCGAAGACGAGGGCGAACAACGCCACGCCCGACGCGAGCAGCCCCGGCAGGTCGAGCCGCTGCTCATGCGAGGTGTCCTTCGACTCCCTGATGATCACACGCGCGCACACGATGCCGAGCAGGCCCACCGGCACGTTCACGTAGAAGATCCAGTTCCAGCCGATGTGCTCCGTGATCAGGCCGCCGACGAGAGGGCCGATCGCGAGCGCCATCGCCGAGACTCCGGCCCAGATGCCGAGTGCGGCGCCCCGCTCCTTCGGCGGGAACGTCGCCGTGATGATCGAGAGGGTGGCCGGCATCATCAACGCCGAGCCGACCCCCTGAACGACGCGCGCCGCGATGAGCACCTCGGCGCTGCCGGCGAGGCCGCAGAAGAGCGACGAGATCGTGAAGATCGCGAGACCGACGAGGAAGATGCGGCGCCGTCCTAGCATGTCGGCGAGCTTGCCGCCGGAGAGCATCAGCACGGCAAAGCTGAGCGCGTACCCCGTCACCACCCACTCGAGCTCGGAGACGCCGATGCCGAGATCGCGCTGGATCGCCGGCAGCGCCACGTTCACGATCGTGTTGTCGAGCATGATCATGAACAGGGCGAACGCGACCGCTGCGAGCGTCCACCACTTCCTGTTCTCCTCCGCCAGGATTCTCGCCTTCATCCGTTCCTCCCGATCGTCTTGTTAGTGCGCACTAGGTTAGCAAACGCTAACTTAGAAGGCGCGCCGCCGAGCTGCCGCCTCGTTAACGGCGGCTGAACGCAGGGCACACGTACGATCGCACCGATGCCCGTCTACATCTGCCCCAACTGCAAGCACCGCTCCGTCGACATCGACGGCTACGAGGGCTTCAGCTCCTCCGACGCGCTGCAGTGCCGCCGCTGCGGGTTCGGCTTCGTCTACCAGCTGCTCGAGGACTTCTACCCCGCGCCCTCCACCGGCTTCGTCGTCTGTGACCGGGAAGCCCGAGTGCTCGCCGTGGGTCGCGGCGTCTTCGAGCTGACCGGGTTCCAGGACGCCGACCTGATGGGCCGGGACGTCGCCGACGCGCTCTCCCTCTCGGACGACGAGGCAATCGGCGTGGTGCGGGAATGGGGTGTGCGCAAGCTCGGACAGCAGCTCGAGCTCGTCACCCGCGCCGGCATCCGCAAGCCGGTCACCGTCGACCTCTTCCCCGCCTACGACGAGGACGGCGGACTGCTCGTCGGCCTCACGCCCCGGTCGAGCTGACGGACCCCGGCCCCGGCGCGGCGGGACTGATCCACAGCTGGCGTGAGACGGCGATGGGGCCGCCGTCGGAGCCGTACAGCGCCGTGGCGGCATGCCGCTTGCGACCATCCTCGTCGAGTGCCCAGCCGACGACCACACACGGCTCGCCGTCCCGCGGCAGCCGGTCGATGCGGGCGGTGATGCGGGCGAGCAGCGGCTCGCCCCTCCCCTCGCCGTGAAGCGCGTACGCGCCCGGGCAGTCGATCGCGGCCCACACCGTCTCCGGCGAGACCTCGCGCGCCACCCATGTCGCAGCGACGAGCCCGGCGCGCCCCTTCACGTCGCCCGCATGGATGGCCAGGCCGTCTCCGTCTGGACGAATGCCGCAGACGAAGCACTCCGCGAACTCCGGCGCGCCCCAGCCACCCGACCGCCGGCCCGCCTCGACGGCCTCGTCCCACGACGGTGGGGCCGGCGGTTGCACGCCCGGTTCGGCGAGACGCGCCTCCGCGACGAGCGACTCACCGTCGAACAGGAGTGCTCGGTCACCCTCGCGCCGAACCTCGAGCGGCGTCTCGAGCGGCGGCGGCAGGCGGAGCGTCACCTCCACCCCCGTGGCAGCGAGCGTGCGCGCGAGCAGCCCAGCCGCATAGCCGCCGTTCGCCGACGTCAGCGGGCCGCGATAGCGACGGGCGATCGTGAGGAAGGCTCCCGGCATCCAGGTAGAGTGGAGTTTACGCCTCGCGGTCGCAAACACCTCGGCCCCGAGCGCCGCCCACAATCGTGAGGATCCGCCTGTGAGGCTCGCACTCGCACAGCTCAACGCCGTGGTCGGCGATCTCGACGGCAACCGTGCCAAGATCCTCGACGCGCTCGCCGACGCCCGCCGGGAGGGCGCCGACCTCGTGCTTTTCCCGGAGCTGGCAGTCACCGGCTACCCGCCGGAGGACCTGCTGCTGCGGCCCGGCTTCCTGAAAGCGGCCCGGGCCTCGCTCGAGCAGATCGCCGCGGCGACCGACGGGATCACGGCCCTCGTGGGCTGCCCCCTCTTCGACCGCGATCTCGCGAACGCGTGCGCCGTTCTCTCCGGCGGCGAGCTCCGGGCGTTGTACCGCAAGCACTTCCTGCCGAACTACGGTGTGTTCGACGAGCACCGCTACTTCGCCGAGGGCCGTGAGCTCCTCGCGCTGCGCCTGGGGGATGTGCTCGTCGGGCCGACCGTGTGCGAGGACATCTGGCAGCCGGGCCCGCCTGCCACGGATCTCGCCCTCGCAGGCGTGCAGCTGCTCGTGAACGTCTCGGCCTCTCCGTTCCACGTCGGCAAAGCAGAGGAGCGCGAGGAGATGCTCGTCACCCGGGCACGCGACAACGCCTCCTACCTCGCATTCTGCAACCTGGTCGGCGGCCAGGACGAGCTCGTCTTCGACGGCCACTCGGTCGTGCTGGACGACGAGGGCGAGGTGATCGCGCGGGCGCCCGGGTTCGAGGAGGCGCTGCTCGTCGTCGACGTCGACCCCACGGAAGCGATCGGCCGCCGGCTCCGCGACGTGCGCCGGCGGGAGCTCGAGCGATCGCGCGAGCAGCCGCCGGACGTGCCCGTCGTCGAGCTGCCGGCGCCCCGGGCACAATCGGGCGAGGCGCCCCGAACGGTCGTCCCCTTCGAGCCGGAGCTCGAGCAGATGCGGCTCGCCCTCGGGCTCGGCGTACGCGACTATGTGGAGAAGAACGGCTTCCGCGAGGTCGTGCTGGGCATCTCCGGCGGCATCGACTCGGCGCTGACGGCCGCTCTCTGCGTCGACGCGCTCGGGCCGGGTCGGGTGCACACGGTCTCCATGCCGTCCCGCTTCTCGTCGGAGGGCACGCGCGACGACGCGCGGGAGGTGAGCGTCAACCTCGGTGTCGACTTCCGGGAGATCCCGATCGAGACGGTGCTCGGCACCTTCACGGAGGCACTGGCACCCTCCTTCTCCGGGCGTGAGCCCGACCTGACCGAGGAGAACCTGCAGGCGCGCATTCGCGGCACCCTGCTGATGGCCCTCTCCAACAAGCTCGGCTGGCTCGTCGTCTCGACCGGGAACAAGTCGGAGCTGGCCGTCGGCTACGCGACGCTGTACGGGGACATGGTCGGCGGCTTCGCTCTGCTGAAGGACGTGTTCAAGACCGACGTGTTCCGGCTGTCGCGGCACCTGAACGAGCGCGCCGGACGGGAGCTGATCCCGGCGACGACGATCGAGCGCCCTCCGAGCGCCGAATTGCGCGCCGACCAGCGCGACGACCAGTCACTGCCGCCGTACGACCTGCTCGATCCGGTGCTGGAGGCGTACGTCGAGCTCGACCGCTCGCGGGAGGAGCTGCTGGCCGAGTTCGACCGCGCCACGGTGGAGAAGGCGCTTGCGCTCGTCGACCGCGCGGAGTACAAGCGACGCCAGGCGCCTCCCGGCGTGAAGCTCCGACCGCGCGCCTTCGGCCGCGACTGGCGCCTGCCGATCACCAAGCGGACGCAGGCCTGACGAGCCGGCCCAGTCGCGCCTGGGGACGAGAAGTCGCACAGACGACACAAAGGGTGTCTCCCTCCGGGACACACCCTCCGGGAGACACCCGGCCCGCAGGCGCTTCAGCAAGCGGTCGTGTGGAGAAGAAGGTGCGGTCGCGGCGCAGTTGACGACCCGTATAGGTAAGTGTATTCTTACGGTAAGTGGTAGCTTACGCTAATGCACTCGACGCACTCGGCGACCCGACTCGGCGCCGGGTGCTTGCGCTCGTCCGCGAACGGGGGCCGGCGGCGGTCGGCACGATCGCGGGCGAGCTCCCCGTCAGCCGGCCCGCCGTCTCCCAGCACCTGCGAGTGCTGCAGGAGGCGGGGCTCGTAACCTGCGCGAGGGAGGGCACGAGGCGCCTGTACACGGTCGACCCGGGCGGGCTGCTGGAGCTCCGCGCCTGGCTCGACGGATTCTGGGACGACGCGCTGGGGCGCTACAAGCGCGCAGCGGAAGGGAGCAGGAGATGAGCGAGACCGTCACGGTGGCACCGCTCACGAAGTCCGTGCGGGTGGAGTGCGACGTCGAGCACGCGTTTCACGTGTTCACACGCGAGCTCGGCACCTGGTGGCCACTCGACACGCACGCGATCCACGAAGGCCACGTCCGCGAGGTCGTCTGGGAGGAGCGCGAGGGAGGCGAGGTCTACGAGCTCTCGCACACCGGCGAGAAAGCGCACTGGGCCACCGTGCTCGCCTGGGAGCCGCCCGCCCGCTTCGTGATCGCCTGGCACGTCAATCCCGAGGCGCCGGCGGCAACAGAGGTCGAGGTGCGCTTCAGGCACGAAGGCGGCGGCACGCGCGTCGTGCTCGAGCACCGCAACTGGGAGCAGCTCGGCGAAGGGGCGTCGGCCGCGCGGAGCGCCTACGACGGCGGCTGGGACACCGTGCTCGGGAAGTATCTCGCCCACCTCTCGTAAGCGCAGCGCAGCGCGGACGTCTCGCGAAGCACCCGTGAGACGCCACGCAACGGGGCTCACACGCCGGCGTCGATTGGCGCCGGCGGTGGGCCGTGGACGACGAGCTCGCGGACGAGCTCGGGGAGCCTGGCGGGGGCGAACTGCTCCGTCGTCTGCGCGAGCTCGTGGAGCGTCCACCACCGGATCGCGAAGACGTACTCCCGGTTGAGACGCTCCCAGCTGAGCTGCGGCGTCGGCTCGAACGCCGGCGAGCGCACGAGGAAGTGCCGTTCGCGCTGACCGTCCCAGCGGCCTCCGATGAAGGGCACGATATGGAGGCGCTCCCAGATGGCCGGCCCGATCGCCGCATCGACCAGGCCGGCCTCCTCAGCGAGCTCGCGCCGGAGCGCATCCTCGTGCGTCTCGCCCTGCTCGAGGCCACCGCCGGGCGGTGCCCACAACGCCTTCGTCGGGAACTCGAACCGGACGAGCAGGATGCGATCTTCCGGATCGAGCACGACCGCGCGCGCTGCCTCGCGAATACGGAGCTCATCCACGAACGAGCTCTCGCAACTCGACGAACCACCGGAGACGGTCTGCCCAGGGCACGGCGGCGTTGGCAGGCGAGGTGGAGGGGAGGACGAACAGAGCGGTCTCGCCGGCCCGTCGCCGCTGCAACCCGTGCGCCGGTCGCTCCCCGAAGGCCCCACGGTACGCCTCCTTCCCGACGAAGCCGATCGCCCGCGGTGCCAACTCGAGCGCGATCCGCTCGATCCGCGAGGCGCTTCCCTCGAAATCGGCCTTGCGCAGGTCGCCCGAGCCAGGCGTCGTCCGATAGGCCGCATTCGTGAGCCCGACGCCCAGCGACAGCAGCCCGAACTGCTCCGCAGGGTCGTACAGCCGCGGCGTGAACCCCGCTGCTGCGAGCAGGCGCCAGAAGTCGTTGCGCGGATTGGCGAAATGCGCGCGAGCCGCATCTGACACACGGCCCGGATTGATGCCGCAGAAGACGACGTCGAGACCGGGCCCGAGCACGTCCGGCACGGACGACGGGGTTTGCACGTTCACGTCAGAGATCCTCGCGCTCCTCCGAGGCGAAGAGTAGGCCGCTCAGGCCGCTTCTGGCTCGCGCGCGTCGAGACGAGCCTCGAAGGCGATCCGGATCCGCTCGGCCAGGATGCCGGGGCTGGCCAAGCCGGCCGGGTCACCCGGGCGCACGATCTTGACCGTGTCCTCGCCCCCCCGCCAGCCGTAGCAGCGCAGGTAGCACTCCTCCTCGCTCAACGGACGCAGCCGCCCCATGTGCCAAGACCGTAGGCGATGGTCCGGACGGTATACCCTCGCAGCATGTCCGCACGCGCCCGCGTCTTCACCTACGACGTCTCACTCGACAGCGCCTGGATCGCGAGCAGCGGCCAGGGTGGCAGCCCCATCCCGAACGAGGAGGAGGCGTGGACGCCCGAGCATCTCGTGCTCGCGGGCCTCAGCCGCTGCGTGCTGACGAGCTTTCGCTTCCATGCCCGCCGGGCAGGGCTCGAGCCGCACTCGAGCGCCTCGGCCCACGGTGTCGTCACCCGCCGCGAGAGCGACGGTCGCTTCGCCCTCGTCGAGGTCGTCGTGAAGATCGCCGTCGACCTCGAATCGACCCCGGAGAGGATCCGGGAGCTGATCGCGAAAGGAGAGCGCGACTGCTTCGTGGGCGCGTCGCTGACCGTCAAGCCCGCCTACCGGTGGACCGTCAACGGAGAGGAGATCCTGTGAGTGCGACCCTGCTCGACGTGACCGCCGTACGTGCCCGCTTCACGGCCCTGCAACGACGGCTGGCCTTCTTCGACGGCCCCGGCGGGACGCAATGTCCCGACGAGGTGATCGATGCGATCTCGCACTACCTGCGCCACGACAACGCGAACGTGGGCGCCCCGTACGAGACGTCGCGGCACACGAGCGAGCTCGTCGACCTCGCCCACGAGACGGCGGGGCGGTTCCTGGGCTGCTCGGGCGACGAGGTCGCCTTCGGGCAGAGCATGACGGCGCTGAACTTCCTGCTCACCCGAGCGCTCGGACGTGAGCTCCGGCCCGGTGACGAGGTGCTGGTGACGAAGCTCGACCACGACGCCAACGTGGCGCCGTGGCTGCACCTGCAGCAGGACCTGGGCATCGTCGTCCGCCACGTCGACGTCCACGACGACCTCTCGCTGGATCTCGACAGCCTGGAGAGCCAGCTCGGGGAGCGCACCCGCGTGGTGGCGTTCCCCGTGGCTGCGAACTCCGTCGGCACGGCACCCGACGTGAAGCGGATCGCCGCGCTGGCCCACGCTGCCGGGGCGCTCGCCTGGGCGGACGCCGTCCACTACGGTCCGCACGGGCAGATCGACGTCTCCGACTGGGACGTCGACGTGCTCGTGTGCTCGCCCTACAAGTTCTTCGGGCCGCACCTGGGGATGGCCTTCGGCAAGAAGGAGCTGCTCGAGTCGTGGCAGCCGTACAAGGTACGGCCGGCCGCCGACGATCCCGTGGGCCATCGCTTCGAGCTCGGCACCTCCCAGCACGAGCTGCTGGCAGGCTTCGTGGCTGCGGTGCGCTATCTCGAGTCGCTCGGCTGGGAGGCGATCGTCGGCCACGAGCGTAGGCTGGGCGAGGAGTTCCTGGCGGGCCTGCCCGACGGCGTCGAGCTGTACGGGCTGCCGACGATGGAGGGCCGGGTGCCGACGTTCTGCTTCAACGTGCCGGGGCGGACCTCGGAGGAGGTCGCCGTCCATCTCGCCGAGAAGCACGAGGTGGCGGTGTGGTGGGGCAACTACTACGCCGTCGAGACGATGAAGCGGCTCGGGCTCGACCCCTGGCTGGGGGCGGTGCGGGCCGGGATCGTGCACTACAACACCGCCGACGAGGTGAACCGGCTGCTCGCCGGCGTGGCGGAGCTCGTGTGAGGCTCCTCGTCCTGGGAGGCACGCAGTTCGTCGGAAGGGCGGTGGCGGAAGCAGCGCTCGGCGAGGGCCATGAGGTCACGTTGTTCCATCGCGGCCGCACCGGCGCCGACCTGTTCCCGCAGGCGGAGCATCTGCTCGGCGACCGCGACGGCGGGCTCAACCCGCTGCGCGGCAGGAGCTGGGACGCCTGCCTCGACGTGAGCGGCTACCTCCCGCGTCTCGTGCGTGACTCGTGCGAGCTCCTGCGCGACGCCGCCGCGCACCTCGTCTTCGTGTCGACGATCTCGGTGTACGCGGACCTGGCGCTCCCGCGCGACGAGGACGGGCCGCTCGCCGTCCTCGACGACGAGACGACGGAGGAGGTCTTCGCCCACGGGAACTACGGCGGCCTCAAGGTGCTGTGCGAGCAGGCCGTCCGCGAGGCGTTCGGCGAGCGGGCCGCCGTCGTCCGTCCGGGCTTCATCGTCGGGCCCCACGACCACACGGGCCGCTTCACGTGGTGGGTGCACCGGGCAGCCCGGGGCGGCACCCTCCCCCTCCCCGCGAGCATCCACCGGCGCGTCCAGTTCATCGACGTGCGCGATCTGGCCGACTTCCTCCTGCTCGCAGCGGTCTCCCCGCTTACGGGCACCTACAACGCGACGGGGCCGCTCCCGCCGCTCGGCATGGGCGACGTCCTCCACGAAGCAGCGCGGGCGAGCACGTCTGACCTCGAGCTCGTGCCCGTCGACGACCCGGTCGCCGAGGGGGTTCCCTTCCCCCTCTGGGCATCCGACCCCGCCTGGGCCGCCTGGGCGGAGGTCGACGTCGCGCGCGCAGTCGCCCACGGCCTGCGCTTCCGGCCCCTCGGCCAGACCATTCGCTCGACGCTCTACGCGGCCGCCACCGTCGAGGGGGTCGGGCCGACGCCGGAGCAGGAGGCGGAGCTGCTCGCCGCCTGGCGGTCGCGCTAGACAGGCGGGCGCTCAAGGCCTGCCGCGCGGATGCCGGCAACCGCGAGCTGCTCGTCGACCTCCCCCGGCAGGCCGCTGACGCCGACCGCCCCGATGCGGCGGCCGTCTCCGAACGCGGCGACGCCGCCGAGAAAGAACGAGAAGAACGGATCGAAGCTCGCGAGCTCGGTGGCCGAGCCCGCCGCCTTCGCAGCGAGCTCTCGCGTGGTCGGGGCATCGCTGCGAGCCGCCGTGTAGGCCTTGCGCCGTGCGTTCAGCTCGGTGTCGAGGGCAGCTCCGTCCATGCGGAGCGAGGCGACGACCTCCCCGTGCGCATCGGCGACGACGACCGAGACCGGCCCGGGCGCCTCGTCCACCACGGCTCGGATCACGGTGAGCGCTCTCTCGTGCGTGAGACCCATAGGCCCTCTATACCATGGCCGGCATGCCCGTCTTCGAACGCACGACCCTCTCCAACGGCATCCGCGTCCTCACGGCGCCCATGCCTCACGCACAGTCGGTCTCGTGTTTCGTCATGTTCGCGGCGGGTGCGCGCTACGAGCGCCGGGACGAAGGCGGTATTGCCCACTTCGCCGAGCACATGTTCTTCAAAGGCACGGAGCGGCGCCCGACCGCTCGCCACATCGCGACGGAGATCGACGGGATCGGCGGCGAGTTCAACGCCTTCACCGGCAAGGAGTACACGGGCTACTACGTGAAGTGTGCCGCCGAGACGCGCGACGTGGCGCTCGACGTGCTCGTCGACATGCTGCGCAACTCGCGCTTCGACCCGGAGGAGATCGAGCGCGAGAAGGGCGTGATCGTCGAGGAGATGAACATGTACTTCGACACGCCGCGTGACTTCATCGGCGGCGTGTACGAGAACCTCCTCTACGGCGACCAGCCGCTCGGCCGCGACATCATCGGCACGAAGGAGACGGTGCGCGCCGCCACGCGTGACACCTTCACGACGTTCACCGACCGCTGGTACCGGCCCGAGCGGATGGTGGTGGGCCTCGGAGGCCTCGTCGGCGACGGGCTGATGGAGAAGCTGGAGGAACTGCTGGGGTCGATCGAGCCGCGCGACACGGGGCATCCGGAGCCCGTCGAGATCCCGGCCAACGGCCGGGCCGTGCGCGTGCACACGAAGCAGTCCGACCAGGCCCACCTGGTGCTCGGCGCGAGGGGATACCCGATCGGCCATCCCGATCGGTACGCGCTGCAGCTCGCGACCACCGTCCTCGGCGGCGGCATGTCGTCACGCCTCTTCACCGAGGTGCGCGAGCGCCGCGGCCTCGCCTACTACGTGTTCGGCACGAGCCAGGGCTACACGGACGCGGGCTCGACCCACGCGCAGGCCGGCGTCGACATCAACCGGATCGATGACGCCGTGACGACGATCGCCGCCGAGCTGCGGCGCATGGCCGACGAGCCGGTGCCCGCCGAGGAGCTGGAGAAGGCCCGCGCCTTCGCCAAGGGGCGCTTCGTGCTCGGGCTCGAGAGCCCGCACGGGACGATCATGTTCGGGCTGCGCCGCGAGGTGCTGCAGGGGGCGGCGGAGGAGCCCGAGGACGTGCTCGCAGGGCTCGACGCCGTCACGGAAGAGGACGTGCAGCGGGTGGCACAGGACGTGCTCGGCAAGCAGCTCTACCTGGCCGTGATCGGGCCGTTCGACGACGCCGAGCGGTTCGAGCGGCTGCTCTCGCCCGCATGAGCGAAGGCTGGCTGCCGCTGCCCGAGCGGCACCGGCCGGCACTCAGCGCAGCAGCGCCTCGAAGCAGAGGCTGAGAGGATCGTCGCGGTACGGCGGGAAGGGGGGGATCCGACGGAACCCGAAGCCCTCGTACAGCGCGATCGCAGCCGTCTGGTCGACGCCGGTCTCGAGGCGCAGCACGTTCAGCCCGTGGCTGAGCGCGTGCTCGGCAAGGCGCTCGAGCACGGCACGGCCGAGTCCGAGCCGCCGGAACTGCGGGCGTACCCACATTCGCTTGACCTCGCCGTACTCGGTACCGACGAGCTGGACGCCGCCACAGGCGGCCGGAGCGCCGTCGACCCGTGCGACGAAGAACGCCACCTGCTCCTCGAGCAGCCTGGCGACGGAGTAGCCGTGGCGGCTCTCGGCCGGGTAGCGCTGCGCGAGATGGCTCTCCAGCTCCGTCACGAGCGCTGTCGCGTCCGGCGAGTCGGGTGCCTCTCGTGCGACGACGATGCTCAGCGGGCCGGTCCTCTCGCTCAGTCCTCGGCGGACTTCTCGGCGGCGCGTTCGGCGAGCTCGTTCACGACCGCGGGGTCGGCGAGGGTGGTGGTGTCGCCGAGCGGCCGGTTCTCGGCCACGTCACGAAGCAGACGGCGCATGATCTTGCCCGAGCGCGTCTTCGGGAGCTCCGGTGTGAAGACGATGTTGGCGGGCTTCGCGATCGCCCCGATGCGGTGCGCGACGTGGTTGCGGAGCTCCTCGAGCATCTCCACCGAGCCCGGGTCACCGCCCTTCAGCGTCACGTAGGCGACGATCGCCTGCCCGGTCGTCTGGTCGGAGCGGCCGCACACGGCGGCTTCCGCGACCCGCGGATGGTCGACAAGGGCGGATTCGACCTCGATCGTGGAGATGCGGTGCCCGGACACGTTCATCACGTCGTCGACGCGGCCGAGCAGCCAGAAGTCACCGTCCTCGTCGATGCGGGCGCCGTCGCCGGCGAAGTAGAGACCGGGGAAGCGCTCCCAGTAGGTGGAGCGGAAGCGCGCGTCGTCGCCGAAGATGCCGCGCGTCATGGCGGGCCACGGCCGCTCCAGCACGAGGTAGCCGCCGCCCTGCTCGACCTTCTCGCCCTGCTCGTTGCGCACGGAGGCCAGCACACCCGGGAACGGCTTCGTGGCCGAGCCCGGCTTCGTCGTCGTTACGCCCGGTAGCGGGGTGATCAGGATCATCCCCGTCTCGGTCTGCCACCAGGTGTCGACGATGGGGCAGCGCTCCTCCCCGATGTGCTCGTGGTACCAGATCCAGGCCTCGGGGTTGATCGGCTCGCCCACCGAGCCGAGCAGCCGCAGCGAGCGCAGGTTGTGACGGTCGGCGTACTCGTGCCCCCACTTCATGTGCGCGCGGATCGCGGTCGGCGCCGTGTAGAGGATGGTGACGCCGTAGCGCTCGACGATCTCCCACCAGCGGTTCTTGTCCGGAAAGTCCGGCGTGCCCTCGTAGAGCACGCTGGTGGCGCCGTTGCACAGGGGGCCGTAGACGATGTAGCTGTGCCCGGTGATCCAGCCGATGTCGGCGGCGCACCAGAACACGTCGTCCTCCGGCTTCAGGTCGAAGATCGCGTGGTGGGTGGTCGCGACCCCCACCAGGTAGCCGCCCGTCGTGTGGGCGATCCCCTTGGGCTTCGCCGTCGTGCCCGACGTGTACATCAGGAAGAGCAGGTCCTCGGCGTCCATCAGCTCGCACGGGCAGGAGGCGGGGTCGTCCGGGACGTCGAGGTCGTGCAACCAGACGTCGCGGCCCTCCTGCATCGCCACCTCACCGCCGGTGCGGCGCACGACCAGGCACCGGCGCACCCCGGGGGCAGCCGCCATCGCCTCGTCCGCGGTGCGCTTCAGCGGCACCCGGTTGCCACGGCGCCACGCCTCGTCCTGGGTCACGAGCACCTCGCAGCCCATGTCCACCATGCGGTCGGAGAGCGAGTCGGCCGAGAAGCCGCCGAAGACGACGGTGTGCGGCGCGCCCAGGCGCGTACAGGCAAGCATCGCCACCGCCAGCTCCGGCACCATCCCCATGTAGATCGCGACAGCCGTCCCCTTGCCGACGCCGAGCTCCCTCAGCGCGTTCGCGAAGGCAACGACGCGCCGCTGCAGGTCGGCGTAGGTGATCTCCAAGCGCTCGCCGCCGGGCTCGCCCTCCCAGTAGTAGGCGACCCTGTCTCCCAGCCCCGACTCCACGTGCCGGTCGACACAGTTGTAGGCGACGTTCAGGGTCCCGCCCAGATACCACTTCGCATAGGGCAGCTCCCACTCGTACAGCGAGGTGAACGGCTCGAACCACGTCACCCGCTCGCGGCCGTTCGTCTCCCAGAACTCCTCGAAGTCACGCTCGTACACGTCCGCGCCCACGTTCGCCTGTGCCGAGAACGCAGCGGACGGTGGAAAGCGCCGCTCCTCGAGGAACAGGCTGCGGATCGTGTGGTCGCTCAATGGTCGCCTCCGGGTTGCTCGCGCAGGACGAGCCGATCCTATCGAGGCGGAGCCGCACTCAGGAACTCGAATCAGACGGCACCAGGCTTCATTCTGATCCGGGTCTCAGAGCACGAGGTCGTGAGGGAACGTGCTCAGTGTCTCGCAGCCGTCCTCGGTGACGACGACGACGTCTTCCACGCGCACGCCGCCCCATCCCTCCCGGTAGAGCCCGGGCTCGAGCGCGATCACGTCGCCGGCGACGAGCGGCTGGCCGCCGACGCGGCCGAGGCCGGGGGACTCGTGAACGTCGAGCCCGACACCGTGCCCGAGCGAATGGAAGAAGCCGTCCCTGAGAGGCTCGCCGTCCGGATGGGACAACTTCGTCAGATGACCACGCTCCTCGAAGAAGAGGCACACGGCATGGTTCATCTCCGCGCCGTCCACGCCGGGCCGAACCATCGAGATCGCCAGCGCGAGCGCCTCGACGCAGTCGCGATGCCATTGCGTCAACGTGTCGTCGGGCGCCCCGACGCGAAACGTCCGCGTCATGTCGCCGAAGCAGGCGCTCTCGACGTGCCGCGGGAAGAAGTCGCAGAGCACCACGTCGTCGTTCTCGACGCGGCCCGAGCCGCTGTCGTGACCGTTCGCCGCCTGTGCCCCGTGCGCTACGACGAGGTCGTCGCCGCGGCAGCCGAGCCTGCCGAAGGCGTCGGTAGCGAGGGCTTTCAGCAGCTCGCACGTGAGCGGCTCGCCGTCGAGGACGCGACCGCCCTCGCCCGGCTCCGAGCGCCGCAACGCGTCCGCCACGGCGGCCATGCCGGCCTCGGCCGCGCGCTGCGCGACGCGGATCCCCTCGAGGTGGTGAGGGCTCTTGATCCGGCGCCGGTCGTCGAAGAGGCGCTGGTCGACCGTCAACTCGACGCCGTCGGCGCGGAGCGCGTCGGCGACAGCGAGCGGGAAGGTCTCCGGCACCACGGCGGACCGCAGGCCGAGGGAGCGCACGTAGCGCACGCACTGCACCGGCCAGATCTCGTAGACGTCGTCGACCTCGGCGAGGATGTCCTCGACCGTGAAGCTCTCGGAGGGGACGATCTCGATGCCCGGATCGGCCTCCACGATGCGGTCTCCCTCGATGCTCCACACGATCGCGACACGGCGGCCGGCAAGCTCCGCGTAGACGAACGGATCGCCGATCGCGACCTTGACGGCGTGGCGCAGCTCGCTGCTGCGCTCGCTGTCACCGATCAGAAGCACGTCGGGCACGGGCGCGCAGCGTACCGCTAGGGTCACCGGTCATGAGCGACGACCTGAAGGCACTGAGAGAGCGCCTGGCCGAGGTCTCCGACCTCTCCCGCTCGGCCGGCGTGCTCGGCTGGGACCAGCGGGTGACGATGCCGCCGAAGGGCACCGAGGCGCGCGCGGAGGCCCTTGCCACGCTCGGCCGGATCGCCCACGACCGTTTCACAGATCCCGAGATCGGGCGTCTCCTCGATCGGCTCGCACCGCTCGAGGAGTCCCTCCCGTACGACTCGGACGACGCCAGCCTGATCCGGGTCACCCGGCGCGACTGGCTGAAGGCCTGCAGGGTGCCGACCGAGCTCCGCGTCGAGATGACGCGTGCCGCCGCCCGCGGGCACCAGGCCTGGGTCGAGGCCCGCCGCACGAGCGACTTCCGCTCCTTCCTGCCCTTCCTGCGCGAGAACGTCGAGCTGAAGCGGCGCTACGTCGAGTGCTTCGACCCGTCCGACTCGCCCTACACGCCGCTGCTCGACGACTACGAGCCCGGCATGGCGACGGCGGAGGTGAAGGAGGTGTTCGCCGTGCTGCGCCCCGCGCTGACCGAGCTCGTCGCCTCGGCTCCACGTGTCGAGGCGTCGTTCCTGCGCGGGCAGTTCGCGCCGGAGGCCCAGCGCGCGTTTGCCGAGAGGGTGCTCGCCACCCTCGGCTTCGAGGAGGGCGCCTGGCGGCTCGACCGCACCGCCCACCCGTTCTGCACGTCGTTCTCCAACCGGGACGTGCGACTGACGACCCGCTACCACGAGGACAACCTGGAGTCGATCTGGTCGACCATGCACGAGGCGGGCCACGGCCTGTACGCGCACGGCATCGCGGACTCGCTCCTGCGCAGCCCGCTCGGCGGCGCCCCCTCGCTCGGCGTGAACGAGTCGCAGAGCCGTACCTGGGAGAACCTGGTCGGCCGCAGCCACGCCTTCTGGACGCACTGGTACGGCTCGCTGCAGGAGACGTTCCCGGCGCAGCTCGGCAATATCGAGCTGGACGCCTTCGTCCGGGCGATCAACCGGGCCGAGCCCGGCCTGATCCGCGTCGACGCCGACGAGACGACGTACTCGCTCCACATCATCCTCCGCTTCGAGCTCGAGCAGGAGCTGATCGAGGGAACCGTCGCGCTCGAGGACCTGCCGGAGATCTGGAACGCCCGCATGAAGGAGTTCCTCGGGGTGGACGTGCCTGACGACGCCCACGGCGTGCTCCAGGACGTGCACTGGTCAGGTGGCGGCATCGGCTACTTCCCGACGTACGCGCTCGGCAACGTGATCTCGCTCCAGATCTGGGCAAAGGTGCGTGAGGCGCTGCCCGACCTCGACGCACAGATGGCGGCAGGGGAGCTCGGCCCGCTCTCGGACTGGCTGCGGGACAACCTCTACTGCCTCGGCCGCAAGCTGACGCCGAAGGAGACGCTCGAGCGGGTCACCGGGTCGGGCGCGCTCGACCCGCAGCCATACCTCACCTACCTGCGCGACAAGCAGTCCGGGGTGTGAGAGACGCCGTGCCGTCCCGGTCGCGCACGCACGTCCCTCGGGCACTGCTCGCCGCGCCCGGCCGCAGGGAGAGAGGCGAAAGGCTTGCGTGACCGGGCTGGGTGAGCGGCAGCGCGAGACGGTGCGCGATCTGCTCGCCGGGCTCGAGCACGACGTTCCGGTGCGGCTCGTGGTCGGCCCGGAGGTGACGCCGGTGACGGTGATCGTGGCGGGGCGTGACCTCGACTTCGGCGCGGAGGCGCGCGCCCTGCTGGAGCAGGTGGCGGAGCTGTCCGACCAGGTGACCCTCGACGTGGAGGAGACGTCCGAGCCCGGACGCTGGCCGGAGATCACGATCGGAGACGGGCTGCGCTACCACGGGCTCCCGTGGGGTTACGAGCTCTCGACCGTGATCGGCGCGATCGTCGAGGCGGGGAAGCGAGCGAGCACGCTGTCGGCCGACTCGCTCGCCGCGCTCGCGACGCTGCCACGCCCGGTCGAGATCGAGGTGTACGTCACCCCGACCTGACCGCATTGCCCGCCGGCCGTGCTGCTGGCGTACCGATGCGCACTGGCCGCGCCGAACGTGACCGCCGCCGCGGTCGAGGCGACCGAGTTCGCCGCGGAGGCCGACCGGCTCGGGGTCGTCTCGGTGCCTGCGATCGTGATCGACGGCCGGCTGCAGTACGCCGGCGCCGTGCCGGAGCACGCATTCGTGCAGAGGCTGCTCGCCGCCGTGGAGTAGCGAGGCCGGCGGTTCGCCACCGCCCCGGCCTGCCTCGGGCTCACGCCTACAATCGAGGCAGTGGACGTTTTCGGCAGAGCGCAAGCGGTGTTCGAGTCGTGCGACGCACTCGTCCAGGCCGACCTCCCGGCCAATGCCGTCCTGTTCGACGCGCACACGCATCTCGGGGACGACATCGACGGCATGGCCGGCCGCTCGGACGAGCTCGTGGCGATGCTCGGGTCGCACCGTTTCGCGGGCGCGTTCACCTTCTGCCTCGACGAGCCCGACAAGTCGCCTGCGTTCAGCGCCGCCAACGACCGCACCCTCGCGTACGCCCGCGAAGTGGGGGACCTGCTCGTCCCGTTCGCCCGCCTCGACCTCGAGGACGGGCCGATCGAAGAGGCGATTCGCTGCCTCGACCTGGGCGCCCGCGGCATCAAGCTGCACCCGCGGGCGCAGAAGTTCTCGCTCGGCGACGAGCGGCTCGCGCCCGTCTTCGAGCTCGCCGTTGCCCGCAACGTCCCCATCCTGATCCACGGCGGGCGAGGGCTGCCTCCGATCGCCGACCAGCTCGCCTCGCTCGTCGAGCGCTTCGCCGGAGTGCAGCTCGTGATCGCGCATGCGGGCATCGCAGACATGGCAGGCCTGGCCGGCCACTTCCACGGCGTGCCCGGCGTGTACTTCGACACGTCGGTCTTCAGCGCCGTCGACCTGCTCGACCTCTTCCGCCAGGTGGCGCCCGAACAGGTCCTCTTCGCGACCGACTACCCGTACGGCCGGCTGCCGAACGCGCTGCTGCTCACATTGCGGGTGGCGCGCCTGGCGGGTCTCGACGAGACGCAGATCCGCGGCGTCCTCGGCGAGACGGCGGCGGGGGTCGCGCGCGGGGCGCCACCCCCGCGCCTGACGGCGCCGCGCGGGCCGCAGGCGCTCGTGCAACCGCTCACGTTCGCGCGGATCCACCAGTACATCGCGATGGCGACGCCGCTCCTGTGGCTGCGTCAGCCCGACGCGATCGGCGGGCTCGGGCTGGCGGTGAACGCGGCGCTCGAGGACAACGGGCACCTCGAGGAGGCGGAGTGGATGCGCGACGCGCTCGTCACCGCCGGCGAGCTGTGGCAGCTACTGGCTACGACCGAGGACGACCGCGAGCGCCGGCGCATCGCACGCGCGGCCATCGGGCTCGTTCACGTCGCCGACGTGCTCGCCGTCACGACCCGGGCCTGAGCTCCGCCAGCGCACGCTCGACGAGCGCCGCCAGCACCTCACGCTTCCACGCGCTCTGCGGATTTCCCGGCAGGCCCTCGAGCGGGTCGACCGGATCGAGCGCGCGGGGCACGTTCGCGACCCCGGCGGCAGCGAGGCGGACAGCGTCGCCACGCCGGGACGCGGCGACGGAGACGAGCGGGAACGAGAACGCCTGGCGCTCACCGGCGCGCAGGTAGGCGGAGGCGTCGGGCGGGGCCGGCAGCCGCACGGCCACGACGAGCTCGCCCTGGGCGAGCGCGACGAGCGAGCGGTCGTCCTCGGTGGGCTGCCGGTAGAGGTCGAGGAGCGGAAGCTCTCGGTTACCCGTGCGCGAGCGAAGGATCACGGTGGCCTCGCACGCGGCGAGGGCCGGCGCGAGATCCGACGGGTGGGCCGAGATGCAGTCTCCGGGCACCAGGTTGTGCTTGCGGTGCTCGCCGATCTGCGCGTAGCACGTGTCTCCGCCCCCGAGCCAGCACGTCCACTCGACACCCCGGTAGTACCAGCAGCGCGTGTGCTGACAGAGGTTCCCGCCGACGGTGCCCTGGTTGCGCAGCAGAGGCGACGCGGCCACACCGGCTGCGGTCACGACGGTCGCGTACGGCCGGACCAGGTCGGACGCAGCGAGCTCCGAGAGTGTCGCCGTCGCTCCGATCTCGACTCCGTCTCCCTCGCTCCGGATCCCGTCGAGCCCGGCTGCCTGCAGGTCGACGTAGAGCGAGGGCGCGCGGATGCCGCGATCGACCTGCCCGGCAAGGTCGGTGCCGCCGGCGAGGACGGCGGCATCCGGGTCGGCGAGCAGCTCGAGCGCCTCGTCGACCGAGGTGGGCCTCGCGTACGCGGTCACCGCAACGCCTCCAGCACGCGGTCACGGGTGAGCGGCAGCGCCCTGCACCGTCGTCCGGTGGCATGGGCGAAGGCGTTCGCGATCGCCGCTGCGGTGGGAACGATCGGCGGCTCTCCCAGCCCCTTGGCACCGACGTTCGGCAGGTTGGCGTCAGGGATGTGGGGGAAGTCGATCACGATCTCGGGCACGTCGGCGATGGTGGGCACCTTGTAGTCGTCGAGGTGCGCGTTGACCGGCACGCCTGTCGTCCGGTCGACGACGAGCTCCTCGGTGAGCGCGAAGGCCATGCCCTGCAGGACGCCTCCCTCCACCTGGCTCGAGGCGGTCAGCGGGTTCACGATCCGACCCACGTCGTGCACGGCCACGATCCGCTCCACCCGCACCTCCCCGACCGCCGGGTCGACGGAGACCTGTGCGATCTGGCAGCCGAACGTGTGCACCCGGAACCCGTCGGGATTGGGGCCGCGGGCGCCCGAGCCGTCGATCGTGGCATCGCCGAGCTTCCCCGTCACCTCGATCACGTCGACGTCGAGCCCGCCGTCGCGCGACCGGATCCTGCCGTCACGAACCTCGAGATCGGCGACGGCGATCTCGAAGACGTCGCCGGCGAGCTGGAGCAGCTGCTTGCGCACCTTGGCGGCCGCCGAGCGGACGGCCGGCAGCACGGACGGCGTCGTCTGCGAGCCTCCGGCCACGGGCCCGTACACGTTCGGCGCCGTGTCGCCGCCCGAGACCCGCACGTGGCCCAGCGGCAGGCCCAGCTCCTCCGCCGCGACGATGCGGGCGGCGGTGAGCGTCCCCGTGCCGATGTCCTGGATGCCGGTCACGAGCCGGGCGTGGCCTTCGCCGTCGAGCCGGATCGTCGCGTGCGAGGGGGGCCCGCCGCCGCCCCACCAGATCTGGGTGGCGCAGCCCAGGCCGCGCAGCAGACCGTCCGCCTGAGGCGCCTGCAGCGCTTCCCGCGCGGCCCAGCCGGCAAGCTCGGCCGCCCGGTCGTAGCACGCGAGCAGCTGCTTGCTCGAGTACGGCAGGCCGCTGCCCTGGTCGACCTCGACGTGGTTGCGGCGGCGCAATTCGAGCGGGTCGATGCCGCAGGCGGCGGCGAGCTCGTCGATCGCCTGCTCGAACACCGCTGTCCCCTCCATCACGCCGGGAGCACGGAACGCGTTCTGCGCGCGCAGGTTGGTCTTGACGGGGAACGTCATCGTGCGCACGTCGTCGCACCGGTACAGGGTGCGGGCAGGCACGAGCACCGGGAAGACCCAGCCGCCCTGCCCCATCGCGACGACGGCGTCGGCGTCGATCGCCACGATCGTGCCGTCGCGGCGGGCGCCGAGACGCACCGACTGGCGGGTGGCCGAGCGGCGGCCGCCGTCGAGCTGCTCGGCGTGGCGGTCGTTGACGAGCCGCACCGGCCGGCCGGTGAGTCGCGCCAGCTCGGCCGCGGCAAGCGCCTCGAAGCCGGCGCCCTGCTTTCCCCCGAAGCCGCCGCCGACGAACTCCGTGATCACGCGCACCTGATCCTTGGGCAGGCCGAAGCTGAGGGCGAGCTCGTCGCGGGCCGCGAACATGCCCTGGGTCGAGACCCAGACCGTGAGCTCGTCACCGTCCCACGATGCGACGGCGGCGTGCGGCTCGAGCGCCGTCTGCAGGTGGCCGGGGGTCTCGAGCTCGAGCTCGACGCGCACGTCGGCGGCGGCGAGAGCCGCCTCGGCGTCACCGCGCGCCTCCTCGGACGGATCGACGGTGAAACGCTGCTCTCGCAGCGCCTCGTCGGCGTCGACCACGTGCGGGAGCGTCTCCAGGTCAGGAGCGAGTGCCCCCAGCGCGGCCAGCGCCTGTTCCAGTGTCTCGGCGGCGACGACCGCGATCGGCTGGCCCGCGTACTGCGGCTCCACGGCGAGAGCAGGCGTCCGGCTCGTGAACGAGAGCTCCGACTCCGGCCCGAGCACGGCACGGACGCCGGGCGCCCTGCGTGCGGCTCCGAGCTCGAGCCCCCGGACGCGCCCGTGAGCGACGGGGGAGCGGAGGACCGCTGCGTGCAGCATGCCGGCGAGCCGCACGTCGACGGTGTAGCGGACGCGGCCCGCGGCGCGCGCGGCACCGTCGTGACGGGTCGTGGGACGGCCGACGAGTGCGAGGTCCTCCCCCGCCTGCCAGGTCTCGAGATCGTCCTCCTCGTCGACCAGCACCCAGACCTCCTGGTAGCGCCCCTCCATCTCGGTCTCGGTCTTGACGAGGCGTGCCATCAGGCTCCACCGCCCGCGGCGCGTTGGATCGCCCGTTCGATCTTCGGGTAGGCGCCGCAGCGGCACAGGTTTCCCGTCATTGCCTCGCGCACCTGTTCCGTCGTCGGCCGCGGGATGCGGGCAAGCAACGCAGTGGCGCTGACGATCTGGCCCGGCGTGCAGAAGCCGCACTGGAGCGCGTCCTCGGCCACGAACGACTCCAGGAGAGTGGCGCTACCGGCCTGGGAGAGCCCTTCGATCGTCACGATCGCGTGGCCCTCCGCGGCAGCGGCGAGCAGCAAGCACGAGTTGACGGGGCGCCCGTCGAGCAGCACGGCGCAGGCGCCGCACGCGCCTTCGCCGCAGGCGAGCTTCGTGCCCAGCAGCTCGACGTCGTCTCGGAGCACGTCGACGAGGCGCCGGGCAGGCGAGACGTCGAGGTCGTGTGGCTCCCCGTTGATGTCGAGAGTCAGCTTCACGGCTGGGTCAATCATCTAGCATCGCCGGCATGACGCGCGCCCCACTTTCGTTCGCGCTCCTCGTGACGATCGTGGCACTGGCCGCCGGCTGCGGCGGCGACGGAGGGGGCAAGGCCGAGAGCACAGCCGCCACCGGGACGACAGGCGGTGTCGATGCGAGTGGGTGCGCAGCGGTCGGCGTGCCCGCCCCGCGGGACGACGGTGGCGCTAGTGCACCCGAGCAGCCGCTCGATCCCGCGCAGGAGGCGACGCTCGAGTTCGTCACGAGCTGCGGCTCGTTCACGGTGACGCTCGACGTAGCAGGGGCCCCGCAGACGACCGCCTCGCTCGTCTCGCTGGCCCGGAGCGACTTCTACGACGACACGATCTTCCATCGCATCGTTCCGGGCTTCGTGATCCAGGGAGGTGATCCGACCCAGACGGGCGGGGGCGGCCCCGGCTACCAGACGGTCGACGTACCGTCGCAGGATGCCGCGTACACGAAGGGCGTGGTCGCGATGGCGAAGGGAGCGACCGAGCCGCCGGGAACCTCCGGCAGCCAGTTCTTCGTCGTCACCGGCGCCGACATCGGGCTCCCTCCGGACTATGCGATCGTCGGCACGGTGACCTCGGGGCTCGAGGTCGTGGAGCGGATCGGCCGGCTCGGTGACGCGCAGGAGCAGCCGACGAAACCGGTCGTCGTCTCCGACGTCGTCGTCACCGTCGGGTCGTGACGGGCGTCTGCGCGGTCGTCCTCGCCGCGGGCGAGGCGTCACGCTTCGGCTCCCCCAAGCAGCGCCTGCTCCTGCCGGCCGTGCTGCAGCGCCTCGCCGCCGCCCCGCTGGACGAGATCGTCGTCGTCGAGGGAGCGCACCCCCTCGACGGCGCTTGTGAAACTGTGTCACTTGCGGTGCCGGTACGCGTCGTGCGCTGCGCGGACTGGGAGCAGGGGCCGGGGGCTTCCCTTCGCTGCGGGCTCGCCGCGCTCGGCCCGGACTGCGAGGCGGCGGTCGTCGTGCTCGCCGACGGTCCGCGCCTCTCGCCCGACGCGGTCGCGCGCGTGGTCGAGAGCTGGCTCGAGGAGGGGGGCGCAGTGGTGGCAGCCTCGTACGGCGGTGTTCGCGGCCACCCGCTGCTCGCCGCCCGCCCGGCGTGGGACGCAGTCCCCGACGAGGGCCTGCGCGCGCTCGAGCCGCGACTCGTCGCCTGCGACGACCTGGGCAGCCCCGGCGACGTCGACACACCGGCGGATCTGCCCGAGCGCTTCCGCTAGGGGGCGGGGGAGCGAAGCTGCGTGAGCTTCTCGAGCAAGCCGGGAGGCATGCGCTCCTCGGCCGTCGTGCGGACGTAGACGCGCAGCGTCTCCTCGAAGCGGTAGCGGCGCCTGCAGTACTCGCAGCCGTCGAGGTGCAATTCGGCCTCCACGCGCTCCGGCTCGGTGAGCTCGCGGTCGAGATACCCCTGCAGCAGCTCCTCGCACTTGTCGCACGGGCCGTGGCTCATGAGAGCGCCTCCTCCGCGAGCTGCTGCTTCAGCAGGCGCCGGCCCCGGTGCAGGCGGGACATCACCGTTCCGATCGGGATGTCGAGGATCTGGGCCGCGTCCGCATAGCTGAACTCGCCGATGTCAACGAGCACCACCACGTCCCGGAAGTCGTGCGGCAGCGACGACAGCGCCGTCACGATCGAGTCCTGCGAGAGGCGCTCCACGACCTTGTCCTGGTCGAGCGCCAGCTCGCCCTGGCTTTCCGCCATCCTGTTCGCGAGGTAGTAGTCACCCTCCTCCAGCGGCTGCACGTCGGGGGTGCGCTGAATCTTGCGGCCACGATCGAGGTTGAGGTTCGTGAGGATGCGGAGCAGCCAGGCACGGAGGTTCGTTCCCGGGGTGTAGGAGCTCCAGCTCCTGAACGCTCGAGCGTAGGTTTCCTGGACAAGATCCTCTGCCTCTTCTCGGGAGCCGACGAGCCGGCGTGCGACCCGGTAGACCTGATCGGCGAGTGCGAGAGCCTCTTCCTCGAAGCGCACCCTGTCGCGCGCGGAGGACGCGATCCGGCGTGCCTCGATGTCCGGCTCGGGCTCGCCCATCCGGCTACCGTACCACTGTCGTACGAGAGGGTGAAACGCAGTGGGCGGCCGCGTTATTCCCCCTGCGAGACCGGCTCAGACGAGCTGGACCTCGTGGAAGCCGGCCTTGCCCATCGTCGCGACGAGCGCGTCGCGCGACGTCTTCGCGTCGTCGAACTGCAGCATCACCTGCCCCATCAGGTTCGCGTTCGCGACGTCGAGCCCGTCGTGGCCCCGCAGCGCGGCCGCCAGGCGGTTGACACACCGCTCGCAGCGGATGCCCGTGACCTGGATCGTCTCGTTCTGGGTCGCCATGACAGGCCGCTCATCGTACCCGGGCCGGGGCACGGAGCTGCACCTCGTCGTCGGCGAGCTCGATCAGCATCGGGTCGTGGGTGGCGCAGACGAAGGTCGTCCCGTACTCGCTCGCGAGATCGGCGAAGAGGCCGCCCAGAGCCAGCGTGCTCGCGACGTCGATGCGTGCAGTCGGCTCGTCCGCCAGGATCACCGCCGGCCGCGCGGCGAGCGCACGCGCGACGGCGACACGCTCGCGCTGTCCCGCGGAGAGGCGCTCCACCGGACGGTCGGCGTGCTCGGCGAGGCCCACCGCGGCCAGCGCCTCGCCGGCCCGGTCGTGGGCCTCCACACCCTCGACGCCGCGCACCGCGAGGCCGAGCTCGACGTTCTCGCGGGCGCTGAGGAAGCCGGAGAGCCCCGGTGATTGGCCTACGAACGCGACGTGGTCGCGACGGAACGCGGCGCGCTCGTCTCGATCGAGCGCCGAGACCACGACGCCGCCGATCACGACGTCACCCTCGTCGGGGACGTCGAGGCCGGCCAGGAGAGAGAGCAGCGTCGATTTCCCCGAGCCGGACGGTCCGGTCACAGCGGTGAGGCGTCCCGGCTCGAACGTTGCGGTGAGCCCCTCCAGCGCCGCCTGGCGACCGTAGCGCCGGGTCAAGCCGCGAGCCTCGACGTGCGCTCCCGTTGCTCCCCCGACCACAGGCGCCGCGAGCTCTGCGAGCCGCGTCGACCCCGCCACGGGCCTGAGCTCGACCGCGCCGTCGCGCAACGCCACCCGCGCGCGGTCGCCGATTCCAGCGGCACGCAACGTCTCCTCCGGGATCCGCAGCCAGCCGCCGCGCCCGACGACGACGGCCTGTCCGGCGTGGCCCTCCTCTTCGCTGACCCGGCCGTCGCGGATGTGAACGACGCGGTCGGCGATCTCGGCCGAGTTCGGGTCGTGGCTGACGACGAGGGCGGTCGCGCCCTGCTCACGCGTCAGCTCGGCGAGCAGCCGGCAGACGTCCTCTGCCGTCGCGCGGTCGAGCTCGCCGGTGGGCTCGTCGGCGATCAGTAGCCGCGGCCTGTGAGCGAGCGCGGCACAGAGTGCGATCCGCTGCTGCTCCCCGCCGGAGAGCTCGGCCGGAAGGGCGCTCGCTCGCTCCAGCAGGCCGACGCGCTCGAGCAGCTCGTGCGCACGAACGCGCCGTGGCACCGGGCCGACGCCCGCGAGACCGAGCGGCACGGCAACGAGCTCCTCCGCCGTCAGCTCCCCTGCGAGAGCCCGCCAGTAGTGCTGGTCCGCGTAGCCGAGCGTCTCCGACCGGTAGCGCCCGAGCCGCCGGGCGGGCAGGGAGCCGAGCTCCAGGCCCCCCACCGTGAGCGATCCCGAGCTCGGCCGCTCCAGGCCCGCGAGCACCCGCATCAGCGTGGTCTTGCCGGAGCCGCTCGGCCCGAGCACGATGCAGATCTCGCCCTGCTCGACGGCCAGCGTGAGTCCCTGCAACGCGGCCACGCCACCCTGCGGGGACGGGTAGACGCAAAACAGCTCGTGCGCGTCCACGATGCGGGTCATCCCATCTCCTCTCCGCGCAGCGGGCCGCGCCCCCCGCGGAATGCACCATGGGTGGCGAACCCGACGAGGAGGACGGCGAGCACGAGGTAGGCGACCGCGCCGCTCGCAACGACGCCCGCCGCGAAGGTGGTTGCGAGGGGCGGCTCAGGCGCGGTGGTGCGGGCCGTGACGGAGACGACCCTCGTCACGAGCAGTGCGAGCAGCGCCCCGGCGAGCGCGCCGCCGGCGAGGCCGGCCAGCGCGACCACCAGCGCCCTGACCCGCACGACCCGCCGCAGGAGTGCGGGACCGGCGCCCTGCGACTCCAGGTCGTACAGCTCGCCGCGGTCGTCCCTCAGGTCGGAGCGTACGGTGAGTGCGAGCCCGACAGCGGCGAGCAGTAGCGCGACCAGGGCGGCGGCACCCAGCGCGAAGAGTGTCCCGTGCCCGAGCGGGTCGTTGCGCGCACCGGCCTCGAGCTCCCGGCGGGAGATCGACTCGAGCGCACGAAACGGCGGCCGGGCGAGAGCCGCGGCGACCGCCTCGTCGTGCCCGGAGGGCACCTCCAGCCAGACTTCGCTCGTGCGTGCGGCTCCCGGCGCTTCGACGTTGATCGCCACCTCCAGCGCGCCGGCGTCGCCGACGACCGACTCACCGGTCGAGCCCGGGAAGCGCTCGACCACCTCTGCGACCCGCACGGGCACGCTCGCGCCGGCGATCCGGAGCGTCAGGATGCCGCCGACGCCCCCGGCCAGCTCCGCGAGACGGGGGGTGGCGAGAACTGCGGGCGGCTCGTTGTCGGTGGTCTGGGGTGCGCGCAGCCGGGCGGTGCGCGCCGGCGTGATGCGGAAGCTGAGCTGGACGCCGTCGCGCGCGGCACGGGAGCGGACACCTCCCTCGCCGACCCAGCCGGCGAGCGGAAGCCCGCTCAGGCGCAAGACCCCGATCAGCGCCTGGCCGGCGTCCGCTCCACGTTCCTGCAGGCGTGGCGGTACGAGCTCGAGTGCGACGAGCGTGCCGTGACGTAGCTCGGGCGGAACGGTCGCGTGCAGCTCTCGGGTGGCATACGCGTCGAGCCGGCCCAGCTCGACGCGGCGGTACCGCCCCCGGGGGGAGACGACCGTGGCGACCAACGTGAGCGGGCCGGGGCCCGCCTCGAGCGCGAGGTCGTTCGAGGACAACCGGATCCCGGAGGGCGTGAGCGGGTGTGGAGGCGCGATGTCGGCCGCGAGCGTCGCCCGCGACACGTCGGCCCAGGAGCTCCGCCAGCCGCGCAGCCGGCGGACGACGGATGCGGGCAGGCCCAGCACGGTGACGCCCGAGACGCCCTCGGCCTGCCCGGCGCCGCCGCGCACGCGGAGGACAGGGACGGCTGCCGCGACACCACCGAGCTTCCCGAAGCGCTCGAGCGGCGCCGCGTCGAGCACCGGTACGAGCCGGCGCAGGTCCTCGCGCACGACGAAGTCGAGCGGGACCCGGAAGGCGGCCTGGTCGGCCTCTCCCCGGGCGAGCGTGGCGCGATACCCCTCGGCGAGCAGCGCGAGGGCGAACGCGAGCACGAGGAACGCGACCGTGACGGCGGCGGCGCCCGGCCCGCGGCCGAGCGACACAGCCGCGAGACGAAGGTCGACACGCCTCGAGGCAGCTCGGCCGGCGAGCCGGACGAGAGGGCCGAAGAGGCGTGCGGCCACGACGGCCGCCGCGAACGCGATCAGGCCCGGCAGCAGGAGCAGCACCAGCCCCGCCCCTTGGTCGCTTGCCAGCCGCTCCTCGTCGGCGGCGCCGCCGACCAGAGCGGCCGCGACGACCGCCACTGCGCCTACCGCCGCCGCATCGAGCAGGCCGAGCCGGCGCCCGGAGCGCGGGTGCACCGAGACCGCGACGAGGATCACGAGCGCGGCCGCCAGGGCAACGCCGGCTGCGAGCGCGAGCGCCGGCGGCGCGAGCAGGCTCTCACGCAGCACCTCGCCCACGGGAGCGCCCGCGCTGCTCGCCGCCGCCACGCAGGCGGCCAGGCCGGCAAGCCACCCGATCACCGTGCCCGCGAGGGAGACGAAGGCGCTCTCGGCGCCGGCCAGCAGCCCGAGCTGCCACCGCCGCGCCCCGGACCACGTGAGGCGTCGCCGCGCCGCTTCGAGGTCGCGGCGCATGCCACGGGCGACCAGCACCGCGAAGGCGAAGAGGAGCGCGGCCGCCTCGCCGCCCACGAGCAGCAGCCGCCGGCCGGCGACCGTGCTCGCCCTCTCCGCCGCCCGCAGCTCCTCTGTCGGCGCCTGCACGGCGAACGATGCAGACGAGGCCGCGAGCTCGGCCCGCGCCCGGTCGACCCGCTGCACGAGCCTGTCGATCTCCCAGAGGCGCGGGGCGCCGGAGCGGAGCGGCCAGACCCAGGCGTAGCTGCGATAGGTGGCCGTCAGAGCCGGGGAGCCCGCGAGAGCGGCGACGCCGTCGGCCACGAGCAGCGGCGCAGGCGCCGGGCGATGGTACCCCGCCGCCCTCTGCAGCGCCGGCGCCACCTCGCGGTCGGCAAGCGCGTTGTCGGTGGGGGCGAGGAAGTCGCCGAAGAGGACGCCGGAGCGGAGCGAGGCGGTTCCGACCTGGACGAGGCGAAGCCCGGGAGCGTTCGGGATCGAGCCCTCTCCCCGGAGCCGCAGCACTTCGCAGCGGGACGGTGTGCACGGGCGCGGCAGCCTGCCGGTCTGGAGCCGGACGTGCGGGGCAAGGCCGTCGACGGCGGCGAGCCCGGCAAAGTGGCCTGCGACGGTACTCTCGCGGAAGAGCACGAGCGACGCCGGCCCGGCGAGGCCGACGCCTGCGAGCGCGCGACGAGCCGCCGAATCCAGCCGAAGGAGGCTCTCGTCCGCTGCGGAGGGGACGCCGAACCAGGCCACCCGGACCGACCGCGCCGCAGCCGGGATGCGCGCAACGGCCTGCGAGGAGCTGCGATCCTGCGCCACCTTCGTTCCGGCGAGAATGCCGAAGAGGACGGCCGTGCCGACCGCGATCCCCACTGCTGCGAGCAACGCCCCCGACGAGCGTCGCCGGACACGCTTCCACGCGAGCGCAAGGACGTACGCGGCCCCGCGCACCAGCGCCCCGGCTAGCTCTTCCCGCGCACGCCGTGAACCGGCCGCCCCGAGGCCTCCCACGCGTAGTACGAGGCGCTCGGCCCGAACGTGCGCTCGTACGGGACGACCCGCGGGTCGCGCCCGACCTCCATCGCACGCTGGGCGTGCCAGAGCAGGTTCGGGTCGTCGCGCTCCTCCCACACGAGGATCAGGTGGGCGGCGGTCATGTAGTCGGCCACGAACGTGCACCCGGCGGCCGGGCACGGGAACGGCGCCGTGCGGACGCAGAACCACCCGGAGTGGTCGGCGTCGCCGTCGTCCTCCCAGAGCCGCTCGTCCTCGACCAGCCCCTCGTGCTCGAGAATGATCGAACCGGTTTGCGGGCTCTGCGGCACGTCGTGCTCCACGGCCGCAGAATACGGACATGGTCAAGGATCGCGACGTGGCTCTCGTGCTCTCGGGCGGCGGCATGAATGCGGTGCTGCTCGAGCTCGGCTTCCTGAAGCGGCTACAGGAGAGCCCGCTGTGGCCGCGGATCGGCTGGATCTACGGCACCTCGGCGGGCGCGCTCACCGGGGTGATGGCGGCGCTCGACCGAGTGGACGACCTGGAGGAGTTCTGCCTGAGCCTGCAACCGGACGAGACCTTCCGCCCGCACAGGCTCTGGCAGCTGCCCTTCGCGGGCCTGCACGACTATGCGCTACCGGCAACGATCTCCGAGCGGATCGAACCGGCCGAGCAACTCGTCGCCGCGCTGCACGAGTCGCCGGTCGAGCTGTTCGTGTGCGTGACGGACGTGACGACCACAGAGGACAGCGAGGCCGACCACGCCTTCGAGCAGGTCTACTCGTCGCGGACGAGCGATCCCCTCGAGATGGGGGCGGCCGTGCTGGCCTCGGCCGCGATCAGTGCGCTCGTGCTCCCCGTGCGCGTAGGAGAGGTGATCGGCACCGACGGCGGCTGGGTGCGGAACTTCCCGCTGGGCCACGCCTACGACAACCCGGCAGTGCACGAGATCGTCGGTTTCCGCTACATCTCCCGCCACCCCAAGGTCGGCGGCGAGAACCTCTCCCGCCTCCGTCGCCGACTGGAGCCGTTCCGCGCCGTCCCGCCCGTGCGCGCGATCATCGGCGAGCTCCAGGAGGCCGAGGCGCGCCAGGAGCGGGGCGAGCCGGCCCACCTGGCCGAGATGATCGTCCGCCTGATGCGGATCTCGATCGCCCGCAACACGGCACTCGAGGAGCGCTACGCCGCCGAGCGTGACGCGTCGGTGCAGGAGATGGATTCGCTCCGCCACGACATGGTCGAGATCGCCCGGCGCCACGCTCCCCCCGGACGCAAGCGGCACGCCGCCGCCGCGGTCGAGGCACGATTCGCGACGGCGTCGTTCCCGTTCCGGCACAACCGTGCCCTGCCGACGATGATCGTGCGAGGTGACGCCGGCGAGCACACGCTCGACCCGAGCTTCAAGACCGGCCTCAGCTGGGCGCTGGAGACCAAGCACGCCATCATCGAACGGGGCTACCGGCTGACCGACGAGGCGCTCTCCCGGCATCCCTGAAAACACGAAGACCCCCGGCAGGTGGGGGTCTTCGTGCAGACGGCGGGCTCCAGGGGAGGGGTGCCCGCCACGGGCGTGGCCTGCCGTGTTACGAGGGAGTCTTCGGCTGCCGCCCGAGGGTGACCGTGACGGTCTGCTGCTTGCCGCCGCGGTAGATCTGCAGGCGAATCGTGTCGCCCGGCCTGTGTGCCGCGATGATGCCGCGGAGGTCCTCGATCGACGCGACCCGCTTGCCGTCGGCGCCCACGATCACGTCGCCGCCGATCCGGTAGCTCTGCCCCGCGATCACGGTCTGCTCGTTGCCGGGGCGGAGCCCCGCCTCGGCGGCACCGCTGCCGTCGCTGACGGTCTCGACGAGCAGGCCGGTGTCGACCGGAAGCCGGAACGTGGTCGCAAGCTCGGAGTCGAGCTGGCGGGCGCCGACGCCGAGATACGCGTGCTCGACCTTGCCGCTCTGCAGCAGCTGGGCGACGACGGTCTCGACGGTGTTCGAGGGAACCGCGAAGCCGATGCCGACGTTGCCGTCGCCGACGCCGCCCGTCTCGATCTGCGAGTTGACGCCGATCACCTCGCCGCGCGTGCTCAGGAGCGGCCCGCCGGAGTTGCCATGGTTGATGGGAGCATCCGTCTGGATCACATGGTCGATGGCGAAGCCGTTCGGCGCGATCACCGCCCGCTGCAGCGCGCTGACGATGCCCGACGTGACGGTGCGCTCGAGCCCGAAGGGGTTCCCGATCGCGACGACCGTGTCGCCGACCTGCGCCTGTTCGGAGTCACCGAGCGTGAGCGGCGTCAGCGCGCGCGCGCCGGCATTGACGCGCAGCAGCGCGATGTCGGTGGAGGGGTCGCTGCCGACGAGCCTCGCCTTGAGCGTGTCGTCGTTGGAGAACCGCACGCTGATCGCGGTGGCACCGTCGATCACGTGGTAGTTGGTGACGATGTGGCCCGACTTGTCGATCACGAAGCCCGAGCCGAGCGCCTGCCCGTCGCTGGTCGTCGACGTGATCTGGACGACGCCGGGGCCGCTGCGCTCGTAGATCTGGTTGACGGTGAGAGCGCCGGAGGCGGCGGCCGGGACGGCCGTTCCCGCGCTCGGCGAGGCCTGCTCGATCACCGTGGTGGTCGTCCCTTCGAACGCGCCGACTGCCAACGCTCCTCCGAGCGCTACACCGCCGCCGAGGAGGGCGGCGGCGGCGAGCGCGACGAGCGGCCAAAAGGGGGAGGTGCCGCTCGCGGGAGGGGTGGAGGGAGTCGGGGGGTCGTGTGACTGTTCCACGCACTTGTTATACGAGCGGGCGCGTGAACCGCGGGTTAGGGCGGGTTAAGTAGGCGTTGCGCCGGGGTTGGGCTGCGCGAAAACCCCCCCTGGGCTCCGCGAATTCACGGGCGCGCACCAGGAGACGGGTTGCATAGGGTGAGCGCATGACGACCGAGCAGGTGGAGACGTTCCTGACGCTGGCCTCGCTGGTGGTGCTGGCCGGCCTGCTCGTGCTCGTGCTGGCAGGGCCGCTCGAGTGGAGCGGCGGCGTGGCGCCGCTCTCGTGGATCGCCGACCGGATCTACGGCGTGGAGCTGTGGGGCGCCTTCGCGCTCGCGGCGATCGCCATGGGGGGCAGCCTGTACTTCAGCGAGGTGGCCGACTACGTCCCGTGCACCCTCTGCTGGTACCAGCGGATCGCGATGTACCCGCTCGTGGTGCTGTTCGGGATCGCCGCGGTCCGCCGCGACCGCGGCATGGCGCTGTACGGGCTCGTGATCTCGCTGATCGGCGCCGTGATCGCTCTCTACCACCTGCAGCTGACCTGGTTCCCGGAGCAGGCGTCGCTCTGCAAGCAGGGAGCGCTCTGCGAGGTGCAGTGGTTCAAGATCTGGGGCTTCTCCACGATCCCGTACCTGGCGCTGGTGGCCTTCGCCGGCATCGCCGCGCTCAGTCTGCTCTCGCTCTGGTCCGGGCACCGTGGCGCCGGCGAG
>Ga0209797_10000136_pt1 | contig 32649 bp, 30 predicted proteins | sample DOMMetBare3Fresh_2_FD_187472 | JGI IMG/M metagenome (GOLD analysis project Ga0209797, IMG submission 187472) | Wetland sediment microbial communities from St. Louis River estuary, USA, under dissolved organic matter induced mercury methylation -... | ecosystem: Environmental > Aquatic >... | reverse complement strand
TGCGCACGTCGACCGCCGCATCGCGGTCGACCCTCCCGGACGCGGTGACGCACGCGGATGCCGCCGCCACCGCGGGCCGGGCGGCCCTGCTCGGCGCGGCGGCGGTCGCCGGCGACGCCGAGCTGTTCGCCGCCGCCCTCTGGGACCGCCTGCACGAGCCCTACCGGGCCTCCCCGGAGCTCGCGGCGATCCGCGCCGACCCGCCGCCCGGCTGCGCCGGAGCGACGCTCTCCGGCTCCGGGCCGACGGTGATCGCGTGGGCCTCTGAGGCAGGCCCCTGCGCCGCAGCGCTGCACACGCGCTTCCCCGAGCACGACGTACTGGAGCTGCCGGTGTCGCCCCGGGGGGCGCTGTGAGCCTCCGAGTCGTGGACGTGCGGCCACGCGCCGCCTACGAGGCCGGACACATACCGGGCGCCGTCCACCTCGACCCGGAGCGCGACCTCTCCGCGGCCGCTCCCGACCCAGCCCAGGGCGGCCGCCACCCGCTCCCCACCGCCGGCCAGCTCGAGGCGGTGTTCGGCCGTGCCGGCATCGACGGCGACACGTTCGTGCTGGCACTGGACGAGGGCACGGGCTGGGCCGCGCGCTGCTGGTGGCTCCTGCGGCACGCCGGGCACGACGCAGCGGGGACGCTCGACGTGCGCGGCTACGCCGGGCCGCTCGTCCCCGACGAGCCCACGCCCGTGGCTGCCCGGTTCGTCGCGCGCGAGCGCAGGGGAGACACGGTCTCGGCGGAGGAGATCCTGGCCCGGCTCGGCGAGTCCGGATTCGCGCTCTACGACGCCCGCAGTCCCGAGCGCTGGCGCGGCGAGACCGAGCCGCTCGACCCGGTTGCCGGCCGCATTCCCGGCTCCCGCAACGCGTACTTCGATCACCCCCTGCCGGAGGAGGCGGCGACCCAGCCGGAGCTCGTCGCCTACTGCGGCTCCGGCGTCACCGCCTGCGTCGTCGTCCAGCGACTCGTGCTCGCCGGGCGCGACGACGTCCGCCTCTATCCCGGCTCGTTCAGCGAATGGTGCCGCCGTGACGGCTACCCCATCGAGAAAGGATCACCGTGACCACGCCGTACGATCGCCCCTCCGATCCCGCCAAGCGCCACAGCGCCGCGCTCACCGACGGCCCCGACCGGGCAGGCGCACGCGCGATGCTGAAGGGCACCGGCTTCACCGACGAGGACCTCGCGAAGCCGATCATCGGCGTCTGCACGACGTGGATCGAGACGATGCCCTGCAACCTCAACCAGCGTGCTCTGGCACCGCACGTGAAGGAGGGCATTCGCGCTGCCGGCGGCACCCCCATGGAGTTCAACACGATCGCCGTCTCCGACGGAGTCTCGATGGGCACGACGGGCATGCGGGCCTCGCTCGTCTCCCGCGAGACGATCGCGGACTCGATTGAGCTCGTTGCGCGTGGCCACCTCTTCGACGGCCTCGTCTGCCTGATCGCCTGCGACAAGACGATCCCCGCCGCCGTCATGGCCCTGGCGCGCCTCGACATCCCGGGGCTCGTGCTCTACACCGGCTCGATCGCGCCCGGCCGCTGGCGCGGCCGGGACGTCACGATCCAGGACGTGTACGAGCAGATCGGCGCCTACAACGCCGGCAAGATCACGGCCGAGGACCTGCACGAGCTCGAGTCGGTCGCGTGCCCGGCCGCCGGTGCATGCGGCGGCCAGTTCACAGCCAATACGATGGCGACGGCGATCGAGTTCCTCGGCATCAGCCCCGCCGGCCGCAACGACATTCCCGCGCTGGACACCTCCAAGAAGGCGGCCTCCGAGGAGGCGGGCAGGATCGCCGTCGATCTCGTCCGTCGCGACGTGCGCCCCTCGTCGATCATCACCAAGGCGTCGCTCGAGAACGCCGCCGCGTCCGTGGCGGCGACGGGTGGCTCGACGAACGGGGTGCTGCACCTCGTCGCCATCGCGAAGGAGCTGGAGATCGACTTCACGATCGACGACTTCGACGTGATCTCGGCACGGACGCCGATCGTGGCCGACCTGAAGCCGTTCGGGCGCTTCGTCGCCACCGACGTGCACCGGGCCGGTGGCATCGCCCTCGTCGCGCGCGAGCTGAAGAAGGCCGGCCTGATCGACCCGACCACCCTGAACGTCGACGGCCGCACGCTCGGCGAGATCGCCGACGCCGCGGTGGCGACAGAGGGGCAGGAGGTGGTCGTCCCGATCGAGACGCCGATCAAGTCGCGCGGGGGTGTGGCGATCCTGCGCGGCAACATCGCGCCGGACGGGTGCGTCGTCAAGCTCGCCGGCTCCGAGCGGAACCACCATCGCGGCCCCGCGCGCGTGTTCGACTCCGAAGAGGAGACCTTCGCCGCGGTCAAGGACGGCAAGATCGTGGCCGGCGACGTCGTCGTGATCCGCTACGAGGGACCGGTCGGCGGCCCCGGCATGCGCGAGATGCTGCACGTGACGGGGGCGATCGTCGGCGAGGGGCTCTCCGACGACGTGGCGCTCATCACGGACGGCCGCTTCTCGGGGGCGACGCACGGTTTCATGGTGGGCCACGTGTGCCCTGAGGCGATGAAGGGCGGCCCCATCGCCGCGCTCCGTGAGGGAGACATGGTCGTGATCGACGTGGAGAGCCGCCGCCTCGACGTGGAGCTCTCCGACGAGGAGATCGCCGCCCGGCTCGCAGCAACCGTGATCCCGCCTCCCAGGGTGACGGCCGGTGTCCTGGCGAAGTACGCAGCGCTCGTGCAGTCCGCGTCGGAGGGAGCGATCACCACGCCCGTGTGAAGCCGTTAGACTACGCGACGGCAGCGGGCAGACCCCGCTCCGCATCAAGAGAGGCTGAGGGACCGGCCCTGTGACGCCTCGGCAACCTGCCCCACATATCGGGCGACGGTGCCAAACCCGGACGGATGTCGAGCGTCTACCAGGAGGTCCAGCCCGTGCCCGCCCTATCCCTTGCCTGCCGCATCTGCGCAACCGAGCACGAGCTCGTCGCGACCGGCACCTGCTCGAACTGCTTCGGCCCGCTCGACCCGGTCTACGACTGGGATGCGCTCCGCGGGACGGTGAGCCGCGAGAGCATCGCAGCGGGGCCGCCCTCGATCTGGCGCTACGCCGACCTGCTCCCGGTCGCTGCCCCCAAAGAGCCGCGGCTGGCGCCCGGCATGACTCCGCTGCAGCCGGCACCGCGGCTGGCAGCCGAGCTCGGCATCGGTGAGCTCTGGCTGAAGCTCGACACCGCCAACCCGACGCACTCGTTCAAGGACAGGGTGGTGGCGGTGGCGGCGCGCAAGGCGCAGGAGCTCGGGCTCGAGACGCTCTCGTGCTCGTCGACCGGCAACCTGGCAGGCGCCGTAGCGGCACGCGCAGCGGCCGAGGGTCTCGAGGCGGCGGTGTTCGTGCCGGCCGACCTGGAGCCGGAGAAACTGCTCGCCGCAGCCGCCTACGGGCCTACCATCTACGCGGTGAACGGGCACTACGACCACTGCTCCCGCCTCTCGGTCGAGCTCTCGTTCGAGCTGCCCTGGGGGTTCGTCAACGTGAACCTGCGCTCCTACTACGCGGAGGGCTCGAAGACGATCGCGTACGAGATCGCCGAGCAGCTCGGCTGGGAGACGCCGGACGCTGTCGTGGCGCCGGTCGCCTCCGGGGCGCTCTACCACAAGGTGGGCCAGGGCTTCGACGAGCTACACGCGCTCGGCCTCGTCGACGGCCCCACGCCGCGCCTCTTCGGCGGCCAGGCCGAGGGCTGCTGCCCCGTCGCGACCGCCTTCGAGTCGGGTGCCCGCGTGACGCCCGTGCGGCCCGACTCGATCGCGCGCTCGCTCGCGATCGGCAACCCGGCCGACGGCGACTTCGCCGTCGCGACCGCGCGCGCCACCGGCGGCTCGATCTACGCCGTCGCCGAGGAGGCGATCGGCGAGAACATGGCGCTGCTGGCCCAGACGACCGGCGTCTTCGGCGAGACCGCCACCGGCGTCACGCTCGGCGCGCTGAGGAGGGCCGTCGCGAACGGTGAGCTGGGCGCGCGCTCCCGGGTCGTCCTGCTCGTCACGGGTGACGGCCTGAAGACGCCCGGTCCGGTGGCCCACACGTACAACCCGGTGCTGATCGAGGCAGACGCGGACGCGTTCGTGGACGAGGTGCTGGCGGTCGCGTAAGGGGCCAGCCGGCCGCCCCGGCCCGCAACGCCGTGCACGTACGATTCCCGCCATGGGCAGAACGCTGTTCGAAAAGGTCTGGGAGCGCCATATCGTCCGCGAGGAGCCGGGCGAGCCGGCGTTGCTGTACATCGACCTGCACCTCGTGCACGAGGTCACCTCACCGCAGGCGTTCGACGGCCTGCGGCTGGCAGGACGCACGGTGCGCCGGCCCGAGCTGACGGTGGCCACGATGGACCACAACGTGCCGACGCTGCCCGGGCCGGTGTCCGACCCGATGGCGAAGGCACAGCTCGACGCCCTGCGCGCGAACTGCGAGGAGTTCGGCATCCGCCTGCATGCGACCGGCTCCGGGCGCGAGGGGATCGTGCACGTGATCGGGCCCGAGCTCGGCCTCACGCAGCCCGGCAAGACGATCGTCTGCGGCGACAGCCACACCTCCACCCACGGCGCCTTCGGAGCGCTCGCGTTCGGAATCGGCACGTCGGAGGTCGAGCACGTGCTCGCCACCCAGACGCTGAACCAGCGGCGACCGCGGACGCTGCTGCTCGAGTTCGTCGGCACCCTGCCGCCCGGACTGACCGCGAAGGACCTGATCCTGGGCGCAATCGGCCAGGTCGGGGTGGACGGCGGCGTCGGCTACGTCGTCGAATACGCCGGCGAGCCGATCCGCGGGCTGTCGCTGGAGCACCGGATGACGATCTGCAACATGTCGATCGAGTGGGGCGCCCGCGCCGGCATGATCGCGCCGGACGACACCACCTTCGCCTACCTGGAGGGTCGCGAGCACGCGCCACGCGGCGCCGAGTGGGAGCGCGCCCTCGACGACTGGCGCTCCCTCGCCTCGGATCCGGACGCCACCTACGACACGCACGTCGAGGTCGACGTCAGCGAGCTCGCGCCGCAGGTGACCTGGGGCACGAACCCCGGCATGGTCGTGCCGGTCACCGGCCGCGTGCCCGATCCCGCCTCGTTCGACGACCCGGACGACCGTGTCGCGGCGGAGCGGGCGCTCGAATACATGGCCCTGCGCCCCGGCCAGGCGATCGAGGACATCCGCATCGACCGCGTCTTCATCGGGTCCTGCACGAACTCGCGCATCGAGGACCTGCGCGACGCGGCGGCGATCGTCGCGGGCCGCAGGGTGGATCCCCGCGTGACGGCACTCGTCGTGCCCGGCTCGGCACAGATCCGCCGTCAGGCGGAGAACGAGGGCCTGGACCGGGTGTTCCTCGAAGCCGGCTTCGAGTGGCGCCTGGCCGGCTGCTCCATGTGCCTCGGCATGAACCCCGACATCCTCGCGCCCGGCGAGCGGTGTGCCTCGACGTCGAACCGGAACTTCGAGGGACGCCAGGGCCGGGGCGGTCGCACCCACCTCGTCAGCCCGCAGATGGCCGCCGCCGCCGCGCTGCACGGGCACTTCGTAGACGTACGGACGCTCGACGCCGGCCCGGTGCCAGCATGAAGGCGATCTCACGGGTGGAGGGGCGCGTCGCCGTGCTCGACCGCCCCGACGTCGACACCGACCAGATCATCCCCAAGCAGTTCCTCAAGCGGATCGAGCGCACCGGCTACGGCGAGTTCGCCTTCTTCGACTGGCGCTACGACGAGGACGGCAGCGAGCGGCCCGGCTTCGAGCTCAACCAGCCGCAGTTCGCAGGCGCCAGAGTGCTGCTGGCGGGACGCAACTTCGGCTGCGGCTCCTCGCGCGAGCATGCCGCCTGGGCGCTGCAGGACTACGGCTTCGACGTCGTGATCGCGCCGTCGTTCGGGGACATCTTCCGCTCGAACGCCGGCAAGGTCGGCATCATCGTCGTCCAGTTGCCCGAGCACGACGTGAAGGAACTGATGGAAGCGGTCGACCTCGACCGCGGCTCCGACGTCGTCGTCGACCTCGAGGCGCTCACCGTGACGGCGCCGAGCGGCAAGGTGATCCCTTTCGAGTTCGACGAGTCGACCCGCTATCGCCTGCTCAACGGGCTCGACGACATCGGCCTGACGCTCCGGCACGAGGACGCCATCACCGCCTACGAGCGATCTGCGGCCGACGCCGCGGATCGCTAGCCTGAACGACGTGCACGTAGCAGTCCTGCCGGGCGACGGCATCGGACCAGAAGTCACTGCCGAAGCCATTCGTGTGCTCGATGCCTTCGGCATCGAGCACACGACGCACGCGTTCGGGGGCAACGCGATCCTGGCGCAGGGCACCCCGCTCCCGGAGGAGACGCTGGCGGCCTGCCGCGCCTCCGACGCCGTCCTGCTCGCGGCCGTGGGGCTGCCGGAGCTCGAGGGTCAGCCGGTTCGCCCCGAGCAGGGCCTGCTCGGCCTGCGCAAGGAGCTCGGCGTCTACGCGAACCTGCGGCCGGCGATCGCCGAGGGCATCGACATGCTGATCGTGCGCGAGCTCGTCGGCGGCCTCTACTTCGGCGCCAAGGGCATCCGCGACGACGGCACCTGGTACGACACGTGCGAGTACTCACGGCTGGAGGTGGAGCGCGTCGCCAGGCGCGGTTTCGAGATCGCGCGCACCCGCAGCGGACGCCTCACGTCGGTCGACAAGGTGAACGTGATGCACACCTCGCGCCTGTGGCGGGACGTCGTCACGGAGCTCGGTGCGGCCGACTACCCGGACGTTGCGCTCGACCACGCGCTCGTCGACTCCTTCGCGATGACGATCGTGCAGGCCCCCGAGACGATCGACACCGTGCTCACCGAGAACACCTTCGGCGACATCCTGTCGGACGTCGCCGCCGCCGTCACCGGCGGGCTCGGGCTCGCCGCGTCCGCCTCGCTCGGCGACGAAGGCCCCGGGATCTTCGAACCGGTGCACGGCTCCGCCCCCCAGATCGCGGGTCGGGGGATCGCGAACCCGGCGGCGATGCTCCGCTCGCTGGCCTTGCTACTCGACTACGGGCTCGGCCGCCCCGGCGAGGCAGCCGCCGTGGCTCGGGCCGTCGACGGAGCGCTCGTCGCCGCGCCCACGCCCGACCTGGGCGGCACCGCAACCACCTCGGCCTTCGGCACCGCCGTCTTGCGCGGGCTCGAGACTGCGCCTACGCTGTGACGACGATGCGGAGCGCCGAGCCCACCACGAGCTTCTTCGGTTCCGCGTTCTGCGGCTTCGCCTTTACGGGCTAGCCGGCGCCTTCGCTCTCCGCCCGCGCCCGGCTAGCTGAGATCCCGCGGATCCCGTCGCCCGAAAGGCCTACCGCATGACATCGAACGAGCTCACCGTCGCCTACCCCGGCCGTGAAGGCGCCCACTCGGCGGCCGCGTGCGACCGCCTCTTCCCCGCCGCCCGGCTGATTCCTTTGCCGGCCTTCTCGGACGTCGTCGACGCCGTCGCGTCCGGGCGCGTCCGCTTCGGCGTGCTCCCGATCGAGAGCTCGCTCGTCGGCCCCGTGGCCGAGACGCACGACCTGCTGTTCGACTCACCGCTGTCGATCGTGGCCGAGGCGATCCTGCCGATCCACCACTGTCTCGTCGGGCCAGGCGAGATCGCGCTCGAGGACGTGCGCGAGGTGCACTCACATCCGGTGGCGCTCGATCAGTGCCGCCGGCTGCTCGCCTCGATGCCCGGCGCGACGGCCACAGCGGCACCGACGACCGGTGACGCGGCTGCGGACGTGGCGCGGATCGGCGACCCGACGGTCGTCGCGATCGCGAGCGAGCGAGCGGCGCGCATCAACAGCCTGACGATCCTGGCGGAGAACGTGGGCGATCATCCGGAGGCCTACACACGCTTCGTATCGGTGGCGCCCTACACGCGGCTCGACCGCCGCGACGGCACCTGGCGCACCGCGTTCTCGTTCACGACCGACCACCGGCCGGGCGCGCTCCACCGCTCGCTCGAGCCGCTCGCCCGGCACGGAATCGACCTCAACCTGCTCGTCTCCCGCCCCATCCCGTCGCAGCCCTGGGCCTATCGCTTCGACGCCGTGCTCACGGGCCATCCGCTCGACCCCGACATCACAGCGACCCTGCGGGAGATGCAGTCGCTCACGGACCACCTGCGCGTGTTCGGCTCGTACCGGGCCGACCGGTAGGTTCCGCGGTGTGAAGAAGGTCGCGATCTGCGACGTCGGTCCCCGGGACGGGCTCCAGAACGAGCCGGGCCTGCTGGCGCCCGCGGTGCGCGCCGAGCTCGCCAACCGTCTGGCCCGCACAGGTGTGGCGCGGGTCGAGGCGGCGAGCTTCGTCCGCGACGACTTCGTGCCGCAGATGGCGGGCGCCGAAGAGGTGGCGGCGCTGCTCGAGCCGCGTGAGCACGTCGCGTTCGCCGGTCTCGTGCTGAACGAGCAGGGCTACGAGCGGCTGCGCCAGACGGCGCTGACCGAGGTGCACGTCACGTTCGCAGCGAGCGAGACGTTCCAGCAGCGCAACGCCGGCTCCTCGGTGGAGGAGGGCCTGGCACGCGCCGCCGCCGTGATCGCCGCGGCGCACGAGGACGGACGGCGCGCCACGGTCACGATCTCGACCGCGTTCGGCTGCCCCTTCGAGGGGAACGTGGACGAGATGCGCGTGCTCGACCTGGTGGCGCGCTGCGCCGCGGCGGACGCCGACGAGGTGGTGCTGGCGGACACGATCGGGGCGGCGACGCCGACGCAGGTGCGCCGAGCCGTCGAGCGGGCCCGCACGACGCGCGAGACCATCGGGGTGCACCTGCACGACACGCGGAACACGGCGGTGGCCTGCGCGCTGGCGGCGCTGGAGGGCCGGGCGACGCTGCTCGACACCTCTGTCGGCGGCATCGGCGGCTGCCCCTTCGCACCCCACTCGACGGGCAACGTCGCCACCGAGGACGTCGTCTACGTGCTGGAGCGAGAGGGAATTGCCACGGGCGCCGACCTGGACGCCCTGATCGGCGTGGCGGAGTGGCTCGCGGGGGTGCTCGGCCATCCGCTGCCGGGCCGCGTCTACCGCGCCGGCCGGCTCCCGGCAGGGCTCCGCTAGTGTGGCGTCTCACAACGTTCCACCGTCAGCGTACGTTGTGAGACGCCACACTCGATGCTTGTTGCACGCTGGCCAGCTGCTGCGCAGGTGACCACCGTGATCCTGAAGGGGCGCGCTTCGCGCGCCCGGGGTTCGGGTGCAACGGTACGAGACGTCGCACGAGCAGAGGGCGAGGCGCGCCGCGCTCTAAGCTGCCTCCAGGGAGGGCAGGTACTGCCGCCAGCTGTCCGGCACGCGCTGGGCGGCGAGACGGATGAAGAGCACGGGCGCCGGCGCCCGCGGCGGGTGAGGGAGCGACATCGCCACCTCCTCGAGCAGGCGATCGCCCTTGCGGAGGTTGCACGGCGCACAGGCGGTGACGACGTTCTCCCACACGGAATCGCCGCCTTTGGAGCGCGGGACCACGTGGTCGAGCGTGAGCCGGCCGGCCGTAGTGCCGCAGTAGACGCACCGCCAGCCGTCGCGTGCGAAGAGCGCGCGCCGGGAGATGCGGCGCTTGATCGCACGGGGCACGCGCACGTATTGCAGCAGCCGGATCACATGTGGTCGCACGAAGTCGGCCGCGGCGGAGCGAAGCGGGTGGTCGTGGCTCTCGACCACCTCGGCCTTCCCTTTCCACACGAGGACGTGCGCCCGGCGGACCGAGCACACGTTGAGCGGCTCGTAGCTCGCGTTCAGGACGAGTACCTGATGCACGTGGGCAGAGCGTACCGGAGGGACGACGCGTGCCTCGCCCACGGCCGGTGGCGTCAGCGCCCCATCGCCCGTTCTACGGCCTCCTGCTCCTCCGGGGAGAGGGCGATCGAGGCCTTGCCGCGGTCGAGGTCCTTGACGTAGATCCGCGCATAGTCGCGGCCCTGGATCGCGGTGACGATCGTGCCGGTGCGCGTCTGGTCGAGAAACGCGAAGGAGGCGGACTGCTGGCCTCCCGTGTCCTCGTAGGCGTCGTAGCGGACGACAGACGTGTTCGAGACCGCCCCGTCGACGCGGCGGTCGACGCGCGAGAGGCCCGCAGCGACCTCGTCGACGGCGCGGTGCAGGTCGTCGATGCGCCCTTGCAGGGAGACGGCGAAGTCGACCATGTCGGTCGACGAGCCCCCCAGGATGGCCTGCTGCGCCGCGTGGACGCGGCGGATGCGCATCAGTGCGAGCACCGCGCAGAGGAGGGCGAGCGCCGCCACCGCGCTCGCCGCGACCGCGACGACCAGTTCGACAGCCACTACTCGAGCGAGAAGATGACGGGGTACTCGGCGGTGTTGTTCGCCTTGTTCTGCTCGCCGGGAACCGGCTCCACGCTCACCTGTACCGTCGTCTTCTCCCCGAACTGCACCTCCGGGAAGTCCTTGAAGGTGACGGTCTTCGTCTCGCCCACGTCGATCAGGTCGATCGTGGCCTTCTTGACGATCGGGCTCGTCCCCTTCGGCACCGTCAGGGTCACCTGCACCTGCACTTCCTGGTTCTCGCCCGTGTTGGTGACGCCGACGACGAAGCCGAGGTCGGTGGAGACCCTGATCGTCGCCTCGGCATCCGTCGAGAGCTGGCCGCTACCCGTGCACCCCTGCGTGCAGCTCGCAGCGGGAGTGACGTCGGTGTACTGGAGGCCGGTGCCGTGCACGCCCGACGGGGTGCCTCCGGTCGACGCTCCGTGGATGCGCTGCCAGATCGCGGTCATCGACTTGGTCGAGTACAGCTCCACGTTCTCGACGAAGACCGATTGCGGCACCGTGACGTCGGAGAGACCCTCGTTCTCTAGCACCGCTGCCGCGGGTACCCGGAAGAGATCCTGCCAGACGACGTCGCCGGCCTCGAGGCGCCGGGCCTGGGCCGAGAGCTGCTCGCCGGCGGCAGTCGCGTCCTTCGACGACGCGGTCGCCTTGAAGGCCGCGAGCATCCCCTGCATGCCGCCGACGCGCAGCTGCAGGGCCTGCACGGCATGGTCGTGGCCGGGGCGCAGCGGGCCCGGGACGTCGAGCCCATCGGCCTGCTGGACGTCCTGCTGCTGCTGCTGGATCAAGCCACCGAGCTTGGTCTCGAGCTCGGCCTGCTTCAGGCCCGGCGTCGTCAGCAGGTCGGCGAGGTCGGTGCCGATCTTCACCGACGCGGAGCCGACGTCGCCGATCTTCGTCATGTAGTCGTTGTAGGTCGTCCGCTGCTTGTCGCTCGAGCAGCCCTGGCCCCAGATCACGAGCAGCACGACGATCACGATCGCGAAGGCGATCAGGCCGACGAGGCGCAGCAGCGGCGTCAGCCCGTGGGGAGCCCGGAACTGCGGCCGGCGCGGGCCGTCTCCGCCCGATCCGTCCGAGGGCGGCCGGCCGCCGCCTCCGTGTCGCGTGGAGGCCTCACGGGTTGCGTCTTCTTCAAAGAAGTCGAAGTCGAGGATGTCGTCGTCGTGCGCGCTCACGCAGATGCTCCCGTCAGGGGACGGGACGAGTGTACGGGATGTTCCGGTCAGGAAGCCGGCAGGGAGGCCGTTTCCGGCGGCGAAGAGGCGGGGGACGTGTCGAGCCCTGCCTACGCCCTCCCGGAACGAGAGCTCGTCCTCGACCGGTATCGCCCGCTGCGCCCTCTCGGCCGAGGCGGCTCGGGATCCGTCTGGCTCGCCCGTGACGAGCGCACCGGGCTCGAGGTGGCGCTCAAGATCGTGCCGCGCGAAGGCAAGCGGGCCTCGCGCGCCGCCAGGGAGATGGAGGCGGCGTCACGGCTGCGTCACGAGCGGTGCGTGCGCGCATACGACTTCGGCGGGGACAGCGGCCACGTCTACATCGCCTACGAGTACGTGCAGGGCCAGACGATGCGCGAGGCGCTGCGCGCCGGCAAGCTGGGCGACCGTGACGCCGTCGAGGCGGCGGCCCAGATCCTCGACGGGCTGGCCCACGCGCACCGCATCGGGATCGTCCATCGCGACGTGAAGCCGTCGAACGTGCTCGTCGAGGACAAGCCGGCCATCTCCGTGCGGCTGCTGGACTTCGGGCTGGCGCAGTTCGACGAGGCGGACACCCTGACTGCCGTCGGCGACGTGCCCGGCACGCTCGCGTACATCGCACCGGAGCGGCTGCGCGGCGGCGACGCCACCGCCGCCAGCGACGTGTGGGCGGTCGGCGTGCTGTTGTGGGAGGCGCTGGCCGGCCAGCACCCGTTCTGGGGCGTGCCGCTGCCTCAGGTGGCGGGGGCAATCGAGGCGGGCGCCCCGCCGCTCACGAACCACCGCCAGGGGCTTTCGCGCGCGCTGCTCGCCGCAATCGAGTCGGCGCTGTCGGTGGAGCCGGCCCGGCGACCGAAGGCGGAGCGGCTCGCCCACGACCTGCGCACGGCGCTCGAGGCGCCGCGCCGTGACCGCACGCCGTCGACCCGGCCGCGGCCGGAACCGGCGAGGAAGCACCGGCCCGCCCCGAAGCCGCAGGCCGCCCCCGTCCCGCCCGGCCGGCGGATCGTCGGTGCCGCCCTGGCGGCGGCTACTGCCACGATCGGTGCGACGCTGCTTCCCTTCTGGCCGCCAGGACTGGTGCTGCTCCTCGCCCTGGCGGCAGGCGCTGCAGCGTGGCGCTCGCCCCGCGCCGGGCTCGCGATCGCCCTGTTCGCCCCCGTCTTCCCGCTCGGGAACGTCGCCCAGGCCGCAGCGGTCGCGTACGCCGTCGTCGCGTTGGCCTGGCTCGCAGCCTGCTGGCGGGACGCGCGCGCAGGGCTGCTGTTCGTGGCCGGGCCCGTGCTCGCGTCGTTCGGCGGCCTGGCGCTGCTGCCGCTGGCGGTTCAGCCTGCACGAGGGCCTGTGCGGAAGGCGGCCCAGGCGTTCGCCGGCGTGATGGCGGCGGCCCTGGTGGCCGGCTTGCGCGGATCTCCCCTGCCGCTCACGGGCGCGGCGGCAGGTGACATCGGCATCGCCGGCTCGGAGCGCGTCTCGGATGTGGCGAACGGCCTCGCCACCGTCCTGCAGGCGAACACCCCGATCGTCACGACCGCCCTGGCGCTCGCAGCAGCCTCGGTGGCCCTGCCGTACGCGCGCCGCCGCGGCCTGTGGGGCATCGCCGCCCTCGGGGCGGGGCAGCTGGCACTCGTCCTGCTCGCCGCGCCGTCCGTACCGGCATTCTCGATCGTGGCCGGCACCTGGGCCCTGTGCGGGGCGCTGGCGGCCCTGGAAATCCGTCGAGAACGCTACCCTTAGGGCTCGTCTCACCATGAAGCCTTGCGCCGACGAGACGTGCTGTGCGGCACGCTGCGCGGAGGAGGCCTCCCCCGCATGAGCCTGTTGCGAAGCATCGAGAGCAAGATCGAGGGCCTTTTCGAAGGCGTCTTCGGTCGCGCCTTCCGCACGCATGTGCAGCCGGTGGAGCTGGCGCGCAAGCTGGCGAAGGAGATGGACGAGCATCGCTCGGTCTCGGTCTCCCGCGTCTACGTGCCGAACGAGTACACCGTGTACCTCTCGGCCGGCGACCGCAAGCAGTTCGCCTCGTACGAGGGGTCGCTGGTCGGCGAGTTGCAGGAGTACCTGACCGAGCACGCGAAGCGCGAGGGCTACGCGCTGCTGACGCCGCCTCGCGTGTCGATGGCGACCGACGCCGACCTCGCGATCGGCGAGTTCGGAATCGCCACGCGCGTCGCCCAGCCCGACGACGTGCTGCCGCCGCTCCCCCGCAGCGAGCCGGAGCGCCCGCCGGCCGCGAGCGTCTCGATCCCGGCGCCGGCGGTACCTGTCCCGGCGGCTCCGCCGCCCGCACCGCCCTTCCCGGTGCCGGTGCCCGAACCGGACCTCCTGCCGGAGCTCGAGCCCGAGCTCGAGCCGGCAGCGACGATGGTGTACGGCTCGCCCGAGCCGGAGCCCGAGCCGGAGGTCGTGACCCTCACGATCGACGGTCGAGCCCACCAGGTCATCTCGGAGCAGGTCGTGCTCGGCCGCTCGCGCGAATGCGACATCCGGGTCGCGGACGGGAACGTCTCCCGGCGCCATGCCGAGCTGAGGAAGATCGGCGACGACTACTGGCTCGTCGATCTCGGCTCCACCAACGGAACCGAGCTGAACGGGCGCCCGGTGCGCCGCGAGCAGGTCGACGACGGCGACCGGATCACCATCGGCTCGACCGAGATCGTCTTCGGCCGCAGGCAGCCGTGATCGCAGCGATCGACGCCGAGCAGGCGCTTCTCGTCCTCAAGATCGCCTTCCTCGTCCTCCTCTACCTGTTCATCTGGGCCGTCGTCCGCTCGGCCACGCGCGACCTCAAGGTCGCGCCGCAGGAGTCGATCGTGCTGAGCGCCCAGGAGGCGGAGGTGCTGCGGGCCGGGGTCGAGCCGGCCCCGGCGACGCCCCGGAGGCAGCTGCTCGTGCTCCAGAGCACAGCGCTTCAGGTGGGAGGCACGGTCGAAGTGGCGATGCCGACACGGGTTGGGCGCGGTGCCGAGAACGCGATCCGGCTCGACGGCGACGACTTCGTCTCGAGCCGCCACGCGGTGCTCGAGCCGCGGCCCGACGGGCTCTGGGTGGAGGACCTCGGCTCCACGAACGGCACGTTCGTGAACGGTGCGCGCGTCACCTCGGCGCGGCTGCTGCAGGCGGGGGACATCGTGCGGATCGGCCAGACGGACCTACGGGTGGACGCATGAGCGTCGTCTTTCCAGGGTCGCGATCGTGAGAACGGGCCGCGCCAGCGCGCTGACCGACACGGGCCGGCGCCGCATGCAAAACGAGGACGCCTTCGTCTGCGACCCGCCGCTCTACGCGGTCGCCGATGGCATGGGCGGCGCCCAGGCAGGCGAAATCGCCTCGCGCCTCGCCGCCGCGGCGCTCGAGGAGCGCGTTGCGGGGCTGCTCGGCGAGGCGGCTGTCGCCGAGCTGATCCGCGAGGCGAACGACCGGATCTACCGGCACGCGCTGGCCGACCCCGCCGCGGCCGGGATGGGCACGACCGTCACGGCCCTGCTCGTGGACGAAGCGGCCGGAACGATCGCGGTGGGGCATGTCGGCGACTCGCGCGCGTACCTCGTCCGGGACGGCGCCCTCGAGCAACTGACGGCGGATCACTCCCTCGTCGCCGAGCTCGTGCGCAGCGGCCGGCTGACGCCGCAGGAGGCGGAGCAGCATCCGCACCGGTCGGTGATCACCCGGGCGCTCGGGACGGAGGCGGACGTGGAGGTGGACACCTTCAGCGTGGCGGCCGAGCCGGGCGACATCTACCTGGTCTGCTCGGACGGGCTCTCCTCGATGATCCGCGATGACGAGATCCTCTCCGTCGTGGCGAGCGCCGAAGCGAGCCCGGACGGCATCGCGGAGGGGCTCGTGGAGGCGGCAAACCGGGCCGGCGGCGAGGACAACGTCACCGTCGTCGTGTTCGAGATCATCGCGGGCGAGCCGCTCGCGGAGGACGCTGCCGCGCCCGACCCGGACGAGCCGACCGCCGAGGCGGCGATCACCGTGGCGGCCGCGGTGGAGCCCGCCGCAGCCCCGGAGCGGCCCGTCAAACGTCACGGCCCCGGCGCAGGCGGCCGCTGGCTGGCGCTCGGCGCGATCGTGCTGGCTCTGGCGGCGGCGACGCTGCTCGTCTGGTGGGGCCTGGCGCGATGACTGCCCGGAACAAGGAGCTCGCCAACCTCGTCTTCGCCGCGCTCGTCGGCTCGGCAGCCTTCGCGAGCGCATCGATCGCGACAACCGGCGTCGTCACGACGCGCTGGCTCGCGTACGTCGCCGTCGTCTTCGGTCTTTACGTGGCGGCGCACGTCGTGGCCCGGAGGACGGTGCCGTTCGCGGACCCGACGCTGCTGCCGCTCGCCGGGCTGCTGACCGCGGTCGGCCTGACCGTGATCTACCGGCTCGGCCCCGAGGACGCCCGCCGTCAGACGGTCTGGGTCGCGCTCGGCCTCGCGGTCTTCGTCGCCGCACTCGTGTGGCTGCGCTGGGACTACCGCGTGCTCGAGCGCTACAAGTACCTCTTCGGCATCTCCGCCGTGGTGCTGTTGCTGCTGCCGTCGGTGCCGGGCCTCGGCTACCGCGTCAACGGCGTCAAGTTGTGGGTGAAAGTCGGAGGGCTCCAGTTCCAGCCGGGTGAGCTGGCGAAGATCTTCCTGATCGTCTTCCTGGCCGGCTACCTGCGGGACAAGCGCGAGTCGCTCGCACGTGGTCGCCTCAAGGACCTGGGGCCGCTGCTCGCGATCTGGGGCGCGGCGATGCTCGTGCTCGTGCAGACGAGCGACCTCGGCTCGGCGCTCCTCAACTTCGGCATCTTCCTGGCCATGGTGTACGCCGCCACCGGCCGCGTGCTCTATGTCGGTGCCGGCCTGGGGCTTTTCGTGGCGGGCTCGGCAGCGCTCTACAACGCACTCGATCGCGTGCAGCAGCGCGTCACCGTGTGGCTGCACCCGTGGACCGACGAGCGGGTCTACTGCGCCATCAACGGCAAGCTCGAGTACCGGCAGAACTGCGACTCCTACCAGCTCGTGAAGAGCCTGTACTCGATCGCGAACGGCGGCTACGGCGGCACCGGGCTCGGCAAGGGGACGTTCGAGACGGTGGACGGGACGCCGCTGATTCCCTATCTGAACACGGACTTCGTCTACTCGGCGATCGCGCAGGAGCTCGGCCTGGTCGGCGCCGCCGCGGTGCTGTTGCTGTTCATGGTCTTCGTCGCACGCAGCTTCCGGATCTCGCTGATCGCCCAGGACGGCTTCTCCAAGCTGCTCGCCGCCGGCCTCGCCTTCGGGTTTGCGCTGCAGACGTTCATCATCGTCGGCGGTGTGCTCCGCGTCGTGCCGCTGACGGGCATCACGCTGCCGTTCGTCTCGTACGGCGGATCGTCGATCCTCTCGAACTTCGTCATGCTGGCGCTGCTCCTGCTCGTCTCCAACCGGGCCGTCGCAACGGCGAACCGCACGTGAACGGACAGATCAAGCGTGTGGCGTCCGTGGCGCTGGGGCTGCTCGTGGCACTCGTCGTCGCCACCACCTACTGGCAGACGTGGGCGCGGCCGGCGCTCGCAGAGCGACAGGACAACGAGATCCAGCGGGTGGCCCAGTTCGAGATCCGCCGCGGCGTGATCGTGACCCCGTCGCGGGTGGTCGCCCGCAACCGCGCCAGGAGGGTGAAGGGCAAGACGTTCTACTTCCGCCGCTATCCGCAGGGGAAGCTCGCCGCGCACGTCGTCGGCTACTCGACGGCGGCCCGCTCGCGCACCGGGCTCGAACGGTCGCTGAACGACTACCTGACCGGGTCGGTGCGGAGCCTCTCGTCGCTCGTCGACCAGTCGCTCGACAAGCTGAACGGCCGGCCGATCGTCGGCGACTCGCTGCGCCTCACCCTCGACCTGAACGGCCAGCAGACGGCGCTCGAGGCGCTCGGCGACAACTGCGGCGCCGTCGTCGCGCTCGATCCACGCACGGGACGGCTGCGCGTGATGGCGTCCTCGCCGAGCTACGACCCGAACCAGGTGGAGAACGACTTCTCCAAGATCGAGCAGATCCGGGCCAACTGCCTCCCTGCCTCACCGCTCCTGAACCGGGCGAGCCAGGGCCTCTACCCGCCCGGCTCGACGTTCAAGGTGGTGACCGCCTCCGCCGCGCTCGAGTCCAGTGCCTTCGAGCCGGCGTCGACGTTCTACGACCCGGGCTACTGCACCGTCTACGGCAAGCGCGTGAACAACTTCGACACGTCGCGGCCGTTCGGCAACGTGACGCTGGCGACCGCGCTCCAGTACTCCGTCAACTCGGTCTTCTGCAACATCGGCCTGAAGCTCGGAGCGCGGCGGATCCTCAAGCAGGCGAAGGCGTTCGGCTTCTACGACAGGCCTCCACTCGAGACGCCCGAGAGCGAGCGCCGCGCGAGCGGCCTCTACAAGCTCGAGGGTCGAGAGCTGCGCCTCTACGACCCGAAGCGCGACCCGGACGTCGACGCCGGCCGCATGGCCTTCGGCCAGGAGCGGCTGCTCGTGACGCCGCTGCAGATGGCGATGGTGGCGGGCACGATCGGCAACGGCGGCATCCTGATGAGGCCGTACGTCGTCGAGCGTATCGTCACGCCGAACGGAAAGACGCGCCGAAAGACGAAGCCGGAGCGGATCCGGCGGGCGGTCTCGCCGGTGACGGCGCGTGACGTCGGCGACATGATGGTGCGCGCCGTCCAGGCGGGTACCGGCACCGCCGCCCAGATCGCGGGCCTGCGGATCGGCGGCAAGACGGGCACCGCAGAGACCGGCGTGGCAGGCCGGAACGTCACGTGGTTCATCGCCTTCGCGGGGCGGGAGGGCGAGAGGCCCGAGCTCGCGATCGCGGTGGTGCTGCAGAACCAGTCCCTCACGGGCGGCGCAACTGCCGCCCCGATCGCACGTCAGGTGATGCAGGCGCTCCTGCAGACGACGGCGAATCCCTAACGTACGGAGACCCATGAACCAGAACGATCTCACCGGAACCCTCTTTGCCGGCCGCTACCTGCTCGAGCGGAAGCTCGGCTCGGGCGGCATGGCCGACGTGTGGCTGGCCGAGGACCAGGAGCTCGGCCGCAAGGTGGCGGTGAAGATCCTGCACGAGCGCTATGCGAACGACGAGCAGTTCGTCGAGCGCTTCCGGCGCGAAGCGACCCACGCAGCCGGGCTCTCGCACCCGAACATCGTCTCCATCTACGACCGGGGCGTCTCGGACGGCTCCTACTACATCGTGATGGAGTACGTCGAGGGCCGGACGTTGAAGGAGCTGATCGTGACGCGCGGCCCCTGCCCGGTGCCGGTTGCGGTCTCCTACACCCGCCAGATCCTGGCGGCACTGCGGTACGCACACCGCAACGGGATCATCCACCGGGACATCAAGCCGCACAACGTGATCGTCGACCGCGAGGGGCGCGTCAAGGTGGCGGACTTCGGGATCGCCCGCGCAGGCGCCAGCGAGATGACGGAGGCGGGCTCGATCGTCGGCACCGCCCAGTACCTCTCCCCCGAGCAGGCGCGTGGTGCGCCGGTGGACGAGAGCTCCGACCTCTACTCGACGGGCATCGTCCTCTACGAGCTGCTCACCGGCGCTGTGCCGTTCACCGGCGAGACACCGGTGGAGATCGCGATGAAGCACCTCTCGCAGGTGCCCGAAGCGCCTTCCGCCCGCGGCGCCGAGATCCCTCACGACCTCGATCTCGTCGTGCTGCGGGCACTCGCGAAGGAGCCGACAGAGCGCTACCGGAACGCCGGCGAGATGGACCGCGACCTCGAGCTCGTCACGCGGGGCGAATCGGTGGGGAGCGAGACCGAGCAGGCGGCGACGATGGTGCTGGCGGGCGCCGGGGCGATCGACGAGACTGCGGCGACCCAGCTGACGCCGAGGCGCGCCCCGGCGACGCCGGGCGGCACGTACGGCGGGGAGGAGCGCTACCGCGCCTACGACGGGCCGGCTACGCGCGGGCGCAGCTGGTGGCCGTGGGTGCTCGGCCTGGGAGCGTTGCTCGCGGTCGCCGTGGCCGGCTACTTCCTCTACGACAAGGTGCAGAATCAGATCGACGAGGGCAGGCCGATCGCCGTGGGTGAGTACCGGGGGCTACTGGAGAAGAAGGCGTACGGCCTGATCGTCGCCAAGGGCTTCGAGGCGAAGGTGCGCCGCCTGCCCAACGCCGACACTGCGATCGGCGTCGTCTACGGCCAGGAGCCGTCCCCGGGCCAGCGTCTAGCCAAGGGCAGCATCGTCACGATTCTCGTCTCCAGCGGCAAGCCGACGGTGCGCACGCCGGAGGTGGTCGGGCTGCCCCTCACCGACGCCGTCACGGCGATCACCCGGGCGGGGCTGAAAGCGAGGACCGTGGAGGTCAACTCCGACAAGTCCCCCGGCACCGTGACGGCGCAGGCGCCGCGGGCGGGGACGCTGCTCGTCTCGGGCGCGGAGGTCAGGATCAACGTCTCGAAGGGCCCCAAGCCGCTGGGGGTGCCGTCCGTCGTCGGGCTCCTCTACGACACGGCCGCGTCCCAGCTGCAGGCCGCGGGCTTCGCGGTGGCGCGCGTCGACGTCGACAGCGACCAGCCCCCGGGCCAGGTCGTCGCCCAGGTGCCGACCGGCAACTCGACGGCGTCGAAGGGCTCCACGGTGACCCTGTCGGTCTCGAACGGGCCGACCACGACACCGCTGCCCGACGTGGCCGGCCAGGCGCTGGCGGATGCCAGGGCGACCCTGACGGCGGCGGGCTTCAAGTTCACCGTGACCTTCCAGGACACCGATCAGGAGGTGTACGACGGCATCGTGATCACCCAGGACCCGCCGGGGAACACCCAGCAGGACCCGCAGACGATCGTGACGCTGTTCGTCGGCCGCTACGTGGCGCCCCCGGACACGACGCCGACGGACACGACCGCGACGACGCCCACCGACACGACCGCGACCACGCCGACGCCGTGAGCGATCGCGTCCGGGTCGCGATCCTCGCGGGCGGCCGCTCCAGCGAGCACGGCATCTCGCTGGCGTCGGCGCGCTCCGTGCTCGAGGCGCTCGACCCGGCCCGCTACGACGTGCAGACGATCGAGATCGGGCGGGACGGCACCTGGGCGCTGCCGCCCGCAACAGCGCAGGGCGTCCTGCCGCCGAGCGCCGCAGGATCCCTGCCGGTGCCGTCCGTTGCCTCGCCCGCGGCGCTCGGCGCCGTCGACGTGGTGCTGCCGATCCTGCACGGCCCGTTCGGCGAGGACGGCACCGTGCAGGGGTTGCTCGAGCTCGCCGGCGTCCCCTACGTGGGGGCGGGCGTGCTCGCGTCCGCGCTCTGCATGGACAAGGACCGCTTCAAGGCGGTGCTGCGCGATGCCGGCATCCCGGTGGCGCGGAGCGTGACGCTGCGGCCGGGCGACGCCGCCGAGAACCCGTTCGGCTACCCGGTGTTCGTCAAGCCGGCACGCCTCGGCTCCTCCGTGGGGATCTCCAAGGCCGCTTCCGACGCCGAGCTCGGGCCTGCGGTCGCGCTGGCGCTCCGCCACGACGACAAGGTGCTCGTGGAGGAGTTCCAGCCGGGCATGGAGGTCGAGGTCGGCGTGCTCGGCAACCGCGACCCCGTCGCCTCGGCGGTGGGCGAGATCGTGGCGCACGCCGACTGGTACGACTTCGACGCGAAGTACGCCGAAGGCGGCATGGAGCTGATCGTGCCCGCCCGCCTGCCGAACGGCGTCACCGCGCGCGTGCAGGAGCTCGCAACCGCCTCGTTCGTCGCGACCGACTGCGAGGGGATGGCGCGCGTCGACTTCTTCGTGCTGCCGGGCGGAGAGGTGGTCGTGAACGAGCTGAACACGATCCCGGGGTTCACCTCCACGAGCGTCTACGCGAAGCTGTTCGAGGCAAGCGGGATCGGGTACGCGGAGCTGCTCGACCGGCTGATCGCCCTCGCGCTCGAGCGCCACGAACGGCGCCGCGCGCTCGCATACTGACTGGGCCGAAGCTGCAGGCGGGCTGAAACGGAAAAGGAAAGGGGAAAGGGAAAGGGAAAGGGGGTGTCTCCCGAAAGAGCAGGGGAGACACCCTCCTTGCTGTTCTCTCTCTTACTCGGCGAGTACCGCTGCGAGCGCGTCTTCCCACGCGGCAAGCCCCTCGTCGAGGACGGCGTCCTCGATCGTGAGCGGGCACAACACGCGGATGCAGTTGCCGGAGACACCGGCCTTGAGCAGGATCAGCCCGCGCTGGAGCGCCGCCTTGATCACGGCCGCCGCGAGCTCGGGCCCCGGCTCCTTCGTGAGGGGATCGTGGACGAGCTCGATCGCAAGCATGGCGCCGAGGCCGCGCACGTCGCCGATGGCGGGCCAGCGCTCCTGCCAGGAGAGCATGCGCTCCCGGATCTGGTCGCCGACGAGCTGGGCGCGCGCCACCAGATCCTCCTCGGCGAACACGTCGAGCACGGCGAGGGCGGCGGCGAGGGCGACCGGGTTGCCGATGTAGGTGCCGCCGATCGCGCCCATGTGCGGGGAGTCCATGATCTCGGCCCTGCCGATCACACCCGAGAGAGGCAGCCCGGCGGCGATCGACTTGGCGACGACGATCAGGTCCGGCTCGATGCCGTAGTGCTCCATCGCGAACATGCGGCCCGTGCGACCGAACCCGGTCTGCACCTCGTCGGCGACCATGACGATGCCGTGACGGTCGCAGATGGCGCGAAGCCCTGCCACGAACTCGAGGGGCGCCGGCACGAACCCGCCCTCGCCGAGCTGGGGCTCGAACACGAGCGCAGCGACGTGCTCGGGCGACACGTGCGTGTGGAACATGCGGTCGAGCTCGGCGAGCGCTTCGGCGGCGGAGGGGCCACGGTATGCGTTCGGGAACGGCGCCCGGTACACCTCCGGGGCGAACGGCCCCATCCCTGTCTTGTACGGGTGCACCTTCGAGGTCATCGTCATTGCGAGCAGCGTGCGGCCGTGGAAGCCCGCTTCGAACGCGATCACCGCCGGCCTGCCCGTATGGAGCCGTGCGATCTTGACGGCGTTCTCGACCGCCTCGGCGCCCGAGTTGAAGAACCCGGCGCGGGTCGGCCCCGCGATCGGTGCGAGCGCTCCGAGCCGCTCGGCCACCGCGACGTACGACTCGTACGGCACCACCGTGAAGTCCGTATGAACGAACCGCGCCGCCTGCTCCTGGATCACCTCGACGACGCGAGGGTGGCAATGGCCGACGTTGACGACGCCGACGCCGCCTGCGAAGTCGACGAACGTGTTGCCGTCGACGTCCGTGATCGTCGCGTTCAGCGCCCTGGCGGCGAAGATCGGCAGGTACACCTGCAGCGGCTTCGCGATCGCATGCTCGGCGCGCGCCATGATCTCGCGGGAGCGCGGGCCCGGGATCTCCGTCCGGATGTCTATCGTCTTCGTGGCAGCCACGAGGCGGAGCGTACCGGAGCCCGTCGCCGGTAGGCTCGGCTCGTGGACGTGGAGGAGCTGGATCCCGACCCCCACGCGCAGTTCGACGCCTGGTTCGCGGAGGCGGAGACCGGAGGGGTGGCGACGCCGCAACAGATGGCGCTCGCGACGGCTACCTCGGAGGCGGTTCCGTCCGTGCGGATGGTGCTGCTGAAAGGCCACGACAGGCGCGGCTTCGTCTTCTTCACGAACCGCGAGAGTCGCAAGGCGGGGGAGCTGGACGCGAACCCGCGGGCCGCGCTCGTGCTGCACTGGGAGGCGCAGGCCCGGCAGGTGCGCGTCGAGGGCCGGGTGGAGCGCCTCCCGGACGACGAATCGTCCGCCTACTTCCGCACCCGGCCGCGCGGCAGCCGCTTCGGGGCGTGGGCATCCCCGCAGTCCCGGCCGCTCGACTCGCGAGCCGAGCTGCAGCGGCGGTATGCGGAGGTGGAGGAGCGCTTCGCCGGCGTGGAGGACGTGCCGCTACCGCCGTTCTGGGGCGGCTACCGGGTCGTCCCGAACGCGATCGAGTTCTGGCAGGGGCAGCCGAACCGCCTGCACGACCGCGTGCGCTACGAGCGCGCCGGACAAGGGTGGAGCCGCCGCCGCCTCGCGCCGTGAACCGCGGTCAGGCGCCGTCGGCCGGCGCCAGCGCCCGCACGGTGTAGAGCCCGTTGGCGTTCCAGAGCAGGAAGCCCTTGGCGCCCTGCAGCCGGGCCGCGTCGATCTGGGCCAGCACCTGCTCGGTGTCGTAGTTCCAGTCCTGCACCCAGGGCACGATCTGCGCCCGCGACCCCTTCATCTGCCTGCGGAAGTCGGAGAGCGCCCGGAACACGGTCTCGCCCGGCTGGGCGCTCGGGGTCTGGATGCCGAGCTCGCCGCCGCCGTAGAGGGCCGGGTAGGACATCGGCATGATCGCGTCGGCGTGCTTGGAGATGTAGCGGGGGATCTGGCCGATGCCGAGGTCACGTGTCGCGGACAGGCCGAACAGGGCCGTGGAGACACGTACGCCGAGTGGTTGCAGGCGCTTCTTCGCATAGCCGACGAAATCGGCGATGAGACGCCCGCGCGGCACGGTCGTCTTGCCGGGATACACCGCGCTCGCGATGTCACCGTCGGAGGGGAAGCGCACGTAGTCAAACAAGATCTCGTCGAAGCCGGCCTTTGCTGCGGCGGCGGCTACCGAAACCGCGTAGTCCCAGACCCGCCGGTCGTAGGGGTTCACCCAGCCGAGACCGGCATTCGTCGTCCAGACCGAGCCGTCGGGACGTCGCACCGCCAGGTCGGGGCGTCCACTCGCGAGCTGCGGGTCCTGGAAGGTGACGACGCGCCCGATCAGGTAGATGCCGCGCTTGTGCGCGAGGCGCGCCAGCTCGCGCGGGTTGTAGTACGGCCGCGTCGCCCCCACGCGGGAGGCGAGCGGCACGCCTGCGGGCACGAACCCGATCTCGCCGCCCTCGTCCTTGACGTCGAGCTCGATCGTGTTGAGCCCGTACCGCGTGTAGCCGACGTACTCCTTGAACTTCCCGGGCAGGGACGCCAGGGCGCCGGTGACGTGAACGCCGCGGATCTCGACCGGCAGCGGCCGAGGACGGCTCACCGTCACCACCGGGTCGGGGAGCGCCGCCGCGGCGGGAGCCTGCTTGGGGGCGGAGGGCTTCGGGTCGCCGCCGATCAGCTGCGCCCCCATCGCGACGGCGATCACGATTGCGAGCAGGAGGGCCAGGACCGCGGCGCGCCGACGTCGCTTCGTTCGACGTATCTGGTTCCGTCGAGCGCGGAAGCGCTCGTTCGGATCCATCGGTCCGTAGAGCATCGACACCGGGCCAGGGAGCGTAGCGCATTCAGGGCCTTCGGACGGTCCCGGCGGGCGTTAGGATCGGTGCGATGGTTCTCTCCGACAGTGCCATCCGGCGCCTGATCGCGGCCGGCCGTATCGGCATCGACCCGTACGACCCGTCGCTGATGCAGCCGTCGAGCCTCGACGTGCGCGTCGACCGGCTGTTCCGGGTGTTCCGGAACTCGCGCTACCCCTATATCGACGTGAAGGCGGAGCAGGAGGGGCTGACGGAGCTCGTCGAGATCGACGACGAGGCGCCGTTCATCCTGCACCCCGGCGAGTTCGTGCTGGGATCGACCCTGGAGCGCGTGACGCTGCCGGACGATCTCGTCGCCAGGCTGGAGGGGAAGTCGAGTCTGGGCAGGCTCGGCCTGCTCATCCACTCGACGGCAGGCTTCATCGACCCGGGCTGGGACGGGCACGTGACGCTCGAGCTCTCGAACGTCGCGAACCTCCCCATCACGATCTACCCGGGCATGAAGATCGGCCAGCTCTCGTTCGTGCAGATGTCCGAGCCGGCCGAGACCCCGTACGGCTCCGGGTCGCTCGGCTCGAAGTACCAGGGCCAGCGCGGGCCGACGCCGAGCCGCTACTGGAAGAACTTCGACCCGGGGTCCTGATCGCCGCCGAGGAGCGGCCTCTCCTCCACGGGAGCGGCGGCGACGGCCCCGTGGGAGAATGACGGGATGATCCTGGTCACGGGTGCAGCCGGGTTCGTGGGGCGCCATGTGACGCGCCTGCTCACCGGGCGCGGCGAGCGGGTACGAGCACTCGTGCGCAGCGCCGCCGGCGCCGCGGCTCTCGACGACGTCGACTGTGAGCTCGTCCGAGGGGACGTCACCGACCCCGCCTCGCTGCAGGAGCCCATGGAAGGCGTCGAGACGGTCGTGCACCTGGTCGCGATCATCACCGGTCGACCCCGTGAGTTCGAGCGCGTCATGACCGAGGGCACGGCCAACGTGCTCGCCGCCGCGGCACAGGTCGGGGTTCACCGCTTCGTCTACCTGAGCGCGCTCGGCACGAGCGAGCAGACGAAAGACACCGTCCCCTACTACCGCGCCAAGTGGGCGTGTGAGCAGGCGGTGACAGCCTCGGGCATCCCGTCCGCGATCCTGCGGCCGAGCTTCGTGTTCGGCCCCGACGGCGGCGTGCTTCCCCGTTTCCTGCGCATCGCGAGGCTCGCCCCCGTGACGCCGGTGATCGGCACAGGCAGGCAGCGCCTCCAGCCGATCTGGGTCGACGACCTGGCCCGTGCCGTCGCCGCCACGCTCGGCGAGCAAGGCCCCGGCGGTGTGATCGAGCTCGGCGGCCCGGACATCGTCGACTGGAACGAGCTGTGGCGGCTGCTCAAGAACGCGCAGGGAACGCGACGGCCGGCTCTCCATCTCCCGACCTGGCTGCTGCGCCAGCAGGCTCTCCTGCTCGAGCGCCTGCCCGGCGCGCCGCTCACGCGCGACCAGCTGACGATGCTCTCGCTCGGCGACAACGTCGTCTCCGACCGCGGCAGCTCGCAGGCAAGGCTCGGCCTGGGAGCGCTGGTGCCGCTCGTCGAGCAGGTGCGCCTCGTGGTCCAGAGCTCGAGCTCTTAGAGGCGAGAAAGGCGAAGGGCCGCGGGTGTCTGCACACCGCACGGCCCTTCGTACCCGGTAGCCAGCGTCGAAGTGGTAGAGGCGCTTCCTGCCTGGGCCGGAGGATTCCGGTCGGCGGCGCGGATCGCGCGTCCCCTACGCGTGGCTATGGCGATTCCCCAGTGGGTCTCGGGGACACGCCTCTACCCGCTGGTACCTCCACTGCCCGTACTGCACGAATCTGTCACGTCCGGACCACCTCCTTTCCGCGGTAGCGGAAACCTACCATTGCGGCCGGTCGCCGTAAAATCCCTGCTCAGGAGACGGCGCGAGCGGTGACCTCGAGCCCGTTGCCGATCGGCAAGGTCACGGAGACGAGCGCGGGGTCTGCCTGCCGCGCGCTCGCGTAGGCTGCGACGACGGGGTTCGAGTGGACGTTGTCGGCCACCACGACGCCGCCGCCGAGCATCGTCGTCGCGATCTCGAAATACCGCTCGTAGTCGTCCTTCCAGGCGTCGAGGAAGACGACGTGGAAGCCAGGCTCGAGCCGCTCGAGTGCGGCGAAGGCGTCGCCCTCGACGAGCTCCGCCCAGTCTGCGAGGCCTGCGTCGGCAAGGTTCCGGCGCCATGCGTCGATCTTTGCGGGGTCGCGCTCGAGCGACACCACCCGCCCGCCGGCGAGGCGCGCCGCCGCGGCCAGCCAGATCGTCGAGTACCCGCGCGACCCGCCGATCTCGAGCACGCGACAGCCGGTGTTGGAGGAGACGAGCGCGAACAGGAGCCGCCCGGCTTCGGGGCCGCAGGCGAGCGACCGCTGCTCGGCCGGCAGTCCCTCGCGGCGCTCATGGGCATCCTCCTCCTCGAGCCGCGTGAGCACCGCACGGACGTGCTCGTCGATCATGCCGGGGCCTCGCCGGGGATGTCGACCACGACGAGGCCGTCGTCACGCACGCGAACCGGGTACGTCTCGACCGGGATGTAGGCGGGCAGCGTCAGGGCCCGACCGGTCGCGATCTCGAAGCGCGCACCATGCCGCGGACAGACGGCAACACCCTCGGCGCAGTCGAAGTCCCCTTCGCACAGGGGCCCGTCGTCGTGCGAGCAACGATCCTCCAGGGCGTAGAGCCGACCGTCGCAGTTGTAGACGCCGATCCGGAGGAGCGGCGCTGCGACAACGATCCGCACCGTGCCGGGCGGCAGCTCCGCGAGCGGGCAGACCTCGAGCTCTGCCACCGCTACGCGAGATTGATCTCGTTCGAGGACGCGCCCCACTCTTCCGGCAGCGGGGTGCCCTTGGCCCGGTGCAGAGCCACCTTCAGCACGCCGAGGCCGAGCAGCGCACACTTGAGGCGCACCGGCGTGAGGGGGATCCCGATCTCGTCGAGCAGCTCCTCCTTGCGCATGACGGCCACATCCTGCGCGGTGCGGCCCTTGACGAGGTCGGTCAGCATCGAGGTGGCGGCCTGGCTGATGGCGCAGCCGCGCCCTTCAAACCCGACCGCCTCGATCACGTCGCCCTGCCCGAAGCGCACGGAGACGGTCACCTCGTCGCCGCAGAGCGGGTTCTGTCCCTCGGCGACCGCGTCGCTCGGGTCGAGCAGGCCGTGGTTCCGGGGCGCCTTGTAGTGGTCGAGGATCACCTCGCGGTAGAGCTGCTCGAACTCGCTCATCCGAGCCTCCGCTTGACCTCGTGGAGGCCGTCGAGGAGGCGGTCGACTTCCTCCTCGAGCGAGTACAGGTAAAAGCTCGCACGCGTCGTGGCGACGACCCCGAGGCGGTTCATCAGCGGCTGCGTGCAGTGGTGGCCTGCCCGCACCGCGACACCGTGCCAGTCGAGGACCTGTGCGACGTCGTGGGGGTGCACGCCCTCGACATCGAAGGAGACGATCCCGGTGCGACGGTCGGCCGGGGGGCCGAACACGCGCACCCACGGCAGCTCGGCCAGCCGGTCCATGGCGTAGACGGTGAGCGCGTGCTCGTGCTGCTCGATCGCCTCCAGGCCGACCGCCTGGACGTAGTCGATCGCGGCACCGAAGCCCACGGCCTCCGCGATCGCGGGCGTGCCGGCCTCGAACTTGAAGGGCAGCTCGTTGAACGTCGTCCGCTCGAGGCTGACGGAGCGGATCATCTCGCCGCCCAGGTTGAACGGAGGCATCGCCTCGAGCAGCTCGCGGCGGCCCCAGAGGGCGCCGATCCCGGTAGGGCCGCAGACCTTGTGGGAGGAGAAGGCGAGGAAGTCGCAGCCGAGCGCCTGCACGTCCACGGCGCGGTGCGGTGCGGCCTGGGCGGCGTCGACGACCATGATCGCCCCTTGCTCGTGCGCCCAGGCGGCGAGCTGCTCGACCGGGTTGACTGTCCCGAGCGTGTTCGAGACGAGGCCGGTCGCGACCACCTTGACGCTCCCCTCCGCCGCAAGGCCGGCGAGCGCGTCGAGCTGCAGCTCGCCGTGGTCGTCGATCGGTATGTGCCGGAAGCTCGCGCCCGTGCGGCTCGCGATGTACTGCCACGGCACGAAATTCGCATGGTGCTCGAGCTCGGTGACGACGACCACGTCGCCGGGGCCGAGGTTGTCGAGGCCCCAGGAGTAGGCCACGAGGTTGATCGCCTCGGTGGCGCTGCGGGTGAAGATCACCTCGCGCTCGGAGGGCGCGTGCAGGAAGGCGGCCACCGTGCGGCGGGCGCCCTCGTAGCCCTCGGTGGCGCGCTCGGCGAGCCGGTAGACGCCCCGGTGCACGTTCGCGTACTCGTGCTCGTAGAACTGCCGCATGCGGTCGAGCACCTGTCGCGGCTTCTGCGTCGACGAGGCCGAATCGAGGTACGCGATCGGCTTCCCGTCGAGGAGCTCTTCGAAGACGGCGAAATCGGCGCGCAGGCGTTGCGCGTCGAGGGCCGGTGCGGTGCCGACTGGCATCACGCCATCGTACCCGGGTGGCCTTCCCCGCCAGAGCGGCGCAGCGGCACGAAGCGATCGTCGGTGAGCCAGAGGAAGCCGATCGCGATCGCCGCGCCCACGACGATCAGCATCACCGCGGCCGCGTTCGGGACCGCGAGCTCGTAGAAGTTGCGTAATCCGGGCACGGAGAGGATCACGAGGTACACGGCAAACAGGCCTGCGCAGAGGATCGCGACCAGGCGCGCACGCCGTGTGCTCGTCGCCTCGAGTGCGAGCACGAGATAGAGGCCGACGACGATCAGCGTCGAGGTCGCCGCCGTCCGCGCCTGCAGGAGCCCGAGGTCGAATACGTTCAGCGAGATGAGATAGCTGGCGGTGACGCCGAGCCCGGCGGCGACCCCGGCGGGCACGGCGAAGCGCGTCACCTCGCGGAGGAAGCCCTCGGTGCGCCACGGGCCGTCGCTCGGGGCGAGTGCGAGGAAGAACGCAGGGATCCCGACGGTGAGGGCGCCGACGATCGTGAGATGCCGTGGCAGCAGCGGGTAGTCGGTGGGCGTGATCCCGATCGCGACGATCAGGAACGCCGCGAAGACGGACTTCGTCACGAACAGCTTCGTCACGCGCTGGATGTTGCGCAGGATCCGGCGGCCCTCCGCGACCATTCCCGGCACCGCGGCGAAGTCGCCGTTCACGAGCACCACGTCGGCGACCGCCTTCGCCATCTGCGTGCCGGACCCCTGGGCGATCGCGAGCCGGGCGGACTTCAGCGCCGGCACGTCGTTGACTCCGTCCCCGACCATCGCCACGTAGCGGCCCTGGGCGCGGAGGGCGTCCACCACCCGGCGCTTGCCCTCCGGCGAGATGCGGCCGACGACCGAGATGTCACGCGCGACGCGGGCGAGGGCGGCATCGTCGTCGGGGAGCTCGTCGCCCGGGATCGGCGGCTCGAGCATGGGGATGCCGGCATCGCGGGCGATCGAGCCGACTGTGTGCGGCGAGTCCCCCGACAGCACTTTCAGCTCGACGCCCTGCGCGAGGAGGAACGCCACCGTCTCCCGGGCGTCGGGACGCAGCTCCTCGGCCAGCACGGCGAGGCCGAGCGGGCGAAGCGGCGGTGGGCCGTCGTCCGGGTCGTCCGGGAAGGGGGCGCTCGTCGTCCCAAGCGCGACGACGCGGCGACCGGCCTCCTGCTCCGACCGGGCGGCCTCTGCGACACCGTCGAGCGGGAAGAGCTCGGGCGCGCCGAGCACGTAGCGGGCGCCGCCGACGCGCAGTCCGCTGAAGCGGCGGCGGGAGGCGAAGGGAATCTGCTCGTCGGCGGGCTCCGCGGGCAGCTCCACTGCAGCGGCGATCGCGTCCAGGGTCGGGTTGCGCGCGTCCGCCGAGGCGGCGAAGCGCCCGAACGCGTGCTGGAGCGCCGCCTCCTCGACCCCGGCGACGGGGAGGAACGAGACGACGCGCAGCCGGGCCTGAGTGAGCGTGCCGGTCTTGTCGATGCAGAGCGTGTCGACGGACGCGAGCGACTCGATCGCGTTGAGCTGCTGGGCGAGCGCCCCGGCGCGCGCCATCCGCAGCGCGGCCGCCGCATAGGTGATCGAGACGAGCAGGACGAGCCCCTCGGGGACGAGCGTGACCATGCCCGCGACGGAGGTGTCGACGGCGTGACGGATGCCGACGTCCTGTTTCCAGAGGGCGACGACGAGCATGGTGCCGAGCGGCACCATGACGGCGACGAGCACGTACAGCAGGCGGTTGACCGCGCGCTCGAGCGGGGAGCGGGGGTGGCGGAACTCCCGGGCGGTGCCCGTGATCCTGCCCGCGTAGCAGTCCTCACCCACGGCGGAGACGAGGAACGCGCCGGTGCCCTCGGCCACGAACGAGCCCGAGAGCACCTCCTCTCCCGCTTCGCGGGCGACCGAGCGGGACTCGCCGGTGAGGATCGACTCGTCGAGCAGCAGGCCCGAGGACTCGAGCACGGAGCCGTCTGCGACGACCTGGTCGCCGGGAGCGAGGCGGACGACGTCTCCCTCGACGACCTCGGCCACCGGTACCTCGCGCGCGACGTCGTCCCGGACGACGGTGCCGCGGGGCGCGACGAGAGCCGCCAGCGCGTCGAGCTTGTTGCGGGCGCGCAGCTCCTGCCAGATCCCGATCCCCGAGTTGGTGACGATGATCCCCAGGAAGAGAGCGTCGCGCCAGTCGCTGAAGACGAGGGTGAGCACACCCAGCGCGAGCAGGATGGCGTTGAACGGCGTGACGACGTTCGCGCGGACGATGCCGGCGGTGGAGCGGCTCGTCGGAGGCTCGCCCGGCTCGCCCCTCGCCTCGAGGCGGCGACGCGCCTCCGCCTCTGTCAGACCGGCCGCCACGCGCCCGAGGCTAACAGCCTCCCCCCGGCTACGTGTCCGGCGGATGCACCTTGCCGTTCGTCTGCGCCCGGGCGGCGATCTCCTTCTGGCGCTCGACGGTTTCCGCCGCAGCCGCGAGCAGCTCGCAGAGGCGGCGCAGCCGCACGCGCTCGGAGGTCGCCTCGAGCAGCTCCTGCTTCAGGTCGGGCGAGAAGTCGAAGCGACCCGCGACTGCGAACGACAGCTGCGGGGCGTCGGCAGCCGGAGCGTCGACGTCGGCGCCGGTCAGCTCCAGGAGCCGCCCGAACAGCTCGAGCGCCCGATCGGCATCCGCGTCGTCGGGCGGGTCGTGCTGGTCCTCCAGCAGCTCCACCTCACCCGTGTGGAAGCTGCGGCCCTCCGTCAGTTCGAGCACCCTGAAGCGCTCGCCGCCTTCCACCACGATCGTGAGCCGCCCGTCGGGAAAGCGCTCCGTTACCTCGGACACCGTCGCCAGGGTGCCGATCTCGCGCATGCCGTCGTCGTCGGCGTAGACGAGCCCGAACGGAGCCTCCTGCTCGAGGCACTCGCCGATCAGCTCGCGGTAGCGCGGCTCGAAGATGTGCAGCGGCACCTGCTCGGTCGGGAGCAGCACCATGCCGAGCGGGAAGAGGCCGAGCTCGTCCATGGGGCAAGCGTAGAGCACGTTGCCCGAAGGAGGGATCCTGCGCAAGTTTTCCGGGCCGATTGCCTCTAGCAGCGCAGAACCCCGCCCCGCACGAAAGGCCGTCGATGAAACGGAAAGCCTTCGCCGCTGCTGCGGCGATCCTACGTTCTCCCGCCCGGCATCTCCCCGAGGGGGCGGCGTGATCGCCCGCGCACACGGCATCGCTCTCGCCGCGTTCCTCGGCGCAGCCTCTGTCGCCGGGGCATACGCGACCATCACGACCGCGCATCTCGGCGCCTCCGAGACGAAGCCCGAAGTCGTCGCGTCCACGGCGATCGCGAGGCGAGGCGCCCGCTTGGACGCGTGGGAAGCGTCGCTACGGAAGGCCCTCGCGTCCAGGCCGCCCGCCCTGCCCACCGTCCCTCGCTACGCCCGCGCCTCGCTCGTGAGTGCGCCG
>Ga0209797_10000135_pt1 | contig 32955 bp, 31 predicted proteins | sample DOMMetBare3Fresh_2_FD_187472 | JGI IMG/M metagenome (GOLD analysis project Ga0209797, IMG submission 187472) | Wetland sediment microbial communities from St. Louis River estuary, USA, under dissolved organic matter induced mercury methylation -... | ecosystem: Environmental > Aquatic >... | reverse complement strand
CAAGACCGGCAAGACGGTCGCGGTCGTCGGGTCCGGCCCGGCCGGGCTCGCGGCGGCGCAGCAGCTGGCCCGCGTCGGGCACGACGTGACCGTGTTCGAAAAGAACGGGCGCATCGGCGGGCTGCTGCGCTACGGCATCCCCGATTTCAAGATGGAGAAGTCGCACATCGACCGCCGCATCGCGCAGATGAAGGATGAAGGCGTGGTCTTCCGCACCGGCGTGCTCGTCGGCGCGTGGCCCAAGGACAGCAAGGTCACCAACGATGCCAATGAGGCGATCGATGCGGCTGCGCTGAAGGCGCAGTTCGACGCGGTGCTGCTTGCCGGCGGTTCCGAGCAGAGCCGCGACCTGCCGGTGCCCGGGCGTGAGCTCGACGGCGTGCATTTCGCGATGGAGTTCCTGCCGCAGCAGAACAAGGTCGTGGCCGGCGACAAGGTCAAGGGCCAGATCATGGCCACCGGCAAACATGTCATCGTCATCGGCGGCGGCGACACCGGCAGCGACTGCGTGGGCACCAGCAACCGCCATTGCGCGGCGAGCGTGACCCAGTTCGAACTATTGCCGATGCCGCCCGAGCGGGAAGACAAGCCCCTGGTGTGGCCGTACTGGCCGATCAAGCTGCGCACGAGCTCGAGCCACGAGGAAGGCTGCGAGCGCGAGTTCGCGATCGCCACCAAGGCATTCATCGGCGGCACCGGCAAGGACAAGGGCAAGGTCACCGCGTTGAAGACCGTGCGCGTGCAATGGCAGGGCGGCAAGATGGTCGAGGTGCCCGGCAGCGAGCAGGAGCAAAGGGCCGACCTCGTGCTGCTGGCGATGGGTTTCGTCGCCCCGGTGGCCAGCGTGCTCGACGCCTTCGGCGTCGAGCGCGACAGTCGCGGCAACGCGCGGGCCGGCACGGACGGCGCCGCCGGCTACCGCACCAACGTGGACAAGGTGTTCGCGGCCGGCGACATGCGGCGTGGCCAATCGCTCGTCGTCTGGGCGATCCGCGAGGGCCGCCAGGCGGCACGCGCGGTCGACGAGTACCTGACGGGCGAGAGCCAGCTGCCGCGCTGAACCGCCCTTGCACGGCGCGGCCTTGCCGCGCCGACGCGGGAATATTTCGCGCTCGGTGATGCCGCGCGGCGTAACGCGCGTGGCGTCGGCTTGCGAGCGTTGATTCGCGCTCGCCACACCGGATGCCACTCATCGCGCCGCGTTGACCGCCGGTCGGACACCCCATCCCGCATGTGCAGGAGCTCACAGCACAAATGCGCCCTGCCACTGCACGATGCATGCACCAGGACTGGGAAGGCGCCTGTTCACGAGCACATCGCCCGTGCAGACGCCCGAGGTGTATGCAGATGGAACGTTTCGCAAACCGCAGCCGCGCCGCAACCGCACGGGGCTTCACCCTGATCGAGGTGATGATCGTGGTGGCCATCGTCGCCATCCTCGCCGCGATCGCGCTGCCCTCGTACAACGACTACATCCGCCGCGGTCAGCTGCCCGAGGCCTTCGCCGGCATGTCGGACCTGCGCGTGAAGATGGAGCAGTACTACCAGGACAACCGGCAGTACGGCACCAACGGCGGCAACTGCGCCGACGTCGCCACGCCGGCCTGGGCCGTGGGAACGCCGACGCTGACCTACGCGGGTGCGCAGTTCTTCACCTTCACCTGCGCCGTCACCAACGCCGGCCAGGGCTACACGATCACCGCAACCGGCGCGAACGGGCGCGCGGTCGGCCACACCTACACGATCGACCACAACAACGCGCGCGGCACGACGCTGTTCAAGGGTAACGCCGTGACGAGCGCCTGCTGGCTGGCGAAGGGGGGCGAATGTTGAACCACCGTTCGAACGCCCGTGGCGTCACGCTGATCGAAATCGCGGTCACGCTGACCGTGATCGGGCTGCTGCTGATGGCCGTGATGCCCAGTGTCGGCGTCTGGATCCGCAATACGCAGGTGCGCAACACCGCGTCGTCGATGCTCGCCGGCATGCAGCTCGCACGCAACGAGGCGATCCGCCGCAATGCCGCAATCCGCTTCTCGCTCGTCAGCCTGACCGATTCCGCGGTAATGAACAGCAGCTGCGCGCTGTCAGGTGCCGGCGTGTCCTGGGTCGTCAGCGTGCGCGATCCGACGGGCAACTGCCAGTACACACCCTCGAACGTCGCTGCCGACGCCACCGACCCGATGATCGTCCAGTCCAGCGCCGGCGGCGTCGGTGGCCGCAACGTCGTGGTCGAAGGGAAGCGCGCCAATGGCGCGCCCGCCGACAGCGTCACGTTCAACGGGTTCGGGCGCGTCGAAAGCGCCTTGCCGATCCGCTTCATCAACGTGCGCAACGAGACCACCGGCAACGACTACCGCAGCCTGCGCATCGAGCTCGCGCCGGGCGGGTCGGTGCGCATGTGCGACCTGGCCGTGACCGATACCACCGATCCCCGCTACTGCCCGACGCGAGGCACGCCATGAGCAAGACCTTTCAGAATCGCGGCGCACGCCGCACGGTGCGCGGCTTCATGCTGCTCGAGGTGCTGGTGGCGATGTTGATCTTCTCGATCGGCGTGCTCGGCATCGTCGGCCTGCAGGCCGCGATGACCAAGGCCCAGACCGGCTCGAAGTTCCGTGCCGACGCGTCGTTCCTCGCGCAACGGCTGATCGGCAACATGTGGGCCGACCGTTCGAGCCTGGACAACTACGCCGCCGCGAACTGCTCTTCGTACACGCGCTGCAGCGAATGGACTGCCGAGGTCGCGCGCGCGCTGCCCGGCGGCGCCGCCGCAATCACCGTCGCCGCGCTGCCCGACGGCATCGATGGCGTCCGCGTTGTCGCCGCGGACGTGACCGTGACCATCACATGGACGCCGCCCAACGAAGAGACGCGCACCTACACCACGACGTCATCCGTCTCCAGCAAGAGTCCGACATGAAACGACCCTCCCTTCTCCTGGCCCCTGGCGCCGCCGCTCAAGGCCGCGGCGTGTCCCTGATCGAGGTCATGGTCGGCATGGTCGTGGGCATGCTGGCCGTGCTGCTGATCAGCCAGGTGCTGCTCGTGTCCGAGGGCCAGAAGCGCACCACCACCGGGGGTGCCGACGCCCAGGTCAACGGCGCCCTTGCGCTGTATTCGATCCAGCGCGACGTGCAGATGGCGGGCTACGGCATCACGAGCAGTCCGAACATCATCGGGTGTCCGATCAGCGCGCGCTACGGCGGCGCCGCGCCGGTCGGTTTCGCCGCGCGCCTGGCGCCGGTGTTCATCACGCCCCAGGCGTCGCGCCCGGCGGGCAGCGTCGGCGACTCGATCCGCATGCTGGCGAGCTCCAAACCGTCGTACTCGGTGCCCACGCGCGTGATCCCGCCCGCCTATGCGGTGGGAAACACGTCGTTCCCGGTACGCGCGTCGCTCGGTTTCGCGCAAGGCGACCTCGCGCTCGTCGCAACCGACGCCACGCAACCCTGCTGGGTGTTCCAGGTGACGGGCGTGCCCACGGCGCGCGACCTGCCGCGTGTCAACAACGCGGCCTGGAACCCGGCCAACGCACCCGACGTCGCATACGGCGACGGCGCCGTGCTGATGAACCTCGGCACGTTGGTCGACAACGTCTACGAGATCAACAACGCCAACGTGCTGCAGATCTCGAGCTTCGACGCTGCAAACCCTGTGGCGCGCATCGTGCGCGACCTGCAGCCCGACATCGTCAACTTGCGCGCGTTCTACGGCCGCGACACCTCGGTGCCGGCCGACGGCGTGATCGACACCTACGACCAGACGACCCCGGCCACCAACGCCGACTGGCGGCGCGTGCTGTCGGTTCGCGTGGTCGTCGTGTCGCGCAGTTCGACCTACGAGAAAGACATCGTCACGCCCGCGAATCCGGAGTGGTCGGTGGGCACCCTTCCCTCGACCGCCGGCGCGGCCACCTGCGCCTCCGGCACCGGCGTCTGCCTGACGATCGACGTCGGTGCCGGTGTCACCGGCGACGTGCCGGCCAAGCACTACCGCTACAAGGTCTTCGACACGGTCATTCCGTTGCGCAACATGCTGTGGAGTTCGTCGTGAGCCAACATCCCTCTTTGCTGCGTCGTGCGGCGCTGCGTGTGCAGCGCGGCGTGTCGCTGCTGTTCGCGCTGCTCGCGCTGGCGGCCATCTCGCTGGCGGCCGTTGCGCTGGTGCGCTCGGTCGATTCCGGCACGCTCGTGATCGGCAACCTCGGCTTCAAGCAGGACGCGACCGGCGCCGCGGATCGTGCCACCGAGGCTGCACGCCAGTGGTTGATGGCCGCCGGTCGCGACTTGACCGTCGACGACCCTTCGGAGGGTTACTACGCCACTTCGCAGGACGGGCTCGATCCGACGGGTCGGCTGACCAGCACCAACAACCGCATGGCCGTCGTGAACTGGGGCGACTCGGACAGCTGTGATTGCGTGGCTGCGGAAACGTGCCTGAGCTGCACACGCACGCCGTCTCCGGAGGCCACCTACAACTCGGTGCGTGCGAGGTTCCTGATCACGCGCTTGTGTCCTTCTTCGGGCGCCGTGACGGCCTCCAACGCCTGTGCACAGCCAGCCACCACCGCGCTGAGCCAGGGCAAGAACCGGGGAGATGTGCGCGTTGGCACCGAGGCACGTCCCAGCGAGGCGGCCCAGGTGCCCTACTACCGAATCATCGTGCGCACGGTGGGCGGTCGCAACACGGTCAGCTACACCGAGACCGTTCTGTACTGATCAGGCAAGGGAAAGGTCCACATGAACCCGAATCGTCCGCAGCGCGCCCTCGGGCGCACCGTGCTGCACAAACTGTGCGCAGCCCTTGCGGCCTGTGCGATCGCCCCGCTGGCGCTGGCCCAGCTGACCGACATCTCGACGAACCCGCTGTCGACCGCGGCGCCGAACCAGGTCAAGCCGAACTTGCTTTTCATCCTCGACGACTCGGGATCGATGGCGCGCGACTACATGCCCGACGATGTGGGCCGGTTCGGGTCGAACGCCTATGGCTTCTACGCGTCGCAGTGCAATGGACTGGCCTACAACCCGGCGACGACCTATCGACTGCCCGTCGATTCGACCGGCGCCGACCTCGCCGCGGGCACGTTCAGCTTCCCGGCGGCCTCGGACCTTGCCAATATGCGCGCGGTGTTGACGCTGTCGCCCTCGACGATCGGCACCGGCAGTGTCACGGTGACGATTGCATCCGGCCAAGGCACCTCGAACAGCAGCTACTCGAGCGGCATGGTCGTGACGCTGTTCAGCAACGACGAGAATGGCATTCGCAATCCGCGCCGGATGGTCGGCACCGTGGCCACGGGCGGCTGGAACAGCAGCACTCGCGTCCTGACCGTCAACGTCACCGAAACCCAGGGCAGCGGCACCTTGACGAATCCGCGGGTGGCCGACGGCGACAACCGGCCCTTCTACTACACGTACACGCCGACCACGGGCAGCCCGGCCGCGCTGGCGTACACCTACAACTCCAGCGGCGTCATCACGACGTCGACCTTCTGGCAGGAATGCAACAGCAACGTCGGCAGTTCGCCGGGCAGCGCGCGCTTCACCAAGGTCGCCGTGACGCCGACCGCCGCCGACATCCAGAACTACCGCAACTGGTACACCTACTACCGCACCCGCATCCAGATGGCCCAGTCGGCGACGAGCCTGGCCTTCCGCAGCATCGGCGACCGGTTCCGCGTCGGCTTCACGACCATCAGTTCGACACGCGTGAGCGGCACCAACTTCCTCGACGTGGCCGACTTCGACCCGGCGCAGAAATCGACCTTCTACTCGACGCTCAACGCCGCCTCGCCGAGCAGCTGGACTCCGCTGCGCGGTGCGCTGGCCAAAGCCGGCAAGTACTACGCCAAGCGCGGCACCCGCGCCGACGGCACGGCGCAGACCTACGACCCGGTCCAGTTCTCGTGCCAGAAGAACTTCGCGATCCTCACGACCGATGGCTACTGGAACACCAACACCGAAGTGACCGGCAACGGTTCCGGCAGCTACGGCCCTGACGACCTCAGCAACAACGATGTGGGCCAGCAAGACGGCGTGGCCGCGCGACCGATGTACGACGGCGCGGCGGTCATCGGCACCATGACAACGCCGATGCAGCAGCTGGAGCACTGGTACCGCACGCGCACACGCACGCAGGGCGCAACCGAGCAGTACTTCGAGTACCGCACGTCGACGTCGGGATGCAGCGGCAGCAACCGGCGTGTCCAGACCCGCACGCAGACACGCACTCGGACGGCCACGCAGACCGAGACGTCCTACTATGGCCGCACGAAGACCTACAACAGCGTGGTCACGATCACGAACGGCGTGCCTTCGACGCCGGTCGAGCAGAACGTCAGCTACAGCGGCTACACGCCCGAGGGAGTCACCGATCTCGGCACGTGGGTGAATGGCAGCTGGTCCGCATGGACGGCAGGCAGCTGGTCGAACACGGGAACCTGCCAGGCCAGCCCGGTGGTGCCGACCCCCAATCCTTCGGCCACCACGTCGTCGACCGGAAGCATGAGTGCATGGAGCGGCTACTCCGGATACCTGGCGGCAACGCCTGCAACCGATGCGGCTGTCGCCACCGGCGCGGCGGTGGCTGGCGCCACGACCACGTCGGGCGGCAGCACCAACTCGCTGGCCGATGTGGCGATGTACTACTACAACACGGACCTGCGCACGTCGGCGCTCGGCAACTGTACGCTGGCCAGCGGCACCGACGTCTGCACGAACAACGTGCCGCCACGCGGCAGTGATACCGCAGTCCATCAGCACATGTCGACGTTCACCGTGGGTATGGGCGTCAGCGGCACGCTGGGCTACACGCCGAACTACCTTTCCGGCGGATCGGCCGACTTCCAGCAGATCGTCAACGGCACCAGGGATTGGCCGATTCCTGGAAACGATCTCGGTCCGCAGAACATCGACGACCTCTGGCATGCCGCAGTCAACGGGCGCGGACAGTACTTCAGCGCCGGCAATCCGACGGTGCTCGCAACGAGCCTGAACACCGCGCTGGCGCAGATCGAAGCGCTGAGCGGGTCGGGTTCGGGCGCGGCGGCGTCGACGCTGCAGCCGGTGCTGGGCGACAACTCGCTGTTCATCGCCAAGTACACGACGGTCAACTGGACCGGTGACGTGATCTCGCTGCAGATCGACCCGCAAAGCGGTGCGATCGGGACCACGCCGGCCTGGTCGGCAGAGCAGGTGCTCGACGCGCGCGTGGCCGCGGGAACGGCGCGCAACATCTTCTACATGAAGCGCGCCGCGGGTGCCAACACAGGCACGAAGCGCGACTTCTCCTACAACGACCTCAACGCAGACGGGCTGGTGGCCAGCAAGTTTGCCGGCGTGTGCAGCAAGGCCGTGCCGCTGGCGCAGTGCACGGATTCCGGCTACGACGTCGCGGGCGCCAACCTGGGCGCGAACATGGTGGCGTACCTGCGCGGCGGCGCGGATTCGCGCTATCGCACCCGGACGCACGTCCTCGGCGACATCGTCGGCGGTGCGCCGGTATTCGTGCGGGTGCCGCCTTTCCAGTACACCGAGAACAACTACGTGGCGTTCAGGGACGCGAACATTCTCCGCCCGGGCGTGGTCTACGTGGCCGCCAACGACGGCATGCTCCATGCCTTCGACGGTGCGACCGGCCAGGAGAAGTGGGCCTACGTGCCGTCGATGGCCATGGACAACATGTACAAGCTGGCCGACAACGACTATGGCAACCGGCATCAGTTCCTCGTCAACGGGGCCCCGGTCATCGGTGACATCTGGGTGCCAGGCTCGCCGGGCGCGTGGAAGACGATCCTTGTCGGTGGCCTCGGCGTTGGCGGCGCGGGCTACTACGCGCTCGACATCACCAACCCGGACAGCCCGCAGGTCCTGTGGGAGTTCGACAACAGCAGCACCGGTGCCAACGGCAACCTGGGCCTGGCCGTCGGCAACCCGGTGATCACCAAGCGCAACGACGGCACCTGGATCGTGGCCTTCACGTCGGGCTACAACAACGTGACGCCGCCGGGTGACGGCAACGGCCGGCTGTTCATCGTCAACGCCAACACCGGTGAGCGCCTGATGTCGATCGCGACCCAAACAGCGCCCGGCGTGCCGGCTGGAACGACCGCGTCGCCAAGCGGCCTGGGCAAGCTCAACGCGTGGGTCGAGTCGACGATCGACAACAAGGCCCTGCGCTTCTATGCCGGCGACCTCAAGGGCAACCTGTGGCGCTTCGATATCGACAACCTCGTCCAGCCGTACCAGGCGGCCCTGCGCCTGGCCTACCTGACCGCCGGCTCGCCGTCGACACCGCAACCCATCACGACGCAGCCCCAGCTGGGCATCGTCGACTACGCGGGAAGCCCGTATCCGGTGGTCTACGTCGGCACGGGACGTCTGCTGGGGCTGTCGGACTTGAGCAGCACCGGGGTGCAGTCGGTCTACGCGATCAAGGACCCGATGAACAACACGCCGCTGGGCGACGTGCATGCGAGTTCGAACATGGTGGCGCAGACGCTCAGCCAGGCCGGGCCCAACCTGCCGCGGACCGTGACCAACAATGCGGTCAACTGGTCGGCCAAGGACGGCTGGTACGTCGACCTGATCGGCTCCGGCGAGCGCGTCAACGTCGACATGCAGGTGATCTTCCAGACCCTGAGCGTGGCGACCAACACGCCCAACAACGATGCCTGCACGGCCGGCGGCAGCTCGTACCTCTACGAGTTCAACATCAGCACGGGCTCGGCGCCGATCGGCGCCACCAACGGCGAGGTCGGCACCTGGCTCGGCGGCACGCTGGTGGTGGGCATGAGCTACCTGACGCTGCAGCAATCCGGCAGCAGCGAAGCGGGAACCGGCCGCACGATCACCGTGATCGTGGACAACCGCGGCGTGCCGCGAACCGATGACGTGCCGCCCCCTTCGCCGCCGCCGTCGACAGGTCGCCGTTCGTCCTGGCGCGAACTCGTGAACTGAGCCCGTGACGATGTCCGCTGCCACCCTGGCGCCTGCGACGCGACGCCCCGATCCGCGCCGGATCGGGCCGGTCGTCGCGCTGGTGGTGGCGGCACATGCGCTGATGCTGTCGATTCCGCGTCACGCGCCGGTGGCCTCGGGCATGCCGGTGCCGGCCACACACGCAGTGCAGTTTCGGTTGGTCGAAGTGCCGCCGGCCCCACCTGCCGCGCAGGCGCCCATGGCCGTGGCCGACGATGCACCGCACCGTGCGCTGGCGCCATTGCCCGCCGCGGCCGCGATGCAGGTCGAGCCGATCGAGACGCCTGCCGAGCTGCAGGCGCCCGCGCCGGCCGATGTTGCGGGCATGCCGCCCGCGCCGAGCTGGCTTGGCCTGTCGCTGCCGGGCGTCGCAAGTGAAGATGACCAGTTCTTCGCACGCTCGCTGCTGTCGGTCGCTCCGGCGCCGCTGCAGCCCGTGCTGATCGAGTACCCGGCATTCACCGGTGACGCTGGCCGCTACGTCAGCGAACTGTCGCTGTTCATCGACGAGACCGGCACGGTCGTCAAGGTGCGCGTCGATGGCGATCCCTTGCCGCCGCCGCTGGAGGCCGCGGCGCGCAGCGCGTTCCTGAGTGCGCGCTTCCGTCCGGGTGAACTGGCCGAGCGCGGTGCGGTGAAGTCGCGCATCCGCATCGAGGTCACTTTCGACAGCCGCGAGGCGCCCCGGGGCGGCTGACCCGTCTGGCGCGCCGTCGCCCGGCGCGAACCGAGGGCGATCCGGGCCCGCACGCATCGCGCGGGGTGCCATGCGACAATCATTCGCACAAGAACAGCCGTCGCGCTCCGGGCTCGTGCCGCCCGCCACGCCGCTTGAAATCCGACGCCCTCATCGAGATCGACCACGTCACCTTCGGCTATGACGCCAGTCGAACGATCCTGGCCGACATCAATCTGCGCTTCGAGCGCGGCAAGGTCACGGCCGTGCTCGGCGGCTCGGGCTGCGGCAAGACCACGCTGCTGCGCCTGATCGGCGGCATGGCCACGGCCAACTCGGGCCGGGTGGTCTTCGACGGCGAGACCGTCAACCCGCGCGACAGCGCCCTCATGCTGCGCCAGCGCCGGCGCATGGGCATGCTGTTCCAGTTCGGAGCCCTGTTCACCGACCTCACGGTGTTCGACAACGTGGCGTTTCCGCTGCGCGAGCACACCGATCTCGGCGAGTCGATGATCCGCGACATCGTGCTGATGAAGCTGCACGCGGTGGGCCTGCGCGGTGCAGCGGGCCTGCGCATCGCGGAGGTCTCGGGCGGGATGTCGAGGCGCATCGCATTGGCGCGTGCGATCGCGCTCGACCCGGAGCTCATCATGTACGACGAGCCCTTTGCAGGGCTGGACCTGATCAGCATGGGCGTGGCGGCCAACCTGATCCGCAAGCTCAACGACGCCACCGGCGCCACCTCGCTCGTGATCTCGCACGACGTGCCCGAATGCATGGCGATCAGCGACCACGTGATCCTGATGGCCACCGGCGGGCGCATCGTCGCGCAGGGCACGCCGGCCGAACTGATGGCCTCGACCGACCCCGAGACGCGGCAGTTCGTGCGCGGGGAGCCCGACGGGCCGGTCAAGTTCCACTACCCGGCGCCGACGCTGGCCGAGGACTTCGGCGTGGGGCGGGCGGCGTGAACCTGCTCGCGGCCCTGGGCGCGCGCACCCTGAGGTCGATGGGCGGCTTCGGCCGTGCGGCGATCTTCTTCATGGACCTTCTGGCGCACGTGCCGGCGGCTTTCGCGCGCTTCGGTCTCGTCGTGCATCAGATCCACGCTGTGGGCAATCGCTCGCTCGTGATCATCCTGTCTTCGGGCCTGGCGGTGGGTTTCGTGCTGGCACTGCAGATGTACTACGCACTGGTGACCTTCGGCGCCTCCGAGACGCTCGGCCTGGTGGTCAACCTGTCGCTCGTCCGCGAGCTGGGGCCGGTGGTCACCGCGTTGCTGTTCGCCGGCCGCGCCGGTACCTCGCTGACGGCCGAGATCGGCCTGATGAAGGCGGGCGAACAGCTGGCGGCGATGGAGATGATGGCTGTCGATCCGCGAGCGCGCGTGCTGGCGCCGCGCTTCATCGGCGGCATCATCTCGATGCCCCTGCTGGCCGTGTTGTTCTCGGCCATCGGCATCATTGGGGCCTGGATCGTCGGCGTGGTGCTGATCGGCCTGGACGCCGGCAATTTCTGGGGCCTGATGCAGTCGCGCGTGGATGTGTGGCGCGACATCGGCAACGGCGTCATCAAGAGCTTCGTGTTCGGCGTGGTGTGCACCGCGGTGGCGCTGTACCAGGGCTACGAAACCGAGGCCACGCCCGAGGGCGTGGCCTATGCGACCACGCGCACGGTGGTAGTGTCATCGCTTGGCGTGCTGGGGATGGACTTCGTGTTGACGGCGCTGATGTTCTCGGCGCCGTGAGGGTGTTATCGTTTCAGGAGGCAAGCACCATGAGCAGACGCAGCATCGAGACCCTGGTGGGCCTGTTCGTGCTGATGGGCATGGGTGCGCTGGTGTTCCTTGCGCTCAAGGCGGCCAACCTCGCGAGCTTCGGCGAGCACAAGGGCTACACCGTGAGTGCCAAGTTCGACAACATCGGCGGCCTGAAGCCGCGTGCACCGGTGCGCAGCGCCGGCGTCACGGTCGGCCGCGTCAAGAGCATCTCGCTGGACGCCAAGACCTACCAGGGCGTGGTGCGCATGGAGATCGACAACTTCGTGAAATTCCCGAAGGACACCTCGGCCAAGATCCTGACCTCCGGTCTGCTCGGCGACCAGTACATCGGCCTGGAGCCCGGCGCCGACGACAAGGAACTCGCCCAGGGCGACGTGATCCGGCAGACCCAGTCGGCCGTGGTGCTGGAGAACCTGATCGGCCAGATGATCTTCAACCGTGCGGCCGATGCAGGCAGCGGCAACGGTGGCGGCGCTGGCGGGGCGGCGGCACCCAAGAAGTGATGACGCGCCTTGCCCCTTCTCTGGTGCGCGTCGCGGCCCTCGTGATGGCGCTCGGCGGCGGCGCGGCGTTCGCGCAGTCCGACGACAAGCGCGCCGGCGATCCGCTCGAAGGCTGGAATCGCGCGGTGTTCGGCGTCAACGAGGCGATCGACCGCGTCGTGCTCGTGCCGCTGGCCAAGGGCTACCAGGCCGTGGTGCCCGAGCTCGTGCGCACGGGGGTGTCGAACTTCTTCGGCAACTTCGGCGACGGCTGGTCGGCCATCAACCAGGCCTTGCAGGGCAAGGGCGAGGCCGCCGCGACGATGACGATGCGCGTGGCCGCCAACACCCTGTTCGGCATCGGCGGCTTGTTCGACGTGGCCAGCGATTTGGGCATGGAGCGCAAGAGCGAGGACTTCGGGCAGACGCTGGGCCGCTGGGGCATGCCGGCCGGCGCGTACCTGGTGCTGCCGTTGCTCGGCCCCTCGACATTGCGCGACACCGCGGCGCGCCCGCTCGATCTCGCCTGGTCGGCCTCGCGCGTGACCGAGCACGAGCCCACGCGCTATGCGATCACCGGGCTGCAACTGGTGGACACGCGCGCCAGCCTGCTCGGCGCCTCGCGCGTGGTCGAGGGCATCGCACTGGACAAGTACACCTTCATCCGGGACGCCTATCTCGCGCGAAGGCGTAACCTCGTGTACGACGGCGATCCGCCCGAGGAACCGGAAGACAAGGAGCCGGCTGCGGCTCCGTCCGGCGCGCCCAAGTAAACCCCAGGGAACGCGCCGCGTTGTGGGTACTTGCCCGCGCTGCCTGCATCAGAAAGGAATCCCATGTCCCTGAAACGAATCCTTGCCGCCATGGCGCTTGCCACGGTCGCTGCAGCGCATGCACAGGCCCCGGCCACGCCTGATGGCCTCATCAGACAGGTGTCCAACGAAGTCATCGACACCGTGAAGAGCGACAAGGCGATCCAGGCCGGTGATCTGGGCAGGATCATCGCGCTGGTCGACAGCAAGGTGATGCCGCACGTGAACTTCCAGCGCATGACCGCCTCGGCGGTCGGCCGTCACTGGCGCGCCGCCACGCCCGAGCAGCAGAAGAAGCTGCAGGACGAGTTCAAGACCTTGCTCGTGCGCACCTACGCCGGCGCGCTCACGCAGGTCAAGGACCAGACCGTGCAGTTGAAGCCGCTGCGCGCGGCCGCCGAGGACACCGAGGTGGTGGTGCGCACCGAGATCAAGGGCAAGGGCGAGCCGATCCAGCTCGACTACCGCCTCGAGAAGGCCGACGCCGGCTGGAGGATCTACGACGTCAACGTGCTCGGCGTCTGGCTGGTCGAGCAGTACAAGAACCAGTTCGCGCAGGACATCAACGCCGGCGGCATCGACGCGCTGATCGGCAAGCTGGCCGAGCGCAACAAGAGCGCGGCCAAGAGCTGATCAGCCGATGAGCAGCGCGCTGCCGTCCAGGCTCACGATCGGCCAGGCGCGTGCGGCGCTGGCTGCGCTCGAGCCCACGATCACGCAAGACGGCAGCGGCGGTCGGGCCCTGACGGTCGATGCGAGCGCGCTCGAGGCGTTCGACACCTCGGCGATCGCGGTCCTGCTGGAGCTGCGTCGCCAGGCGCAGGCGCTCGGCCGAACGCTGGCCGTGCGCGGCGCCCCGGCGCCGATGATCGAACTGGCCGGGCTGTACGGCGTGGCCCAACTGCTCGGCTTCGACTCGTCGCCGGCCTGACCTAGTCGCCGCGCGCGTAGCGCTTCGCACGCAGGTTGCGCTTGATCTCGGCCAGCATCGGCCGCAGCTCGGTGCCCAGGCGCAGCGCCACGCCGGTGGTCAGGATGTCGATGATCACCAGGTGCAGCAGGCGCGAGACCATCGGGCTGTAGCGGTCGTAGTCCTCCGGATGGTCCGCTGCGAGCAGGATGTGCTGCGCACCGCTCGAGGCGTGCGCCAGCGGCGAGCCGCTCGCGGTGATCATGATCGTCGTGGCGCCCTTGCGGCGCGCGATCTCGGCGGCGTCGAGCAGGTCGCGGCTGCGGCCCGAGTTGCTGATGATCACCGCGCAGTCGCCCTGCTGCAGCATGGTGGCGCTCATCACCTGGACGTGGCCGTCGGACACGGCGGCCGCGGTGACACCAAGGCGGAAGAACTTGTGCTGGGCGTCCTGCGCCACGATGCCCGAGTTGCCCACGCCGTAGAACTCGATCCGTTGCCGGTTCCTGCATGCGCCGGCGAGTGCGTCGATCGCGCGCTCGAACGCCGCCGCCGCCGCGTCGTTGCGATAGGCCAGCAGAGCGCTCACCGCGTTGTCGATCACCTTGACGACGATGTCGGCGGGCTTGTCGTCCTCGTCGACGGCGCGGTGCACGAACGGCACGCCCTCGTTGACCGTGCCGGCGAGCTTGAGCTTGAAATCCGCCAGCCCGTCGTAGCCGACGCTGCGGCAGAAGCGCACCACCGTGGGTTTGCTCACATGCGCCCGATCCGCGAGTTCACTGACGGGCAACGATGCGAAGCTGCGTGCATCGGCGAGCACCAGCTTGGCCACGCGCTGCTCGGCAGGCGGCAACGCCGGCAGCGCCGCGTGAACCCTTTCGAGCATCGACATGTCAGCCGCGTGTCCTTGGCGGCAAGAGGCCGGCGACCCGGCCTGGCCGTTCCGATGGCATCGCCCGTTCGAGCGGGACCGCCGGTGGCGCTCCGGGGGCGGTCACGATTCTTCTTCCCAGACGAAGCCGTCGCGCGCGATCAACGCGCTCGCGGCCGGCGGCCCCCAGCTGCCCGCGGCGTAGGCCTTGGGTCCGGCCGAGTCCTGGCGCCACGCCTCGAGCACCGGTTCGACCCAGCGCCAGGCCTCTTCCTGTTCGTCGCTGCGCACGAACAGGTTCAGGCGCCCGGAAATCGCGTCGAGCAGAAGGCGCTCGTAGGCGCCGACGCGGTTGGCAGCGAAGGCCTTGTCGAAGTCGAGGTCGAGCTTGACGGGCGACAGCGCCTCGTTGGTGCCCGCGCCCTTGGCGGCCAGCAGGTGCAACTCGAGGCCGTCCTCGGGCTGCAGCTTGATCACGAGCTTGTTGGCGCCCGTCGTGCCGGCAAAGATGGGGTGCGGCACCGGGCGGAAGTTCACGACGATCTGCGCGTCGCGCGCGGCCAGCCGCTTGCCGGTGCGCAGGTAGAACGGCACACCGGCCCAGCGCCAGTTCTGCACCTCGGTGCGCAAAGCGACAAAGGTCTCGGTGCGGCTGTCGGCCGGCACCCGGGTCTCCTCGAGATAACCCGGGACCTTCTCGCCGCCCACCGACGCGCTCTTGTACTGACCGCGCACGACGTCGCGTCCCACGCTCTCGGCCGTGAACGGCCGCAGCGACTTCAGCACCTTGAGCTTCTCGTCGCGGATCGTGGTCGCATCGTCGCTGGCCGGCGGCTCCATCGCGATCATCGTCAGCAGCTGCAACGCGTGGTTCTGCACCATGTCGCGAAGCGCACCGGTGCGGTCGTAGAAATCGCCGCGCGTGCCCACGCCGATCGCCTCGGCGATCGTGATCTGGATGTTGGCGATGCTCTCGCGCCGCCACAGCGGCTCGAACAGCGCGTTGCCGAAGCGCAGCGCCGTCAGGTTCTGCACCGCCGGCTTGCCGAGGTAGTGGTCGATGCGCAGCGCCTGCGACTCGGTGAATGACGCGCGCACCACGCGGTTGATCTCGCGTGCACTCGCGAGGTCCTGGCCGAGCGGCTTCTCGAGCACGACGCGCACGTCCGGTCCGTTCAGTGCCGCCGCGCCAAGCTGGGCGCAGATCTGCGTGAACAGGTGCGGGCTCGTCGCGAGAAAGAACACCTTCACGTCGGCGCCGCGCGCGTCGAGCCATTGCTTCAGGCCAGCGTAGTGCTCCGGTTGCGCGAGGTCCATGCGCCGGTAGTGCAGCAGTTGCGCAAAGCGCGCGAACTCCTCGTCACTCGGGCGCTTGGCGCTCTCGACCTCGGCGAACTTCTCCCTGATGAAGGCGCGGTACGCGTCGTCGCTGCGCTCGTCACGCGCGACCGCGAGGATGCGCCCGTCGGGCGGCAGCTTGCAGTGCCGCCACGCCTGGAACAACGCCGGCATCAGCTTGCGCCACGTGAGGTCGCCGGTACCACCGAAGAGGACGAGATCGAAGGCCACGATCAGGATGTAATAAAGTTACTCAGTCGATGATGCATGAGTTTCTTCGACCGGTCAAACCATGCGGCGCACCGCCCACCCGCGGCGGCCGTGCATCGGCACAATGATCGCCGTGACGAACCAGCTCGAACAGCTCAGGCAGTACACGGCCGTGGTGGCCGACACCAGCGACTTCAGGCAGCTCGCACGGTTCTCCCCGCGCGACGCGACGACCAACCCGACGCTGATCCTGAAGGCCGTGCAGCAGGCCGAGTACGCGCCGCTGCTCGCACGCGCGGTCGCTGCCAAGAAAGGCCGCCCGCTGAATCGGATCGCCGACGAGGTCCTGGTGCGCTTCGGCCTGGAGATCCTGCCTCAGATCCCTGGGCGCGTCAGCACCGAGGTCGATGCCCGACTGTCTTTCGATACCGCCGCGACGATCGCGCGTGCGCGCCGCCTGATCGAGCTGTACGAGCGTGCCGGGGTCCGGCGCGAGCGCGTGCTGATCAAGATCGCCGCCACTTGGGAGGGCATCCAGGCCGCCAAGGCGCTCGAGCACGAGGGCATCGGGTGCAACTTGACGCTGTTGTTCTCGTTGTGCCAGGCCGTGGCGTGTGGCGAGGCGGGCGTCACGCTGATCTCGCCGTTCGTCGGGCGCATCTCCGACTGGCACAAGAAGGCCGCCGGCGCGGCCTGGGATGAGCGCGCGCGGTCCGGCGCGAATGACCCGGGGGTTCAGTCGGTGGCGCAGATCTACACCTACTACAAGCACTACGGCATCCGCACCGAAGTGATGGGCGCCAGCTTCCGCAACGTGGGCCAGGTCGCGGCACTGGCGGGTTGCGACCTGCTGACCATCAGTCCGGAGCTGCTGGCGCAGCTGCAGTCGAGCACCGCGCCGTTGCACCGCGTGCTCGATCCGCAGGCCGCAAGCGCCGCCCGGGTGCACGCAATGACGTTCAGCGAAGCGGGCTTCCGCTACGCGCTGAACGACGACGCCATGGCCACCGAGAAGCTGGCCGAGGGCATCCGTGCCTTCGCCGGCGACGCGGCGACACTGGAACGCATGATCGAGGAGATGGCATGACGACTCCCGCGCCCGTCGGCTGCGCTGGGCTGCCCGGCACGATCCGCTGCGACCGGACGGCGGCCTGGCAGGCGCTGCGTGGCCACCTTGAGGCGCATGGCCGGGACTTCGACCTGCGCGAGGCATTCGCTCGCGATGCGACACGCGCCGCGGCGCTGTCGTTCGAGGCGCCCGAAGTGTTTGCCGACCTGTCGAAGAACCTGGTCGACACCGCGACGCTGCGTTTCCTGGTCGAGTTGGCACGCGAGTGCGGACTCGAGGCACAGCGCGACGCGATGTTCGCCGGCGCGCCGATCAACGCGACCGAAGGGCGCGCGGTGCTGCACACCGCGCTGCGTGCGCCCAGGGGCGCAGCGCCGTTCGACCAATTCGCCGACGACGTGCACCGCGTGCTCGACGCGATGCTGGGCTATGCGGAACAGGTGCGCGACACGGACCGGAGCGCAATCCGCCATGTCGTGAACATCGGCATCGGCGGCAGCGACCTCGGGCCGCAGATGGTGGTGGGCGCGCTCGATGCCTACGTCGCGCCGGGGCTGACGATGCACTTCGTCAGCAACGTCGACGGCCACGACCTCACGCGCGTGCTCAAGCGGCTGAACACGCGCGAGACGCTGTTCATCGTCGCCTCCAAGACCTTCACGACGCAGGAGACGATGGCCAACGCCGAGGCGGCCAAGGCCTGGTTCCTGGCGCAGGGCGGCAGCGACATCGCGAGGCACTTCGTCGCGACGACGACCAACGTCGAGGCAGCGGCACGCTTCGGCATCACCACGACCTTCGGGTTCTGGGACTGGGTGGGAGGCCGCTACTCGCTGTGGAGCGCGATCGGCCTGCCGATCGCGATCGCCATCGGTGCGGCGGGCTTCCGCGCACTGCTGGCCGGCGCGCACGCGATGGACCGGCACTTTGCCGAGGCGCCGCTCGAGCGCAACCTGCCGGTGCTGCTCGGTCTGGTCGACCTCTGGTACCGCAACTTCCACGGCTTCGCAAGCCGCAGCGTCGCGCCTTACCACCAGGGCCTGGCGCGCTTGCCGGCCTACCTGCAGCAGCTCGAGATGGAGAGCAACGGCAAGCGGGTCGACCTTGCCGGGCAAACGCTGCCGTATGCGACGAGCCCGGTGGTCTGGGGCGAGCCGGGCACCAACGGCCAGCATGCGTACTTCCAGATGCTGCACCAGGGCAGCGACGTGATCCCGGTCGAGTTCATCGCCGTGCGCAGGCCCAGCCACGGTCTCGCCGACTCGCACCGCAAGTTGCTGGCCAATTGCCTGGCGCAGAGCCAGGCGCTGATGCTCGGCAAGCGAACCGAGGAAGCACGGGCGGAGCGCGCGCCGACGGCAGCGCAGGACTTCGACCCCGATGCGCTCGCGCGCCACCGCTGCTTCCCCGGCAACCGGCCGAGCACGACGTTTGTGCTCGATACGCTGACCCCCACCTCGCTCGGTGCCTTGGTCGCGCTGTACGAGCACCGTGTCTTCACGAGCGGCGCGCTGTGGGGCATCAACAGCTTCGACCAATGGGGTGTCGAGCTGGGCAAGGCGCTGGCGAACCAGCTGTTGCCGCGCTTGGCCAGCGGCGATACCCAGGGGCTCGACGGATCGACCGCGCAGTTGCTCGCGCGCCTGCGCCGGTGAACGAAGCCCGCCGCGCCATCGTGTTCGATGCCGGCGGCGTGATCGTGCGCTGGCAGCCGCTGGTACTGATGCGGCAGGTCCTGCCGCAGCACGAGCCGCGCGAGGCGATGCGCCGGATCTTCAACGACTTCGCACCCGATGCCGAGTGGTCGGCTTTCGACCGCGGAACGGTCGAGCCGCAGGCGCTGGCCGAGCGCATTGCGGTGCGCACCGGCTACGGGCTGGACGATCTGCTGCGCCTGATCGCGGCGATCCCCGCGCACATCGAGCCGCTGCCCGAGAGCGTGGCGCTGCTGCGCCGCGCGAAGGCCTCGCATCGCGCGCTGGCCCTGCTGTCGAACATGCCGCGGCCCTTTGCGGACCACCTCGAGCGCACGCACGAGTGCTTCAGCTGGTTCGACGTGCGCGTGTTCTCGTCACGGGTGGGCCACATCAAGCCCGAGCGCGCGATCTTCGATCACCTGCGCGACGCGCACGGCATCGACCCTGCGCGCAGCCTGGTCATCGACGACCACCTGGCCAACGTCGAGGCGGCGCGGCGCTACGGCTGGCAGGCACTGCAATTCCAGGGCGCCGCGCATTGCGAGGCGGCGCTCGTTGCGCAACGCTGGATCTGAGGTGGAACCGATCCGGGCTATCGGGGCGGCGGCGCCGCCAGCCAGGCCCGCGCCAGCTCCACCCACAGCGTTGCGCCGAGCGGGATCAGCTCGTCGTTGAAGTCGTAGCTCGGGTTGTGCAGCATGCACGGACCCATGCCGTGCCCCCCCGCGCGGTGCGTTCCATCGCCGTTGCCGATCAGGAAATAGCAGCCGGGCTTGCCCTGCAGGAAGTAGCTGAAGTCCTCGGCGCCCATCGTCGGCTCGAACTCGAGCACGTTGTCGGCGCCGGCCACCGCGGCCGCGACGCGGCGGAAGAAGGCGGTCTCGGCGTCGTGGTTGATCGTCGGCGGGTAGTTGCGATGGAATTCGAAGCCGCAGCGCGCGCCGAAGGCCGCGCAGGTGTGGTCGGCGATCTCCCGCATGCGGCGCTCGATCAGATCGAGCACCTCGAGCGTGAAGGTGCGCACCGTGCCCTCGATGGCGCAGGCGTCGGGCACGACGTTGGTGGCCTCGCCGGCGTGGATCATCGTCACCGAGATCACCGCGGCGTCGATCGGCCGCTTGTTGCGCGTCACGATGGTCTGGAACGCCTGCACCATCTGGCAGGCCACCGGCACCGGATCGATGCCGTTGTGCGGCAGCGCCGCATGGCTGCCCCGACCAGTGATCGTGATCCTGAATTCGTTCGAGGACGCAAAGCACGGACCCGTCTTCACCGCGAACTGGCCCACGGCCATGCCGGGCCAGTTGTGCGCGCCGAAGATCGCTTCCATCGGAAACTTCTCGAACAGGCCGTCGCGCATCATCTCGCGCGCCCCGCCGCCACCTTCCTCGGCTGGCTGGAACACGAGGTAGACGGTGCCGTCGAAGTCACGATGCTTCGACAGGTGCTTGGCCGCGGCCAGCAGCATCGCGGTGTGGCCGTCGTGGCCGCACGCGTGCATCCTGCCGGGGTAGGTGCTGGCATGCGCGAAGCGGTTGTGCTCGGTCATCGGCAGCGCATCGATGTCGGCACGCAGGCCGACGCCGCGTGTCGATGTGCCGCTGCGCACGATGCCCACGACGCCGGTCTTGCCCAGGCCGCGATGCACCGGGATGCCCCAGTCGGTGAGCGCCTTGGCGATCAGGTCACTGGTGCGCCGTTCCTCGAAGCACAGTTCCGGGTGGGCATGGATGTCGCGCCGCATCGCCGCGATGGACGCGGCGTCGGCGAGGATTGATTCGATCGGCTTCATGGCGGTCGTCGGACCTGGCGAGCAGGCCCGCGGACGGAGGATGGAGGACCGATCTTAGGTCGACCCGCGAGGCCGTGCCGGTGCGGGGTCAGGATCGGACGTGTCCGTCGGCCGTCAGGATCGTGAGGTTCACGTACTTCGAGCCGGCATGCTTGGCCGGTCCGAAGTCCACGTAGAAGCCGCCGACGTTGTGGTCGCGCAGGCTCTCCATCGCGCCCACCAGCGCCTCGGGCGACGCTGCCCCGCCGCGCTTGAGCGCCTCGGCGATCACCTTGGCCGCCACGTAGCCCTCGATGCTGCTGTAGTTCGGTTCGAACTTGTCGCCCCGTGCGGCCGTGCCCGCGGCCAGGTATTCGCCGGCGACGGCGCTCATCGACGCGTAGGGGAAGGGCATCACCTGGCTGACGACCACGCCACGCGCGTCGGCGCCCAGTTCCCTGGCCAGCGCCGCGGTACCGACGAAGGACACGTTGTAGAAGGTGCCGCCGAAGCCGGCCTTGCGCGCAGCGCGGATGAAGGCAGCGCAGCTCTTGTACGCACTGATCTGCACGATCGCATCGGGCTTGCCGGCCATGATCGACTTGACCGCGGCGGCGACCTCCACGGTGTTGCGTTCCAATGTGCCCAGCGCGGCGGGCTCGAGGTTGAGCGGCTTGAGCGCGCGCACCACGCCGTCGAGGCCGGCCTTGCCGTAGCTGTCGTTCTGGTGGAACACCGCGATGCGCTTCAGGCCGATCGCGGTCAACTGCTTGACGATCTCGGCGGTCTCGTCGTAGTACGAGGCACGCACGTGGAAGGCATAGCGGTTGAACGGCTCGCGCAGCGCCTGCGCGCCGGTGAACGGCGCGATGAACGGCGTCTTGGCGGCGGTGGCCAGCGGCAGCGCCGCCAGGCCGGTGGGCGTGCCGATGTAGCCGAACAGGGCGAGCACGCCCTCGTCGATCAGTTTCCTGGTGTTGGTGGCGCAGCGGTCGGGCTCGTAGCCGTCGTCGATCGCGCGCAGTTCGATCGCCTTGCCGTTGACGCCGCCCTTGGCGTTGATCTTCTCGAACATCAGGTCGGCGCCGATCTTGAACTGAATGCCCAGTTCGGCGGCCGGTCCGCTGAACGCGGCCGACTGGCCCAGCAGGATGCGACCGGCCTGGGCGCGGGCGGGCAGCGCGAGCGTGGCGCCGGCGCCTGCAGCGATGACGAGGTCACGACGTTTCATGGAAGCACTCCTTGCAGGGGCGGCCGACGCGGGTCAGCGGCGAACCCTGCCGTCGCCGGTGAGCATCGACAGATCGACGTAGCTGGAGGCCACATGATCGCGCGATCCGAAGTCCACCGCGAATCCGCCGAGATCTGCGCGGTGAATTGACTCCAGACCGCTGATCAGCTGCTCGCGCGTGGGGTTGCGGCCGGCGCGCTTCAAGCCGTCGGCGAACACCTTGGCGGCCAGATAGCCCTCGAGGCTCGAGAAATTGGCCGTCACCCCGTTGGCCCTGTCGATCGCGGCGTGGAACTCGCGCGTGATCGGCATCGACTGGGTGTAGGGGAAGGGCATGACCTGGCTGATCACGATGCCCTTGCCGTCCGGCCCCATCTCGTCAGCCAGCGCCTGCGTGCCGACGAAGGACACGTTGAAGAAGGTGCCGCCGAAACCGGCCTTGCGCGCGGCGCGGATGAAGGCCGCGCAGCTCTTGTAGGCGCTGATCTGCACGATCGCGTTGGCGTTCGCCGGGATGATCTCGGCCACCGCCTTGGCCACCTCGACCGTGTTTCGCTCCACGGTGCCGGTGGCCACCGGCTCGAGGTTGCGGCGCTTCAGTGCGCGCACCGTGCCCTCGAGGCCGGCTTTGCCGTAGGAGTCGTTCTGGTAGAAGACCGCGACGCGGTTCCGCCCCAGCGAAGTGAGCTGCTTGACGATGAGCTCGGTCTCGTCGTAGTACGAGGCACGCAGGTGGAACACCCACTTGGACACCGGGTCGCGCAGGATCTCGGCGCCGGTGAAGGGACCGAAGAAGGGGATCTTGGCGTCGTTGACCAACGGCAGGGCGGCCGCGCAGGTGGGCGTGCCGACGTAGCCGAGCAGGGCGAACGCGTCGTCCTTGATGAATTTCTCGGTGTTGGCCTTGCAGCGGTCGGGCTCGTATCCGTCGTCGGCGGTGCGCAGTTCGATCGGGTGGCCGTTGATCCCGCCTGCGGCGTTGGCCTGGTCGAAGTACAGCCTGGCACCCGCGTTCATCTGGATGCCCAGCTGGGCGGCCGGGCCGGTGAAAGCGGCCGACTGGCCGATCACGATGGCGCGCGACTGTGCCAGGGCGGGCAACGCCAGTGTCGCCGCGGCGGCCATCGATTGCCTCAGAACTGCTCGTCGTTGCATGGTCCGTACCCGGGCATCACCGGGCGTGAAGGTACTGCCGCGCGCCTGCCGCGCGAGATCCTGGGGTCTCACGAACTCGGCGGCGCTGTGCAATAGTTCATCCATGCCTGTCGCCGCCCGCTCCAGCCGCACTGTGCGCGCCGCGTGTCCGCACGACTGCCCGGACACCTGCGCGATGCGCGTGACGGTCGAGGATGGCCGGGTCGTGCGCATCCAGGGCGACCCCGACCATGCCACCACCCTGGGGGCGCTGTGCACCAAGGTCAGCCGCTATGCCGAGCGGACCTACCATGACGAGCGCGTGCTGCACCCGCTCAAGCGGGTCGGGCCGAAGGGCGCCGGGCGGTTCGTGCGCGTGTCGTGGGACGAGGCGTTGCGCGACATCGCCTCACGCCTGAAGACCATCGCCGAGCACGATCCTCAGGCCATCGTGCCCTACAGCTATGCCGGTACGATGGGTCTGGTGCAGGGTGAAGCGATGGCGCAGCGCTTCTTCCACAAGCTCGGCGCGTCGTTGCTGGACCGCACGATCTGCTCGATGGCCGGCGGCGAGGCCCTGGCCGCCACCTACGGCACCAAGGTCGGCATGCACACGCGCTTCTTCGCCGAGAGCAGGCTGATCGTGATCTGGGGCAGCAATTCGATCACCAGCAACCTGCACTTCTGGGCCTTTGCGCAGGAGGCCAAGCGGCGCGGCGCCCGGCTCATCGCGATCGACCCGCGGCGCACCGAGACGGCCGAGAAATGCCACCAGCACATCGCGTTGCTGCCGGGTACCGACGGAGCACTGGCACTGGGCGTGATGCACGAACTGCAGGCTCGCGGATGGCTGGACCGCGACTACATCGAGCGCCACGTCGACGGCTTCGACCGCCTGGCCAGGCGTTTCGCCGACTGGCCGCCCGAGCGCGCCGCGGCGGTGTGCGGCATCAGCGCTGATGAGGTGCGGGGCCTGGCGCACGACCTCGGGACGACGCAGCCAGCGGCGATCCGGCTCAACTACGGCATGCAGCGCGTGCGCGGCGGCGGCAACGCGACGCGGCTGATCGCGCTGCTGCCGTGCCTGACGGGCGCCTGGCGCCACCGTGCCGGCGGCATGCTGCTGTCGAGCTCGGGCTGGTTCGCGCCGTTCAAGCACCCGGCGTTGACGCGTCCCGACCTGCTGGCTGGGCGGCGCCCGCGCACGATCAACATGAGCACGATCGGTGACGACCTGCTGCGCGAGGCCTCGCCGGCCTTCGGGCCGAAGATCCAGGCCCTGATCGTCTACAACAGCAACCCGGTCGCGGTGGCGCCGGAATCGAGGAAGGTCGTCGCGGGATTCGCGCGCGAGGACCTGTTCACCGTCGTGCTCGAGCACTTCCTCACCGACACCGCCGACCATGCGGACTATGTGCTGCCCGCCACCACGCAGCTCGAGCACCTGGACGTGCACACCGCCTACGGCCATACCGACGTGATGTTCAACGAGCCGGCGATCGCGGCGCTGGGCGAGTCCAGGCCGAACACGCAGATCTTCCGCGGGCTGGCCGCGCGCATGGGCTTCACCGAACCGTGCTTCGACGACGACGACGAGACCCTGGCGCGCCAGGCGATCGACTGGGAGGCGCTCGGCACCTCGTTCGAGACGTTGCGCGAGCGCGGCTGGGCCGCGCTGCCGGTGCCCGAAGCGCCGTTCGCCGACGGCGGGTTTCCCACCGCCAGCGGCAAGGCACGGGTGGACGTGTGCGGGCTGGGCGTGCCCGAGCATGTGCCCAACTACGAGAGCGTGCAGTCCGCGCCCGGGCTCGCGGCGCGCCACCCGCTGGCGATGATCTCGCCGCCGGCGCGCCACTTCCTGAATTCGAGCTTCGTCAACGTCAAGAGCCTGCGCGCGATCGAGGGCGAGCCGATCGTCGAGATCCATGCCGACGATGCGGTGCCGCGCGGCATCCGCGACGGCGCGATGGTGCGAGTGTTCAACGACCGCGGCGAGTATCGCTGCAAGGCCGAGGTCAGCTCGCGTGCGCGCCCCGGGGTCGTCAACGGCCTGGGCGTGTGGTGGCGCAAGTTCGGCGTCGACGGGACCAATGTCAACGAACTGACGCACCAGCAGCTCACCGACATCGGCCGCGCGCCCGCCTTCTACGACTGCCTCGTGCAGGTCGAGGCGCTGGCTCCGCACGCGGCGTGAGGCGCTGGCTGCTCGTGGCTGCGATCGGGTTGGGGGGTGTCGCCGCCCTGCTGGGAGCGGCCTGCCTCACCGCAGGTTGCTCGACACTCGGCTATTACGCGCAATCGGTGGCAGGCCACCTCGACCTGGTGCAGCGCGCAAGGCCGATCGACGAGTTGCGCGCCGACCAGGGCACGCCCGAGGCCCTGCGAGCGCGGCTCGCGCTCGCCGAGCGCATCCGCGACTTCGCGGTCGTCGAACTGGGCTTGCCCGACAACCGCAGCTACCGCCGCTACAGCGACCTCGGGCGCAGCGCTGCGGTGTGGAACGTGGTGGCGGCGCCGGAGCTGTCGCTGAAGCTCGAGACCTGGTGTTTCCCGGTGGTGGGCTGCGTGGGCTACCGCGGCTACTACGAGCGCGAGGCGGCCGACGCCGAAGGGCTCGCGCTGCGCGCGCGCGGGCTGGAGGTCAACGTGTATGGGGTGCCGGCGTATTCGACGCTCGGCAAGCTCGACTGGCTGGGCGGCGATCCGCTGCTCAACACCTTCATCGGCTGGCCCGAGGGCGAGCTGGCGCGCCTGGTGTTCCACGAGCTCGCGCACCAGGTCGTCTATGCCGAGGGCGACACCACCTTCAACGAGTCGTTCGCCACCGCGGTCGAACGCATCGGGGTGCGGCGATGGCTCGCCGCGCATGGCAGCGACGAGGCCAGGCGCCAGTACGCCGCGCTGGACATGCGGCGCGAGGAGTTCCGCGCCTTCACCGGCCGCTACCGCGAACGGCTCGAAGCGCTGTACGCGAGCGCTGCGGCCGACGACGCCAAGCGCGAGGCCAAGTCGGCACTGATGGCCGAGCTGCGCGCCGAGTACGCACGCATCAAGTCCGAGCGCTGGGGCGGCTTTGCCGGCTATGACGCCTGGTTCGAACGCGCCAACAACGCGAGCTTCGGCGTGCTTGCGGCCTACAACGAACTCGTGCCCCAGTTCGAGCGGCTGCACGAACGCGAGGGCCGCGACTTCGCCCGTTTCTACGCCGAGGTCAAGCGTTTCGCCGCATTGCCCAAGGCGGAGCGCCACGCGACACTGCGCGCCATTTGATCGACAGGAAGCCGTATGCCCGACATCAAGATCCGCCGCGAGCACAGCCTCGGGTTGCCGAAGGCGCGCAAGATCGCCTGGCAATGGGCCGAGGAGGTGGAGAAGAAGTTCGACATGACCTGCACCGTGATCGAGGGCGACTACAGCGACACCGTCGAATTCACGCGCACCGGCGTCTCCGGAACGCTGATCGTCGCGGCCGATCACTTCGACCTCAACGCCAAGCTCGGATTCCTGCTCGGCGCGTTCGCCAAGACGATCGAGAGCGAGATCCAGAAGAACCTCGATGCCCTGCTGGCCAAGGGCGCCGCCGCCGACAAGAGGGCCGCGGCCAGGAAGGCGGCACGCAAGTAGCCGCTCGGGCGGCGCGCCGCTGGCGCCGCGCGCGCCGGCCTACTTCAACGATTCGACGAGCGCCACGTACTCCTTCATTGCCTCGTCGGTGCCCTTGCCCTTGATCGCGTTCCAGGCATCCCACTTGGCGCGACCCACCATGTCGGTGAAGCCGGGACGCTTGCCCTCGACATCGCCCACGGTGGACTGTTTGTACAGCGAGTACAGCTGCAGCAGCGTCGCGTTGTCGGGCTTGTCGGGCAGGGTCTTGCTGTCGGCAACGGCTTTCTCGAACGTGGCTTTCAGGCTGGCCATGGTGAAGGCTCCTCAGGGGGATGGGGTAGGGTCGAGGGTAGAGTCGGCATCTTAGCCAGAGCGCGCCCAGCGCCGCTGCCGAGGAGATTCCCGATGTCCGCCCAGCCTGCCGCAGCCCACCCCGAGGGCCATGTCGAGCGCATGTCGCGCGTGGACACGGCGTGGCTGCGCATGGACACCGACGCCAACCTGATGATGATCGTCGGGGTCTGGCTGCTCGAGCCGCAGCTCGCGCTGGCCGAGGCGCGCCAGCGCATCGGCCAGGCGCTGCTCGCCTACCCGCGCTTCAGGCACAAGGTGGTCGAAGACGCGATGGGTGCCAGCTGGGTCGAGGACGAGGCGTTCGACCTGGCGCACCACGTGTGCGGCGAAACGCTCAGGCCGCGCGCCGGGGAGGCCCCGCTGGCCGCGCTCAAGCGCCGCGTGGCCGAACTCGCCGCCACGCCGCTGCCGCCCGAGCGGCCGCTGTGGGAGTTCCGCATCGTCGAACACCTGGATGGCAAGCGCAGCGCGCTGGTGGCGCGCATCCACCATTGCATTGGCGACGGCATTGCGCTGATCTCGGTGATGCTGTCGATCGCCGACGGCGGAAAGCCGCCGCCGCAGCGAAGCCACCATGAACGCACCGAGACGCATCACTCGGACGACCCGGCGGACTGGCTGGCCCGGGCCGTGCTCGAGCCCTTTGCCGACCTGTCGATCAAGGCCATCGGCCTGACCAGCCAGGGCCTGGGCAAGGGGCTGGAGCTCATGTCGATGCCCGGCGGCCCGATGGCGGGCTCGATCGAGGCTGCGCGCGTGGGCTACCAGGTGGCGCACGACGTGGCCGCGCTGGCGCTGATGCCCGACGACTCTCCCACGCGCCTGAAGGGCAAGGCCACGCCGGGCAAGCGGGTGGCCTGGGGCGAGCCGCTGCCGCTGGACGAGGTCAAGGCAGTTGGCAAGGCGTTCGGCGTGTCGATCAACGACGTGCTGCTCGCCGCGGTGGCCGGCGCGATCGGCGACTACCTGCGAGGCAAGGGCGATGACCCGACCGGCTGCGAGATCCGCGCGATGGTGCCGGTCAACCTGCGCCCGGTCGAGCAGGCCTACAAGCTGGGCAACCGCTTCGGCCTGGTGCCGCTGGTCCTGCCGGTGGGCATCGCCAACCCGGTCGAGCGGCTGTACGCGGTGCACACGCGCATGAACGAGCTCAAGGGCAGCTACCAGCCGCTGCTCGCGTTCGCGGTGCTGGCCCTGTCGGGCCTGATGGTCAAACCGGTGCAGCAAGCGATCACCGGCCTGTTCGCCAAGAAGGCCACCGCCGTGATGACCAACGTGCCGGGGCCGAAAGAGCCGCTCAAGTTCTGCGGCCGTACGGTCAAGCAGGCGATGTTCTGGGTGCCGCAGTCGGGCGACATCGGCATGGGCGTGTCGATCCTGTCGTATGCCGGGGGCGTGCAGTTCGGTCTCATCACCGACGCCCGGATGTGCCCCGATCCCGAGGCGATCATCGAACGCTTCGCGCCCGAGTTCGGCAAGATGCTGTGGCTGGCGCTGATGGCACCGTGGCCGGTGACGGCGCCATGAGCTACAGGCGCCCGGTGGCGTAGCGCTGCTCGAACTCGCGGCGTGCGCGGATCGAATGGTTCGCGCATTCGACGAGGAATTCGCCGCGGCGGTCTTCGGCGCAGATCGTGGGTGGCTGGTAGAACTTCTGCCACGCGCGTTCCTTGCGTCGCGCCGCATCCTCGGCCAGCGACGCCTGTTGCAACTGGACGGCCGACGCCGCGGCCGCTGCCGGTGCGACCGGGGCGTCCGGCGCGGCGGCCGAGGCCGCTGCCGGCCCCGTCGGCAAGACCGCGTCCGGACTCGCCGTGGCCGCGGGCGTGGCCGCCGCCTCGGCTGCGATTCGCGGTGCTGGTGTGGCGGGCGCCAGCGCGGCCACGGGCGCCGGCGCCGGCCGCGGCGCGCGCACCGTGGCTGCGAGCCACCACAGCAGCGAGGCGGCCACGGCGCCGATCGCCACGCCGGTCGCCAGGGCCACCGCGACGCGATGGTCCTTGCTTTCGGCGGTCGCGGCGCCCGCTTCCGTCCAGTCGCTGTCGGAGAAGCTCACGTTAGCGAGGGCAGCGGGATCAATCCTCGAGTTCGGCCTTGGCCATCTCGACGTCGAGCGTCTCGAGCGCGTCGGCGGGCCTGCAGGCGGCCGCGTCGGCATACAGCTTCTCGGCCTCCTTCATCTTCTTGTCGCCCTCGAGCATCACCAGGCCGTTGGCGTACTCGATCATCGCGATCGCGCTGCCCGGGTTGAGCTTGAGCGCCTGCTGGAACATCTTCAGGCCCGTGGCCTTGTCGGCGCCCTGCGTCTTGCCGAGCAGGGAGCCCACCTTGTCGATCACCTCGGCGTGGAACGTACCCAACCCGATGTGCGCATCGGCATGCTTGGGCGCGAGCTTGATCGTCGTCTCCAGCGCGCTCTTCACCTTCGCGCCCAGCCCCTGCGCCAGTGCCTTGGCCACGCTGATGCCCTGGCTGTAGCGGCCCAGCGCATACGCCTGCCAGTAGTAGGCGTTCGGATTCTTCGGCTCCTCGCGCTGCTGTGCCTCGGCGCGCTCGACCACCTCCTGGAACATCGCGAGCTTGGTCTTCTCGCTCTTCTCGAGGTAGTTGGCGTAGATCGCCTGCGCCTTGTTGGCCACCGTGATGCCCGCGCCGCCCGCTTTCAGGCCGACGTCGTGGGCCTTGTGAAACTCGCCGCGGTGGAACAGCGCCCAGGCCTCCAGCACCTTCGCCTCCTTGGGCAGCGGTTCGGCATCGCCGGCATGCAGGCGTGCCCACTGCTTCTTCACCAGCGCGGCATCGAAGTCGAATAGGTCGTAGGGGAACGGGGTCCACTTGGCCATCGCTTGTCTCCTTGTTGGTCTGCCAGTGTCGGCTCAGTGGCGATAGGGCGCCACCAGCGAATGAAGGTGCAGGCGCGCATCCGGGTCGATGTAGGGCATCAGCAGGCTGAGCACGTGGTAGGCGCCGCGGGCCAGCGCCGCCCCGGCCGTCTCCGGCTCGAGCGCGTGGCGCGGATCGCGCACGTACTCGTACGACAGCCAGTAGGTCAGCACCACGACCATCGCGGTGGCCACGGGCTCGGCCTCGCGGGCGTCGATCTTCACCGCACTGCCGCGCGACAGGCCGCCGAGCACCGACTGCACCGCGCGGCCCTTGGCCTTGAGCACCTGCTGGAACTGGGTCTCGAGCTTGCGGTTCTTCGACAACAGGTCGTTCAGGTCGCGGTAGAGGAAACGGTAGGCCCAGATCGCCTCGAACAGCATGTGGAAGAACAGCCACGCGTCCTCGACGTTGCGCACGTTGTCGGCCGCGCCGAGCAGCTCGCCGAGCGCCTTGTCGTAGCGGGCGAACAGCGCGTTGATCAGCTCGTCCTTGGCCGGATAGTGGTAGTACAGGTTGCCGGGGCTGATCTTCAGTTCGGCCGAGATCACGGTGGTGCTGACATTCGGTTCACCGAAGCGGTTGAACAGCTCCAGCGTCACGTCGAGGATGCGCTCGGCAGTGCGGCGGGGTCTCTTGGGAGGCGATGCGGACATGGATCGGATCGGAAACTGGGGCGCGATCTTGCACCATGCACACGCACCGGTCGAGGCGCCGGGCGTTCAGCGGCGGCCGCGGGGCTGCGCGGCGAGCGAGCGCGCGAGAAGCACCAGAGCGATCCCTCCGAGGATGGCCAGCGACGACAACCCGAGGCGCCACGTCGGGGCTTCGGCCAGCAGCAGCACGCCGCCCATCGCCGCCAGCGGCGGCACGGACAACTGCACCGTGGCTGCTCTCAGCGCCGACAGGCCCGGCAGCGCAGCGTACCAGACGACGTAACCGAGTCCGGAGGTCAGTGCGCCCGAGGCCACCGCGAGCGCGACGCCGCTGGCGCTGGCATGTATCGAACCGCCAAAGGCCAGGCTGGCCGCGCTGACCGCCAGCGCGAGCGGCGTCGCCCGCACGAAGTTGCCTGTCGTGGCGGCCACCGGCTCACCGGCACCGCGACCGCGCAGCGAATACACGCCCCATGCGATGCCGGCCACGGTCATCAGCACCGTGCCCAATGGCGCCGGCGCGGTGACCCCCGGGGACACCAGGTAGACGAGCCCGGCCAGCGCGAGCGCAAGACCGGTCCAGGCCATCGGCACGAAGCGCTCGCCGCGATGCAGGCCCACCGCGAACATCGTCAACTGGACCGCGCCGAACAGCACCAGCGCACCCGTGCCGGCGGCCAGCGTGACGTAGGCGAACGAGAAGCACACCACGTAAGCCCAGAGCATGGCGGCCGCAAGCCAGTCGACGCGCGCTGCGGCCGGAGCGCCGCCACGGGCGCGCACGAGGGCCGCCAGCGCGAGGGCACCCGAAGCGAGTCGCACACTGCCGAAACTTGCCGGGTCGATCAGCGCATGCTGCAGCGCCAGGCGACACAACAGCGAGTTGGCAGCGAACGCCCCCATTGCCAAGACGGTCAGGATGGCGGTACGCCACGGCGTCGGCGGGGGTGCGCCCTCGTGCATGCGCGCGATGGTAGGCGCCTGCGGCGGCTCGGCATTGCCGCGCCATCCCTACAATCGTCGCCGATGCCCGCTGTCGTGTTCGAAGAGGTGGCGAAGACCTATCCCGGGGCGCGCGGCGAGGTGCGTGCGCTCGATGGCGTGTCGTTCGCGATCGACGAGGGCGAGTTCTTCGGCCTGCTCGGACCCAACGGCGCGGGCAAGACGACCCTGATTTCGATCCTGGCGGGGCTCGCGCGCGCGACGCGGGGCCGCGTCAACGTGATGGGCCACGACGTGGTGGCCGACTACGCGGCTGCGCGGCGCTCGCTGGGCATCGTGCCGCAGGAGCTGGTGTTCGACCCTTTCTTCAGCGTGCGCGAGTGCCTGCGCATCCAGAGCGGCTACTTCGGCATCTACCGCAACGACGCGTGGATCGACGAACTGCTGGCGGGGCTGGGCCTCGCGGACAAGGCCGGTACCAACATGCGCCAGCTCTCGGGGGGCATGAAACGGCGCGTGCTGGTGGCGCAGGCGCTGGTGCACAAGCCGCCGGTGATCGTTCTCGACGAGCCGACCGCAGGGGTGGACGTGGAGCTGCGCCAGACGCTGTGGGGCTTCATCGCCGGCCTCAACAAGCAGGGGCATACCGTGCTGCTGACCACGCACTACCTGGAGGAAGCCGAGGCGCTGTGCGGCCGCATCGCGATGCTCAAGCAGGGACGAGTGGTGGCGCTGGACCGCACCGCCAACCTGCTGGCCGGCACGGCCAGCACGATGCTGCGCTTCAAGACCGACGATGCGCTGCCGGCGCTGGCTGCGCATGCCCGGGTGACCGGGCGCGTCGCGCAGGTCACGGCGCACGATGCGGCCGAGGTCGAAACCATCCTCGGCCAGCTGCGCCGGGCCGGTGTGCGTATCGAAGACCTGGAGATCGGGCGCGCCGACCTGGAAGACGTGTTCCTCGAGATCATGCAGAAGGAATCGGCGTGAATGCCGTGAACCTCGCGGGGGCACGCACCCTGTTCTACAAGGAGATCCTGCGGTTCTGGAAGGTCAGCGTCCAGACCGTCGCGGCGCCGGTGCTCACCGCCATGCTCTACTTGCTGATCTTCGGCCACGTGCTCGAGGACCGCGTGCAGGTATTCGCCGGCATCGGCTACACCAGCTTCCTGGTGCCGGGCCTGGTGATGATGAGCGTGCTGCAGAACGCATATGCCAACAGCAGCAGTTCGCTGATCCAGAGCAAGGTCACCGGCAACCTGGTGTTCCTGCTGGTTGCGCCGCTGTCGCACTGGGCCTGGTTCGCCGCCTATGTCGGCGCCAGCGTGGTCCGCGGGCTGGCGGTGGGCCTGGGCGTGTTCGCGGTCACGGTGTGGTTCGCGCCAGCGCACTTCGTCGAGCCGTGGTGGATCATCGTCTTTTCCGTGCTCGGCGCCGGCATGCTCGGCACGCTGGGCCTGATTGCCGGGCTGTGGGCCGAAAAGTTCGACCAGACGGCCGCCTTCCAGAACTTCCTGATCATGCCGATGACCTTCCTGTCCGGCGTGTT
>Ga0209797_10000134_pt1 | contig 33131 bp, 33 predicted proteins | sample DOMMetBare3Fresh_2_FD_187472 | JGI IMG/M metagenome (GOLD analysis project Ga0209797, IMG submission 187472) | Wetland sediment microbial communities from St. Louis River estuary, USA, under dissolved organic matter induced mercury methylation -... | ecosystem: Environmental > Aquatic >... | reverse complement strand
GCCTGAACGCCGAGTGGCTGCGCTACTACATCGCCGCCAAGCTCAACGCCCGGGTCGAGGACATCGAGTTCAACCCCGACGACTTCGTGGCCCGCGTCAACAGCGACCTCGTGGGCAAGTACATCAACATCGCCAGCCGCGCGGCGGGCTTCCTCGCCAAGCGCTTCGATGGCAAGCTCTCGGCCGACCTCGGCGTGGAGGGCCGCACGCTGCTCGACGCTCTGCGCGCGCAGGCCGGTGCGGTGCGCGAGCTGTACGAGGAGCGCGAGTTCGGCAAGGCGCTGCGCGAGGTGATGCTGCTGGCCGACCGCGTCAACGAGTACGTCGACCGCCACAAGCCCTGGGAGCTGGCCAAGCAAAGCGGCCTGGATGCTGCGCTGCACGACGTGTGCAGCGTGTGCATCGAGGCCTTCCGCCTGCTCACGGTCTACCTCAAGCCGGTGCTGCCGGTGCTGGCCGCGCAGGTCGAAGCCTTCCTGCAGGTGCCGCCACTGGACTGGCACGACGCGTCGCGCTCGCTCGGCGCGCACCGCATCGGCGCCTACCAGCACCTGATGCAACGCGTCGACGCGAAGCAGGTCGACGCGCTGCTCGAACCCCAGGCACCCCCCGCCGCGCCCGACCCCGGCGGCGAGGCGCTGGCCGCCGAGATCGGCATCGCGGACTTCGCGAAGGTCGACCTGCGGGTCGCGAAGATCGTCAATGCCGAGCACGTCGAGGGCAGCGACAAGCTGCTGCGCCTGACGCTCGACGTGGGTGAAGGCCGCATGCGCAACGTGTTCTCGGGCATCAAGAGCGCCTACAAACCCGAGGACCTGATCGGCAAGTTCACCGTGATGGTTGCCAACCTCGCGCCGCGCAAGATGAAGTTCGGCGTCAGCGAAGGCATGGTGCTGGCGGCCAGCCATGCCGACGACAAAGCGCACCCGGGGCTGTACGTGCTCGAGCCGTGGCCCGGCGCGCAGCCCGGCATGCGGGTGCGTTGAGCGGCCTGCGCCGTACACCATGGCGCTGAACTTCCATCGCTTCAGGCCGCGCCTTGTCGATACTTTGGCGGGCTACAGCCGCAAGCAGGCCGTGGCCGACATCGGCGCCGGCCTCACGGTGGGCATCGTCGCGCTGCCGCTGGCGATGGCCTTCGCGATCGCCAGCGGCCTCAAGCCCGAGCAGGGCCTCGTCACCGCCATCGTCGCCGGCTTCCTGATCTCGGCGCTGGGCGGCTCGAACGTGCAGATCGGCGGGCCGGCCGGGGCCTTCATCGTCATCGTCTACGGCATCGTCGAGCGCTACGGCCTGACCAACCTACTGATCGCCACCGCCTCGGCCGGCGTGCTGTTGTTCCTGCTCGGCTGGTTCAAGCTCGGCGCGCTGGTGCGCTACATCCCGGTGACGATCATCATCGGCTTCACCAACGGCATCGCGGTGCTGATCGCGCTGTCGCAGTTGAAGGACCTGCTCGGTCTGTCGGTGGACAAGATGCCGGCCGACTTCTTCGCGCAGATCAACACGCTGTGGCTGCACCTGGGCAGCTTCAACGCCTACGCGCTGGCGATCGGCCTGGCCTCGTTCGCCGGGCTGGCGCTCTGGCCCCGCCTGCCCGGCGCCGGCGCCATCGCCGACAGGCGCATCGAGGGCCACACGATCCACGCGCTGTCGCGCCTGCCCGGGCCGGTGGTGGTGCTGGTGACGATGACGCTGGTGAGCTGGTACTTCGCGCTGCCGGTGGACACGATCGGCTCGCGCTTCGGCGGCATCCCGCGTTCACTGCCCGAGCTGGCGCTGCCGCCGTTCTCGTGGGACAGCGCCAAGCAGCTGCTGATCCCGACGCTGACGATCGCACTGCTGGGGGCGATCGAATCGCTGCTGTGCGCGCGCATCGCCGACAACGTCGCCGAAGACCTGCCGCGCCATGACCCGAACCAGGAACTGATGGCCCAGGGCATCGCCAACATCGTCAGCCCGCTGTTCGGCGGCATGCCCGCCACCGGCACCATCGCGCGCACCGTCACCAACGTGCGCGCCGGCGGCCGAACGCCGGTCGCGGGCATCGTGCATGCGGCCGCGCTGCTGGGCGTCGTGCTGATCGCCGCACCGCTGGCCCTGTACATCCCGCTGCCTGCGCTGGCAGGCACCCTGATGTTCGTGGCCTGGAACATGGGCGAGTGGCACGAGTTCGCGCGCCTGCGCCGCTTCTCGATTCCCTACCGCACGATCCTCATCGGCACCTTCGTTCTCACGGTCGTGTTCGACCTCACGGTGGCGGTCGAGGTCGGACTGGTGCTGGCCTGCGTGTTCTTCATCTACCGCATGAGCACGCTGTTTCGCGTCCACCCGTACGACGCCGGTGAGCTGCCCGAGGGCGTCGTCAGCTTCGAGCTGTTCGGCTCGCTGTTCTTCGGCGCAGTGGGCAAGATCGAGGCGCTCGAGGCCCAGATTGCGCCCGGCACGCGCGCCGTCGTGCTCGAGATGCACCGCCTGATCTCGATGGACACCTCGGGCCTAGACGCACTCGCGCAGCTGCATAAGGCGCTGAAGAAGCGGGGCATCGGGCTGGTGCTCGCCAACGTGAACGATCAGCCCCTGTCGCTGATGCGGCGCTCCGGCTTTGCCGCCGAGCTGGGTGAGGATGCGATCGTGCCGACGGTGGCCGCGGCGTTCGTCGACGAGCCCGCCGCTCGGTAGCCGCTACTGCCCGCCGCGCAGCGGCTCCGGATCGTCGACGGACGCCGTCTTCGTGACCTTGCCGTCACGGTCGAAGGTGACGATGAACAACTTGGGCAACTGGCCCTCGAGCCAGCGCCAGTCCCAGTGTTCCTCGTCCGGTTTCAGGTCGTACAGCGAGGTCTTGGCCGGCTTGCCGAGCACGCGCCGCACCTCGGCCTTGTCCATGCCCGGGGTGACCCTGGCGAACTCGGCGGGCTTGAGCACCTGGCGCAGCGCGCTCATCTTGCCGTCGGCTCCGATCGTGATCATGTAGTTGACCTGCCCGTTGGGCTGCCGCGGGAACTCGAGCGTGCGCGCGCCGTCGGCCTCGCTGTACACGGCGGCGGGCTCGCCGAACTCGCGCTTCACGTCGGCCTCGGTGGCCACACCCTCCTCGAGCTTGGCGATCCTCTGCTGGTCGCAGCCCGACAGGGCGAACAAGGCCCCCAGCAACGACGCCGTCAACATCCCCTTGAACAGCCGCATGCCGCACCCCCGGTAAAATCACGTTAACGCTTCATCCTGTGCCTGCGCCGACATGCCCCTGTTCTGGAAGCCCTATCAGTCCGACCTCACGAAGTTCATCGAGGAACTCAAGACGCGCAAGCCCACGCTCGAGGCCGAGCAGCGTGCCGGCCGCGCCCGCCTGTGGGACCGCCCCGTCGACCGCGACGCGCAGGACGAGTGGCGCGATGCGCGCGTGGCCCAGCAGCCCTACGTGTACCAGACGAAATGAGCCCACCCCCGGAGCGGCTGCGCCGCTCCCCTCAAGGGGGCAACGCCAGCGGCCGGGCGGAGCCCGATCCGCGGCGGTTGCGTGGCCACGCCAGGACGCGCGTCGGCCGATTGGATCTCATGGCACCGCATGACTGACGCGATCGACACGCTTCCGCCGCCGGCCGACCCGGTGGCTGTTGCGCAATTGCCGCCCACCGAAATCGATGCGGTCGCGGTGGCGCGGTTGTACGGCGAGCCGCTGTTCGCGCTGCCGCACGACCTGTACATCCCGCCCGACGCGCTCGAGGTCTTCCTCGAGGCCTTCGAGGGGCCACTGGACCTGCTGCTGTACCTGATCCGCCGGCAGAACTTCAACATCCTGGACATCCCGCTGGCCGAGGTGACGCGCCAATACCTGCGCTACGTCGACGAGATCCGAGCGCGCAACCTCGAACTGGCCGCCGAGTACCTGCTGATGGCGGCCATGCTGATCGAGATCAAGAGCCGCATGTTGCTGCCCGCGCGCAAGTCCGACGACGGCAGCGAGCCGGAGGACCCGCGTGCCGAGCTCGTGCGCCGCCTGCTCGAGTACGAGCAGATGAAGCTGGCCGCCGCACGGCTGGACGCACTGCCCGTGCTCGGCCGCGATTTCCTGCGCGCACAGGTGGCGATCGAGCAGTCGCTCGAGCCGCGCTTTCCCGAGGTCGCGGCGATCGACCTGCGCGATGCCTGGCGCGACATCCTGGCGCGCGCGCGCCTGGTGGCGCACCATCACATCAGCCGCGAGCAGCTGTCGGTGCGCGAGCACATGAGCATCGTGCTGCGGCGCCTGCAGGGCCGGCGATTCGCACTGTTCGAGGACCTGTTCGACACCGCGCGCGGTGTGCCCGTCGTGGTGGTCACCTTCGTCGCGCTGCTCGAGCTGTCGCGCGAACGGCTGGTCGAGGTGACGCAGGCCGAGGCGTTCGCGCCGATCTACGTGCGGCTGGCCTACCAGCCGGCGTGAGCGCCGCGCGGCGGACCCTCAGGTCCCGCCTTTCATGTTCAGCTTGAACGCGATCATCGCGCGCAGCTTGTTCGGCAGTACCGGCTTGACCAGCAGGTGGAAGTCGTGCTTGCCTGCCTCGTCCTCGTGCCCGCCCAGGCTGCTGCCGGTGACCACGATGGCCGGCAGCGTGCGGCCGGGCCAGCGCGCGCGCAGCGCCGCCAGCGCTTCGATTCCGGTCCGGCCGTCGGGCAGCCGGTAGTCGACGATCACCAGCTCGGGCATCTCGCGCGCCGGGTCGGCGCGCCACGCCTGCACGGCCGCCAGGTCGGGCAGCGCCTCGACCGTGGCGCCCCAGGCCTGGAGCACGACGATCAGGCCCTCGCGCACCGCCGGCTCGTCCTCGACCACGAGGATGCGCCTGCCATTGAGCGTGACCCCGAGCGAGCCGATGGCCGCCGCGGGCGGCGGCGTGATGGTGCGCGGCTCGCGCCCCACCGGCACCTCGAGCGTGAACACCGTGCCGCGCCCGACGCGCGAGCGCACCGTGAGCTTCGCATCGAGCAGGTCCGCCAGGCGCTTGACGATCGCCAGCCCCAGCCCCAGCCCCTTTGTCTGGTGCGCCTGCAACGGCTGCCCGGCCTGCACCTGGTAGAACTCGTCGAAGATGCGGGGCAGGCTGGCCTCGGCAATGCCCACGCCGCTGTCCCACACTTGCACCCGCAGGCGCGCAGGGTCGCCGGGCACGGGCCGGCAGGCGACGAGCACGCCGCCATCCTCGGTGTAGCGGATCGCGTTGCTGACCAGGTTGCGCACGATGCGCTCGAGCAGCAGCGGATCGGTGTGCGCCACGCGCTGCTCACCGTGGAACGACAGCGCCAGGCCCTTCTCGAAGGCGGCGGGCTCGAAACTCAGGCGCACCCGCGCGAACAGGTCGCGCAGCCGCACCGGGGCGCTTTGCACGTCGACGCCACCGCTGTCGATGCGCGTCAGGTCCAGCAGCTCGCCGAACAGGCCCTCGAGCGCGTCGACGCTCTGGTTGATGCTGTTGACCAGCGCCGCCACCTCCGGGTCGCCGGCACGCGCGCTCTTCTGGCGCAGCGCTTCGGCGAACAGGCCCATTGCATGCAGCGGCTGGCGCAGGTCGTGGCTGGCCGCGGCGAAGAACTGCGTCTTGGCGCGGCTCGCGGCTTCGGCGACGCGGCGCGCCTCGTCGGCGATCGACTTCTCGCGCCTCAACTGCTCGGCCAGATGGTCGGTCTGCTGCTTCAGGCCGATCGCCTGCGACAGCGCATCGCGATAGGTGCGGCCCATCAGCAGGGTGATGCCGAACAGCAGCGCCAGCACCCCCGCGAGCTGCCAGTGCCACGGCTGGCTCGTGTCGGTGGCCACGCGCACGATAATCGGCAGCAGCACCAGCGTCACGAACCCGAGGAACAGCGTGGGCTGGGTCGCGAGCAGCTGCACCGAACCGAGCGTGTAGCTGTAGGAGATCAGGATCAGCGCGACGGTATGGAACTCCGAGCCCAGGCCCCAGAACAGCCACGCCGCGAGCGGCCACATCGCCCCTTGCAGCAGCACGAGCGCGCGCCAGGTGGTGCGCCAGGCCAGCAGCACGGGGGCATGCGCGTCGCGCCGGTTGCGGTAGCGCAGGTAATGCGCCAGGCGCAGGCCCCACAGCAGCAGCGCCGCCAGCAGCCACAGCGACAACCGCACGCGCGAAGCCAGCGGCCAGAAGGCGATGGCGATCAGCGCGATGCCGATCGCGTTGCCCGCCAGGCTGGCCGGCGTCTGCTCGAACAGCGCGCGCACATGGTCGGCCGCCCTGTCCGATCGCGACGCGGCCGCCGCCTCAGGCGCACGGGACATGGCGCCGGTCAATGCTTCGAAGGCTTCCAGCCCTGCACCGGCGCGACACCCCCGCCGCGCTGCACCTTCTGCGTGAGCTGGCTCACCGCGATCACCGCCTGCGTGCGCGAGGACACGCCCAGCACTCGCAGCACCGCGGCCACGTGGTCCTTCACCGTCTCCACCGACAGGTGCATCTCGCGCGCGATCAGCTTGTTGGGCATGCCCTTGAGCAGATAGGCCAGCACGTCGGCCTGGCGCTTGGACAGGCCGAGTTCGTCGAACGATGCCGGCACCTCCTGGTGCGGCGCGCCTGAGGCGGCGCGCGTGATGTCGACGAGATCCTCGTCGACCGCTCGCGGACGCATGACATCGGGCACGGTGTCGCCGCCTTCGGGGATCGCGGGGAACCCCATGTCCAGACCCAGCGTCATCGGCGGCACGTAGATGCCGCCGGACATCACCAGACGCAGCGCCTCGAACAGGGTGTCGTTGGTGGCCCGCTTGGGCACGAAACCCATCGCGCCGGCGTCGATCGCGCGGATCACGTCGCTGGCGCGGTCGGACGCCGAGACGACGACGATCGGCAGCGCCGGGTACTGACGGCGCAGGTCGGTCAGCAGGTCGAAGCCGTCGCTCGTGCCGAGCTGAAGATCGAGCAGCACGAGGTCGAAATCCGGACCGCGCCGCAGCGCGTCCCGCGCCTCGCGCTCGGTGCCCGCGCCGACCACCGTGACATCGTCACCCAGGCCGCGGATCACGCTCTGCAGCGCGGCCAGGATCAGCGGGTGGTCGTCGACCAGCAGGACTTTCACTTGCACCCCCTCATGTGTACTGCCGGGTGACGAGTTCGGCCACGCACACGGGCTTGGCATGCCCGTCACGCTCGACGGTCGCCTCCACCGTCAACTGGGCTCCGCCCTCGATGCGTTCGAACTCGAGCAGCCTGAAACGCGCGCGCAGCGCACTGCCCACGGGCACCGGCGACGGGAAACGCACCCGGTTGATGCCGTAGTTGATGCCCATGCGCACATCGTCGAAGCCAAAGGACTCGTACATCATCCGTGGCAGCAAAGACAGCGTGAGAAAGCCATGGGCGACGGTCACGCCGAAGGGCCCGTCGGCCGCACGCCCGGGGTCGACATGGATCCACTGATGGTCGTCGGTGACCGCGGCGAAGGCGTCGATGCGGGGCTGCTCGACGAGGACCTGGCCGCTGGTGGCGAACTCGCGCCCTTCATGCGCGGCGAGATCGGACAGGCGCGCGAAGCGCTTCATGTGGCCCTCCGGGCGCTCACCGCAACGCCCAGTCGAGCACTGCCGCCCACTGCCCGAGGTCGCGTTCGGCGCGGCTGGGCGCAATGTCCCACAGCGTGGCGCCGCGCGCGGCCAGCTGCACGTACAGCTGGGTGTCGCGCAGCATCGTCAGCACCGGCACGCCGATGGTGTCGAGGAAATGCCGCAGCTGGTCGGCCGAGATCGTGCCCTCGCGCACCCGGTTGCCGATCACGGCCACGCTCATGCCGCGCTTGTGCTCGCGCAGCTCGCGCAGGAAGGCATGGCTGGCCTGGATGTCGAACAGGCTGGGTTGCAGCGGCACGAGCACGCGGTCGGCGATTCTCAGCACCGCGTCGAGCTTCTTGTCGTGCAGGCCGGCCGGCGTGTCGAGCACCACGTGCGTCGTGCCCTTGGGCGGGCGCACGATGTCGTCGCGCGCGACGTCCCAGCCACGGATGACGGGCAGCGACGCCGGACGCAAGGCCAGCCACTGGCGCGCCGACTGCTGGCGGTCGACGTCGCCGAGCATCACCGCGTGGCCCGCGCGCGCCAGAGCACCGGCCAGGTTGGTGGCCACGGTACTCTTGCCGACCCCTCCCTTGGGGTTGGCCACGACGATCACCGGCATGGGAACACCTCGTTTGCCTTATGGTAGCGACCGCTTGCGCCACGCCATCCTAGCGCCAATCCCGAACGCCACCGGACCTTGAGCTCGATCCTCGTTCTTGTCGCCCATCCGCATCTCGAACACTCGAGGGTCAATCGCACGCTGATGCGCGCCGCCGCCGGTGGCGACCTCGCCGGCCGGGTGCAGGTGCGCGACCTGTACGCGCTGTACCCCGACTACCTGGTCGACGTGGCCGCAGAGCAGCACGCGCTGGCGGACGCCCAACTCGTCGTCTGGCTGCAGCCGCTGCACTGGTACGGCATGACACCGCTGCTCAAGCTGTGGGTCGACGAAGTGCTGGCCTTCGGCTGGGCCTATGGGCCCGGCGGTGCCGCGCTCGCCGGCAAGGACCTGTGGCTCGTCGCCTCCACCGGCGGCAGCGACGCGGCCTACAGCCCGACCGGCCACAACCGGTATTTCTTCGACGCCTTCATGCCGCCGTACGAGCAGACGGCGGCGCTGTGTGGCATGCGCTTCCTGCCCCCGCTCGTGCTGCACGGCGCGCACCGCGCGAGCGATGCGCAGATCGATGAGCATGCGCGGATGCTGGTCGACCGGCTGGGCAGCTACCCCGACTGGCCCGAGATCGCCGAGATCCCTGCGTGCGAAGTGCGCGAGGTGGCCGCGTCGGAGCGACCCGAGGATCCCGACTGATGGAGCACGCGGGCTGGCTCACGACGAGCCTGATCTACCTCGCCGCGGCCGTGATCGCGGTGCCGCTGGCGCGTGCGCTCGGCCTGGGTTCGATCATCGGCTACCTCGGCGCGGGCATCGCGATCGGGCCCTGGGGCCTGAGGTTGGTGACCGACGCGCAGACGATCCTGTCGGTGGCCGAGTTCGGCGTCGTGCTGATGCTGTTCCTGGTCGGGCTGGAGCTCGAGCCGCGACGCCTGTGGGCGATGCGGCGGCCGATCTTCGGCTGGGGCACGGCCCAGGTGGGCGCGAGCGCGGCGCTGATGATGGCCGCAGGCGTCGCGTTCGGCGTGCCGTGGCCCGTGGCGCTGGCCGCATCGCTGGGGCTGGCGATGTCGTCCACCGCGATCGGCCTGGCGGTGCTCAACGAGCGCCGTGCGATGCCCACCAACGCCGGCCAGGGCGTGCTCGCGATCTCGCTGTTCCAGGACGTCTCGGCGATCCCGATCCTCGCCCTGCTGCCGCTGCTGGCACCGCAAGCGGCCGCGGCAGCCGGTGGCGGCTGGTTCGGTGCGGCCAAAGCGGTGGCGGTCATCGCGGCGCTGCTGCTCGGCGGGCGGCTCGCGTTACGACCGGCGCTGCGCTGGATCGCCGGCAGCAAGACACCCGAGATCTTCACCGCCGCGTCGCTGCTGCTCGTGGTGGCCACCGCGGCGCTCATGCACGCCGCGGGCTTGTCGATGGCGCTCGGCGCGTTCCTCGCCGGCGTGCTGCTGGCCGAGAGCGAGTACCGGCGCGAGCTCGAGACCGACCTCGAGCCGTTCAAGGGCCTGCTGCTCGGCCTGTTCTTCATCGCCGTGGGCATGAGCATCGACTTCGCCGTCGTCTTCGCGCAGCCGGGGTTGGTCGCGCTGATCGTGCTCGGCTTCCTTCTCGTCAAGGCGATCGTCGTGATCGCGATCGCACGTGTCATGCCGATCCCGCTCGTCGAGCGGCCGACCTTCGTGATCCTGCTGGCCCAAGGCGGCGAGTTCGGCTTCGTCGTGTTCCAGGCCGCAGCGCAGGCTGGCGTGATCGACGCGCCGACCTCGTCGCTGCTGGTGGCGGCCGTGGCGGTGTCGATGCTGGTGACGCCGCTGGCGCTGGTGTGGGCCGACCGCTGGCTGGTGCCGCGCCTGTCGAAGCGCTCCGCGACCCGGGTGGCCGAGATCGACGAACCGCAGAACGAGGCGGTCATCATCGCCGGCTTCGGCCGCTACGGGCAGATCGTCGGCCGCCTGCTGCTGGCCAACGGCATCCAGCCGACGGTGCTCGACCACGACAGCGAGTCGGTCGAGGGCGTGCGGCGCTTCGGCTGGCGCGCGTTCTACGGCGACGCGACCCGGCTGGACCTGCTGCGCGTGGCCGGCGCCGGCTCGGCCCGCGTGCTCATGGTGGCGATCGACGACGTCGAGCAGAGCCTGGCGCTGGTGGACCTGGCGCGCGAGCATTTCCCGCAGCTGGCGATCGTCGCGCGCGCACGCAACGTGCAGCACTGGTACCAGTTGCGCGATCGCGGCGTCACCCTGATCGAACGCGAGACCTTCGACTCGGCGCTGATGAGTGCGCGCGCAGTGCTCGAGGCGCTGGGGTTCGAGCGCCACCAGGCGCGCAACCTGGCGTTGCGTTTCCGGCGCCACAACCTCGAGCAGCTCGAGGAGAGCGCGCCGCACTTCAAGGACGAGTCCAAGCTGATCGCGCTGTCGAAGATCGGCCGCCAGCAGATGGAGCAGTTCATGGCCGAGGAGCGGCAGCGCAAGGCAAGCCACACGCACGCCGGCGGCTGGGCCGGCGAGGCCCCGCGTGACGGCGACGCGCCCTCACCGTAGCCCGTCCCACAGCAGCTTGCACCCGGCCAAGGTCATGCCGCTGTAGGCCAGGCGGTAGAACCAGGTCGGATCGATGCGTCGCGTGGCCCACACGCCGGCCCACACCCCGAGCGGCGCCAGCGGCACCAGCACGAGCGAGGTGGCGAAGTTGCGTGCGTCCAGCAGGCCCAGCCAGGCGTACGGGATCCACTTCGACAGGTTGATCGCGCCGAACAGCACCGCCATCGTGGCCGTCAGCCGCATTGGATCGAGCCTCAGCGGAAGCACGTAGGCCGACATCGGCGGCCCGCCAGCGTGGGCGACAAAGCTGGTGAAACCCGCCGCGATCGCGAGCAGAAAACCCTTCACCTTCGACGGCGGCGGCGCGTCCTTGCGCGGCGGGAACAGCAGGCGCTGGGCGATGAACAGCAGCGTCAGGGCGCCGACCACGCCGGCGACGGCCTTGCCCGAAAAGACCCCGAACAGGAAGGTGCCCGCCAAGGTGCCGAGCAGGGCAGCGGGCAGCAGCAGCTTGATCAACCCGTCATCACGCTCGCGCCAGAGCGCAGCCACTCCTGTCGCGTCCATCACCAGCAGCAGCGGCAGCATGATCGCTGCGGCCTGCGGCACCGGCAGGGCCAGCGCCATCAACGGCGTGGCCAGCGAGCCGAAACCCATCAGGAATCCGCTCTTGGCCATGCCCATCATCAGCACCGCGGGGACGGCCACGGCATAGAACCACGGGTCGGTGACGAGGGGAAAGTCCACTACAGCAGCCGGCAGGCTTCCTCGAACGGCAACCGGGGGCTGCGCGCGAACACCTTGGCCGGGTCGCCCTCGCCGAGCGTGCAGATGAAGTTGGTCCTGACCGTGGTGCCTGCCCAGAACGCAGCGTCCATCTTCACGGCATCGAAACCGCTCATCGGCCCGCAATCCAGCCCGAGCGCGCGCGCTGCGAGGATGAAGTAGCCGCCCTGCAGCGACGAGTTGCGAAACGCGGTCTCCGCGATCTTGGCCTCGTGGCCGGCAAACCAGGATCGCGCATCGGTATGCGGGAACAGGAACGGCAACTTGTCGTGGAAGGCCATGTCCATGCCGATGATCGCGGTCACCGGTGCCTCCCGAACCTTCGGCGCATTGCCCGGGTTGACGCAGGCAAGCAGCCGCTCCCGGGCCTCGCGCGTGCGCACGAACAGGAAGCGCGCCGGTGAACAGTTGGCTGACGTCGGGCCCCACTTGACGAGGTCGTACAGCTCACGCAGCGTCGCATCGGGCACCGGCGTGGGTCTGTAGCCGTTCTGGGTGCGGGCTTCGGTGAACAGGCGCTTGGCGCTGAATTGCATGGGGCAAGCCCTCGGGATCGACGGACAATTGTCGCCCCATGTTCAGTCCGTCCCAGCATGACGTGCGCCGATTCTTCTGCGACACCTTCGCAAAGATCGGTCGCGGCACGCCATTGACGCCGATGGAGGCGCTGGCGGCCGGCTGGATCGACGAGCACCCCGAGTACCACGGCGACCTGGCCGATGTCGATGCGGCGCTGGCGGCGAGCTATACCGTCGAGGACGCGCGAACGAACCCGTTCCTGCACCTGGCGATGCACCTGACGATCAGCGAGCAGTGCTCGATCGATCAGCCCAACGGCGTCAAACAGGCCGTGGCGCTGCTCGCGGCGCGCCTGTCCTCCTTGCACCTGGCCCACCATCAAGCGATGGAGTGCCTCGGCGAGATGGTGTGGGTATCGCAGCGGTCCGGGTTGCCGCCGGATGGGCTGGCTTATCTGGACTGCGTTCGGGCTCGGGCGACGCGGTAGGCAGTCGTGACGGCGTCGTGCAGCGGGTCGCGTCAGGGCACGCAATGCAGCGAGCGACTGCTACTCCCCCACCAACCCATTTCGAACCGCATACACCGTCAACTCCGAGTTGTTCGCCAACCCGAGCTTTTCCAGCACGCGCGCCCGATACACCGAGACCGTCTTCGGCGACAGCGTCAGTTCCGCGGCGATGTCGGACAGCCGCTTGCCCGAGGCGATCATCAACAGCGTCTGCAACTCGCGGTCCGACAGCTTCTGATGCGGTTGCTCGGGTGCGGCCGTCGTCAGGTTCTCGACCAGCATCTGCGCGATCTCGGGCGTCACGTACTTGCGTCCCTGCGCCACCGTGCGCACCGCCTGGACGATCAACTGGGGATCGCCCCCCTTGTTGACGTAGCCGTACGCCCCGCCGCGAAGCGCGCGGATCGCGTACTGGTCCTCCGGGAACATGCTCACGACGAGCACCTTGACCGGGCTGCCCTCGTCCTTCAACGCATGCAGCACGTCCAGGCCGCTGCGGCCGGGCATGTTGATGTCGAGCACCAGCACGTCGCAGTGCGTGGCCCGCATCAGGCTGCGCAATTCGCCGTAGTCGCCGGCCTCGCCGACGACGCGCATGTCCGTGGCCTCGGACAGCGTGTCGCGGATGCCGCGACGGATCAGCGCATGGTCGTCGCACAGGATGACTTCGATCACTGGCGGTCCCCCCAGGCGCTGGGATTGTGACGCTCATCGTCGCTCGCGTCGATCTCGGCGTCGTCGAAGTGGCTGTCGCTGCCGAACTCGGTGTGCGCACCCACCGGGATCGACAGGATGACGCTGGTGCCCGAGGTGGCGCTCGATGAGACGTCGACCCAGCCGCCGACCGTCTCGGCACGTTCGCGCAGGCCCCGGATGCCGAAGCTGCGGGCCTTGGCGAGGTCGTCGGGCGAAAGACCGCGCCCGTTGTCGCTGACCTCGATCGACAGCACACCGCGCGCGCGCGACAGGTCGATCATCACGCGCGTGGCCTGCGCGTGCTTGCTGACATTGGTCAGCGTCTCCTGCACCATCCGGTAGGCCACCAGCGGCACGCCCGCGGGCAGGTTCAGGTGCTCGTGGCTGGTGCGGAACGTGCACTCCACGCCGGTGCGGCGCTCGAAGCGCTGCGCCATCCACTGCACGGCCGGCACCAGGCCCTGTTCAAGAATGGCGGGCCGCAGGTTGTGCATGATGCGCTGGCTGGCCTCCATCGCCTGCCCGGCGGTCTCGATCGCCGAGGCCAGGCGCTGCACGACCTCGGGCTCGTGGCTGTGACGCGCCATCCAGGCGAGGTCGAACTTCAGCGCCGTCAAGGCGCCGCCCACGTCGTCGTGGATCTCGCGCGCGATCGCGGCGCGTTCGCGCTCGATGCTCGTCTGCAGGTGCTGGGCCAGTTCGGACAACTGCTGGCGCGACGCCGCGAGTTCCTGGTCCGCGGCGACGCGCGCGCGCCGGGTCTCGTTGGCCTCGATCGCGTGCTCGAGCGCCGGTCCCAGACGCGCCAGGTTGCTCTTGAGCAGGTAGTCGCTCGCGCCGTTGAGCATCGCCTGCACAGCGACATCCTCGCCAATCTCGCCCGACAGGATCACGAAGGGCAGCAGCCGCCCGCTCGCCTTGATGATCTCCAGCGCGGCCAACCCCGAGAAGCCGGGCAGGTTGTAGTCCGACAGCACCGCGTCCCAGTCCTCCTCGAGCGCAGCACGAAAACCGGCCTCGGTGTCCACGCGCAACGTCTGCAGCTGGCGTCCTTCGCGCGCGAGCCAGGCCACCACGACGTCGTGATCGACCTCGGAATCCTCCAGGTGCAGCACGCGCAGCGCGCGCTGGCGGATGGGCTCGGGCATGGGCAGCAGCCGGTCAGCCGGCGGTGGTGCAATGCAGCCACTGTAGCCGGCCCGCCGACACGGTATGCCGCGCAATGAAAGAGCCCGGGGTCGACCAGGCTGGCGCGTCGGCGCGGCGCCTGGGAGCGCTCAGGCAGCCTGAGCCGCGGCGTGCTGCGTCAGCAGCGAACCGGGTGCGACGTCGCGCATCGCCAGGCCGTTGACCCCGCCCAGCATCGCCGCCGTCACGGCGGCCGCCAGCACGAAGGCAGTGACGCGGCGGATCAGGGTGTCGGTGCGGTTCGTCATGGGAGCTCCTGCTCGTGTTGGCGTGGTTCGATGCAGCGAACTCTAGGCGGCGAGGCTCGGCGGCGCGAGGCGCGTGCGACGAAACGAAGGCTTGCGCGGATGAAGCGCCGTCGGCAGCGACGAACGCGCACGCACCCTACTCGCTCGTCGCGCGGCGCAGCGTCTCCACGACGGGCCGCCGCAACACGTCGCGCAGCCCCCACCAGCCCGCAGCGAGCGACAGCAGCGCACCGGCCACCCCGCCGGCCAGCGGCACCCAGGGCTTGGCGCTCCACTGGAACTCGAACGCGTAGCGCGCCAGCGCCCACCCGACGGCCATCGCAGCGATCGAGGCCAGTACCCCGGCCAGCGCGCCCACGCCAGCCAGTTCGGCGCGCTGCACGCGGCCCAGCAGCAACTTGCCCGCCCCGAGCGCGCGCATCACGGCGAACTCCCGCGCACGCGACTCGCGCGTGGCAGTCACCGCCGCGAAGAGCACCACCAGCCCGGCAGCCAGCGTGAAGCCGAACAGGAACTCGACCGCGCGGATCACCTGCCCGAGCACGCGCTGCACCTGGTCGATCTGCGCCGACGCATCCACATTCGTGATGTTCGGAAATTCGCGCGAGAGCAGGTTGTCGAAGCCGGGCTGCGCCGCAGGCGCACGGAACGCGGTGATGAGGGTCGCTGGCAGGCCCGGCATCTCGTCGATCGGGAAGATGACGAAGAAGTTCACCCGCATCGAACCCCAGTCGACCTTGCGCAGGCTGGTCACGCGGCCTTCGCGCGCCACGCCGGCGATGTCGAAGCGCAGCGTGTCGCCCAGCTTCAGGCCCAGCGTGCGCGCGAGCCCTTCCTCGACGGACAGGCCGCCCGCCTCGTCGGCCGTCCAGCGACCTGCGGTCACGATGTTGTGGCCGGGCAGTCGGGCCGTGTGGCTGAGGTTGAACTCGCGCTCGACCAGGCGACGTCCGCGATCCTCGCCGAAGTCGTCGGGGGTGATCGTCTTGCCGTTGATCGCCACCAGGCGGCCGCGGATCATCGGGTACCAGTCGTAGCGCGTCACGCCAGCCGTGTCGAGTGCCTGGCGGAACGCGGTGGCCTGCTCGGGCTGGATGTTGATGACGAAACGGTTGGGCGCATCGGGCGGCGTGGCCGCGCGCCAGCTCGCGACCAGATCGGTGCGCAGCAATACCAGCAGCACGAGCGCGAGCAGCCCGACCGACAGCGCCGAGACTTGCAGCACCGCGAAGGCCGGCCGTGCGGCGAGCTGGCGCGTCGCCAGCACGAGCCAGCGCGGCGCTCGCGCCTCGGGCACCCAGCGCTTCAGGGCCATCACCGCGAGCCAGGCTAGGAGCGCGAACAGCGCGATCGCAGCGGCAAACCCGCCGACCGCAATGAGGCCGAGCTTGAGGTCGGAGGCGACCGCGACCAGCAGTGCGGCGAAGCCGAGCGTCCCCGTGCCCAGCACCACGAGCGAGGCGGCCTTGAGCGCGCCCACGTCGCGGCGGATCACGCGCAGCGGCGGCACGCGCGCGAGCTGCAGCACCGGCGGCAGGCCGAAACCAAGCAGCAGCGTCATGCCCACGCCGAGGCCGAACAGCGCGGGCCAGGCGCCCACCGGCGGCAGGTCGGCCTGCACGAGGCCCGCGAGCAGCCACACGAAGACGTGGTGCACCGCGAAGCCCAGCGTGATGCCGGCCGCACTGGCCAGCACACCGACGGCACCGAACTCGATCGCATAGGCCGTGGAAATCGAGCGCTGAGACTCGCCGAGCACGCGCAGCATCGCGCAATCGTCGAGGTGGCGCTCCGCGAAGTCGCGCGAGGCGATCGCCACCGCCACCGCGGCCAGCAGCGCGGCCAGCAGCGCCACGAGGTTGAGGAACTTTCCGGCGCGGTCGAGCGTCTGGCGCATCTCGGGGCGGCCCGACTCCATCGACTCGACACGCACCCCGCGCAACTGCTGCGCGGCGATCCGGTCCTCGGCCCAGCGAACGTAGGCCGACACGTCGGCATCTCGCCCGGCCGGCGACGCCACGGCCAGGCGGTAGGTCACGCGGCTGGCGGGCTGGATCAGCCCCGTCGTGGCGAGGTCGGCATTGCCGAGCATCACGCGCGGAGCAAAGCTCATGAAACCCGCGCCGCGGTCGGGTTCGACCGCGACGAGACGCACGATCCGCAGCGCGGCGTCGCCCAGCAGCAACGTGTCGCCGATCTTCAGCTGCAGCGCGCCCAGCAGCGACTCGTCGACCCAGGCCGTGCCCGGCTCCGGCGCCCCCGCGGCGTCCAGTTCGGCGCCGCCGACCTCGCGCTTGAGCTTCAGCCGCCCGCGCAGCGGGTACGCCTCGCTCACCGCCTTGACGGCCACGAGCTTGGTCGCACCGCCCTTGTCCTCGGGCGCGCGGCCCATGCTCGGGAAACTCGCCGTCGTGGCCACCGACAGCCCGCGCCGGCGTGCCTCATCGATGAACTCCGAGGGCATTGCCCGATCGCTCGCGACGATCGCATCGCCGCCGAGCAGCTGTCGCGCGTCACGTCCGAGCCCCCGCTCGAGCCGGTCGGCAAAGAATCCCACTGCGGTGAGCGCCGCCACGGCGAGCGTGACGGCCACCAGCAGCAGGCGCAGCTCACCGGCACGGAAGTCGCGCTGCGTCTGGCGCCAGGCCAACGCGAACGCCGACGGGGGCCGGTTCGGTTCCGGGTCGGTTGCATCCATCAGACTGCGCACGATACATCCAGTGGCAGCGCCGCGTGCCGGTGCGGGTCATCGGCACACCGATGGCGTGGCGCGACGGCGCGAGCGCGGGGCTACACTGCAACAACGCGTTGCATCGCACCCCCGCCGGATGAGCCAACCCCCCCAGCGTGCCCTGTCGTGGATGGCCGCCGGCACGGCGGCCTTCCTGCTGGCGCTGGTCGGCGTACTGGTGTTCAGCGTGATGCGACTCGATGAGCTCGGCAGCCAGGGCCATGCGCTCAGTGCGGCGGCGTCGTTGCGCGCGCACAGCCAGCGTGTCGCATTGGCGAGCTTGGCGTTGCGCGATGCGCGCGACGCGGCCGGGCGCCTGGCGTGGCAGCAGCGGCTGCGCGAGTCGGTGCAGGCCTTGGACCGCACCGAGGTGGCGTTCGTCGAGGGCCGGCCCCATGTCGACGGGCACGGCCGCGCGTTCACGCATGGCCCGATGCGCGACCAGGCGGTGGCCCGAGAGGCGCTGGCCACCTGGCAACGCTGGCGCAGCGCGCTGGATCCGCTGCTCGCACCCGCGTCCGACGGACAGGCCACCGGGGCAGCTTTCGACGCCGCCATGCAGCACTCCGAGCAGCTGCTCGACCTGCTGACACGACAGGAGGCGATCGTCGAGGCCGAGTTGCGCGCGGAGCTTGCGACCTTCCGCAACGTCCAGCTCGGCGCAATCGCCGCGTTCGGGCTCGTGTTCGGCGTGCTGGCCTTCGTCGCGCTGGCCCACATGCGCCGCCTCGGTCTGCAGCAGCGCGAACAGGTCGAGGCCACGTCCGCGGCGCGCGAGCGCGCCGAGCAGGCGAGCCTGGCCAAGTCGCAGTTCCTGGCGCGCATGAGCCACGAGCTGCGCACACCATTGAACGCGGTGCTGGGCCTGTCGCAGCTGCTTCGCAGCGAGCTGGCCGAAGGACGCAAGGTCTCGACGCAGCACCTCGGGACAATCGAGGAAGCGGGGCGGCACCTGCTCGCACTGATCGACGACACGCTCGACCTCGCGCGCATCGAGGCCGGCCAGATGAACGTGCGCAACGCGCCCTTGCGCCTGGCCCCGGTGATCAGCGGAGCCGCGCTGGCGTGCCGCGCCGACGCGGACCGTGCGGGCGTGCGCCTATCGATGCAGGTCGACGCCGCCGAGGGCGATGCACTGCACGCCGTGGGCGACGCGGTGCGCGTGCGGCAGGTGCTGATCAACCTGATCTCCAACGCGATCAAGTACAACCGTCGCGGCGGCAGCGTCGAAGTGACGGCGCTGACGCGCGGCGCCGACGCGGCGTGCGTGCGCGTGAGCGATGACGGCCCGGGCCTGACCGAGGCCCAGCTGGCGCAGCTGTTCGAGCCGTACAACCGCCTGGGCGCCGAACAGGGCGGCGTCTCCGGCACCGGTATCGGCCTGTCGATCGCCAAGCGGCTGGCGCAGCTGATGGACGGCGCCATCGAGGTGCGAAGCACGCCCGGTCGCGGCAGCGCATTCACGCTCGTGCTGCCGCGCGCGCAGCCCGACTCCGGCTTCTCGGCCACCCAGCCCGCGCCGCAGGACGCGCTGGCCGAGAGCGAAGTCGGCCATGGCGCCACGTTGCTCTACGTCGAGGACAACGAGGTCAACATCATCGTGTTCGAGGCTTGCCTCGCGCGCCGGCCCGGGATCCGTCTGCTGGTGGCGCGCGATGCCGACCAGGCGATGGCGCTGGCGCGGGCGAACACGATCGACCTCGCGGTGCTCGACCTGAACCTGCCCGACACCAACGGGCTGGCGCTGTACCGCATGCTGCGCCAGATGCCGCAGCACCGCTCTCTCAGCGCGGCGCTGTTGACCGCCGACGCGCTGCCCGCGACCGCGGAGGCGGCGCGCCGGGTCGGCATCGAGCGCGTGTGGACCAAGCCGCTCGACCCCGCTGCCCTGCTGGCCGAGATCGACGACGTGCTGGCCGAGCGCGGCATCGTCACGCTGTCCTGAACGCCGCGTTCGAAACGTCGCAAGCCCGGACGGCGCTTCGCCCGGCACACTCGCCTCATGTCGCCCCCCACCCTGCCTGCCCTGTTCGTCTCCCACGGCTCACCGATGATCGCGCTCGAGCCGGGCGCGGCCGGCGCCTTCCTCACCCGGCTGGGCCCTGCGATCGACGCCCGCTTCGGACGCCCGCGCGCGATCGTCGCGTTGTCGGCACACACGCTCACGCGTGAGCCGGCGTTGCTGGCTGCGCCACGGCACGAGGCCGTTCACGACTTCGGCGGCTTCGATCCCCGCCTGTACGAGATGCGCTACGACGCCGCGGGAGCGCCGGCGCTCGCCGACCGCGTGGCGAGCTTGCTCGCGGAGGCCGGCATCACGGTCCACCGCGTCGCGCAGGGCGGCCTGGACCACGGCATCTGGACACCCCTGCGCTACGCCTACCCTGGCGCCGACGTGCCGGTGCTGCCGATGGGCTGGTCGCCGCGCGAGAGCCCGGCGCGCCTGTTCGCGCTGGGCGAAGCCCTCGCGCCGCTGGCCGCCGAGGGCGTGCTCGTGCTGGGCAGCGGCAGCATCACGCACAACCTGCGACGCGTCGCGCAGGCAGGCTTCCACGCGCAATCCACACCGCCCGAGATTCCCGAAAGCGCCGCGTTTCGCGGCTGGTTCGCCGAGCGCGCCGGCGCGCGCGACTGGGATGCGCTGTTCGACTACCGCGCCCGCGCGCCACATGCGGCCGACATGCACCCGACCGACGAGCATCTGCTGCCCTGGTTCATCGCCGCGGGCACGGGCGGTCGCGCCGCGATGCCGGCGCGCCTGCACGCGAGCGTGACGCATGGCGTGCTCGGGATGGATACGTACGCGTTCGGCCGCGGCGCGCAGGAGCTGGCCGCCGGGCTCGCTGTGGCGTGAGCCCGCGGCTGGAGCGCATCGACACGCCGCGCCTGGCGCTGCGTGCGAGCGACAGCACGATGGCCGCCGCGGTGGCCGCCTATCTGCAGCGCAACTGCGCCGGCCATGCGCCGTGGAACCCGCCGATGGCCGAGAGCCTGTTCACCACCGATGGGCAGGCCGAACGGCTCGCCGCGGCGATGCGTGCCGAGACCGAAGGCACGCAGATCGGCTGGTGGATGTTCAGGCGCGATGGCAACGGCGACGTCATCGGGCATGCGCGCCTGTCGCAGATCTCCCGCGGTCCGTTCTGCTCGGCAATGCTGGGTTATGCGATCGATGGCGCGTACGAAGGCCAAGGCCTGATGCGCGAGGCGCTCGAAGCGGTGCTCGCCGACGCCTTCGGGCCGCGCGTGGGGCTGCACCGCGTGCAAGCCAACGCCCGGCCGGAGAACGTGCGCAGCCTGGCGCTGCTGGACCGGCTGGGCTTCAGGCGCGAGGGGCTCGCGCTCGCCTACCTGTTCATCGACGGCGATTGGCGCGATCACGTGATGACGGCCAAGATCCATCCGCTCTGGCCGATCGGGCAGCCGCCACCCTGGAACCGTTGATCCAACGGATCTTCGCCTGCTCGGCCACCGCCATCGCCGCGTGGTCCCGGTGGCATTCGGACGGCCGACCCTGCGCGAGTTCGGCAGCGCAGCGATGCGCCCCCTGCCCGGCCCGCGCGGCCACGACCGTGCGGTCACCGGTTTCGTCGATGGACTCGCGGCCAGCCCCGGATACCGAGCGGGCGCACAGGGCACGGATGGTGATGCAGCGCCTGACCAGCGCTACCGCAGCGTGACCCAGCGCAGCTCGAGCACGTCGTTGGGCCAGTGCACGACGTCGATGTTCGGTCGCATCACCCAGTTGTGCTGCCGGCGGTACAGCGGCACCAGCGGCAGCTCGGCGTTGAGGATGCGCAGCGCGTCGCCCACCATGGCACGGCGCTTGGCCAGGTTGGGCTCGACGCGCAGGCCGTCGATCAGCGCATCGAGCTTCGGGTTGCTGTAGCGCCCGGCATTGAAGGCGCCGGCGGTCATGCCGTCGTTGCTGCGCACCAGCGACTGCAGCGTGCCCCAGGGGTCGGGGTTCGGGCTCCAGCCGAACTCCAGCAACGTGCCGGTGCCCTGGCTCAACTTGGGGAAGAACACCGAGCTGGGAGAAGTGACCAGGTTGGCACGGATGCCCACGCGCTCGAGCATCGCGGCGGCGGCCTGGCACACCGAGGCGCGCCAGGCGACGTTGACGCAGTCCATCTGCAGCGTGAAGCCGTTCTCGTAGCCGGCCTCCTTGAGCAGCGCGCGCGCAGCCGCCGGATCGGCCTTGGGGCGCGGTTCGAACTCGCTCAGGTAGCCGTCGACCAGCGGCGAGATGAACGAGCCGGTGACCTTGCCCTCGCCGCGCAGCACCTGGCGCACGATCAGGTCGGTGTCGATCGCCAGTTGCACCGCACGACGCACGCGCAGGTCCTTGAACGGGTTGCGGCCCTTGACGTCGCTGCCCGGCAGCTCCGTCGCATGCTGGTTCATCGCCAGGTACTGCGTGCCGATGTCGTCGACCTCGCTGGTCTTCAACGACTTGTCGGCCTTCAGGCGCGCGAGGTCCTGGAACGGCGGGTCGATCACGAAGTCGACCTGGTTGGACTGCAGCGCGGCCAGTCGCGTGGCGTCGGACTGGATCACCTGGTAGTGGACCTCGTCGAGGTTGCCGCCGCCCTGCGGCGTGCCGCGGCCCCACCAAGCGGGGTTGGCCTTGAGCGTGGTGCGCACGTCGGCCTCGTAGCGCACGAGCATGAACGGCCCGGTGCCGTTGGCGTTGCGCACCGCGAAGGTCTCCTGCTTGGCGTTGTAGTCCTGCGGCTTGAGCACGTTGTTTTTCTCGGCCCAGCCCCGGCTCATCATGGCGATCAGGTACAGCTTCTCGGGCAGCACCGCGTCGGGCGCGCTCGTCACCACATCGATCGTGGCCGCATCGATCTTCTTCGCGCCGGTGATGCCCAGCATCTGGTTCTTGCGCTGCGAGGCCTTGTCCAGGGCACGCTCGATCGAGAACACTGCGTCCTCCGCGGTGAATGGCGCCCCGTCGTGGAAACTGACGCCCTGGCGCAGCTTGAAGCGCCACGTGGTCGCATTGACCATCTCCCACGAGGTCGCCAGGGACGGCTCGAGCAGGTAGTCCTTCGTGCGGTTGACCAGGCCTTCGTAGATCTGCGTCACCACCCGCGTCTGGTACAGCAGCGCCAGCGCATGCGGATCCATCGTCTGCGGGTCGAAAGCGCTGGCAAAGCGCAAGGTCTTGCCCTGCGCCAGGACCAGCAGCGGCAGCGCGAGTGCCAGGCTCGCCAAGGTCTTGCGGATCAAGTGCGCCTCACTTCCTGGGCAACGTGCCCTCGACACCCTGCACCAACCAGTCCATTTCCGCAATCGCCGCGTCCCCGAGGGGGCCGCGCTCGTTGCGCAGCGTACCGGCCTGATCGACCAGGCGGCCGACAAAGGGCCCTGCCTTGCCGGCGACCAGCAGCTTCTCGCGCGCAGCGAGCTCCTTGCGCAGAGTCACGGGCAGTGCACCGGACACCGCGGCGAGCTTGACCATGCCGTCCGCGATGCCACCCCACACCGGCTGCGGCTTCCAAGTGCCGGCCCGCACGGCATGGGCCACGCTCGTGTAGTAGCCGCTCCAGTCGGCCGTCACCGCCGCCAGTTGCGCGTCCGGCGCGAAACGGCTCATGTCGCTCTGGTAGCCGATGAGCTTGACGCCCTTCTCCTGCGCGGTCTGCGGCACCGCCGCCGAGCCGCTGTGATTGGTCAGCACGTCAGCACCGCCGTTGACGAGCGTCAGCGCGGCCTCGCGTTCCTTCGGCGGGTCGAACCAGGTGTTGAGCCACAGCACGCGGACCACGGCCTTCGGGTTGGCCGCGCGCATGCCCAGCGTGAAGGCGTTGACGCCCTGCACCACCTCGGGCACCGGGAACCCCGCCACATAACCGGCCACGCCGCTGGCGCTGGTCTTGCCGGCCAGCCAGCCGGCGAGCCAGCGGCCCTCGTAGAACCGCGCGTTGTAGGTGTTCAGGTTGGCAGCGGTCTTGAACCCGCCGGCATGCTCGAACTTCACGCCCGGGAAATCGGCAGCCACGCGCAACGCCGGTTCGAGGTAGCCGAAGCTCGTGGCGAAGATGAGTTGGTGGCCCTGCGATGCCAGGTCACGCATCACACGCTCGGCGTCGGCGCCTTCGGGCACCGCCTCGACGTACCGGGTCTGCACCTGGGTCCCGAGGGCCCGCTGCAGTGCCTGGCGTGCCTGGTCGTGCTGGTAGGTCCACCCCGCCTGCCCGATGGGACTGACGTAGACGAAGCCGACCTTGAGCGGTTCGGCGGCGGGCGCGGTTGCATGCGGCAGCAGCGCGAAGGCGAGCGCGCCCATGAGGTTTTTGAGCATGGTTTTCCTCGACATGGCCACGGGCCGAGACATTCCGCACGCGCAGTGGCGGCACGTGCGGAGCGCGGGATTGTAAGGACGCCGTGCCACGCGACACGGTGGTTCAATCGACCCCGTGCTCACGTTCATCTGGATCGTCACTCTGATCGGCCTGACGTTGTGGTCGCTGGCTGCGTGGGGCCTGCACACGCTGCTCGCGATCGACCCCAAGTGGGTCGACGATGTCGATGCCCTGATCCAGAAGGTTCCCTATGCTGAGGCGATCGACCGCTGGTTCCCCGGCTGGCGCGAACTGCTCGGCGTGGCAATGGACCTGGCGCAGCTGGCACTGAGCTGGGTCGGCAACAACGCCCCGCTGGTGGCCTGGATCGTCTGGGGCATCGGCGCGCTGGCGCTGCTGGGCACCGGGGTCGTGCTGACGCTGATCGTGTGCCTGCTGCGCGACAAGCCGTCGCACGCCTTGGGCGCACCGGCGCCCTGACCGTCTCGGTCCCTTCGCCGGCCGATTGCCGCAGAGGCGCGGCCCGTGCGAGCCGCGCGAGTCCCGCCCCCCCCGGCGCGGACGTCGGCAGCCTCAGCCCTGCGTCGCGGCCTGCACGAAGTGCGCGTCGAGCTCGCCGATCCAGCGCGCCTTTTGCTCGGGCTTCGCGAAGCTCGCCTCGAAGCTGTTGCGCGCGAGCGCATAGGCCTCGCGCGCACCGAGCGTCAGCAATGCCTCGAAGGTCTCGACGAAGTTCTGATTCAGGTAGCCGCCGAAGTAGGCCGGGTCGTCGCTGTTGACCGTGGCACGCAGCCCGGCAGCCAGCAGTGCCGGCAGGTTGTGCGCGGCCAGGGTGTCGAACACGCGAAGCTTCACGTTCGACAGCGGACACACGGTGAGCGGCGTGCGCTCGCGCGCCAGGCGCTGCACCAGCATGGCGGACTCGACGCAGCGCACGCCATGGTCGATGCGCTCGACCTTCAGGACGTCGAGCGCCGACTCGATGTAGGCCGGGGGTCCCTCCTCGCCCGCGTGCGCCACCACGTGCAAGCCCAGCGCCCGCGCCTGCGCGAACACGTGAGCGAACTTCTCCGGCGGGTGGCCGCGCTCGCTGCTGTCCAGGCCGACCCCGATGAAATGCTCGCGCCACGGCAACGCGGCGTGCAGCGTGGCGACGGCCTCGTCCTCGCTCAGGTGGCGCAGGAAGCACAGGATCAGCTTCGCGTGAACGTCCCACTCGGCATGCGCGCGCCGGCATGCATGCGCCAGGCCCAGGATCACGTGCTGGATCGGCACGCCGCGCGCGGTGTGCGTCTGCGGGTCGAAGAAGATCTCGGCGTGGCGCACGTTCTCGCCGGCCACACGGTTCAGGTAGCCGAAACCCAAGTCAAAGAAGTCCTGCTCGGTCAGCAGCACCGAGGCACCGGCGTAGTAGATGTCCAGGAAACTCTGCAGGTCGGCGAAGGCGTAGGCCGCGCGCAGCGACTGCACGTCCGGATACGGCAGCACGACGCGGTTGCGCCGCGCGAGCGCAAAGATCATCTCGGGCTCGAGCGAGCCCTCGACGTGGATGTGCAGCTCGGCCTTGGGCATCGTGCGCAGCAGTGTCGGCAGGCGCCCGCGCGGGATGCGGTCGAAATCGATCATCGTCAACCCAGCGGACGCCGCGGATCCGGCTCTGCCGGTCCGCCAGCGTCGCCCCCTTGAGGGGGAGCGGCGAAGCCGCTCCGGGGGTGGGTCATCTATTTCTTGTCGCCCGAGGGAACCTTGCCGTCGACGCCCTTGACGTAGAAGTTGATGCCGAGCATGAACTTGTCGTCCGGCGTCACGTCCTTCTCGACGACGTTCTTGCCGTCCTGGCCGACGACCGGGCCCTTCCAGGGGTGGAAACTGCCGTCCGCGAGACCGGCCTTGGCCTTGGCCACCTTGTCCTTCACGTCGGCGGGCACCTTGTCACTGATCGCCACGAGGTCGATCGCACCCTGCTTGACGCCCCACCATTCCTGCGTCGTCTTCCAGGTGCCGTCCAGCATGTCCTTGACCGCCTTCTTGTAGTACGGACCCCAGTTGATCACGGCGCTGGCCAGATGTGCTTCCTTGGCGAAGCTGCTCATGTCGCTGTCCCAGCCGAAGGCCATCTTCTTGTTCTTCTCCGCGGTCTGCAGCACCGCGGTCGAGTCGGTGTTCTGGAACAGCACGTCGGCACCCTGGTTCAGCAGGCTTTGCGCGGCTTCGCCTTCCTTGGGCGGGTCGAACCACTTGCCGATCCAGACCACCTTGGTCTTGATCTTCGGGTTCACGCTCTGCGCACCCAGGGTGAAGCTGTTGATGTTGCGGATCACCTCGGGGATCGGGATCGAGCCCACCACGCCCAGCGTGTTGGTCTTGGTCATCGCGCCGGCCACGATGCCCGCGAGGTAGGCGCCCTCGTAGGTGCGGCTGTCGTAGGTGCGCATGTTGTCGGCCGTCTTGAAGCCGGTGCCATGCTCGAACTTCACGTCCTTGGTGTCAGCCGCGACCTTCATCATCGGGTCCATGTAGCCGAAGGTGGTACCGAAGATGAGCTTGTTGCCTTCGCTGACCATCTGGCGGATCACGCGCTCGGCGTCGGCCGCCTCGGGCACGTTCTCGACGTAACTGGTCTTGACCTTGTCGCCGAATTCCTTCTCGACCTCCTTGCGGCCCAGGTCATGGGCGAAGGTCCAGCCCGCGTCGCCCACCGGGCCGACATAGGCAAACGCGATTTTCAGCGGTTCGGGCTTGGCCGGGGCGGCCGAGGCCGGCGCTGCAGCGGGCGCAGCCGCGGTCGTGGGCGCCTCTTCCTTCTTGCCGCAGCCCACGAGAGCGGCGGCGGCGGCCAGGGCGGATGCACCGGCCAGGCGAACCAGCAGGCGCTTCTTGGTGTCGATCATGGTTTCTCCTGGAGGGGACGCGAATGGGTCCGAGGGGTCGGATTATGGACGCTTGCTCGGCCCGCGCCGCAGCGCGCACGTGCGGCCGGCGTGGCGGGCCCGGGCGGCGCATGCTGTCACATCGTGGGCCTCGCGGCATGCCGCATCGCGCATACCCGCCATGCGCTGGTGCATATGCCGTGGCGCTCAGCCGCGCATCAGCCTCACCGCCTCGGAGTGGAACTCGCGCCGGTACAGCACCCACGCCACGCCCGCGCTGGCCAGCGCGAAGACCAGCGGCGAGAACAGCCAGGCCGCCGCGGCAAAGGCAAAGTAGTAGGCGCGCAGGCCATCGTTGAAGGCTTCCGCGGCCAGGCCCACGACGCCGCCGGCGCGGTCGGCGAAATGCTCCCGTTCGCCAGGCGCCGCCTGCTCGAACACACGGTAGTCCGGCGCCGCCGCCACCAGCAGCGCACCCATGCTGTACAGGCGCAGGCTCCACGTGAAGCGGAAAAAGGCATAGACGAACACACCCGCGAGCAGCACCAGCTTGATGTCCAGCAGCAGTGTCGTCGTGCGCGCTGCGAACGGCAGCTCCTTGAACAGCGCGCCGGCCTGCTCGCTCGCGCCCAGCGCGGCCAGCAGGCCGCCGACGATCAGCAGCGTGGTCGACGCGAAGAAGCTCGGGCTCGCGGACAGGCTCTGCACGACCACGCCGTCGACCACGCGCACCTCGCGGAAGGTGGCCTGCAGCATCCACTGCCAGCGCACCCGGTTGCTGGCCGCGAGCAGCGACGGCTGGACGGTGGCGCGGCGGCGTGCGAAGTGCGCGTAGCCGATCCAGACCACGAAGAAGGCCAGCAGGCCGAACCAGTCCCACGGCGACAACGCATTGAGCATCTGGCGCGAGGTGTCCATGAGCGGACTGTAGCGTCGTGCCCCTCGGGCCTCACCCGCGCGCGGCACAACGCCGAGGCCCGATGTTCAGCGCCGCAGTGCCGCCTCTTTCAGCACCGCCTTCACGACGCCCTCCAGCGTGGACGCCGCCTTGGCGTCGGCCAGCGCACCGTCGGCCGCGAAAGCCTCGTGCGCGCGGCCCACCGCCTGCTGCGCCGGCAGCACGAGCATCTGGAACGCCATCTGCAGGTACTGGCGCAGGTAGTTCATTGCGCGCAGGCCACCGAGCGCACCGGGCGAGGTCGACAACAGCGCGACCGGCTTGCTGGCCGTGACCGCGAGGCCGTCCTTCAGGCGAGACAGCCAGTCGAACGCATTGATCACGAGCGGCGTCGGAAAGCCGTTGTATTCGGGCGTGACGATCATGATCGCGTCATGCGCGGCGATCGCGTCGCGCAGCAGCGACGCTCCAGCCGGCACGCCCTCGCGTGCCTCGAGGTCGCCGTCGTACAACGGCAGCGCGAGCGCGCGCAGATCGAGCACATCGGTGAGCGCGCCGGCAGTCTCGGCAACGTGCCGCGCGGCGTCGCGCAGCTTCACGCTGAGCGCGCCCTGACGCGCGCTGCCGGCGATCAGCAGCAATCGCAGCGGTGTCGAAGCCATCGGGCGCTCAGGCCGCCGCGCCGCGGCGCGCGTCCAGGCTCAGCGCGCCCGCGCCGAACGCGAACACGAACAGCAGGCCGCCGGTGATGGCCAGGTTCTTCATGAACATCAACTGCTGCATGAAGGCCTGGTCGGCAGGCATCGCCCAGAAGTTGTGGAACAACACGGTGGCCACCACGGTGAAGGCAGCCAGCCCGAGCGCGGCCCAGCGCGCCTGCCAACCGACGATCAGCATCACCCCGGCCGCCACTTCGAGCAGCCCCGCCCCCAAGGCGAGCAGTTGGGGCGCCGGCAGTCCCACGCTGGCGATGTAGCCCGCCGTGCCTTCGAGGCCGGTGAGCTTGGAGATGCCCGAGGCGACGAATATCAGCGCGAGCAGGATGCGTGCAATCACAGTGGCGATCGCTTGTGCGTTCATGGTCGAGGTCCTTGCGTGAGTTACAGGGTTGAAGGGCATGCGCGCTCAGCGCGCGAGGTCGAACACGATGACTTCGGCTTGCCTGCCGTCGTCGATGACCAGGCGGGGCTCGCCGTCGAGCCGGAGCGCGTCGCCGGCGGACAGCGCCTGACCGTTGATCCGTACGCTGCCGCGTGCGACATGCACATAGCCCAGGCGCGCCGCATCGAGCGCGAGTTCCGCGCGCTCGTCTCCGTCGAACAGCCCGGCGCGCAGCGACGCGTCGGCATTCAGCCGGACCGAGCCCTCGCGCCCGTCGGGTGAGGCCACCAGGCGCAGCCGGCCGCGCTTGTCGGCGGACGAAAAAGCCTTCTGCTCGTAGCCCGGCGCCAGGCCCTGGCGCTCGGGCAGGATCCAGATCTGCAGGAAATGCGTGGTCCTGTCGGCGGCGTGGTTGTATTCGCTGTGCGCGATGCCTCGGCCGGCCGTCATGCGTTGCACCTCGCCGGGCACGATGGTCGCGCCATTGCCGATGCTGTCCTTGTGCCCGAGCGCGCCATCGAGCACGTAGCTCACGATCTCCATGTCGCGATGGCCGTGCGTGCCGAACCCGGTGCCCGGCGCGATGCGGTCCTCGTTGATGACACGCAGGTTGCCGAAGCCCATGTTCGCCGGGTCGTAATAGTCGGCAAACGAGAAGCTGTGATGGCTCTTGAGCCATCCGTGGTCGGCATAGCCGCGGTCCTCGGACTTGCGAAGCGTCAGCATGCAGGCCTCCTTTCGATGCGCTCACTGTAGGCAGCGCGCCGCGCTGTGGGGCCGCGCGGCACTGAAGGGCCCGTTCAAATAAGATGAATCCATGCCCGTTCGCCCGACCGACCGCCGCAACGCCTTGACCCCCGACGCCCTGGCCATGATGGATGCCATCGCCAAGGCGGGCAGCTTTGCCGCCGCCGCGCGCGAACTCGGCAAGGTGCCCTCGGCGCTGACCTACAGCGTGCGCCAGCTCGAGGATGCGCTGGACGTGCTGCTGTTCGACCGTCGATCCGGCCAGGCCGTGCTCACGGCCGCCGGCGAGGAACTGCTGCGAGAGGGCCGGCGCCTGCTCGCCGAGATGGACGCGGTGGCCAACCGCGTGCGGCGCGTGTCGTGCGGCTGGGAGACGCAGCTGACGATCGCGGTCGACGGTGTGATCTCGCGCATCACGGTGTTCGAGCTGTGCGAGGCGTTCTACGCGCTGCGGCCCAATGCGGACAAGGACGGCGATCCGGGTCCCGGCACGCGGCTGCGCCTGCGCACCGAGGTGCTGGCCGGCACCTGGGAGGCGCTGCTGGCTGGCGAGGCCGACCTCGCGATCGGGGTGGGCAGCTCCGCAGCGACGCCGCCACCGGGCATCGAGCTGGAGCCGCTGGGCACGATCGACTTCGTCTTCGCGGTGGCGCCGCATCATCCGCTGGCCGCACTCCCGGACCCGCTGTCCGAAGACGTGATCCTGCGCCACCGCGCAGTGGCGGTTGCCGACTCGGCGCGCCGGCGCGAGCCGATGTCGTTCAACCTGCTGCCGGGCCAGGACGTGCTCACGGTCGCGTCGATGCAGGCCAAGCTCGAGGCTCAACTGCGCTGCCTGGGTTGCGGCTACCTGGCCGAGCCGATCGCGCGCGAGCACATCCGTGCCGGCCACCTGGTGGTCAAGACGGTGCAGCGCGGCCAGCCACGTGCGAAGCTCCATTACGCCTGGCGCGCCGCTGCGGCGCCCGACCCGAGGAAGCCGCCGCAGGGCCTGGCGCTGGGCTGGTGGTTGCAGCAGCTGGCCAGCAAGGCCACGCGGCGCGCGCTGCTGGAGCGGCACACCGGCCTGCCGACCGCGGTGGATTGATGACACCACCGTACGTCGGCCGATTCGCGCCCACCCCCAGTGGTCCGTTGCATGCGGGATCCGTGGCGGCGGCGCTGGCAAGCTGGCTCGATGCACGTGCGCACGGTGGCCGCTGGCTGGTGCGCATCGAAGACGTGGACGGCCCGCGCACCGAGCCTGGCGCCGAGCAGGCGATCCTTAAGCAACTGCAGTCGCTCGGGCTCGAAAGCGATGCGCCGCCAGTGCGCCAATCCGAACGCGGCGCGCTGTACGAGGCCGCGCTGGCGCGGCTGCGCGAGGCCGGCCTCGCCTACCCATGCGGCTGCACGCGGCGTGAGATCGAGGCCGAGCTCGACGCCATGGGCATGCCGGCGCAGCGCGGCGCCGAGCGCATCTACCCGGGCACCTGCCGGCAGGGCCTTCAGGGCAGGACGGCGCGCGCGTGGCGCCTGCGCTGTGGCAACGACCAGCATCCGGTGGACATCGAGTGGCACGATCGACGGCTCGGGCCGCAGCGCCACGACGTGACGCACGGGGTGGGCGACTTCGTGCTCAGGCGCGCAGACGGCCCCTGGGCCTACCAGCTCGCGGTCGTGGTCGACGATGCCGACCAGAACGTCACTCACGTGGTGCGCGGCGAGGACCTGGCCGACAACACCGCGCGTCAGATCCACCTGCAGCACGCGCTGGGCGCGGCCACGCCGCAGTACCTGCACACGCCGCTGGTGCGTGACGCGCGGGGCCAGAAGCTGTCCAAGAGCAACGGCGCGCCGGCGCTGGACGTGAGCGACCCGCTCGCGGCGCTGCGCGACGCCGCGCTCGTGGTCGGCCTGCGTGTGGCCGACAGCCGCAACCGCGAGCGCTGGCTGCGGCATGCGATCGCGGCATGGGGCGAGCGGTGGCGGGATTGACGCGCGGTTCGAACCACGGATCGCCGGCGAACGCTCGGCCACCGGGCCGCTCGAGACCGGTCGCCGTCCTTCGCGTCGCTTTGCACCACCGACCGCATCGCGCGACAGTGCGAGGCGAGATTGCGGCAGCGGGTTGTCGGACAATGCAGAGATACGTCGGTTGAGACCGGATGCCTGCGTTGCTTCGAACCCTGTTGCGTTCATGGGCCGTGGTGATGGCGCTCGCGAGCGCCGTCATGCCGGGTACTGCCGGCGCCGCAGGACCTGCAGTCGCGGTCGGCGAACCCCTGCCCGACATCGTCATGTCGGGCCTCAACGGCCCGGACCGCAAACTCTCGACCTATCGGGGCCGGCCCTTGCTGATCAGCGTCTGGGCCAGCTGGTGCGGGCCGTGCCGGCAGGAGGCGGCATCGCTGGAGCGCCTCGCGTGGCAGCAGTCCGCCGTGCCGTTCACGGTGATCGGCATCTCGACCGACGACTACCGCGACAAGGCGCTTCGATGGCTGGCTTCCAGCCATGCGACGATCAATCACTACATCGACCGCGACCTGCAGCTCGAGACCGTGCTGGGTGCAACGCAGCTGCCTCTGACGGTATTCGTGGATGCGAGCGGCCGTGTCCTCGGCAGGGTCTACGGTGCCAAGGAATGGGACGGCCCCGAGGCCAAGGCGCTGATCGACAAGACCTTCTCCAAGCCGCGCGCCGGCGTGGCCCGTTGATGGGTTGGTGACGAGCGCGGTTACTTCAGAGCGCCGAACACTTTCTGCAGGATCGCGCTGCCGGTGCCGATCGGATCCTTGCGGATCTTGCGCTCCTCCTCGCCGATCATCAGGTACAGGCCATCGAGGGTCTTGCCCGTCACGTACTGCTGGATGTTGGCGTCTTCCTTCTTGACCAGTCCCGTGGCGACCGCCTTGCCTGCCAGCGCGTTGTACTTGTCTGCCAGGGCCACCTTCTCGGTCGCCTTGGTGACGATCGGCAGGAACTTGGCGGCCAGCGATGTGCGCGTCTTGCTCGCGAAGAACTGCGTCACGGAATCGTCGCCGCCCGTCAGGACCTTGCGGGCGTCGTCCACGCTCATGGCCTTGACGGCATTGACGAGCAGTTCCTTGGCCTCGGGCACGGCGGCCTCGGCCGCGCGGTTCATCGCGGTGACGAGGTCGTCGACGCGTTTCTGCTGGCCAGTGAACTTGGCCAGCTTCGCCGCTTCGTTCAAAAAGCCCGGTAGCGGGATGCGTACCTTGGGGTTGTCGAGAAAGCCGCCCGGCTTGCCCAGCAGGCCGACCGCCGAGGTCGCGCCGCGCTCGAGCGCAGCGCGCACCCCGAGCGCGGCATCCCCCTCGGTGAGGCTTGCCGCGTTCGCGACGGACGCCGCCAGCATGCCCAGGCCGCCCGAGCAGACGAGGCCTGCCGTGAATCCTCTGCGCTGCATGGGGTGCTCCTGAGAGGCTCTCGTCCGGTGGGACGCGAGTATTGACAAACCTGGGCGGCCTGGCGGTCAGTTCGGCGAAACGCCCAGCGCCTTGACCGTCTCGAGATTCAAGTAGGCATCGACCGGCAGACCTTTGGCGAGCTGGAAGTCATTGATCGCGTGCATGGTTTGCGCGCGGATCACGCCATCGATCGGCCCCGGGTTGTAGCCCGCCGCCTGCAGTGCGCGCTGGATCTCACGCAGCTTGTCCGGCGTCGCATTGGTCTCGCACAGGATCGAACGCCATTCGGTCTTCGCATCAGCCACCTTGACGGTGTGGGTCAGCGTCTGCTGCTGGCCCGGCACGTCGATCTCGCGCGTCGTCGCGGGCTGGTCGACCACCTGGCGCGTGACCGTCTTGTAGACGGCCGGCACCAG